>ERZ772874.1544-NODE-1544-length-11889-cov-5.938144_pt1 | contig 11889 bp, 8 predicted proteins | sample MGYA00580586_ERZ772874 | MGnify/ENA primary metagenome ERZ772874 (study PRJEB29015, sample SAMEA2737952) | human oral metagenome | biome: human oral; feature: human-associated habitat; material: dental | place: China | collected 2154 ... | reverse complement strand
CCGATTCCCACTAACCCAAATATCAAGGAAACAAAGCTGGTCAAAGTCACGGATGACCCGTGGCAGAGGGTGCAGCGCTGGACTGTGGATTCCCCATCGATGCAGCGCCCGGTGGAGGTGCAGATCATGCTGCCAAAGGATCGAAAAGCACCCGCACCCATGCTTTACCTTTTCGATGGGATCAGCGGCACGGAAACATCGGGCTGGTTGAAATGGGGCGGCTTGGAGAAGGTCTTCGCGGAAGAGAACGTCACCATAGTAATGCCCACGGGCGCGAGCGCTTCTCTCTATTCGGATTGGGTGCGCGATGACCCAGCGCTGGGCCGCTATAAGTGGGAAACGTTTGTCACAAAGGAGCTGGCCCCGCTGTTGGAAAGGCCGGAGCATGGCCTGAATTTCAATGGTAAACGCGGTGTCGCTGGTCTTTCCATGGGTGCTATTGGCGCGGTTCATATGGCGAATGCGCACCCTGAGCTGTTCAATGCGGTGATGGGACTATCCGGCTGTTATTCCACCATGGATCCTATTGGCCGCCAGATTGCCAAGGTGATGGTGGAATCGCGAGGCGGCAACGTGGAAAACATGTGGGGACCGTATGGTTCGGACATGTGGCGGTATCACGACGTCGTTACGCATCCAGAAGGGTTGCGCAACATGCGGGTGTACCTGTTCACGGCGGATGGGACGGTGACCCAGGCGGAGCTGGATTATCAGAAGACCAGGCCGTTTTACGAGCTTGCGGCAGGTGCGGTGCTGGAGCAGGGCACGCACCAGTGCACAGTGGCGCTTGATCAGGCGATGCGGAAGGCGGGTATGACGCATCAGACGGTGGAGTACAAGCACGGTGGGGTGCATAGTTGGGATTTGTTTGATCGGCAATTGCCCACGGCATGGCAGGCGATCAAGCCGTCGTTGATGTAACAACCACCTTGCCAACCTCCATACGCTCATCTACTATCGGAACAGACCGATTTGTCTACCTGTTTGTCTAGTTAAGGATTGTTATGTCGGATCACGAGCTTTGGAACATCGCCTCCCACCTGCGCACAAACTTCCGCTATGTGGATCTCACCCACGCATTTTTCCCTGGACAACCGAAGTTCAGCATGCTTGAGGACCAAGTGACGACTCGCCTGTTCACCGTGGACGAGCAGGGCTTCACGGTGGATCGATACGAAATTGTTGGGCAGTGGGGCACGCACGTGGATCCGCCAATCCACTTTGTCAATGACGCCCGCACCCTCGACGAGCTGCCCGTCGACGAGATGATTCTGCCACTCGCGGTGCTTGACCTGCACAAAGAGGCCGAGGAGTTCCACAACCTAGCCGTCACCGTGGACCACATCAAGGCGTGGGAGGAGCGCAACGGCCGCATTCCCGACGGCGCTTTTGTGGCGCTGCGCACGGACTGGTCGAAACGCTGGGAGACCGATGACCTGTACGGCATCGACGCGGAAGGCAAGCGCAACTGCCCCGGCTGGTCGCTGGAGGCGCTGAAGTTCCTGCGCAACGAGCGCGGCGTGGTCGCCATCGGGCACGAAACCACCGACACGGACCCCGGGGCGTCGATAGATGCGGGCAATTTCGGCTGCGAGCTGTACTGGCTGCAGGAGGATCGTTGGCAGATTGAGCTGCTGAACAACCTCTCCGAGGTTCCGGAAACCGGTGCGCTGATCGTGGCGTCGTGGCCGAAGCCGAAGGGCGGCACCGGCTTCCCCGCCCGCGTGTTCGCCATCGTCCCCAACAACGCTGAATAGAGGATAATCATGACGCAACCCGATCCAATCCTGCCGGTCCTCGCCGACGATGAGCTTTCGGAACGCGCGGCGGCCGTGTTCGATGACATCCGCGCCACCCGCAACACCGACTTTGTCAACAACATTTGGCGCGTGCTGGCCAACGACCCCAACCTGCTGGAACAGACCTGGTCAGAGGTGAAAAACACCCTCACCGAGGACAGCGAACTGGACGTGCTGACCAAACAGCTCATCTACATCGCCGTCTCCGTGGCGCAGAACTGCAACTACTGCATCCGCTCCCACACCGCCGCCGCCCGCGCGCTCGGACTTACCGACGCCCAGCTCGCCGAACTCCACACTGTGATCGGTCTGGCCGCGAAAACAAACCGCCTGGCCCAGGGCCTGCAAGTGCCCATCGACGAGGCTTTTCTGTAAAGGAACACTCATGGATTTAGGACTCAACGGCCGCACCGCAGTGGTCACCGGCGGCAGCAAAGGACTCGGCTTCGCCACCGTTCAGGCACTTATCGACGCCGGGGCACGCGTTGCCTTCTGCGCCCGCAACGCCGCAGAAATTAAGGAAGCCGAGGAGGCGCTTGGAAGTGGGGCGCGGGGTTACGTTGTGGACGTGACCGACGCTGAGCAGGTAGAACGCTTTATTTCCGAGGCTGCCGCGGATTTTGGCGGCATTGATGTGCTGGTGAACAACGCCGGTGGCGCGCACCCCGGAACCGGGGAAACCATCACCGACGACGCGTTCCAAGCTGACTTCAACATCAAAGTCCTCTCCTGGCAGCGCACCATCAAGGCCGCGCTCCCCCACCTGCGCAAGAGTGACCAAGCGCGCGTGATCAACATCGGATCCGTGTACGCGCACTCCCCCTCCCCCGCGTTCTTCTCCACCTCCGTGCACCGCGCCGCCGGAGTGAACCTGACCAAAGCGTGGGCAGTGGAACTCGCGCCAGACAATATCCTGGTCAACGGCGTAAACATCGGCGTTATTGAAACCCCGCAATGGGCCAACATTCGCGACAAACGCGCACCCGGTGCCACCATGGAAGAATTCTTCCAAGCCACCGTTGATGCGGACATTCCGCTCGGGCGCATCGGCCAGCCGCAGGAACTCGCCGATGTTGTGGCCTTCCTGGCCAGCGCCCGCTCCTCCTACGTCACCGGCACCATCATTGATGTTGCTGGCGGGATGGGAGTTTAGGGGGTTGGCCGCTGGGGTGCGGCACGTGTAGTTCTGGGCTGATGCCGTAGTGTTCGCTCATCAAACTGTCGTTTTTGGAGCCTAAAAACGACAGTTTGATGAGCATCTTCTATAGGCGCTTGTCCAACCCCACCGTCAGATCAGGGTGGAGATCCCAGCAAGAAAATCCCTACACTGGAAAGGCATCCCAGACCATCGTATGGAGGTTTACCTTGCACACCCGCATTCGACGTATCGGCCAGCGCACAGTCATCTACGCTTCACTTCGCCAAGAGCTCATGAAGCAAATGTTTGATGAGAAGGTTGGGACTGACGACTCAGTAAATTACGATGTTGACCTTGGCATACAGCGCTTTGCCATGGTGTCAAACACTGGTGAAGTCACCGCAAAAGCACACCTATTGGCGTCAATCGCGGCACAACCACCAACAATTTTGTGGGCCTACGCAGAGCTACTGGCCAGCCACGGTGCCGCAGTAGAACGCGCACAGAAAGTACGAGAATACGGTCTCGCGCATAACGAAGACGAACTCAGCAGTGAAGAGGTCGCCTACACGTTCCCCGCCGGTGCTGACCAAGGAGATGTGATTGCTAACGTCGCCCACGACATTGGCTCATTAGCGTTGACGGTTTTCGGCACCGACTATTACTACTACAGTGCCCCTATTGGTGGTGGGTCGCGCATGGTGCTTTTGCTTGAAAATCTCTCCGAGCCTGTGCCCCCAATCACGCTCAATGAGCTCTACGCCAGGCTGCCACGCTACCTTCAGCAGGTCGACGACATTCCGTGGTCACTGGAAGGTTTCGTAGAACTCATGCCCGGTTGGAGCCTGGAGCTCAACAACGACGCCGACGCACACCATGCCCGCATCACCGACGACACCGGCAGAAGCATCCGCGTTACTTACCAGCTTGATCAATACGATCGGCTCACGAGGCTCGAAATGGGACTCGACGACTAGATTTGGCGGCGGGGCAGGGAATATAAACTTATTTTTCCCGCCCCTCACTCCTCTGAAAGTATCTCTTCAACAAACCAAATTAAATCTTCAATTAACCATTCAGGTATCAATTCTAAATAATAAAGCAACGCTACCATGGCAGTAAATGCTAAGACCTTGGAGGCGAAATTGATCTTCTCCAAACATATAATAGCTTTACTAAGTTTCCCAGGTTCTATCCCAGGTCTTTGCACAGCTGATGGACGAATCACCACATCGTCCATCCCCATACACTCGCTAATAAACATTTCCTTAAAATTTTTTCCAGGACGATCCCACGACAGGGACAGCAGCCAGCGAGGACTATCCGCCACTTTCGAAAGAAGAGGAACACGTTCTAACAATTCATGACGACAAACCGCATATGGAGGACATTCCGTTGATCCCAGCGATATGAAACGTTTATCCCCCCATGTCTCTCGAGCATATCGACCACCACCAAATTTCTTTATTAGAGCCGAGCGCTTTTTTGAATCATTCATTGCGCGGCGTTGTTTATTTTCATCACCCCACCACCAGCATAAGCGCAGTTTACCATCGCGAGTTGTCACACTGAGAGCCGCTTTACCCCCATCATCACAAGAACGTAATCTATAGAATAGCCATCGCTTACAGTCGATCACCATAACCACAACGCTAGATACTTCATAGATTTGCTTATTATAAATCACCTTTGCGCCATAGTTCAGAATATCAGGGAGAAACTTTACGCCGTAAGGAACACGGTATAACTCATCATCCGACGAAAGTTGCAAAGACCTGAGCTGCAACCGTTTCATTCCATATATACATAGGACAACTATCACCATCAAGCATGGAATCGCATAGTTCAATACAGACAACACCATATCAAAGCCCCAATACTACAACGAAAAAACGTAGATGACACTAAAAAGGAAGTGCATTTTCGGAATAACTACACATGACATATGCAACCCTAAAATAAACCCACGGCCAGCACAACAGCCTTGGCTCCAGAAAGAATTGTTCCAACCCCCGTTATCGCGGTGAGCACCGCCCAGCCCATCTCGGCGTCAAAGCCTTCGCCGTGCCAATCAGATTTTTCTGGCGGAAGTATTGTGACGTCATTGGCGGACACACGTGTTCCTACAAATAGTTCTTCTGTGTCATGGTCGCTTCCATCCCACTGGGCAAAGAACAACCAGCGCTGGCGCATATCATTGTTAAACAACTTGTACGCAACCGCTCCCCTGCGCCCGTGTGTCAATTCCCCTTCTGCACGATAGTCGCTTGCACCTTCCGTGCAGGCGGTATATTTCGAGCCGTCGATAGTAATAGCGAGTTCTTCTGCGCGCTGTCGGGTGTCGCCACGGTTCCACCAGCAGACGTGCAGTTCCCCGTTGTCTATGTGCACACTCAGAGCGTCGTTTCGCAGAATGCCGCCTTCATTACTGTGCAGGGCATAGAAGTACCAGGGTGCATCGTCGATGGTAAAGACGTACACATCACGCACCACATACTGCACTCCCGAATAAATAACCCGAGCGCCGCAGCGCATGCGTTCTGGCAGAAATTTGGAAACACAGGGAATACCCGAAAGTTCGCTATCAAGCCCCAGCTGAGGAAGCATGCCCCGTGCACGCCAGAATCTGCGCAAACTCGCTACCGTGCATGCCGCCAGCAACGGCGTGATCATGCACAAGGTGTATAAAAGTCCCACAGCATTCCTCCTGCGGTTGTTGCTTACATGGCGCCCTCCCACTCACTGTCCTCAAAAGGATTGTGAGCGGGAGGACTCCATAACCGCCGTATGTGGGATGCTCTGGGGGTGCGAAAAAGTTACATGGGCGCGCTTAACACCATGATGCTGTCGCTGGGGTCGACCTCATTGTGAATGTGATGCGGGGTAATACCCATATCGTCAAGGGCACTCCAGATTTTCTCCAATTGGGCTTGTTTATCCAGGTAGTAGTCGGACTCAAATATGCGAACAAAGCGCCAGCCCAGGCGTTCTAAATCGCGCTGTCGTCGCAGGTCTTTGTCAATGTATTCCAGCCCGCGCCAATGGTCGCCATCGCATTCAACGGCAAGGCGGGCATCGGTTCCTTGCACAACAAGGTCGATGCGGTAGGGGTGGGCATCGAATTGCGGAATGACACGGTAGCCGCGGTCCACAATGGCGTTGTACACGCGCTGTTCAAAGAGCGAATTGAAAGGCCCCACGCGGTCATCGTCGGATACGCGTTCGGATTTCTCATCGCTCACGGTGTGGGTTGCCACGCCGTAGGCGTATTTCAGCAGTTTGTAGCGCACGTCCTCGGGGTTAGTCAGCTCGTCCATACCCACGGAATGGAATAGCCATACCTGGTCTTTGGCGCGGCTGACCGCAACATTATAGCGCTGAACATATACCTCTGAGGTGAGGGCGGGCAGACGCTTGTTCTCGTCTTTTGCGGCAACCATGCTGAGGAACATCACATCGCGTTCAGCGCCCTGGAATTCCGCCGGTGTACCCACCCGCAGGTTGTGTTTTTCCCACACTTCCGCCGGTAGTTGTTCCATCAGCCGTGTTTGAATGTAGTCGGCTTGCCGGGAGGAACTGAGCAGCGAAATCACGCCAATTGTTTTATCGGCATAGGTGGGGTCATTAATGCATTCGCAGAGCTGCGCTATCAGGGCATCCGCTTCGCCTCTGTTTATTTTGCCGCTCCTTTCTTGGCGGCCGTACGGTGTGTGCACAATCTTGAAAGGCGCGAGCCGATCTGCGGGGACTTCCCGGACGGGAGTAAGGGTAATGTCGTCCGGCTCGTAGGTGAGTTGATTGGAGAATCCGATAATCTCGGGCACGCAACGCCGATGTTCGGTGAGGGTGAGCGTGCCGCCGAACCTGGCCGACGCGACGTCGAAAAGCGAGCGTTTCGGGTCGGCCCAGCCTGCTTTGTCTTCGTCATCGTCCAGATAGTGGTCGGCGAGTTTGCGCATGTCTTCCTCCCTCACGCCGACGGCGGAAGGCGAGACTTGTTTATCATCGCCGATCACGATAATGCTGGGTGCGAGGTATTGCAGGAAGCAGGCTTCCGCCCCGGCTTGCGACGCCTCGTCCACCATCACCACGTCAAACATATTGCTCTGCACATCCAGCTGGTCAATAATGCGGTGCAGCGGCATAATCCACACCGGAACAGCCTCGCGGCAATTATCCAGCGCCCGGCGAACTTCCCTCAATTGCTGGTCCGCATATTTACCGGTTCCTTTGCCCAGGCGTTTCACGCTTTGCGCGTAGTCCACCAGGTTTTTACGCATCCGAGCGGTAATGCGATGCCCGCTCAAAGCGTGGTCCCATGCCCGTGCCGCCGCGAGGGTACGCACCTCCTGGTAGATTTTCTCTTCCAGCAACGTGAGTTCTTTATCCAGCTGGGCTATATCCGCGCCTGGACGAATATCCACTTGCTGCGCCGCGCGGAACCAGTTCAGCGCGGGACGAACAGTGCGCAGCCTTTCTATCATCTTGTCGCTGCCCTCGGAGGTGCGAAGGTCCTTGGCAAACTGCGGCGACCATTCGGATAAAACACCATCGAGCCTATGGAACTCGGCAAACGCCTCATGCTGGCGCATATAAGCCTCGCCCACGCTCAAAGACTCACGGGCGGCGGCAAAATCACCATCCAACATCACGCTGCGGTAGCGCTGTAGCCAGGGAACATCAGGGTGTTTATCGGCCACTTTATTCGTCTGGCGGTGCACAATCTGCAGCTGGGCTTTCTTCTGGTCAATCTGCGCCATCAATGCTGGGGCACCCGCGTATCTTTCCAGTCCTGCGATCAGTTCCGGCAGCTTCGACCCCTCTGGGGGAAACGCAAACGGCGCGAGCAATTGCCGTGCCGGCGGGTAGGCGCTCACGGCATCAATGCATTGGGTGATCTGCGCAAGATCCGCTTCCATGCGAGCCACCATCACGGCCGTTTTGACGTCATTGGACACCGGCAGCCACTGCGGAATTTCCTTGCGCAGCGCATCCAATTCCCAGTGCAATTGGATATGCGCGATCACGGCCTCAACCTGCTCTGCCGTGGAGGGCTGTTCCCCTTCCACGCTCACGGCAGCAAAGAATTCCTTGCCGTCTTTGAGCAGCGCTGGAGCGAATACGCCGAGTTTCACTTGTCCGTGCGCGTCGGTTTTCAGCGGTCCTTTTTCGTTGAGGTAATCGCGCAGGCGCTTGGCGTACGGCAAATACTTTTCCATGTCAGCCGCGTTGTTGCCCACGCTGATTTTCTTTACTGCCCCTATGGTGAGAAGCAGCCGCTCTATGGTCTGAACGCGAGTAGACAACTGTTTAATGCTGGTCCGCCATGCCTCCAATTCGGCCGCGTCATAGGCTTTCATAAAGTCAGCAACCCACGCGCTCCCCGACCGGTTGATCCGCTCAAGCTGCTCGTTCAATTTCACGGCTTGCTCGCGAGCAGCAACCCGCGCTTCCTCCGTGGAAGCCTGCAGGGCTGCCCATTGTTCCTCAGTCAATCCGGTTCGATGCGACTCCAGTTGCGCATTCAGGCCCGCCAGCGCCTCCACCACGTATTCGCATTCGTCGGGCTGCGGCAGGGCATCGAAATCCACCCGCCGCGTCATCTCGATCTGTTCCTTATCCGCGTCACGATAAGCGATGAGCTGCTTGCAATAGCGGTCAATATCTTTCAGGGACAGCGGGAACTTCTTCACCCCGCCAGCGCCCCTGGCCACGATCACCTCAATGGCGTAATCCCAAATCCAGCCGTAGCGTGCGGAATCCTCCTGGACCTGCGCCGCCAATAATCCCGGTGGCAATTCGTATCCGGGAATGTGCGCAGGTTCGGTTTTCCGGCGAATTTCTGCGGATATCTGTTGTAGCAGCTCCGCACGGCGCTGTTGGAAGTGATGGAGGTTATCCACGGCGTCGTTAATAGCGCGGCGGGAGACTGTCTGATCAAATTCGGCGGCGGACCGGGCAATGCGGTTCACGGCCAGCCGCAGATCGGCCATATCGTCCGCCGACGTACCGATCACCGACACCGCCAATTCCCTAATTTCCTCCGGGAGTTTATCGCGGACCTCATACAATGCGCGGTCCGCCTCGGCGGTCACCAGCACCCTTTTCCCCTGAGCAAGGAAATGCGAGAGCAGCGCGGCAGCCATGTGAGTTTTACCCGTGCCGGGCGGGCCCTGAACCACCACCTGGCTGTGCTGATCCACGCGTTCAATAATGCGCTGTTGAATGTCATTGAGCGGAAGCGGGCTGAAAATGTCCTCGCCAAAAGGCACCACCGCGCCCGGCTCATCAGACGCCACTACCGGCGGTTCCTGGTCCGGGTCCAACAACGACAACAAGCCCGCAGGAACGGTCCCGGATTGCTCAATCTCGGCGGCAATTTTCTCGTACGCCACGGCAAAACCCGTGTTCTGGCGCTTGCGCAGAATCAGGGCGGGCGCCCAGTTAATCACCGGCGTTTCCTTCGGCTGCGCGCCCCGGCCGCGCGGCAAATACACCGCCGAGGTGGACAAACTGTTGGCGGTAAACACGCCGAGATCATCAAACAGTTCAATATCAAAAATATGGCCCGCGTACTCGGCGGCCTTGGCGGTTATGTCCTTGACAAACGAACGGTCTTGAAGAGCCTCCACCGGAATGAAATCCACTTCCGCCTTCAACGGCGCGGCACCATCGGCCAGCGAATACCGAATCTCCCCCGTCGTCTTATCCAGCGCAGACGTCACCGTCACCGTAAACAAATGCCGGTTAATCTGCGTGCTCTCGGCCCTCTTCCCACCAGGTGCCCACGCCAGCAACCCCAAACCCAGCACCAGTTCGAACTCCTCACTGGATTGGCTGGCGTTGATGTGCGCGTCAAACAGCGTGTTATACACGTCCTGATACTGCTTCGCCGCAGCCCACGCGTCCCACTTTTCCAGCCAGTAGTTGGCCTGCTTCGTGGTCTCCTCGTCCGCATCCGGCTTCACCGTAGGCCGACGCCTGTGGTTGTGCGACGCACCCTCAATCCACGGCTTCAGCTTCTCCGGCAGCCTGGGTGCCTCCATATGCTTCGGGCGACCCGCAGCAATGATCACCGCATCCCCCGTGCGGCCGGGATCATCATCAGCATCCAACAGGCCCAGGCGCTGCCACAACAGCGCATTCACCCGCACCGGCCACCCGTTGGCCGCCGTATTGTGCGCCACATCCGACAGCCACACCACGCCGCCCCGGTCCTCGAAGCCCTTGATATCAGTGGTGGTGTGTTCACGCAGGCGGCGGACCTGCGCAAGGAACTGGAAAAGCCGCGCTGCTTTGTCCGATTGAGTGGTCACGCCATCACTCCGATCACAGGTTCACAAGATGCTTATATGTCCCTTATATTTTTACTACATTTATGCAGCAAAGCTTCACCAAAACCGAAAAAGCACCCCCTATCAGCGGTTTAACCGCACGACTACCTTAAAAAAGCTCAGGTGTGATGTCGCCCGTTTTGTGGACACGTCCCACGCTACCGCTTATCGACGCCCGCCCCCGCACGACGCCCCACGAGAAGTTGCGGTGAGTGCCGTTTTGGGGCGCCTACTCCCCGAGCACACACGTAGCGATCAGCGTACCCAGCCGTTGGACGTCGACCTGCTTGTGCAGCAAAATTACCCCATCGTTACTCAATCACACGTGTCGGATGTCATTCTAAATGCCGCACTGCCAGCATAAAGGCCTACAAAAACAACAACACAATCGACCCCTCGCCACAGACTTAATGGATAAATGGAGTTGCTGTAGTTATAGCAGCTTAGAGGGTTTCTCACCAGGGCGCAGACTAGAAGCCCCATAAACACCTAAAACCCCAGGCCAACATGCGTGTCGCAGACATAGAAGAAAAGACCCAACTGCTAGGTTAGCCATTAACCAAAAAACAACCACGCAGAAAGGCCCTTTCGGTGCGCTAGCCTACCGCGCCTACCTTGATATTCCGACCCACATCGCTGACACAACCTGCTGCTGGCTTAAATGTTCATCGCCTGGCCTGCGATGACCGCAGCTACCAACATGCCGCCACCTGCAGAAACCAAACACTGCTGGTACTGCGCTGGTTGATTGACGCCACACCTGTACATCGCTTGGCCTTTGATAGTGGGATTAGCCAAGCCAGAAGCCTACCGCTACCTCCATGAAGCGTTAGAGGTTACTTTTTCCCGCGTCCCTAGCCTGCATAAAGTATTAGCTGACCAGGAAAAAGCAGGCGAGCTGATCTTGCGCTTGGATGCCACGCTTATTACTGGAAAAGTCACAAGTCGTGACGACGATGGTGCTAGCATGATTGGCTGGTTTTCCGGCAAACACTACTGCTTCGGAGGCAACCTGCAAGTCTTATCCAACCGGGAGGGTAGGCCGCTGTATATCGTCCCGGTTGAACCTGGGCCACACGCGATATCACCGCCGCGTGAAAGCACATCCTTGGTGCTGTGTGGGCGACCGAGTTGTGGGTTTTCGCTGACATAAGGCTACGCAAAGACATCGCCTAAATACAACCACGTGAACCCTGATGACGAAACGATCAGGGAGATCATTACCGGCATCAGAGCACCCACTGAGGGTGGGAATACTGCATTAAAGCACTACAAGGTACTCAGACATGCCAGCTTATGCCCAACAGCGATCACGAAGATCGCTAGGATTGTCGTGGTGTTAATATCGCTGCATTATGATCCTGATTGGCGATCCTGCTAAGAAAACCTATTGAACCTATTTCAAGCATCAAGCCACTTTCGAAGCTCTGAAAATAAATCCTCAAATCCGCCAAAATATGACTTGCAAATATTCCCATAATTGGCAGAAATATAATCGGCAAATTGCCCTTTATCAAACTTTCTTCGAGTGCAACTAAAGCCACCACCATCTGAAAAATTTTCTTCATAGATAAATTCACTACAAAAAACTTCTTCAGGGTATATATTTTCGATCCCT
>ERZ772874.1542-NODE-1542-length-11894-cov-12.123152_pt1 | contig 11894 bp, 3 predicted proteins | sample MGYA00580586_ERZ772874 | MGnify/ENA primary metagenome ERZ772874 (study PRJEB29015, sample SAMEA2737952) | human oral metagenome | biome: human oral; feature: human-associated habitat; material: dental | place: China | collected 2154 ... | reverse complement strand
CATCGTCGAATCGCGCTGGCTGCGTGACGAGGACGAGGGAGGCGCACGTACGCTGCAGGATCTGGCCAACGAGTATGGCGTGTCGGCCGAGCGCATTCGCCAGATCGAGGCACAGGCCATGAAGAAGATGCGCGCCGCACTGGCCGAATACGCCTGATGCAGCGAAGCTGACGGTTCCGGGGGCGCCCGCCCCCGGCGGAAAATCCGCAGGACGCTTGCAGAGGCGGCTACCAGGCCCGCTACCGGGGGATGACGTGTCCCCCGGTAGCGGGCTTTTTTGCGTGATGGGCGCAACCGCGCGGCACAGGGCAGCAGGGCGCCAGGGGGCAGGATTGGCCGGTGACGGTGACACGGTATACGGCACATTGGGGCGGCGAACCGCCAGAACAGGCGGCACGGGCTCCGTCAGACATCGCTGGTCAGCCCGCCAGCAGGAAAGTCGGAAAACCGGACGGAGACAACGTGCCAAAAATGACACAAAACGGCACACGGCGCGTTAACATCCGGATCTGTTGCCAGAAAACAGCAGACTGACCAGCGGTCCACACAGGCCGACGGGCGGCACCCGCACGGGCCGGCAAACGGCACCCCCACGTGTCCCGCAACCGGGCAAGCGTGGCTCCGGCGGGCATTCCCGGCTGGGGCCGGGCCATAGTAGCCCCGCAGCCGGCGAGCGTGGCCCCGGCCGCGACGCCGGCTGCCTGGGTGGGTCACGGGGCTGGTGCGTTTCCGTTCAGCCTGTGTACGCGTCTTCATTTTCCGCTTCGACTTCCAACTTCCATGGCTCTCGTTATCGAAACCCGTTCCGCCCAGGGTGATGTCTCGCGTACTGCCGTTCGTGCCGGCACCAAACGGTTGACCGTACGCCCGGGCGATGTGTTCCGGCTCTATGACAACACCACGGGCAAGGCCCCCGAAGGCACCGAAGTCCGGCAGCTGGACAACAGCATCGTGATCGACCACCTGAACGGTGACGGCGCTGGCACCTCGACGGTGGTGCTCTCCGGCTTCTACAGTTCGTGCAGCGTGAGCACGCCCTGCCACCTGCAGCTGCCTGCCAGCGACAACGGCATGATCGACATCACCGCCTCCACACCCGTGGCCGACGCCCGGCCCGATGGTTCGTTCGTGCTCCATGCCCCCGGCATGAGCGCGGCGGCCGTGGCTGCCACCTCGGCCGTCGGCAGCGGCATCGGCGCAGCCAGTGGGGATGCGGCCGGGGCAGCCGGTACAGGCACCGCAGGCACGACCGACGCTGCCGCGGGTTCCGCTGGGCAGGCCCGCAAGGGGCTGGCCGATACAGCCAGTGCGGGTTCCGGCGGAAACGCCGGTACGGCCGACACGGCGTCCAGCAGGGGCTACGGCGCGGGCCCGGACACCGGCTTGGACACAGGCGCGGCGGGCCGGGAGGCGGATACGGCCGGCAATGGCCATGAACCGTTCATCAACGAATCGTCACGGCCGATCATCTATGGTGTGGGCGGTGCTGCCGTCCTGGGTCTGGCACTGGCCGGCGGGGGTGGCGGCGGCGGTGGAGATGCACCGGCTCCGGCGCCCGGCGCGGGAGCAGCAGGAACCACACCCACCCTGCCCGCCCCCACGCCCTCTGCTCCGGCGGCCCCCACGGTACCGCCATCGACGGTGGACCCGAAGTTTGTGGTGACGCACTCGTCCGTGGCCAAGGGCAAGCTGCCCACGCTCACGGGGACCGGCACCGCCGGGGCCACGGTGAAGATCGATGTGGATGTGACCGGCGACAAGACGGTGGACGCCACCTACACGACGACGGTCGACGCCGCAGGTGCATGGAAGGCCGATCTGGCCACGCTGAAACCCACGACGGGCACCCTCCCCGCAGGCGGGCTGAGCAGCAACACCAGCCTGACCCTGACCGAAACGGCCGGTGCCACCACGGCCACGCTACCGGCCTTCAACCTGACGGCCGACGATGCCCCCCCCAAGGCCCCCACGATCTCTCCGGTGGCGGCCGACAACCTGATCAGCGCTGCCGAGGCAACCCAGCCGCTGGCCATCGGAGGCACGGGTGATCCGGACAGCCTGATCAAGATGACCTTTGGCGGCCAGACCTACGAAACCACCGTGGGCGCCAACGGGGCCTGGCTGGTCAATGTGCCTTCGGCGGCCATTCCCGCCACGGGCGAGGCCACCGTGTCGGTTACGGCCAGCGATCTGGCCGGCAATGTTTCCACGGCCACCACCCAGGCCGTGACAGTGGACAAGACGCCGCCGGTCGCCCCCATCGTGCAGTACACGGGCGGCACGGACAACTATGTGAATGCCGCGGAAAAGGCGGCCGGCACCACCATCTCCGGCACGGCCGAGGCCAACAGCACCGTGAAGGTCACGGTGGGCGAGATCAGCCACGAGGCCAAGGCAGGGGCCGACGGCAAGTGGAGTGTGGCCTTTGCGGGCGCCGAGCTGCCGGCAGCCGACGGTTCGTATGTGGTGTCGGCCACGGCCACCGACGCAGCGGGCAACGCATCCGTGCCCAGTGCCGGGGTACCGGCCATGGTGGTCGATACCAAGGCGCCGTCCATCACGGATGTACATGCAGGTGGCAACGACCGCGTACGCCAGGGGCTTCCCTTCACGGTAACGGGCAAGGCCGAGGCGGGTTCGAAGATCGATGTGATCTACACGCGCGGCGACGGCGGCAAGGTCCCGCACGCCGGCACGGCACCCGACGGAACGGGCGATGACGTGGCATGGTCGGTGCCGGTGTTCGTGGCCTACAGCACGTCGCTGGGGGCCACGCAGCAGTCGCTGCAGGTCACGGCCACGGACAAGGCGGGCAACGTCACCACCATCGAGCACAAGTTCGTCGTGCTGGGTACGCTGTCGCTGTTCGGGGCGGGCGAAGCACAAACCACCGAGGCGGCAGGCACCACGATCAAGAGCCTCGACGGCACGGATGGGCACACAGCCGGTCTGGACGCTGTGCAGGCCGCCGGCATGGGCAACCCGTCCAGTGCGGACACGCTGCTGGCCAGCACCGCGGACAAAGCGACCAGTGCAACGGGTGCGACGGGTATCACGGCCAGCCAGACGATCACGCTGAAGACCCATGATCTGCTGGATGCCGGGTCGCCGAAAGTGGAAGGCGCCCTGCCGTCGGCCACGCAGGGAGCGCATGGCGCCAGTGCGAAGGCTACCGCCAGCGCATCCAGCACCTGGCACGGCACATCGCCGGCCCAGCAGGTGAGCACCCTGCTGTCGCAGGAGGAGCCGCAGGGGCTGACGCTGCACTGAGCATTGCCCACGACGGTCAGAGCGCAGGGATGGTGCCCTTCGCCCGCCATTTGTAACAGGCGGCCGCCGATGACGCCGTTACACACCGGCAGGCGGCGGCGACACCCCGGTCAACCGTAACAAGCCGTCACGAAATGCACATAAAAACGGTGGCTGGCGCGTGCCACAATTGGCTGTTTCAATACAGGCTTTTTTGACAAACGGTCAATCCTGTCTGCCGGATGCCACCCTTCTGTATGTTCGGGGCATCATCCGGCAGTGCAGGGCTGTGGCAACTGTGGTTTACGGCACACTGGGGTACCCGGTGCACCTGCATCAGCGGTGCGTCCCTGTCGAGGTATCCAGCCTGTCTGGTGCGTCCGGCATCCTGCAGATCCGCAACGCCCCTGGGGCGAATGCCAGCCCGGCCCCGTGAGGATTGGTCCGTTGGGAACGGGTCTGTCCGGTACCGCCCAGGAGGCAGGTGCTGGCCAGACCGTTCTTCAGCCCACGAGGAATAAACAGGACAATGGCAGCCAGACTGAATATCCAGCGTACGGGAGATGGCGGGGTCGAGCATCTGCAGCTCAAGCCCGGCAAGAACAGCTTCAAGGTCGTCCCCGGCCGGCAGTTCAAGATCCAGGATCCGGACGGCAACCAGATCGACCCCAACCAGCTGCGTGTCCTGCAGGTGGACAACGACCTGATCATCGAGAACATTCCGGTGGAAGGTGGCGGCGAGCCGGCCACGCTGACGCTGGAAGGCTACTACCTGATCTGCAGCGCCTCGGACCGCTGCGAGGTCAGCGTGGGCGGAGCCGATGTGGGCGATGGTGGCGAGGAGCAGGCCGATTCCGGGCTGCTGGGCTCGACCGAGCAGCCCACGGTGCTGGCCGATGTCGATACCAAGCCGCTGGGCGCCCTGTCCGACGGCACCTTCGTGCTGCACGACACCTCGTTCCAGGCCCCCGAAGCGCCCGCCACCGAAGACTTTCCGATCCGTCCCGTGCTCTACGGCCTGGGTGGCGCCGCGGTGCTGGGTCTGGCGCTGTCGGGTGGCAGTGGCAGCGGCGACCCCTCCGGTGCCCCCAATCTGGGTGATGTGCCGCTGGCGCTCAAATCCGCCACGTCGTTCAACAACCGTCACCCCACCATTTCCGGCACGGCCAAACCGGGCACGGTGGTCACGCTGCGACTGGACACCGACGGTGACCAGCGCGAGAACGTCACCTATCAGGCCACGGCCGATGCCAACGGCAACTGGAATGTGGACCTGCAGTCGGCCACACCGGCCACCGGGACGCTGCCGGCCACGGGCCTGTCGGACAGCAACACGCTGGAAGTGTCCGGTGCACTGAACGGTGTGCAGGGCGCCGCCCTGCCCGTCGTGACACTGACCTACGACAACACCCCGCCCGCCAAGGCCGAGATTGCCGCCATCAGCGACGACAACATCGTGACGGCCGCCGAGAAGGCTGCCGGTGTGGCCATTTCGGGTACGGCCGAGGCCAACGGTACCGTGGAAGTGAAAGTGGGCAACACCACCAAGCTGGCCGCCGTGGATGCCGAAGGCAAGTGGACGACCACGCTGAGTGCCGCCGAGCTGCCGGCAGCCGATGGCTCCTACACAGTGACCGCCACGGCCATCGATGCCGCTGGCAACCGGGGGCCTGCCGCCACCACACCGCTCACGGTGCACACCAACAGCACGGCGCCGGTGATTTCCCCCATCACCGCCGACAACACCATCAATGCGGCCGAAGCCGCGGCCGGTGTGAAGCTGCAGGGTTCGGCCGAAGCCGGTTCGAAGGTGGAGCTGAACTTCGGCACCAACAAGCTTACCGCCACGGCCGATGCCAACGGCCACTGGGAGGTGACCTCGCCTGCAACCAACATTCCGGACGGCAAACACGTCCTGACCGCCACGGTGACCTCTCCGGCCGGTGCCACGGCCACGGCCACACACGAATACACGGTGGACAAGACCGCTCCGGGCAAGGCCACCAACATCAAGCTGGACGGCGGTGACAACACCATCACCGCCGCCGAGGCCAAGGACGGCGTGCACTTCACCGGCAATGCCGAAGCAGGCGCCACCGTGTCGGTGACCTGGAACGGACACACCCACACGGCCACGGTGGGCAGTGGGGGCACCTGGGACGTGCAGTTCCAGCCGGCCGACATGCCCAAGCCGGCGGCAGGCCAGAAGGCCTCCAGCACCTATTCGGTCACCGTGACCGACGTGGCCGGCAACGCCGGTGCGGCAGAAACAGCAGCCGTGACCGTCGAAGGAGCGCCGGCACCGGCCATTCAGCCTTCGCCCAGCGCCCCCACACCGGCGCCAACCCCGACACCCACGCCCACCCCGAGTCCCGCGCCGGCCCCGGGAACGGATGACGGCACGGGGGGGACGACAACCCCCGGCACAGGTGGCACCACCACACCGGGCACCGGCGGCGGCACAACCACGCCAGGCACTGGCGGTGGTACCACGACACCAGGCACCGGTGGTGGCACGACCACACCAGGCACCGGCGACGACACGACGACGCCGACACCTGCACCCACGCCTGCGCCGACCCCAACGCCGACACCCACACCAACGCCCACGCCAACCCCGGCACCATCGCCGGGTACAGGCGACGACACGACGACCCCGAGCCCGGCACCGACCACCCCTGCGCCCACCACCCCGGGCACCGGAACGGGCGGTGATGACACAACCACCACACCGGGGACGGGAACAGGTACTGGTACAGGCACCGGGACAGGTACCGGCACCGGGACGGGCACGACCACCACGACGGACACGGATGCTGCGGCCGCAACGGCCACCGACAGTGCCGCCACGCCTGCAACGACCCCCGCTGCAACCCCTGCCGCGACAGCCACCACGGCAGGTACGGCCACCGCATCCACCGTGGCCACCGGCAGCAGCAAGTCGCTGGCCACGAAGTCGCTGGGTGCGTCGCATACCGACAACGACACGGCCGACCACAGCCATGACGCAAGCCCGGCTTCAGGCACGAGCAGCCACAGTCATGAGGCAAACCCGGCCTCGTCGGCCAGCAAGGCCCTGACGCTGGAGGATCTGACCAGCCATGGTCAGGACAGCCACGCCATGCCGGCCACCTCGGCCATTGCGCAGACACCCGCGCCAACAGCACCGCCGCCGGCGCCTGCGGCCGCCTCGACCACCGCAACCACATCCAGTCTGGACAACCTGCTCGGCGCCCAGCCGCTGGACCAGCATCACCCGACGGTGTAAGGGGCGCCCCCCGGAAACAGGTTCCGTTTTTCCGGGGGGCCCCGGCCCGGGCGACGGCCTCCACCCTTGTGGATGCTGTCGCCCGCGGGGGGAGCCTCTGCGAAAATCTGCGGGCGCTTTGGACCCAGGATCGGGATGAGCCAGAAGGCGCCCTGGCGGCACTAGCAGGGCCATTGCCGCCAAATGGCAACGCACTGGATCGCCCGGGCAGGGAGACCAAAGTGCCGCAGGGCCTTTGCAGAGGCACGCTTCACTCACATCAGGGCGACGCAGTGCTGCAAACATGCTGGACATCTCCAGCCCCCTCGACCCGGCTTCCTGCCGGGTTTTTTTGTGCCCGCCGCCCGGCGGGTCATGAGAGGAAACAGACGGTCCACCAGGCACGCGCAACGTCTCCATAAAACAACGAATGCCGGACAAGCTGACACGTCAGGGCGTACGCTTCCCCTGTTGCAGTGTCAGATATGCAGGTGCGTGTAAACTGTTTTGCTACGCTTGCAACATGGAGACACATGCCGTCCGGCTGCCCCAGGGGCGCGGCCGTCGGGTCTCCACGGGGTTCCCTGCGCCATTCCCAATGGCGGGGGCACCCCGTTTTGCACGTTCCCGGACAGCAGCGTTTCGGCCACGGTGTGAACCACCAGACATTCACATTTCCGTCGCGACGGACCACACCGCAACGCCCTCCGGATTTCCCTGACCCCATTCCCCATCCCTTGATCCAGGCACTTTTGGCAGCAGGAAAGGCACCATGGCACGACTTGACATTCAGAGAACACACGACGGCAGTGTCGAACATCTGCAGCTCAGGCCCGGCGAGAACCGTGTGCTGGTGCGACCCGGACAGCAGTTCCGCCTGAACCGGGCCGACGTGGACCCCGAACAGCTGCGCGTGCTGAAGGTCGACAGTGACCTGGTGATCGAGGGCATTCCGGCTAAGGCGGCAGGTACTGCTGCCGCGGCGGCCGAAGGGGCCGGCGAGGGTGCAGCCTCCGAAGCCAGCAGCATCGTCCTGGAAAGCTACTACCGCATCTGCAGCGCCTCCGACCGCTGCACCGTGAGCGTGGACGACGGTACGGCCAGCGCCGAAGCCGTGGCCAGCGGCGAACTGGGCAGCACCGGCCAGGTGCTGGCCGACGTAAGCACCCAGCCGCTGGGCGCCCTGCCGGACGGCAACTTCGTGCTGTACGACCCCAGCTTCGAGGCCCCCATCCTGCCCATGCTGGGCGATGGCTCGGCCAAACCCCTGCTGTATGGCCTGGGTGGCGCGGCCGTGCTGGGTCTGGCCCTGGGCGGTGGTGGTGGCGGCGGCGGTGACAGTGGCCTGCCACCGCAGGGCAACATCTCGCTGACGCTCAAGAGTGGTGCCTACTTCAACACGCGCTTCCCCACCATTTCCGGCACGGCACAGCCAGGCTCGGAAGTGCAGCTGCGCATCGACACCGACGGTGACCAGCGCGCCAACGTCACCTACACCACCACGTCGGACACCTCCGGCAACTGGGCGGTGAATCTGCAGACCGCCAAACCCAGCGCCGGCGAACTGCCGGCCACCGGCCTGGCCGACAGCAACACCATGGAAGTGGTGGGCATGCACAACGGGGTGCAGAGCATCCTGCCGCAGACCACCATGACCTTCGACAACACGCCGCCGGCCGAAGCGGAGATCTCGCCCATTGCGGACGACAACATCATTACCGGCGGCGAACGTGACAAGGGCGTGACCTTCTCCGGCACCTCCGAAGCCAATGGGTCGGTGGAGCTGAAGGTGGGTACGCTGGCGCCCCGGCTGGTGGCGGTGGACGCCGATGGCAAATGGAGTGCCACGCTGGGCAAGGCCGACCTGCCCGAAGCCGACGGCGACTACACGGTGAGCGTGACCTCGCTGGATGCCGCCGGCAACCGCGGCCCGGAAGCCACCACGAAGATCACGATGAACACCTCCGGCAAGCAGGCCATCATCGGCCAGATTGCCGGCACCGACGACACCGTCAACGCCACGGAGGCCAGCCAGCCGATCAAGATTGCCGGCGTGGCCGAGGCCGGAGCCAAGCTGAAGCTCAGCATCATCGACAGCAACAAGCAGGTTACCGAACTGCCGGGAGAGGCCACCGCCGATGCCAATGGCGCGTGGAGCGCCGACATTACGCTGCCTGCCACGCTGACCGACGGCCAGTACACACTGTCGGTCACCAGCACCAACGCCCTGGGCAACACCGCCACCGGCACCCGCGCGTTCACGGTGGACAAGACGGCGCCCAACCCGGTGGCCAACCTGAAGGTGGAAGGCGGCGACACCATCATCACCAGCCAGGAGGCCAAGAGCGGTGTGGACATCACCGGGACGGCCGAGGCAGGTGCCAAGGTGACCGTAACGGTGGCCGGAGGCAAGACACAGACCGCCACGGCCGGCGCCAATGGGACGTGGAAGGTGACGCTGCACGACACGGACCTGCCCACGCTGGGCAAGGGCCAGACTGTACCCGGCAAACTGACCATCACGGCCGAGGACAAGGCGGGCAACATCAGCCAGCCGGTGGAACAGGCGCTGTCACTGGAGGGGGCGCCGGTGGATGCGGCCACCCCGAAAATCAACACGCCCGGCCCCCTGGCAGATGGCTGGCTGAATGCAGATGATGCCAAGGTACCGATGCAACTGAGCGGGACGGCTGGTGCGGGAGATACGGTGAAGCTGTCCATCGGCGGCTTTGCGCTGCCTGATGTGAAGGCCCTGGCCAATGATACCTGGGAAGCCTCTGTTCCCGTGTCGGTACTGGGCCGGATTGCCGATGGCGCGAACAAGGAGATCACCGCCTCGGCGGTGACGGCGCAGGGGGGGGCATCCACGGGGGCTAGCAAGGTGAGCTTCAGTGTGGACAAGACACCTCCGGGGCAGCCATCCAACATCAAAGCCAATGGGAACGACCTGGACATAAATGCCCAAGAGGCGCAATCGGGCAAGGCACAGTTCAGTGGTGATGCACCGGGTGGGGCCACGAAGGTTACGGTGAACTGGAATGGGCAGACCCACGATGCCCAGGTAAACAACGGGAAATGGACGACGGAGTTTGATAGTCTGCCCCCCGTGGCAGCCGGTGGAACCGCGCCCGCCAAGGTAACGGTGGTTGCCTATGATGCAGCCAACAACAAGAGCGTCACGGCTGAACAGACGATCACGGTGCACAGTGGGGTGCCGCAGCAGGCTGGCAAGCCCACGATCGACGCGGTGAGCAAAGACGACCTGATCAACGCCGCCGAGGCAGCCAAGGTTGCCGTCACGGGCTCGGCAGACCCTGGCAGCACCGTCACGCTCAGTGTCAATGGCGTGGCGCAGGCTCAACCGATCAAGGTGGATGGCACTGGCAAATGGAGCACAACCATCGATATCAGCAAGCTGGCAGATGGTGCAATCAAGCTGAGCGCTACGGCGTCCAAGGACGGCGGCCCCGCATCCGCGGAATCCGACAGGACCGTAAAGCTGGACAAAACGCCTCCGACACTGTCCTCCATCACCGCAGATGACGGCGCAGATATCACGGCCGAAGAAGCAGCCAACGGTGTCACCTTCAGTGGCACGACGGAAGAGGGTTCAACCCTGTCCGGCACGTGGAATGGCAAGCCCATTCCCGATTTCCAGGCCGGCCCGGGGGGGACGTGGCAGTTTGTCGTCAATGCCAGCGACATGCCGAAACCGGCAGCAGGCACCACGGCCAATGCAACCTTCAGTGTCACGGCAACCGATGCAGCGGGCAACAAGAGTGCCGCCCCGGTCTCACTGCAGGTCACCGTTCACGGTGGGGTGGCCCCACTGGGAGCCACCACCATCAAGGGGCCGCTGACGGATGACAACATCATCAACTCGAAAGAGGACGACAAGATCAGCGTTTCCGGGACGGCGCAGGCAGGCGCAAACATCGAATTGAGAGCGGACACGGTTGGCGGCAAAGTACTGGGTACGGGCAAAGCCGGCGCCAACGGACAGTGGACAATTGACAATGTCGGACTGTCCGATGAAAAACTGCTACCCAATGGCCCTCACAAGCTAGTGGCCGTCGCTACCATTACGGGGAATCCGGGCACATCGACGGCGGAGCACACGTTTACCATTAACCGGGTGGTGGATCTGCCCAAAGTGACTTCCTTCAACGGGCATCCCAGCGATGTGATCACGGACGCCGAACGGAAAAACGGCATTGTTTTGGCCGGCACCGGCGAACCGAACTCGACGCTTTCCCTCAGGCTTGGCGACGAGCTTCAGGCGGGCATCCCGGTAAATGGCGCAGGCAACTGGACCTCCAAGGAATTCACCAAGGTCCCGGAAGCCACCGCGGGCGGATCTCAGCCATACACTTACACCTTCACGACCGCTACCGACGCAGCGGACAACACGCAAACCGGTCTGGGCGGTGGGAAAATTACCGTTCAGGGGCCAACGCAGACAACCACTCCCGCTGCCCCTGCCACGGCCCCTACAGCCCCGCGCAGCACCACGGCCAGCAGCCTCACCACCGACGATGAAGGCAGTGTTGCAAACGGCCCGGACGATACAGGGACCGCTGCAGCAGGAACCTCAGCATCGGGAGCAGTGAGCGCAGGCACGGCTGGCGCAGGAAGCACCACTTCCGCCGGTGCTGCGGCAACCACCAGTCCGGCCACAGGCAGCAGCGCGGATAACGCGGCAGACGCGACGGTCCCCGGAGCTGCTGGAACCACCAGCGCCACACCGGGTACCGCAGCCGACGCCCCGGCCAGCACCGGCCCGACCGTTGCCGGGAAGTCCCTGTCCAGCAGTGGCACCACGGCCCACGCAGGCAACCATGGCAGCAGCAAGCTGGCACTTTCCGATCTGCTGGACCAGGGAGGCCACGACATGCCGGATCTGCAGGGCGCGCCGTCCGCAGGCCAGAGCGTGGTTTCGACGGCAGCAGCTTCCTCCTCGGCTGCCGTGGCCGGCACCACCGCGGGCGCCGGCGAAACGGGATCGACCATCGTCAGCAATCCGGTGGCCACGGTGAACACCCTGCTGGCCAGCCAGCAGCCGTGGGAGCATCAGCCGACGGTTTGATGCGGCGGTGGTGATGTGCTGAAGCAACACCTCGGCATGCCGCCGCCGTTTGTCTTGCTGCCATGGCATGGGGCTCATGACGCAATAGCCATCTGGCCTAGGCCAGATGGGCGCCGCGTGGCAAGCGCACTCCCCTGCCCCGTTGCGTGCTGCTGAAATGCCCGGGTCGGAGCAGCCGCCCGGATCCGGGCTTTCATCATGAGCATCCACCACAAACCTGAATCACATCAGGTACGCCGCAGCCGTCATGGCCCACACGGCCGGCCGGCGCTGGGCAGGCAGCTGGCCCGAAAGCGAGCTTCCTCACGCCGT
>ERZ772874.1537-NODE-1537-length-11912-cov-13.505609_pt1 | contig 11912 bp, 20 predicted proteins | sample MGYA00580586_ERZ772874 | MGnify/ENA primary metagenome ERZ772874 (study PRJEB29015, sample SAMEA2737952) | human oral metagenome | biome: human oral; feature: human-associated habitat; material: dental | place: China | collected 2154 ... | reverse complement strand
TATCATTCGACGCTGAAAAATTGGAAGGTTCATTGACTCGCTTGCCAGAACGCGACGAAATCAACCCAGAAATCAACGAAGCACTTGTCGTTGAATTCTACAACAAAATGCTTTAAGATAAGACTTTATATTGCAAGAAGCCTACAACAGTGGGCTTTTTGCTTTGTCTTAAAATGTTGATTTCTGGGTTTGTTCAGTTATTTGTTCAGTTATAAACTTTTTAGTGCAGTTTCATAGAATGAGACTGCTTTTTTTGCATTCTCTTTTGAGAGGTGACTGTATATATCCATGGTCATAGATAATTGGGAATGTCCTAAACGGTGCTGAAGTTCCTTGTAGGGTATTCCAGAGTTAAGCAAGAGACTAGCGTGAGTATGGCGAAAACCATGAAAACCAATGTTAGGTACATCAGCTCGTTTAAAGTGAGTTCTTAACCTGGTTTGTAGAGTTCGATTATTCGGGTACTCATTTATGAAGTCAGAAAAGACTACAGTTTCAGATTTACCTATTTTCCACGCTTCCTTGGTTTGTCTAAGTCTATACTGTTTCAACATACTAACAGTAGCTTGATCTATATCTATATCCCTTAGACTTGATTTTGATTTTGGACTATTGGTTTCTTGTTTATAGTTTAAAGTCTTTGTGATATGTACAACAGAATTTTCTAAGTCAATATCAGACCAGGACAAGGCTAAAGCTTCATTGATACGACAACCAGTAGCAAGCAAAAACTTATAAAGTGTATTCTCGTAGTAATAACGATACCTATTTAGATCTAAACTATCGAGATAATCAAGAAATTTTTTTAATTCTTGGTTTTCAAAATGCTTTACTTTTTCTCGCTTTGCTTTTTGTGTGTTGCGAGGTAATATTACCTCACGAGCAGGATTAAACGGTATGGCTTGCATAACTACACCATACTGTAAAATACGCTTATTTAAAGCGTGTAAGCTATCGTAGTATAGAAAAGCGCCTTCTTCCCCTTTATTGGTTTTGTCAGCAAGTTTATTGACTACGTTTTGAATAAGTGGAGTAGTTAGTTTATTCAACTTATAAGAGCCAAATAAAGGTAAGATATGGTTATCTAGCAGTCTTCTAACGTTTAATTGTGTGTTAGGTTTTACTGTATGCTTGTAGCTTTCCCACCATAAGGAAGCTAATTCCTTGTAGGTAGTAATATTTGAAGCCTGGAATCTAGTAGATCCATTTTGTAAAAAAGCAATTTCAGCTTCTTTTGTCTTTTGCTTAACTTCTTTTTTTGTTCTCCCTGTTATGCTTGTCTTTACATCTTTTCCAGTGACTTTATCAACACCAAGATAGACATTAGCACGATATACTATTGAACCGTCTTTTTTTGTGATTTGTTTTATTTGCATAGTATTCCTTTCCATCAGCAGGCAAGCAATTAGAAAAGGTTTTGAGCTTATACCATGCTAGGAGCTACGAGAATTCCCCTATTTTCGATTTTAAGCAGTCAGACGGCAAATTGTACCAGATAAGAAAATAAAGTGATTATGGGGCTTATAAAGGATATTGATTAGATAATCTTCTCAAAAACCATTGTAGCCTGGATACGGTCACCACCGCCTAGTCCTTTGCTTCCACCATTGGCGGTTGTGATTGTATGCAAGCGATAACCTTTTGAAGCTTGTTTATTGATAACATCTTCTAATTCTGTAAGGTTTCCTGATCCAGTGCCGAAAAACTTTTCTTTCAAAGTTACCTGAAGGACAACGTAGTGTAGTCCATTTACTCCAGATGCAGTAGAAAAACTACCTTCTTGTTTTACAGTGTCAAAAAATCCCATGGGGGTTACTCCTTTTATTATGTTAGTAATTGATAAAACTTAGTCAATAATTTTTTTGTATTGTTTGAATTGTTCTTCTATAGTGTCATCCTTGTATAGTGAATTAGTTACTTTAAGTATGTTTTCAGTTGGGATATAGTTTGATTTTACAGAGTACATAGATTTCAGTTTTTCTGTGTCCGTTTCTGTATATCTGTAATTAGAATTAAGTTCAGATAGATCTTGCAATTGATAAAAAATCATTTCTATTTGCTTATCAGATAAAACAATATCACTTAGAGAAATATAGTCTAAAAATCTAACAAATGCCTCTTTGTTCATCTTTTCCATAACATTATTATGGAAATCAATCTCATATTCTGTAACATCATCATTATTGAACCCCAATAGATATCCAACACTTACCCCGAAAATATCCGCTAATTGCTGGGCTTTTTCTGATTTTATTTGGTGTTCGCCTTTTTCCCAGTTTAAAATTGTCAGTTTTGATACTCCGATTTGTTTAGCGAGTTCCTGTTGTGTCAGTTTTCTCTCTTGCCTTAATTCTTTTAATCTACTCATTTTTACACTACCTTTCCTCTTTATTCTACCACTATTTTGAAGATAAGTATAGAAAATTTATAATTTAATTTAATTTTTTCTCTTGACAAGTAAAGAAAGTTATACTAGAATGTAATCGTAGCAAGAAAAAGTATAGAAAACTATACCTTGTAATTCAACCAGATAAAACTCCATCTATCTACTACTTTTCACGTCTGGTTCGAAAATTTTAAAAAAGGAGGTGTTTAAATGCTTATAACTGAGAGTATGGCAGAACAGGTAAGAGTTAAGCGTGCAGTTAATCGTCTTACGATGAAGGAACTAGCACAAAAACTAGGTACAACATACTCTACCTTACGTCAGGTAGAACAGGGCGATTATGATGCCCCGAGACGAATATATCAATCAGTTAGTGAGTGGCTTGCTGAAGATTACTAGAAAGGGGCATAAGACAGAGTCTAGAAATATTTTGCTTGCTACCTATGGCAGTATCAAGGGTTTGTAGGGGTTTATTCTCTCCTAAATTTTCCCTACCTCAATGATTTACTTTGGTACTGTTTTAGGTGGCAAGCACGAGCAACAAGAAGAAAGGAGCGAACCAATGGAATTGGTTTATATGGACGGCAAGAAAGAGCCGTATACACTGAGCAGTATCGTAGCAGAATGCACTGGATTGCAACATCACACAATAACCAAGACAATCCGCAAACATCAAGTAAGGTTTGAACGGTTCGGAAAGGTTGGATTTAAAATCCAAGCTATGGAAAGTGGCCAGAATACTAAGGATTATATTTTGAATGAGCAACAAGCGACCTTGTTAGTTACATTCTTAAAAAATACTGAGCAAGTGGCCAACTTTAAAACCAACCTAGTCAAAGCCTTCTTTGAAATGCGTGATGAACTTTCTAAACGCTATCTTCAAAGAGAACTGGAAAAGCCAAAGCGTAAAAGCTTAACTGAAGCTATTCAAACATGGGAGAAAGCACCTAAGCATGCCTATAGTACCCTTACAAACTTACTACTAAAGGGAGTGACAGGGAAGAATAAAGCGCAACTCATGAAGGAGCGAGAAAGTAAGAACGGTATTGATGGCTTGACAAGTGTAGAACTGACAAACTACCAACGTTTGGAAGATATGGCAATAGCTTTGATTAACTTGAATAGGGGGTATTCAGAAATTAAAGAACTAATTTTTAAAGTATAGGAGTATAGAAAATGGAAAATGATTTTAAGACAGTTACAAATGCCAAAGGGTTAGAAATTCCCAAGTATTTCAAGGATTTTAAAAAGCTAGTTGAGAAAGACAGACAACTAGCCGAATATCTTTGTATGAACTACGAAGACTTGGACAGTGAAGATCTGGGCGCATTTCTTGAGACAGTAGAGCAGGGACTCAGCTGGATTCTAGATCTTATCGATAGTAAAGACTTGCTTTATAAACCAAAGTCAGGTAGTAATCATGCAAAAAGAAAATAAAAAAATCACTTGCTCAAATTTTGGCCAAGGCGAGCAAGCGACACAATTCAGAGTATAGAAATTTTTTCTATGCTTTGATTATAGCAAAAAATATCTATTCTATCAAATACCTAAAGAAAAACCGAAGAGCAGGCAAGTAATTAGAAAAGGTTTTGAAAATCAAGTGCTGACAGGGTGATTCTAAGACCTTGTTTAGCTGAAAGATGGGTAATTACTCACGAAACACCGCTACAAGCGTTCGCCAACTTGGGGCAATCGCCCAGCGTTTGGAGTGGTGAAGCATACCATATAGAAAACAGGCAAGAAAAAGGACAAGGAAAGGCTAATGGAGAAAAATATGACTCTAGATCTAGATAACATGACACAATCAGAATTTGACAACCGAATTACTGAAATCAAGGATAGAAATCCGAACCTCTTTCAGTTCATCATTGACTTTTTAGATGATAAAGTAACTCCAGAAGAGGTGTACGACTTTCTGAAGATGGAGCGAAGCTATCAAGTAAATTATATCAAGAATTACAAAGCGAGGGCATAGCATGAATGAATTAGATTTGACCAATATACAATCGGTAATCTTTATGGTGGTACTGATTGGCTTACTGCTTTATCTAAATCACCGAGACCGCAAAAAAAGCGCTCAAATCGAGCGAGAAAGTACACAGACGATTGAAACGACTAGCGAGGATTTAAGCCCTGATTATGGGCGATATATTCAGCTTGGAATGGTCAGTAAAGGGGACTAAGTATGTTTAGTTTGAGTAAAGAAAGCGAACATGATTTGACTAATAGAATAAGCACGGTTATAGAAAACTATCTAGCAGTTCGAGAACGACCTAAACCACGACTAACTGGTTTAATATCAGCACAAGAAGCTATGGACGAGTTAGATATAAAATACAAAACCTTGCAAAAGTGGGAAGGTGCAGGACTAAGACGTTACCAACCACCACTAGAAGATACTAGAAAAGTCTATTACAAAGTTACGGATATTTTGAAGTTCCTGGGGGTAGATGATGGCAAAGACTAAAATATATTTTTGGTTAAAAGTTGATAAGAAGTTTTTTGATAATCTTTTTATTAAACGACTTAAAAATATGCCTGGTGGCTACACTATGACAGTGATTTATATCCGTCTTATGTTGGAAAGTTTAGAAGATGACTGTATTTTATACTATGAAGGCTATTTTGATAGTTTGGTACAGGAATTAGCTTTAAAACTAGATGTTTCTGAAGATGATATCAATATGACGGTTGCATATTTTACAAAATGCGGACTAATTCAGATCGATGATGATGGCCATGCTACATTATCGCAAGCAAAAGCCATGGTTGAGAGTGAAACAAACTGGGCGAAATATAAGCGAGACCAAAGAAAAAATAGTCAAGATATACCAAAATTGGAGAATGTCCAAAATAAAAAGACTATTTCCAACCCATGTCCAACAGAGATAGAGATAGAGAAAGAGAATAGAGTTAATAGTAAGAGTAATAATTTATATTTAGATAATATATTGTCGGGAAATCCCGACTTCACTTTTCCTACTTGGCTTGAAGAAACAGCTATAAAAGATTTAGAGAAAACAAAACATAAAGAACTTTGGATTCCTATTGCTTATCTGAATCAAGTAGCTAATAAGCGGTATAAGTTTGTTGATAAGACAAAAAGGCTTTTACTAGCACGATTCAAAGAAGGCTATACACTTGAAGATTTTAAACAGGTGATAGATATTAAAACGGCAGAATGGAAGGATAGTCCTGAATTTTCTAAATATCTGAGACCAGAAACACTTTTCGGATCTAAGTTTGACGGTTATTTGAATCAAAAGCCTAAAATCATAAAAGGGAAGTCTGAAGACAACTTTCCAGATCTACCATTTTAGGAGTTGCAAAGATGAAGGAACAATTTAAAGAATTTAATAACAGAAAAATATCGGATAAAGTTTGCGATATTCACCAGGTCAATTATTGGGAAATTTCTGTACCAGTGTTAGGGGGTTCAGAAAGAAAACTACAAGCATTTTGCCCAGAGTGCGTGAAGGGAGAGATTAAACAGAAAGAGAAAGACCTATTGCAGCAGTTCGAGGACAGGCAAGCTTACTTTAAAACTTATGATGTCTTAATGCGTGACAGTACGATTCCTAACGAGTTGAAGGGAGCAACATTTGAGAATTTCTTTGTTAAGACTACAGAGGAGCGTCAGATGTTAGAGTTTGTAAAGGGGCAAGCCCAGAAGTACCTTGCAGGTATGACGGGAAATACTTTAATCAGCGGTAGCACAGGAATCGGAAAAAGTCATTTATCTCTTGCCTTGGCTAAAGAAATCAATGAGAGTTTCAGGGAGAAGCACGAGCCTAAGAGTGTTTTATTTGTTAGCTTAACCGAGATTATCAAGCAGATAAAAGAAGGCTGGGCTTATGGAAGAAATGCAAACTTAACAGAGTATGAGGCGGTTAAAAAGCTTGTTGATGTTGATTTTCTAATCATCGATGACCTGGGGACAAAAAATGGGACGGTAACACCTAAGAGCGATTGGGAACAGGATTTCTTGTTTGATATTATCAATAATCGAGAAACTACGATTTTCAACACGAACCTAGATAGTAGCGAACTGCGGACGGTATACAATGCTAGAAATTCAAGTAGAATTTTGAAAGGTTTAGAAGGTAACACTTTCAAGGCTTTTACGATCAAAGATAAGAGATACACTATAAACACAGTGAGGGGAGAATATCAATGAATGATGATAAAATGCGATTTGCAACAGAAAAAGGCTTTGTTGTCTACGAAAAATGTGGTATAATAGAGATAGAAAAAGTTCCAAGTTTTGGAGAAATTACTTTATTCTATTCAGATGGGAAATTTACTCATCTAGTCAAAAAAGAAACTAAAAAATAAGTCTATTGAGAACAACTCAGGGACATACCGTAAGCATATAATGCTAGTGGTATGTCCCTTTTTGTTTGCATAGAAAGGGGGTGAGGGAGATGTCAGGAGATACTTCTTTAGGGTATGTAGTAGCCAATAAGTTTTCTATGGATCCAGATAAAAGACAGAAAATCTTTTCTCAGTGTAAAAAAGAAGGTAATAGCTTAGAACAACGGAAACAAGAAATACTAGAGAAATATGCTAACAAACAAGACAAACCAAAATCTAGAAAAAATGATTCTAAAGGCTCGGAGAGTCATAAAAGAAAAGCTAAGAGCTAAGAATTTTAGAAAAAATTATAAACAAAAATCAGATATTAAAAGATGAAGGAGCAAAAAATGACAACTAACTTAGTTAAACAAAAAGAAAATCTAGAAGCTTATATCCGAAGTACGGGTTATAACACTAGAGGGATGAACGTAGAAAATAATCATGTACTCATTGAAAAACCAATCCTTGATAGTTACGAAGATGAACATCAACGTAAAGAGCTGGTTGATCTAGTAAATGTTATTGAGACTCGCACCCGTGGTGGAAAGTATGAAGTAACTGACTTTGAATCTGATTCATTACAAGAAGTTAGCGAAAATTCGGTTGAGAGAACAGAAGCAGATAAAAAGAAAACTATCAGCGTTGATTACTTAGTTAAATTATTCAGTGGAAAACTTGATTTTTCACAGGAACAATTAGATGATGGCCAATATAATTTAACGGATTTTCTTGGTAAGAAGATTATTAAATTAAAACGTAGAACACGAAATAGAGAGATTGGGAAAATTCTCCAAACTGCGAAAGTGCAGACTGCTACAAGTATGGACGACTTGAAATCTATTGTTTCTTTAATCAATCCAGAGCGCAATGTATCTATGGTTGTTAGTCAATCACTATTTAGTGTCTTAGAAAAAATGAAAGACACTTCAGGAAATTATCTTCTTAAAGTTGATAAAGAGACAGGAACAAGTGAAACATTCTTTGTAGATAACTTTTTAATTGTAGATGATACAACATTAGGGAATAAAGGTGACAAAAAAGGCTTTATCGGAGATCTAGAAAACTTTGTTACTTTGTTTGATCGCAAGAAAGATACACTTAGTTGGGTGAATGCGAATGACTATTTTGGAAAACGGTTGATTTTACATACCAGATTTGATGTAAAAAAAGTTGAAGAAGATTGTGGTTACTTTATTCAATGGAACTAGGAGAAAGAAATGGATATTAATCAAGTATTTGAAACACTGGATGATCTAGATAATAAAAAAAGTAAGATTAATTCAGCACGAGAACAGTTAAGCGAAAAAAGGAAGAGTCTTTTAGGTAATCAAACAGTTTCATTTGAGAATATAGATTCTTTTTTGTCAAATAACTTAGAATCTTTAGAGCAGCTGGAAAAGATGGAAAAAGCTATTAATGGCCTTCAGGAAAAATTTGATAGTGATTTTTCAGAAGCTAATGCAGTCATCTTTGAATACATTTTTAAAGAGACTAAGCAACGGATGGAAACTAAGAAGATCTATAAACAATACCGAAAGAAACTTAGACGAATTCTGGACGCATATGATGAAATTCAAGAACTGAAGAAGGATGTAGAAGAAATTCATACAGGTGTAGTCAGAGAAATAAGTCAGAGACATTCTCTATCGCCGTATCGAACAGAAGTAAGTCCGCTTACTGTCCTACCATTCTTAACCCCTGATTCTAGCGGATGGATGAATTTTTCTAAGGAATATTGGGACATCAAAGTGTATTTAGAAAAATAGGGAAAAAATTAAGTAAGGCTAGTGATATATGGCTGAAACAGAAGAGATATCGCTAGTCCTACTTTTATGCTTTACTAAGTTTCACATAACAAAGTAAGCATAAACTGAAAAGAAGTAATAGCTTGAAAGCAAGGTATATCAGGGGTTTACAGAATGGAGTGAGTTTCACAGAATGTAAGATATGAGAAACTGAGGGGATAAATTAAAGAAATTTCCCTTGAACTTGTCATACTGAAGAGTTGTCAAACTTAAAACAATGATACCTGGTAAGTGGAGTGTTGGAAGGCTTTTAGCGCTTTTTGTCAGTTTGACAGAATTTACAATTTGACAAATTGAAAGATAAAAAAATTTTTAAATTTAAGTGGAGGTACTTGCCTATGTACGAGTTGAGTAACAGAGACCTGGACGGGATAGATATTGAGTTAGGACGATATAGAAAGCTTGCTAATAAAATTTATTTGAGAAGACAGGAACTGATACATAATAAGAAACATAGCACTGAAGATTATACTGGTGGGAAAGGCAAGACAGTATCTAGTCCTACTGAAGCGACAATCATTAGAATTGAAGAAGACCAAACACTAAGATATTTAGAAGGTTTCAAACTAGTTGTAGATACCTTGATGGAAAACTTAATTGAAAGTGATCTAGTAATTTTTAAAATGAGATATTTAGAAGCTGGTGCGACTTGGGAAGACGTGGCAGAGAAACTAAATAAAACTACTCGTTATATAAATAGCCGTAGAAAGGTAATCGCTAAAAGATTTGTGGAATTGAAAGGATATTGACTCCCCCCCACCTTTTAAAAAATCTTTCTGCCCAGTAGGGTACCGGTGAAGGGAACTTTTTCCAAGTCGGAGCACTTCAGACAAAAAGGGGATAAAAAATAACGAATCAGAGGAAAGTGCTAAGTTTTTTATTTAATATTTGAAATGTAAATCAATATTTATTAGGTATTGTTTTAGAATATCTGTAAAACACGATTCAATAATAATCTAAATAGAAAGGTATTAATAATTAATTAGAAGTGTTGTTGAAAAATGTTCGAAAAAGGATTATACTGAAGTCATAGAATAAGATAGAAACATTTGAATTACTACCTGGAGTTCTAAATTCCAATTTGTAAGGATTGATTAACATGATTGAGAAGTATGATTGTGATTGGCCAGAAGCCGAAGACGATAATCTAGATGAATTGTTAAAAAAAGCTCGTGAACGAAACAAAAACAAAACCGTTGAGGAATTAGATGCCGAATGGGATGAATTTGTCAAAAGTCTAAAACTTGAAACAATTTAATTAAGCACCTAGAGAGATCTAAGTGCTTTTTTATTTTCTTTTACGAGTAATAAAGTAGGAGGAAGAAAAATGTACATTTTAAACATTGAACTTACGAGCATTGAAGAAACTAAACTAGGTTTTGAACATTGGGTAGAAGTAGCTTATAGCGTACCGATACTAAAGAACGTAGACAAGGTTAAGTTATTGATCCTATTAGATTTCAAGGTAGAAGATAAAGAGTTACTAGATTACCTGGTATCAACTTGGAAGTATCGTGATCTAGTGCTTCATACGGGACAAATGCATGAAATGGAAAATAATTAAAAAATTAAATACATTTTATATATTCTACTTGACAAGTATGGTATAATAAGAATAATAAAACAATGGAGGTGGCTGTAATGTCAATGGAGAAGCTAGCAGATCATATTATTGCAGTTGCACAAAAAAATGAAATAAGTATAAGTAATTTACAACTTCAGAAGGTGATGTATTTTGCAATAAAAGAGGCTAAGGAGAAAGGTCTTATGCCTATATCCGAACTAAAAGAATTGTATGATGAACCATTTTTAGTATGGGCTTATGGTCCAGTCGTGAAATCACAATATGAACGTTTTAAAGGGTTTGGTTCGTCTCCTATCATAGGAATATTTCAATCATTTCCTAAATTAGAACCTATTAATAACATAATTGAAACATATTTAAGAAAAAGCGTATCAAGTTTAATAAGAAAAAGTCATGAAGTCCCTTTTTGGAAAGATCATAAAGATAAAATAGTTGGATTTAGAAGTGATTTAGCATATGAATTAGGTGATATTTAGTGGTTAGGCTAAGTGATATTCAAATTAACATTAACACTGATTTTTCTCATATTTTAAATGAATATGCTTCTTTGCTAGAGAAGGCTATGGATAAGGAAGCTGTTTTAAATCAAAGTTTTATAAAAAAACAAGTTGAACGTCTCATAGAATTAATAGCTTCTCGAGATGTTAAGAGATTACCTTATGATTCAATAACGGCAAAAGTGTTAGCTTTTAGCGAAAAAGCAGACGACGAGGAATGGACTGAGAGTTTCAATTATCTAATAAATGAGATAACAGAAGTTCTAAAAGTTATAATTGATGATTTTGAAAGCAAAGGAATCTTCGCAGGGAAAATACTGAATGACAGAACTGAGAAGACAAAATATTCAAAGTCAATCATAGCTTTTTATAAACTTTTAGAACATACAAAATTAGCTAGTTTACAGTACCAAACATTATATAAAAAGACAAAAAAAGAAATCGGCACTATACAATCCGATATTGATAAAATAAATAATAAGGCTAATAAAGTTTCTACGACATTAGAAGAAATCAACAATGTAAAAACATCTATATATACTGACTTCATAGCTATTTTAGGTGTTTTCTCATCATTTGTCTTTGTTATGTTTGGTGGCTTTAATGCTTTATCTTCCATTATTGAGTCAATAGGTCGTGCGAATATTTCAATGGCTAAGGTTATATTTATCTCATCAGTTTTGATAAGTTTTTTAATTACTGTACTATATTCACTTATCTATTGGGTGTCATTGATAATTGATAAAAAAATAGTATATGAGACTTGCAACTGTGAAGGATCGTGTAAAAGCCTCAAACATCTTTGTTCTAAACACAGATATTTTCTCACAATAATTGGTATTTGTTTCGTTATAGCGTTTATAATGGCTATTTTAATATTTACAAGAGTTGTTGATTAATAAACTATTTATACTTGAGGAATCAATAAATTTTTAGTCTATCTTACAATTCATAATATAAGCATAAAGAAATTAATTTTCCCCTATTTATAGACGTGAAAAAAAGCACGTTAAAAACGTGCTAGTTTCTTGCCTGCTGAACTCGTTTAATAAGTAGAGTTTTATGTTCAGTGATTTGTGGAGTAAGGAAGAAACTCCAAAGCATTCAAACGAAAAACGAAAACTGATAAACACTCTAGTATCATGCGTTATGAATGTATAAAGCAACTTACTTACTATTCAAAAAAGCGTACAACAAAATGCTTTAATTTTAAGAAATATCTTACAGAAAGCCTACAACAGTGGGCTTTTTGCTTTGTCTTAAAAAATAGAATACCTCCTAGT
>ERZ772874.1535-NODE-1535-length-11914-cov-11.678641_pt1 | contig 11914 bp, 10 predicted proteins | sample MGYA00580586_ERZ772874 | MGnify/ENA primary metagenome ERZ772874 (study PRJEB29015, sample SAMEA2737952) | human oral metagenome | biome: human oral; feature: human-associated habitat; material: dental | place: China | collected 2154 ... | reverse complement strand
GTCGTTCCGTTCAGCAACAGGCTGACGTGCGGATTCTGGGTTGTTCAGGACTGACCAAGTACACTCAGCGGAAATGGGGACCACAGATGCCGGCACCGACCATAAACCAGCGAGTACAAGAGCAGCACCTCGCCTTGCGAAAGGCTGGACTGCGGCCAGTGCTCATCTGGATACCGGATACCCGACGCCCCGGTTTCGATGAGGAATACCGCCGCCAGAGCCGGCTGATTGCCGACGCCGAAAAAGACGACTCTGGACTGCGGGCTTTCACGGACGCTGCAGCGGACGACTTTCTGGCCGGTCTGGATGAGTGGAAAGCATGAGGCGCGGCGGTCTGATATCCGTCGCCCCACAGGGCAGGGTTGACAAGTCACCACCGACGCTGGTCAAACAGGAAGGCGAAAGCCTGCTTGCTGGATTTTCAAGCCGGGATGCTCCCTCCCATGGCACGTTCCGCAACAGCGTTGAGTGCCATGCCATCGCCCCTCGTCGCCGACAGTGCCACCACACCTCGACGGCTTTTGCGCTGAAAAACACAGAGGGATGAAAATCCACCCGTTTCTCCGGTGTGCATATAGACGGGATCACTCTCGTTTGCCGTCAAATCCATCAGCCAGTTGACAGCAACAGCAGATTGATTTGACGCGTTGCGAACAACGGGAATCAGCCCGGCCGCAGCAGGGTCAGGCGTTTCGATCAGATGATTCAGATAGCGTGCCAGATCGGCTGCAGTCGAACGCATGATGCCATCTGGCGCATAACCTCTGCATGGCCAAGGGGATGCAGGTTTGCCATCGGGGGCAGTGCCGATCATGGGGGAGCCGCCGGTTTCTGCGTACAGTTCTTCTTCCGTTTCGGGACACCAAGTGTGAAACAGACACAGCGGGTCCAGCACTCTATCCGACAGCAGTGTACGCCAGGTGTCATTCTGTGCGATGCCGATCAGATGGCCCTGCAGGGCCACACCCAGATTTGAATAGCGAAACGTTCCCCGGCCAGCCAGCGACGAATCCAGCGCGTGCTGGATAACATCTTCCGGCGTATAAGGAGCAAATGGGTTGCCATTGAGGATGGTGGCTACCTGCTTCGGTGACAGCAGGGATTCAGGTATACCGGAAAATCCGTTCGGCGCATAGGCTATCTGTTCGACCTCACGTGCGTTTGCGTTGGCCAGCCCAGGTGCCACTTTATCCAGAATGTCCCGAATCATGGAGACCGGCACATAGGGCAACCCGGATGTGTGAGAGGCCAGCTCGCCCAGACGTACGTTTGCAATGGCAGAGCCGGCCGCCGTATCGCCCAGAATATCCTGAACGGACATATCCAGTGTCAAAACCCCGTTATTCACGGCATCCATCAGCAGGGCACCGGTAAATGTCTTCGTGACAGAACCGATCTCGAATTCCGTGTTTTCGTCCGCTCCAAATCCGGCAAACCGTGGTGCGCGACCAGGTTCGATCACAGCCACGGCCACCCGCCGGCTACTGGCCAGCAAGGGGCGAATCGCACTGACCAGTATTTCATCACCCGTGATGTCAGTGGACAGGGACGAGCCCTGTTCCCCCTCTGCACGAGCGCGCATGCTGAAAGCCCACCCTCCCAGCGCAATGGCACTACATGCGGCAGTGCGCAGCATGTTGCGACGCGTGAGATCTTGACCGGTCAAGGCATCGTGAATCCGTTTCCCTGTATACATGTGCGGGCTCCCTCTGTCAGGTCATCCTGTAGCCAAGGGCAACGGCTGCAGGAAATACGAACATTCTAACCACCTGAGCGACGCCACGGGTCAATGGCCTGTCAGAACGGGGCCGATATTCTGCCAGATAAAATCTGCGCTCCAGTGAAAAATCACGATGCCCCAGCAACATCAGGCTGCTGCCACTCAGGCGATGTGTCCAGCACATATCCGCTGAACGGGATTTGCGTCACACTGATACGCGCAGGAGCGTTCAGGTGATTGCTGATTGCCTCGATCTGATCCAGCTGTGAGGATACCTTTCCATGGATAACCTCGCCATCATCGGCCCGCCGGAACTCAAATGCACGGCTCTCCGGCAGAATCCCAATGAAGCATCCCTGAAGATCGGACCTGATCTCGCCTGGAGGGGTGTCATCCGGAGGAAGGCTGGCAAGACGTTCCTCGATCTGCCGCAACCGGTGCTTGTCGCTCATTATTGTCAGGCGTGCCTTGGCGGGTGTCCGCTCCATCAGCCTTTTCAGAAACGTACGTTCCGCCAGCAGTTGCATGCGTTCTTCCCGACTCATGATTGCACCTCTCCTGCATTGAGCATCAACCACTCTCGCGCATCGGCATCACGTGCCTGATGCAGATCCAGCTGAAGAAACCCTTTCCACGATCCGTCCCTGCGATGGGACCACATGCTGTACCAGTATGCAATCCACGCTGACAGCTGAGAGGGGGGCACCATCGCCCCCCGTCGCCCTCTTCAGGCCGATAAACGTGCCTCCAGCGGCACAGCACTGCCCTCCCTGGGCATCTGTAGGTCCGTCAAACGCTTCAGGCTGCGGCTCACCTGAACCACACTTTCGAAGCCAGTATGCTTGCCCTCATATTCCAGCGTGGCCACGGCCCCGCTCCCCACAAGCACGCTCAAAAATTCCCTGAGCTTTTCAACAACATAGGGGGAAAACCCTGATACGACACCAGCCGATGTATCGCTATCACCAGCCACCGCCGCCAGCAGACGCTGGGTATGTGTCATGGCCATGGCCACCAGGCTCTCACCATCAGGCGGCGACGAACCGTAAGCACGCCCCTGCATCACAAAGCCAAAGGGCTCGGTCACAACACCGGTAATCAGGAGCTGACTGGGATCCCACACCGGGTGGCCCTGGGCCCGGGAAGCCAGAGACCAGCCCACGGCAGCAACCAGTTCAACAAAGCAACCCATGGCCTTCAGCCCGAAATCGGCGGCCATGCCGGACTCATCCACAACCGGTTGACCGCCGAAGGCAAGGATGGCCCTGACAGGCTCTGGCTGATTCTCCGGCATGCTGGCCAGCTGTTCATCGATATCACGCATACGGGATTCGAACCCCAGGCGGCTCATCCATGCATCTGCCGAAAGCCCGGCCAGCATCTCCTGCAAAAGGGCGCGCTCCGACAACAGGTTCAAGCGCTCTTCACAACTCATGGTTGCACCTCTCCTGATCCACCCATAATACTGTTACCATAGACAGTATTCAAGCGCTTTCCCGCCACCGCCATCGACTTTCGGAAAACCATAAGGCAACCCGACATCACAACCCGACATCATGGAACTCAAACTCCACCCGCCCATCGTGATGCTGCTCTGCGCCAGCCTGATGAAGCTGCTGGCCAGCTGGCTGCCGCTTGCAGCTTTGCCCTTGCCCCAGGCAGTTTCCACCGGGGCGGCCCTGGCTCTTGCAGCGGCGGGCTTTTTCTCGGGCATGGCTGGCGTGTTCGCCTTTGCGCGCCAGCGCACCACGGTCAATCCGCACCGGCCCGACCGGACTTCGGCGCTGGTCACGGGCGGCATCTACCGCTTCACGCGCAACCCGATGTACCTGGGCATGGCGCTTTTTCTGGCCGCCTGGGCACTGTGGCTGGGGCAGCTGACGCCGTGGCTGGGCATCTGGGCGTATGTAGCATTCATCAACCGCTTCCAGATTGCACCGGAAGAGCGTGTGCTGGCGGAAAAGTTTGGAGAAGACTGGGAACAGTTCTGCCGGCGCACACGCCGCTGGATATAAGCAGTTCCTGGGGACTCAGTCTGTCCCGGGATGTTCTCCCCCGGGACGCCTACCCCGGGACGCCTACCCCGGGACGCCTACCCCGGGATGCCTACCCCGGGATGCTCTACCTTGGGATGCGCCGCCCAGAGAGCCCTGCCCTGAGATACACCACGCAGTTTTTTACGCGGCGGGAACCTTTTGGCATCTCCGTGCACCGGGACACCGCTCCTTATTACTGGATAGTGTCAAGGGATTCGACCCTGCAGCAGGTCAATACATGGGAGGCTCACTGTGTCGCGCGCACCACGGTATCATGAGCGCATTCAAACGACATCGTGTGGGAGAACGCATTCATGAGACTGTTGCTCGGCTGGCTGATCAATGCCGCTGCCATCTTCCTGCTGCCCTACCTGCTGGCCGCCGTGAACATCAAGGATTTCGGCACGGCCATGGTGGTGGCGCTCATCATCGGCCTGCTCAACACCTTCATCCGCCCGGTGCTGCTGCTGCTCACGCTGCCGGTCAACGTGGTGACGCTGGGGCTGTTCACGCTGGTCATCAACGGGTTGATGTTCTGGGTCACGTCCCGGCTGGTGGACGATTTCACCATCACCGGCTTCTGGTGGGCGGTGCTGGCAGCCGTGCTCTACAGCGTCATCAGCAGTCTGATTGCCAGTGTGCTGCTGGGTGAGCAACGAACGGAGGACTGACAGCGCACGCAATCCGCTGGCGGCGCGAACACCAGATGGCGTATTGACCGCGTGACGCAAATCGCTGCCGGGAGAGCACCGGGTGAAGAAGTCACCGTGGCTCGCCGGGCCGCTGGGCCTCCAGCGCGAAACAGGCTGCCAGCATTTCGGGCGGCCTGTTCCGTTTTTCAGCGCTTCGTGCCCAGCGCCATGGTCCAGTACGAGCCGTACTGGGTCTGGGCCGTGCCCGGCACCACGGCCAGGCCAACCTCCTGAATGTCGGCGCGCATCAGGGCCTTGCAGTGCGAGGGGCTGTCGATCCAGGCCTGCATGGCTTCAGGCAGGGTCCGGAAGCCGGCAGCGATGTTCTCGTCGGCCTGCGACCAGGCGTAGTGCACCATCTCGAAGCGGTGCCAGACGTACTTGCCATCGTCCCAGCCATGGCTGAACTTGTTGTTGGCCAGCATCCACTCGGATTCGAGAAGCGCCGCGTAGGCCACCTGCGGGTTCCAGCGCAGCGGCGGGGCGGCGGGGTACGAGACATCCCCACAGGTACGCGCCTGGGCGCGGGCTTCGTTCACGGCCTTGACCACACGCTGGGCCAGCAGGTGATAGCGGGCCGCATCGATCACCGCCTGGGCGGCCCTGTCGGTCACTTCGGCCTGCGGTGCTCCGGCCGTGCTGGCGGAGGCATCGGCCATGTAAAGCGTCTCGCCGCGATACAGCGGTACGGCAGGCTTCGCAAAAGATGGTGACGGGGCGGACGTGGAAGCAGCCGGGGAAGACAATGATGCAACGGCAGCTTCTGCCTTGACGGCCAGGGCAGCGGCAGGGGCAGCGGCGGCCGGAACAGGCGCGGCTTGCATGCCGTCAGAATCACTGGCAGCACGTGATGAAGCACTTTCCTCGCCGGCAGAAACGTCATGCGCAGCAGCAGCTTCAGGAGCAGCGGCGCCTCCCTGGACAACGGAGCTGCTTCCCTGCCGGGCAGCAACATTCAGGCCAACAGCAGCCGCGCCAAGGGTTCCCTTGTCTTCGGGCAGCAGTGCCAGCCCCAGGGCCTGATATTCGGCACGGATTTCAGCCGCGTTTCCCTGCCCCAGGCGGGGGTGCAGGCCCACCGACGGCTCTTCACTGCCACCGCCCCCACAGGCCCCCACCATCAGGCCCAGAACAGCCGATGCCACCACCGGCTGCGCCCCACCGAACCATGACTTTCCGCCCGACACGATTTCGCTCCCCAGCGAGTTTCTCGATGGGGCGCATTGTTGGATAACAACACTTCTGTGTCTTCAGCGACACGCACCAGTGGTTGACTGGTGCCGGCCGAGCGGTGATCTGCCCGGGAAGCTGCCTGCCGAACCTGATGCCAGAATAAGCGGATACGCTTGCCGGCAATTTCAGATATCAATCATCCTCACTATCGAACTTCATGTCCTGATAGCGAACGAAGTGCGAGCCCTTGATCAGCCGGTAGGCCAGCCAGATGCCCAGAAACACGGGCAGGCCGATGTAGGTGGCCACCACGCCGATCCAGTCGATGCGCTCTTCCATGAAGGCCTGGTAGTTCTGGCCCAGCGTGATGATCAGGCACAGCACGAAGGCAAACACCGGGCCGATCGGGAAGAACGAGGCACGGTACGGCAGCTCGGCCAGGTTGCGCCCCTGGGCGATGTAGCCCTTGCGGAAGCGGTAATGCGACACCGCAATGCCCAGCCAGGCGATGAAGCCGGTCATGCCCGACAGGTTGAGCAGCCACAGGTAGATGGTTTCGGCGCTGGCCAGATAGGTGGCAAAGCAGAGGGCCGCCACGACGGTGGTGGCCATCAGTGCGTACACGGGCACGCCACGCTTCGACACCCGGGCAAAGATGCGCGGGGCCATGCCCTGGCTGGCCAGCGTGTAGAGCATGCGGGTGGAGGCGTACATGCCGGAGTTGCCGGCCGACAGCACGGAGGTGAGCACCACGGCATTCATCAGCACGGCGGCCGACAGCAGCCCTGCCCGCTCGAATACCAGGGTGAAGGGGCTGACGCTCACGTCGCCCACTTCGTTGCGCAGCAGGCGTGAGTCGGTGTAGGGGATGAGCAGGCTGATGACCAGAATGGCCAGGATGTAGAAAAGCAGGATGCGCCAGAACACCTGCCGCACGGCGCGGGGGATGTTCCGGCCCGGATCGGCCGATTCGGCCGCGGCAATGCCGATCAGCTCGGTGCCCTGGAAGGAAAAGCCAACCACCATGGCCACGCCGATCAGGGCCGCAAAGCCGCCGGCAAACGGGGCCTCGCCCACCGACCAGTTGGCCAGATGTTCGGAGAAGGTGTGGGCGCGGTCGGTGCCGTGCAGGATGCCGGTGATCATGGCCAGCCCCACGGCGATGAAGATGATGACGGTGGTGACCTTGATGGCGGCGAACCAGTATTCGGCTTCGCCAAAGCCCTTCACCGAGATGACGTTGAGCAGGAACATGATGCCCAGCGCAATGGCACTCCACACCACGCCCGGCACGTCGGGGAACCAGTAGGCCATGACGAGCTGTGCGGCCACGAGGTCCACGGCAATGGTGATGGCCCAGTTGTACCAGTAGTTCCAGCCGAGGGCGAAGCCGAAGCCTTCGTCCACATAGCGGCTGCCATAGGTGGCAAAGGAGCCGGAGACCGGCATGTAGGCGGCCAGTTCGCCCAGGCTGGTCATGAGGAAGTAGACCATCAGGCCGATGAGGCCGTAGGCCAGCAGGGCGCCACCCGGCCCGGCCTGCGAGATGGTGGCGCCGGAAGCGACGAACAGGCCGGTACCGATGGACCCGCCGATGGCGATCATCGACAGGTGACGTGCACGCAGGGAACGTTTGAGGCGATGTTCGGTGCTGGGCGCGGCCGCTTCTGGCCGGGCGCCGGGAGCGCCTCGGGAAGATGGGGCATCAGGGGTGCCCGGTGACCCGGATGGCTGCTGGCCGGATGCGTGGCCGGACGGGGCGGGAGAAGAAGACGGGGCCTCTGCGGGATGATCCATCGGGTACAGATACAGGTTATGCCCGAGAACCCGCAGGCGCGCAGCAGGGGCGCCCGACCCGGCCCAGAAATGGTCTGCCCCTCGACCCGGCGGAGCCGGCGGCAGAACGGGGGGAACCACTTCCGGGGCGCAGGCTGCGCGCCCGGAACGTGTGGAAAGGGGGTGGTGCCGCTTGTCGGACTCGAACTGACGACCTACCGCTTACAAGGCGGTTGCTCTACCAACTGAGCTAAAGCGGCCACGGAAACCGTGACATGGCAGCGCCATGCGGGGGCATTCTAGCAGGCAATCCGCTCGTGTGGGCAAGCTCACGCAAAACCTGCGAAATGGGCCTGCCGGGACGATGTCCTGTCTTGTGCCCTGCCCTCGTCCAGGCGCCCTCGTCCTGTCCTGCGATGACCTGCCCCGCTGCCTGCCTCCCCTGCCCGCGTGAGGGCAAACTACTTGATCAGCTTCAGGGACGGACGACCACGCCCCGGCGGGGTGGGCGGCTCCGGAGGCGTGGACGAAGCGGGTGAGTCTGGCGGCTGGCTGTCCGGGTCATCCTTGCCCGGCGCGGCGCCTTTGGTGGAGGCTGCCCCTCTGGTGGAAGTGACACCTTTGGCCGGGGCTGTATCTCTGGTGGAAGAGGCACCTTTGGCCGGGGCTGCATCTTTGGCAGAGGAGGCGGCACCTTTGGCCGGTTTTGCGCCGGTTGCAGGCGCGCCCCCTTCGGCCGGCGCAGTCCGTTTGCCGGGTGCGGTTCGCTTGCCCGGTGCCCCCCCCTCTTCCGGTGCCGCACCTTCTCCCCGTGCAGCCCGTCCGCCCGCCGCAGTCCCTGCGCCCGACGTGTTCCCCTTCGCGGTGCGACTGGAGGAACGGGTACGGTGTTTGGTGGTTCCGGGTTTGTCTGCTTCAGGCCTGGTCGCTTCAGGCCCGTATGGTTCGAGCCTGAGCGCTTCAGGCACGGTCGTCGTGGAGGTCGGCTTGCGACGCGGGCGAGCGGGTTTGGCGGGCGATGCATCATCCACCTGTGGGGAAGCAGATGCCTCGCCAGAGGAGTCGGTCACGGGCCTGCCCTTTGCACCATCCGGTGCATCCGCAGCACTGGACGGTGAAGCTGCCGGCGATGGCACGGCGTGCAGGCTGGGCCGGCCACTGCGACCGGGGCGGTTGAAGCTCAGGACTTCGCCACCCTGGCCACCGGGCGCTGCCGGCGTGCCGGATTTGCCCGTAACCGGGTGTTCATCGTCGACCAGATGGTCGTCATCTTCGGCACCATCGCCCTCTGCTTCGATGGTGACGCCGAAGGGCAGCATGAAGCCGGTCTCACGGGCAACGATGGCCATCACGTTGTCCACCGGCACCACGACATATTCGGGCACACCGCCGAAGCGTGCCTGGAAGGAGATGGTGTCGTTGTCCATCTGCATCCCGTGGGTGGCCGTGGCCGAGACGTTGAGCACGATCTCGCCGTTGCGCACATAGGCCATGGGCAGTCGCGCGCGGCCACCCGCCTTCACCACCAGATGGGGCGTGTAGCCGTTGTCGCTGCACCATTCGTAGATGGCACGGATCAGGTAGGGCTTGGGGGAGATTTCGGCCATCGGGCAGGCTCCGGGGAAATCGGGATGATGATGGACGTGCCGGGCACACTTTCAGCGGCGCATGACCTTCTCGGAAGGCGTCAGCGCCTCGATGTAGGCCGGACGCGAGAAGATGCGCTCGGCATACTTCATCAGCGGGGCGGCGGACTTGGGCATTTCGATGGAATAGTGATCGAGGCGCCACAGCAGCGGGGCCATGGCCACGTCCAGCATCGAGAATTCGTCGCCCAGCATGAAGCGGTTCTTCACGAAAATGGGCGTGAGCTGGGTGAGGCGCTCGCGGATCTGCTGACGGGCACGCTCCATGGTGCGGGCGGTTTCCTTGTCGTGGTCGCGACGCTCCAGCGTCTGCACGTGCACGAACAGCTCGCGCTCGAAGTTGAACAGGAAGAGGCGCGTGCGCGCCCGCATGACCGGATCGGCCGGCATGAGCTGCGGGTGCGGGAAGCGCTCGTCGATGTACTCGTTGATGATGTTCGACTCATACAGGATCAGGTCCCGCTCGACCAGTACGGGCACCTGTCCGTAGGGGTTCATGATCGAGATGTCTTCGGGCTTGTTGTACAGATCCACATCGCGGATCTCGAAGTCCATGCCTTTCTCGAACAGCACGAAACGGCAGCGCTGGCTGAAGGGGCAGGTCGTGCCTGAATAGAGCACCATCATGGGACGGGTTCTCCTGATTCAAAATAAGGGGCGGGGCCCGCAAGATAGCACGGCGCCCGCCAAAAGCCCAGAAAATTGCACAATACAAAACGCCTGACGCCTGACGCCTGACGCCTGACGCCTGACGCCACATGAGCCACATGAGCCACAGCACCGCATGAGCCAGAGGACTGCAGAATCAATGGCTGCAGACCCGGATGCCGCAAAAGGCAAAGGGGTGGACACATCGCTGCGCCACCCCTCCCTCCAGCATCCATCTGCAGGCCACCACCCCTGGGGCGATGGCTGGCTGCAGGGGCACCGGCTGGAACCGGTGCCCTTCGTGTGTGTCACTGACGTTTACTTCACGTCCTTCCAGAACTCGCGGTTGAGCCACCAGGCACAGCCGATGAACACGCCGATGAACAGCAGCACCCAGATGCCCAGACGGCTGCGGGTGGAGGCGCTCGGGTCGGACATGAACTTCATGAAGGCCACCAGGTTGCCCACCTTGTCGTCGAACTCGGCCTGGGTCATGGTGCCGCCTTCCGGCTTGTCGAGCTGGAAGTGGGTGCCCTCGTGCAGATCGTCGCCTTCGATCTTCTCGACCTTCTCGGTTTTGTTGCCGTGAATGTCGTAGTTGATGACCGTTTTGGTCCAGCCCGTCTGCTTGCCGGTTTCCTCGTCGGTGACGGGGGCGATGCGCTCTTCGGTGGCACCGCGCATGCCCTGCCACTGCCACAGGATGTTGGGCATGCCCACGTTCGGGAAGACGGCGTTGTTCCAGCCCGTCTCGCGCGAACCATCACGGTAGTAGCTGCGCAGGTAGGTGTAGATCCAGTCGGCACCAGTGCCGGATTCGGAGGAACGGGCGCGGGCCTCGACGGACAGATCCGGGGGCGCCGCGCCGAACCAGGCCTTGGCATCGGCCGGACGGAGGGCCACCGTCATGAGGTCACCCACCCGGCCACCCGTGAACATCAGGCTGTCGGTGATCTGCTCATCGGTCAGCCCGATGTCCTTCATCCGGTTGTAGCGCATCATGGATGCGCTGTGACAGTTCAGACAGTAGTTGACGAAAGTCCGGGCACCGTCCTGCAGGGCGGGCATGCTCTGCATCTTTTCGGTGGGGAACTTGTCGAGGTGCACGCTTTCCGACGCCACCACCGGTGCCGACAGGGCACAGGCGATGACGGTGGCCACCAGGCCGAAGCGACGACGGATAAGAGCGGAAGTGTTCATGCGTTTCTCGCTGTCTGCCAGTTCAGTGGTGGGGTTTGAAGTTGACGCGCTCGGGCGGCTGCTTGAAGGTGCCGACCTGGGTCCACCACGGCATGAACAGGAAGAAGCCGAAGTAGATGAGCGTGCACAGCTGCGACAGGCGCTCGGCGACGGGCGACGGTGCCTGCACACCGAAGTAGCCCAGCACCATGAAGGCCACCACGAACACGGCGTAGAAGCCCTTGTGCCACGTGGGCCGGTAGCGGATGGACTTCACCGGGCTCTGGTCGATCCAGGGCAGCGAGAAGAAGATCAGGGTGGAGGCGCCCATGGCGACCACGCCCCAGAACTTGGCATCCAGCAGGTGGAAGCCACCCAGCATGCCCAGGATGACCACGGCACCGATGATCTTGGAAGCCTTGAAGCGTGCCGACTTCAGGATGAAGGCCAGCAGCACCAGCAGGAAGGGGGTGAGCCCGTAGTACAGGAACTCGGTGGTGGTGGCACGCAGGATGGAGTAGAACGGCGTGAAGTACCAGACCGGCGCGATGTGCGGCGGGGTCTTGAGCGGATCGGCCGGAATGAAGTTGTTGTATTCCAGGAAGTAGCCGCCCATCTCGGGAGCGAAGAAGATGACTGCCGAGAAGATGAACAGGAAGATGGCCACACCGTAGATGTCGTGCACGGTGTAGTACGGGTGGAACGGGATGCCGTCGAGCGGGTGACCGTCCGGACCCTTCTTGGCCTTGATCTCGATGCCGTCGGGGTTGTTGGAGCCCACTTCGTGCAGCGCGATGATGTGCGCCACGGCCAGGCCCAGCAGCACCAGCGGGATGGCGATGACGTGGAACGAGAAGAAGCGGTTCAGGGTGGCGTCGCCCACGACGTAGTCGCCGCGGATCCAGATGGAGAGGTCTTCACCGATGACCGGGATGGCCGAGAACAGGTTGACGATCACCTGGGCGCCCCAGTAGGACATCTGGCCCCACGGGAGCAGGTAGCCGAAGAAGGCCTCGGCCATCAGCGCCATGAAGATCATGCAGC
>ERZ772874.1534-NODE-1534-length-11914-cov-12.541024_pt1 | contig 11914 bp, 11 predicted proteins | sample MGYA00580586_ERZ772874 | MGnify/ENA primary metagenome ERZ772874 (study PRJEB29015, sample SAMEA2737952) | human oral metagenome | biome: human oral; feature: human-associated habitat; material: dental | place: China | collected 2154 ... | reverse complement strand
TGCTGAAGCCCGCGCTCACGGCCGAGTGCGCATGGAAGGAAAGGACTACGTCATGGCAGACGGAGACGTTGTGGAGTTCCGCTCTGGACTAACGTCTGGGGGTAAGAAATGAGTTTAAAGTAACTCGACTTCTTCGAGGTCGGAGTCTTTAAGTTGCATCGGAGCGTTCACCAGAGATGTTGCTATTACACCAATAGCCTGAATGCGTACCTGGCGCTCCACGCGTGGACATGCTCCAAGATCAAGGAGAGGATGCAATGGTTGATGAGGGTTCAATCATCGACCAATTCCGCCAGCTGGCTCGAGGCACAAGCAACTCACTGCTTGATTTCCTACCGACCTTTGAAGAAGGTGTCACAGTCCCCGGGACGTCAACTCTCGTAAGGACGCACTTTCTTGCACACGACGTCAACGGAGTTCCTGCCATGGAATCCCTTGCAGGAGCCATGGCTAACGCGGCCGTTGACTTTTGTGTACCTCGCGCCAAGATCGAGCAAGCGTATGCTGATTATGAGAAGACTGGGTCAACCGCAGCCATCGTGAGTTTAAATGAACAGGCCCGAAACTTGTTTGTAAAATCGGAGAGTTCGGGTGAAGGTGGCGAACTCCTTCTGTTCTTACTCTTGGAGCGGGTACTGCAACGACCGCAACTGATTTCGAAGATGGCACTGAAGACGAATACCCAGGTGCATGTGCACGGCACCGACGGCATCCACGCGAGGCTCGCGGATGGCGAGGTTCTGGACCTCTACTGGGGTGAGTCGAAACTCTACCAGTCGAGTTCGGAAGCCTTTAAGGACTGCTTCGAAAGCATTGCTCCATACCTGCGGCCTGACGGAGGGGAACGCCGGAAGCAGGACCTGCTCCTGGTACGAGATCATCTAAATGTTACCCAGACCAAGTTACTTTCTTATCTGCTTGAGTACTTCGATGAGACGAAATCGAAGACATTGAAGGTTCGATGGAACGGGGTCTGCCTAGTCGGTTTCGACCTTGACAACTACCCGAACGTCGCTACCCTCGATGAGGCTCAGAAGAAGGAACTGTCGAAGGTGGTCGGACGGTGGCACAATACTGTTGGAAACCGTGTCAGTGAGTTCGAGATTGTAGCCGTGAACATTGACCTCTTCTGTATCCCTATGCCTAGTGTTGCTGATTTGCGTACTCGCGTTCTGAAGCGGATGGGAGTCAAGTGACTACCGACACGACCTTGGAGAGAATCGTCTTCACCTCGCAAAAGTTCAGAGACGCATTAGAGGCTGCTCGCGAACTGATGATTCGTTCGGAGTTTACAGCGGTGAAGTGGGATAAGGAGCCTCCAGCGATCGACTGGGGGTTCGCCCTGTTGTATGCCAGTGCGATTACGTCGGTACGATCTGAGCGTGCCCAGTCTGCGGTTCTCATAATCGCTACGGCATGCATTCTCGCGTCTGACGCTGAAGATGCCCACAAGGCGTCCGCTGCAGCGCTTCTCGAACGCTGCGGCAACCACATGGCCGTCGAGCTCGCGGAGTCCCGTAACCGGCTCCCACTCGAGGCCTGGCGATGTCTGCCCGCTGCGCTCCGGCTTGAGGTCATTCGGAACCGTATCGACTACTCAGTCCGTCTTTCTGACGGTCGGCTGCTCCCAGTAAATTCATTTCAGGGTGAGTTTTGGGAAGCGGTGAAGGCAAGCGACTGGCTGAGCGTGTCTGCGCCGACATCCGCAGGAAAGTCCCGCATCATCAGAGAGTACTTCTTGGAGGTCACGCACCAAGCGGCTCCGTTCACGCTGGTCTACCTTGTGCCGACACGTGCCCTCATCGAGGAAGTCTCGCGTGATCTGCGGCGGGAATTGCCTCCAGATATAGGAGTCTTCACGATGCCGTGGGATCCCGGCCTCGTGGAGTCATCAAAGACTGTCTTGGTCGTCACGCAGGAGAGGCTCCACCTGGCATTGGAAATTATTCCGTCGCTTAGGGTAAGTCTCCTATTCGTGGATGAAGCTCAGTCCCTGGCCAGTGGTGCGCGGGGAATTCTTCTCCAGTACGTGATCGAACGCACCATTAGGCAAAGCCCAGAAGCGCAAGTGCTGTTCGCGAGTCCCCTGACCTCCAATCCGGAGTTGTTCATTGAAGATGCGCCTCCCGACCGGCGTTCCGATTCCTTCGTATCTGAGACGGTCACGGTAAATCAGAATCTCCTCTGGGTCGAGCATATCAGTCGGAAGCCTCAGCGCAGAGCCATATACCTGATGTTTGACGGGAACAAGCACAGAGTTGGCGAACTTGTGCTCGCACAACGCGCGACGACGGTGCCTATGCGCATCGCGTTGGTGGCTTATGCGCTGGCGGGAAATACTCACGGGAACGTCATCTATGTGAACGGTCAGAGTGAGGCTGAAAAGGTTGCGAAGGCAGTATTCGAGCAGTTGCCTCGCGTGACGGAAGTTGACACGGAGGTCGACCATTTACGGGACCTAATCAAGACAGCAGTTCATAGCAAGTACTTACTTGCCGACGTCTTAGCCCGGCGTGTAGCCTTCCACTACGGGAACATGCCGCTGGTAGTGCGTACGGAGATTGAACGTCTCTTCGGCGAAGGAAAGATCTACTACTTGATTTGCACGTCGACCTTGCTTGAGGGTGTGAATCTTCCGTGCCGGACAATTTTTATGCGTAACCCCAAGAAGGGGGCCGGTAATCCGCTAAGTGAAGGCGACTTTTGGAACTTGGCGGGGCGTGCAGGACGCTGGGGTAAGGAATTTGCGGGCAATGTCGTATGTATCGACACTGATGATTGCAAACTCTGGCCTAACCTCCCGCAGGTGCGAAAGCGGTCGCAGATCACCCGAGCAGTTAGTAAAGGCCTTGACGAAACGTCAGGGCTGATATCCTTCGTGCGCGCATCCAATGAAGTGTCCAATGATGGTGTCGCTGAAAGTCTCTTCGCCTACTTATGTTCACGGCATCTCGCAGGCGAGTCTAATCAGGCGCTTCTCAATCGTGTTTCGCTCGAGTCGGAACGTAGGGAGATTGAGTCCGCGGTCAAACATGCGGCAACCGATCTTAAGATTCCCGTCGAAATTGTTACACGACACACCGGCATTGCGTCCCTCTCGATGGAACGCCTGCTTGACAGTTTTCGCCAGTCTGGAAAGAGTCCGGCCGATCTTGAACTGCCGCTGCCCGAGGAGCCTGATGCGAGGGAGCGATTCCAAGAGGCGCTTGTGCGGATCGGTGCGACTATGACGAACGTCTTCGGAAGGCCCCAATCAGGCGATGATCGGCGTAAGTGGCAGCTCGCCAACCTCATCGTCAACTGGATGAAGGGCATGCCCCTGGCGCGGCTGATCGATCAAAGGCTAAAGGCCAACAGCAAACTCACTACTGCGACGGCGATCCGAAATGTCATGAGCGACATTGAGTCAATCGCACGGTTCCATGCGCCCAAATACCTCGCCTGTTATGCCGATTTGCTTGAGGTCTACTCAGACGCGCTCGGGCTGGAAACCGCTGCTCGGGCTGACTATGCGATGATGCTCGAGCTTGGCGTCTCTCGCGCGAGTGAGGTCGTGCTTATGTCGCTTGGCCTTTCCCGGACGGCTACCGTTGCTTTGTCTGAGTCTATCGGGGTCGACGAGTGGACGCGGGCTGAGGCTCTAGAATGGCTCGCGGCTCAGAACCTCGATGGGCTTGGAGTGCCGGTGCTCCTGCAACGCGAGATAAACGACGTGCTCGAGATTACGGCTACGCGCGACCGAACCGAACCGGAGACCAAATAGTCAGCTCGGACTCTACGAATCACGATAGAGGTCATCACAAATGCGGTGTGTCGATCATCCCTCGGGTAATGCCGTTGATCGGCGTCCGAGATGGCGGGGGTACTGGCAGTAGGCGTAATAGAGTGAGCAAAGTTGAGTTCAGATTTAATGTGTAACTCGGCTGCTTGAGGAGTTAAGGATGGGAGAATCATGTCTCGATCCCGCCTATTTGAGAGAGTCTCAGTGTCGTAGTCTCTGAGGGTCAGAGGTCGACCCGAGGTGCAACGCACAGTCCAGTACGGAAAATGAATGATACCTGAATATGGTGGCGTGAGATATGTCTAATTAACTGGATTGCATGTGAACGATATAATGAATATATGGTTGTAGTCAATTTCGACATTGAAACAGAATAAGAGTTGTTTGAATGAAATGTTGCTGTGTATCGCCTTCTTCGAAGTTATTTTACAGGTTGAGGCTGGGGTGAGGAGTGCAGTTGATAAGGTTTTCCGGCTCTTCATAGTTGAGGGTGTAGTCGGGGTCTGAATCTGCCGGTTTCGAGCAGTGATTTGGCGATGTAGTTGGTGAGGTTTTGGAATCCGAGTGCTGAGCCGCGTAGGTGCTCGAGGCGGCCGTTGATCGCCTTGGCCGGTCCGTTGGATGTACCAGGCCGGTCGAAGTAGGCCAGCATTTCGACGACCCGCTTCTTGAGCGTCCTGCTCAGGGTGATGATCTCGGTCAGCGACTTGGGCACTGCACTGCTGATCGAGTTGGTCAGTTTGACCATCAATATGCCTTCCTGCGGCGATCGGCGTGCCGGTAGGCCGCGATCATCCGTTGGTAGATCGACCATGTCGCCTCAACCTCGACGGGGGCACCGACGGCGACCGCGCCTCGAGCCGGTCCCGCTGCTTCTCGGTGAGAAGATCTGCGCCGGTGCGCGGGTCCGCCGCGTGCGGTAGAGCGGATGACCTTTGCGGCCCCGGCGCCTGTGGAGGTCTTGCTGAACACGGTGCCGGCACTGATCCAGGGCATCGGCTCCAACGTGAGTGATGCGGAAGGGGCTCGTCGGCGCGACCACGTCAGAGAATCTTCTCGGTGGTAGCGGTCTTGAAGCCGGCGAAACCCATCCATCGCGACCACCTCCACTTGGTCGCGCTACGCCTGGGGTCGTTCGGCCAGCCATGTCGTGAGTGTCTGCCTGGAACGGCCCTCGACCATGTCCAACAATCGTGTTGGGTCGGTGCTGTCACGGATCGTGGTGAGGTCGATAAATAACGTAACGTACTTGTCGCCGCGCCTGGTGTGTATCCGCACGTGCTCGTCCACTCCGATCGCGGTGATGCTGTCGAGCCGGTTGGGGTGTTTGATCAACGTCCGCTTTCTCTCGGCCAGGACCGCAGCATTCGCTGTATGCCACCCGCCCCCCGAGATCCTCGGCGACACGAGCCTCAGTCAGGTGCTGGTGCGCGATGCCTTACAGTGTCAGCCGCCAGCCCACGTTGCGACAGATTGGCCCGCGGCTCATCCGTACGGCTAGTGTTTTGACGCCATACATGCCCACAGCTGGTGCACCGGTAGCAGCACTGGGTCACCTCCAGCACGGTTGCTGCCACCTTACAGTTCGTGCACCGGCCTCCGGTCACACTGTCACGCGGCACGCCTTCACGGCCGCACCGGCGACACTACTGATCGGGACCAGCGGTACGGCAAGCCAGCACCGACTACACCCTCAATTGCGAAGAGCCAGATTGTGCGCTGCGGGTGCAAGGCTGCGGTGTTCGTGCCACCGCCTAGAGCTTCGGTCATGCTGTGATCACTGCATCCCACGAACTGTGGTCAAGTCTTTTGGTGTGGTGTAGATCGGGTTAGGGGTTGAGGGTGATGGTGCTGTGGTCGGGTAGGGCGTGCTGGTCGTGGTGGAGTGTGTGGGTGAGGTGTCTGAGGGAGGTTTCGGACAGGTAGCGGCGTTCGCCGTACTGCCATTCCTCGTGCTGCTCGAGCAGGACGGCTCCGATCAGGCGGGTGACGCAGTCCCGGTCGGGGAAGACCTGCACGACGTCGGCGCGGCGCTTGATCTCACGGCCCGGACGCTCGATGGGGTTGTTGGACCAGATCTTGGGCCAGTGCTCCTTAGGGAAGGCCGCGAACGCGGTCAGGTCGGGCTGGGCCTCGGTGAGCATGTCGGCGACTTGCGGGAACGAGGGGCCAGAGAGTCGATGACGTGCTGGTACTGGGCGGTGACGGCCTCCCGGCTGGTCTGAGCGAAGATCGTCGAGATCAGAGCGTTCACGGGCTTGGAGCGAGCCGAGCCCAGCCTGGAGGTGATGTTGCGGGCGAAGTGGACCCGACACCGCTGCCAGGCGGCGCCGGGCAGGATCGCCTCGGGCCGCGGCCCGGATACCGGCGTGGGCGTCACTGGTGACCAGCACGACGCCCTGGGGGTCCTGGTCGGTGGCAACCCTCAGACCCCGCTCGCGCAGGGATCGCAGGAAGGAGGTCCAAAAGTCCGTGGTCTCAGCGTCGCCGAGCGCCATGCCCAGGATTTCCCGACGTCCCTGGGCCGAGACACCGGTGGCGACCACCAGAGCCTGACAGATCACCCGGTGGTTGACCCTGACATCCACGTAGGTAGCGTCGACGAACACGTAGGGGAACCAGGTGTGTCCAACGGGTGGGTGAGGAACTCACCCACTGCCTCGTCGATGTCCTTGCAGATCCTTGAGACGGTGGATCTGGAGATACCGGACTCGTTGCCCAGGGCCTTGACCAGGTCGTCGACCTTGCGGGTCGAGACCCCTTCGATCCAGGCTGAGCAGATCACGGCGCATCGGGGCCTTGTCGACCCGTTTGCGTGGGCAGAGCAGGGACGGGAAGAACGATCCCTGCCGCAGCTTGGGGATGGCCAGGTCTACTTCCCCGGCAGTGGTGGCCAGCTTCTTAGGGCGTTTGCCGTTTCGTCGGTTGGAGCGCTTACTGGAGCGCTCATAGGGGCCTGCGCCGATCTGGGCGGTGGCCTCGGCGTCGATCAGGTCCTGCAAACCGGCCTGAAGCAGACGACGGAAGACGTCATCATGCGCCAGGTCCGGGTCGGACAGGACTTCCTGAATCAGGACGGACACGGCAGACTGGTGAGGGGGCATCGTGGGAGTACCTCCTGGTGAATCTTGGTCGAGAATCCGGGTCCCACGATGCCCCCTCTGTTCTCAGTCAGCTACACCAGCCAAGGAAGCCCCGCAGGAATTGCCACCACACTAAGAGACCCACCCCGAACTGTGTCGTAATGCCGTGCCCGGGGGTGGTTCTATCGAGCCGGTATGGTGCAGTGGGAGGCCCGGAAAATTGCTCGATATCCCTTCCATCGACCTACAGGAAGGGATATTGGCGTCGTACCATGTTAGCGACAAAGGGGGGTGTATAAAATCCCTAAATACTGCAGACCTGCATGCTTCAGATCTACGATAAGACCGTAAATCAGGTCCACTACAAGATCGAATGAGTTGTCACCGCCAGCATCATTAACGCCTGGGGTCCTGTATGTAGGATACAGAAGGTCACTAGAAATCTTCCGGGAACCTGTGGCAGCAGTTCTCGGAATTCTATTAATCGACATGTTCCCGTGAATAAGCATTATGCTGTGAAGAGTCGGAAGCAGTCCATGCATAAGATGCCTTCAGGTAGACCGATCTCTCAGTGGACTGACCACTTGCAAGCCGGCTTCTACGTCATAGCCGCTGATCGCACGGCTATCGGAGCCGCGCACTCCGCCGTCGTCGCCTCGCTCAGGACGATGCCACGACCGGCTGGCCCTCGCTGGGCTGAACCACCACGAAGCCCAGGCCGTGGAAGGCCAGCTGGAAGGACTCGCCTGAGCCGCGCCCAATGAGGGAGCCCATCTTGAAGGTGCTCTTGATTTGCGGCTGCAGGTTCGCTGACCAGCAGATCGCCGCCTGCGGGTCAACGAAGGTCGGCTGCTGGGAGCAGTCCAGAAGCATCGGCGGACCGTCGGAGGACACGGCAACTACGCCCTGCCCCTGAACGACGAGGTTGAACAGCCCGTCGGCAAGGACCCCGGCATTGCCCAGCATCCTGATGTCATAGCCCAGGTGCGCGTCGAAGGCCAGCAGGGACGGCGTGTTCACCGTGATCGCATCACCCTCCAGCTGGAGCAGGAACACGTTCTGGGCACTGCGGGCAAAGAATACCTCGCCCTGAACCGAGACGCGCATGAGGTTGCCGCCCTCCCCAGTCACAGCCTTCTTGACCATGCCGCCCAGGCGTCCGGGGAGCGATCTTCAGGTGCCGGAACTGTTGCCCTCTCCAAGTTCGCTGAACCATACGACGAGCAGCATCGTCGCAACTGTCGTTTCAGGCTACGATAACCGGCATAGTGAATGGAGGGACATGTCGGGCTACAGGATCAACCGTCAGGTGACGGAGTTCGGAGAGCACGTGCGCGGGTGGCGCATGGTGCTCGGCCTGACCGCGCAGCAGGTCTCCGAGCGGGCGGGCATCACCCGTGACACCCTGCGCAAGATCGAGTCGGGCAACCCCAACGTCAGCTTCAACAGCGTCACCCAGGTGCTGCGCGCCCTGGGCATCCTTGACCAGCTTGTCGACGCGGCCGATCCCCTGGCCAGCGACATCGGCCGCCTTCGCGCCGGCCGTCTCACCAGAAAGCGCGCCCGATGACCGCTATTGAGATCGTCTCCGATGCCAATGGCTCCCACCGCTTGGTCGGCCAAGCGCACTTCGCGCGATCGCGCGGCCAGGTCTCCACTACCTTTCTCTATGACCCCACCTACCTCGCCGACGGTGGGATGAACATCGACCCTGCCCTGCGCCTGGTACCCGGTGCTCAATACCATCCCGGGCTCGTTGGAGCCTTTGCTGACAGCGCGCCTGACCGCTGGGGCCGCAACCTCATCCGCAAGGCCGAACGATCGCGAGCCCGCGATGAGGGACGCGTTCTCCGTCAGCTGGACGACCTCGACTTCCTCCTGGGCGTCAGCGACGACACCCGTCAGGGCGCCCTGCGCTTCCGGACCCCCGGGAGCGACGAGTTCCTGGGAGAGCCCTCGCGCGTTCCGCGGCTCGTCGCTCTGCCTGAGCTTCTGCACGCCAGCGACGAGCTGGCCTCCGACGATGACCCCTCCGACGCCGTTAAACGACTTCTCGACACAGGGACGACGGGCCTCGGCGGTGCGCGGCCCAAGGCCTCGGTCCAGCTCGACGGCGGCGGCCTCGCCATTGCGAAGTTCCCTCACTCCAGCGACTCCTGGGACGTCATGGCCTGGGAGGCCACTGCTCTCGACCTGCTTGAGACGGCGGGCATTCGCACACCGCGGCACCAGCTCACCCAGGTGGGCAATCGAAGCGTCCTGATCTTGCGGCGATTCGACAGAACCCGTGATGGCGGGCGTGTCGGCTATATCAGTGCCATGACGGCCACTGGATCGTCCGACGGAGACCAGAAGGACTACGCCGACCTCGCCGAGGCGGTTCGCGATCTCTCTCGCTCGCCCGTGCAAGACCTCCATGAGTTCTACGACCGAATCATCGCGAGCATCGCCCTCGGCAACACTGACGACCACCTGCGCAACCATGGGTTCCTCACCGACCGTGGGCTCTGGAGACTCAGCCCCGTCTTCGACGTCAACCCGAATCCCGACCCCAGTCGGCCCCGTGCGACGTCGATCATGGGAGCAGACGCGATGCCCGACGAGATCGACGGGCTCCTGGCTATTGCAAACGACTACCGGCTCACTCAATCGGAGGCGCGGGAGCGAATCGGACGCATCACTGTGTCCCTGTCAGGATGGCGGGGCCAGGCGCGGGCAAACCGAGTCCCCGAGTGGGAGATCACCATGATGGCCGAGTCCATCGAGCTTCGCCTGGAAGCACTCACCCGAGCCGTGCACACCGAGGATTGAAGCGGCTTCTCGTGAATAAAAACGTTGGAATCACGCGGTTCACGGGTGCTGTCTCAGATCTATTCAGGTCTTTGTTGCAGATGTCGACACCGTCTGGCTGAATCGCCGTTGACGACGCTTGAGGGGGCTTCCCGAGGCTCTGCCGTGTCCGCCTGCGCTCGATTCGTGCCAGGTCACCTCGCTGGATGTGAGCAGAGGTCACGTACGGGAATCGAGGTATCGGCAGAGGAGTCGCAGGAGGCGTCTGTAGGCTGTGCCCGGCCAGGACCCTGCTCAAGCCCTGTCACGCCAGCTACGCACCTCCTCGAGCCGGCCGCAGTCGGCTCGCCACGTTCAGCCCAGGAAGGGAGCCCGGCAGCCTCATGACCATCGACATGATCGTCGCACTTATTGGTGCCTCGATCGTCGCCTACGTGATCGCCAACAGGTTCCGCCTCATCGCCCCGGTGCTCCTCATCGCTGCCGGCGTGGCGGTGGCCTTCCTCCCGTTCGGGGAGGAGATGCACCTGCCCAGCACGGTGGTCCTCACGATCTTCCTACCGATCCTCCTGTACTGGGAGTCGCTGTCAGTCTCCCTCAACCGCATGCGGCGAAGCCTGCGCGGCATCATCCTCAGCGCCACGGTCCTCGTTGCCATCACTGCGGCTCTCATCGCCCTTATCGGCGTCCTCACGGGGCTGAGCGTGGGTGCGGCGCTCCTCATTGGAGCCTGCCTCGGCCCCACCGACGCCACCGCCGTCTCCAGTCTGGGGCGGGGGATCAATCCGAATGGCCGCACCATCCTTCAGGCCGAGTCGCTTCTCAACGACGGCACCGCTCTGGTCGTCTTCGCCATTGCCCTCCAGGCAGCGCAGGACTCCTCCGGCGTCACAGCCGGCCTCGTCACGCGCGAGCTCCTCCTGTCCTTCGGGGGAGGAATCGGTGTCGGCGCCCTCGTCGGCGCCGTCGTTACCAAGATCGGTATCCGCATCCGCACCATCACCGACGACCCCATGTTGGCGACGATCACCGCTCTGGCCACCCCGTTCATCACCTTCTTCCTCGCCGAGGAGATCGGGGGCTCGGGCGTCCTGGCCGTCGTCACCTGCGGCATCGTCATCTCCCGCTTCGCCACCCCGCACATGTCCCTGGGCTCGCGCGTCCTCGGCACCCCGTTCTGGACCATCCTCACCTACATCCTCAACACGATTCTCTTCGTCATGGTGGGCGTGGCGCTCCCAGGCATCGCAGCCGGTCTCCCTCGCGCCGACCTCGTGCGCGGCATCATCCTCATTCCCATCATCTACATCGCTATGGTGGCGGGGAGGTTCGCAGGCCAGCACCTCATCATCTACTCCATCCGTGTTCTCGACCGCCGCCCTGAGCAGCGCCTGCGACGCACCAATATCCGTGGCCGCATCGTCTCCACTGTCGCCGGCTTCCGCGGCGCGATCTCACTGGCGATGGCACTGTCCATCCCGGTCGCCTTCGGCGGCGCCGCCTACGCCGAGCGCAACCTCATCATCCTCATCGTCGCCGGCGTGACCCTCCTGTCCCTCCTCATCCAGGGGGTCGCCCTGCCCTACGTGGTCCGCTGGGCCAATGCCAAGCCCTCGGCCGGCGCGCAGACGGCCGAGGCGATCGAGTCTCAGGAGACCGAAGCCCTCGCTGAGATCCTCGGCGACACCGTCAACCAGCTCGATGTCATTGCCGAACGTGTGGGCGTTGACGACGACGCGGTCATCTCGGCTGTGCGCGCCGACTACGCGCGTCGCCACAGCTCCGTGAGCAACGCCGGCGCAGAGGAGGAGGCGCGCGTCTACTGCGGCCCGGAGAGCACCCTGCGGCTCGCCGTCATCGAGCACCTGCGTGAACGTGTGCACGACCTGCGCTTCGCCGGCCGCATCGACGACTCCACCGCCTCCAACGTCAACCGGCGCCTCGACGTCGAGACCCTCCACATCAACGGCCCCATCGACGTCGAGTAAGCCGGTGGGGAGAGCGGCAGTGGGAGCCGAGGGCCAGGCCCTGCCGGTCGGTGACATCGGTCGCCTCCGCGCTGTTCGCGTCGCCAAAGCGTGCCCGATGATTATCTGCGGCCATGTCACCGCGACGTGAGCCGCGCCAGCTCACCTAACCCGATGTGAGCATCGGTCACGTGTGCCGTTTGCGTTGCCTACGCCACCGACTGCAGCGGCACGATGTTCTCGAGCTGCTCGCGCAGCGCCCGGCGCTCAAGCCTGAGCTCATAGTGGCTCTG
>ERZ772874.1531-NODE-1531-length-11929-cov-11.879906_pt1 | contig 11929 bp, 7 predicted proteins | sample MGYA00580586_ERZ772874 | MGnify/ENA primary metagenome ERZ772874 (study PRJEB29015, sample SAMEA2737952) | human oral metagenome | biome: human oral; feature: human-associated habitat; material: dental | place: China | collected 2154 ... | reverse complement strand
AGGTGACCGGACTGTCCGGGCGCAACAAGGTCTACGGCGTGCGCATCGGCCGCGGAGAGGGCGCCAAGGCGGCCTTGGCGACGATGGCCGGCCTCGAGCAGACCGTCGAAGGGGTTCCCGCACTTCCGCTGGCTATTCAGCTGGTGGAGCAGTCTGCGCCTCAGATCAAAGAGAAGCTGCCACTTCTGTACGCTGCACGCCGGGTCGTCGAGGCCGACGACCCGGATTATGCGGACATCGTGGCGCAGGCTGTGCTTCCCCCTCGCCCCTGAGCGAGAGCCGAGGGGCGGCGCCTTGCTTTGGGCATTGGCGGCGCCTTGCTTTGGGCATTGGCGGCGCCTTGCTTTGGGCATTGGCGATGTCGGGCTTCAAGGCTTCCGATGCCAGGCGTCGGCGGCGCTGGGTTTCCGCGATGCCGGCTTTCAATGCTGGGCTTTGGCAGCGCGGCGTCCCAGCGCCGGCCCGCCCTCGCGCGGTGAGGGATGGGCGTTAAGGGCCTCGGGCGGGCTTCCGCCTGAGACCGGCGGACGACGCAGTCGACTTCGTCGATCTCGGGGACGCTTTCCGCTTGAAATGGCTGGAAGCGGCTTCGTGAAGAAGGCCTTGGGATATCGCGACGGGATTTCGCCCGGATGTTGGGAAGCCTATTTCGACCTGACTCAATCGAATACGGGTCCCTTCAGGGGAAGCAAGACGGGGTGTCCGGCCTGACGGCCGGGCATCCCGTCGTATGCGTGGCGTTTCCAGCCCCTTTGGTTCTGTCTCGTATCTCGCCTGGCGTCTCGTCGTCGTGTAGGCGGGCATTTCGGCAGCATGACTTGCTGCAGCCGGGCGTCGGCCAGGCGCTCCGTCGTGTAGTTGTACATTCTTTCGCCTGCTTAAAGTCGTAAATTATTGTAAAGCTATTACATATAAGCATTAAAGTGAATATAATTCACTCTATTGTCGTAGTGTATCTCTGTGTTTAGATTTCGCACCCGGTGAAACCTAGATTGGTGCCGAAGGGTGAATCTTGTGCCCGGTGACACTCAGGTAACGCCGATATTTCACCGGTTTTCGACCCGGTGAGATGTCAGTTCACCGGAGTTTTGAGTATCACTAGGCCGGTTGTGAGTGTCACCAGGCTGGCTTTGGGTATCGCCGGGCTAACCGTCCACCGCCCGCTCGCTGTCTGGCCCGCCGACGCACCGCTTGCGCCCATGCCATGCGTCTGCCGGTATCGTATATGTGCGCGCGGTTGACGGACGCCGCGCCGGCTGGCATAACATTGGCCGACGGCTGCCATTCGTCTTCCCCGCGGCGAACGTCGCTAGACCACAGGCCAATCGCCCGGGTTGCAGACCAATCGTCGCTAGATCGAAAGAGCTGGGCAGTCTGTGGCGCAGGGCGACCGCCTTCCGGTGCACCGGAAGGGGCGGCGTCGTGAGGCGCTGAAAGAAACGCCGCGATGCGCTGAAAGAAACGAGGAGTCGTTGTGAACACCAGCCAACTCGGGCCATTCGCCGGGATCGAACCGACGCCCGCCGCAGTCCGATCCCCAGCCGGCCCGTCTGCCGAGATCGGACCGATGCCAGCTGCAACCGAACCGGATGCCCCGGCCGGAACCACCACCCCGGCTGAATCCACTATCGCCGTCAGGCCGATGCGGGACGTTGCCGCCGCCCTGGGAGTCCCGGACGAGCACGTCCTCGTCTACGGCCACGGCAAGGCGAAAATCGATCTCGACTATCTGCGAGGCCTGCCCGAGCGGGATTCCCGGATCGTCTTGGTCACCGCTGTCTCCCCGACGCCCGCAGGCGAGGGGAAGACGACCACGTCGATCGGCCTGGCCGACGGCCTCTCGCGGATAGGAAGGCGCCCAGTGCTTGCCCTCCGCGAGCCGTCCATGGGGCCGGTCTTCGGCATCAAGGGCGGAGCCGTCGGCGGGGGAAAGGCCCAGGTGACTCCCGGCGACGAGATCAACCTCCACTTCACCGGCGATTTCGCCGCCATCGCCGAGGCGAACAACCTGCTGGCCGCGATGGTCGACAACGCGCTGCACTTCGGCACGCACGACATCGATCCGCGCAGCGTGGCGATCCGCCGGTCCATCGACATCAACGATCGCGCACTGCGCAGCATCGTCGCCGGCCTGGGGGGCCGGACCGGAGGAGTCACGCGGGAGACGGGTTTCGACATCACGGCGGCGTCCCAGGTGATGGCCACCTTCTGCATGGCTGACTCCCTCGCGGACCTGGGCGAGCGGCTCGGGCGGATCGTCGTCGGCACGTCGTCTGCCGGAGAGCCCGTCACCGCGGCGGATCTCGGCGCCGTCGGAGCCATGACGGCCGTGCTCCGCGACGCCCTCGCCCCGAACCTCGTCCAGACCCTGGAGGGCACCCCCGCGTTCGTCCACGGAGGGCCCTTCGCCAACATCGCCCACGGCACGAACTCCGTCATCGCCACGCGTGCGGCGGCGAAGCTCGGCGACATCGTCGTGACGGAAGCGGGTTTCGGCGCGGATCTCGGAGCGGAGAAGTACATCGACATCGTGGCCCGCCAGAGCGGCCTCGCCCCCGACCTGACGGTGGTCGTCGCGACGGTGCGGGCATTGAAATACCACGGCGGCGTCGCCCTGGCGGACCTGGAGGCGGAGGACGCCGGTGCCGTGCGCGCCGGGAGCGCCAACCTCGTCCGGCACTGCGAGAACCTCGCCGGAGTCTTCGGGCAGAACGTCGTCGTGGCCGTCAACCGGTTCGCCGCCGACACCTCCGCCGAGATCGCCGCCATCGAGGAGGCGGTGGCGCCACTGGGCGTTCCGGCCGTCCTGACGGACCATTTCGCGCGCGGCGGCGAGGGCGCCTTGGAATTGGCTCGGACGGTCGCCGAAGCGCTGGCGACGCCGCCGAGCCCGGAGACTTCTCGACTGGAATCGCCTCAGCGGGGCACGCCGTCGGCCTCGGAGTCGCCTCAGCGGGACATGGCGCCGCAGGCTTCTTCTCGGACGCGCTACTGCTATCCGAGCGCTCTTCCCTTGGCCGAGAAGGCCCGGGCCATCGTCACCCGCGTCTACCGCGGCGCCGACGTGAGATTCGAGCCGGCGGCGGCCCGCGAACTCGCCCGGCTGGAGGCGGCGGGATGGGGGAGCCTGCCCGTGTGCTTGGCCAAGACCCAGTACTCCTTCTCCACCGACGCGAAGGCGCTCGGCGCGCCCGAGGGCTTCACCGTGCCGATTCGCGAGGTGAGGCTGTCGGCCGGGGCGGGTTTCGTCGTGCTCATCTCAGGGTCAATCATGACGATGCCCGGCCTGCCCAAACGCCCTTCGGCCTGTGACATCGAGGTCGTCGACGGCGCCATCAGGGGCATGCATTGATCGCGATGCCGCCCACGCGCACAGGTGCGGAATCGCGAGCCTTCCCGCCAGGCCGCGCCGCCATCAGTTCGAAACCTTAATTCATAAGAAATTAGCTTTGGAGCTGAACGCCTGGGCTGTGTAGTCGGACGCTTAGAAGACGGTGGTGCTAGAGCGCCGCATGAAGGCGCCGTGCCCATTCGCCGTGTTCCAGCACGTCAGGCCCGGACTCTCGGACGCGCAGACGTATGAACCGTAGTGCACGACGCTGCCGTAGGGGACGGTCTGGACGGTGTGGCTTCCGACTTCCCAGCTGCCGGGTTGACTGTGCGAGACGATCCGCGGAATGGCGTTGGCAGCGCTGAGATCGATCCACCAGGCCGGGCCCGCCTCGTCTTTTCCGTAGGGGACGTCGCTCATGTACGAACTGACGCCGCATCCCGCATAGGCGGTCGCGGAGAATTCGCAGCCGATGTTCCCGGTGGGCGTTCTGATGAGGGCGGTGCCGTCCGATCCCACCGCTGTGATCTTGGTGGCACCGTCCGGGATCGGTCCGCCGGCGTTCGAGTAGGCGCCTTCGGCGATCGCCTTCCGCAGAGCGGCGGGTTTCGTGGGATCGGGCGTGGCCGGTGAGGAGGATGTCGAAGTGCGCGACGCTCCGGGGCCGCCAGGCGCCGCTGATCCGGTGCTGATAGAGCCGGGTGCTGTCCTCTGAAACGGCGCGCTTGCGCCTAGGCTCAGACTGCATGCGCCTAGTGCGAATATGAGAACCGCGCAGCCGAGTGAGAGCATTCCCGGCCTGCGTCCCGAAAACGGGCGAGTGGGCATTGCGTCCTTTCGTGGACTGGTGTGTTTTCGGCCTCTTCCGGCAGAATACACCATTGCTGTCCATAGGGCGACGCCGGCGCCGGTGGGTTCGCGCAAAGGGGAGGAGCATCGGTTTCCTCGCCGCGTCTCCTCCCATCTCACCGTGGGGACCCGGGACGACATTTTGAGGACATGAAATGGCATTTCCTGCGGATGGCACGAGGCGAGGCGCTGCGACGCGGGGAGACGGGGATGCCGCCTCCCCGTTCGCCGCGTGTTTCCGCCGTTGAAGGGCGGGCGAGGGGATAGGCTCGCCGGTGAGCCGGCTGGAAAATGAGGCGGCAGTTCATGAGAGGGGCGTTTCGTGTTCGTGCTGACGATCGACCAGCGCCATTCGCGGACGGAGACGGACAGGGTTCCCGTGCTTCTTGACATTCTCCGCGAAGTGTGCGCAACCTCTCCTCCGCTTGCGGGATTCGAGCGCACGGTCGGCGACGAGATCCAGGGTCTCTTCGGCGACGCGGCGGGAGCCGTCGCGGCCGTGCGGGCCGTCGTCCGGGAGGGAGGGTGGCATCTGGGCATCGGCATCGGCCCGATCGAAGGCGTTCCCGCAACGGTCCGGGAGGGGAGGGGCTCGGCCTTCGTCTCCGCCCGCGAGGCGGTGGACGCGGCTAAATCCTCGGGGGACGTCGCCGTCCGGGCCGGAGGCGACGCCGCCGTTTCGCCGTTGATGGTCTCCACGATCGAAGTGATGTGCCGATTCCTGGCCGCGACGATCGCCGGCCGCACGGAGGCTCAGATCCAGGCGGTCCGGGCCCTCGACTCCGGCCTGACGGGTCGGCAGGCCGCTCGCGAGCTGGGTGTCAGCGCTTCGGCCGTCTCCCAGCGGCGGACGGCTGCTGGATACGACCTCGAAATGCGCGGGTGGGAAGTGCTCGAAGAGCTCATGTCCGCAGTCCAAGGCGGCAGCGGCGCGACCCGACTGAATGGGAACGGTGCGACTCCGCTGAGTGGGACCGGCGCGACCCGGCTGAGTGGGACTGATGTGGCTCTCGGGGCCGACGCGACTCCCGGCGGACGCGCCTATGCTCACGGCTCGGATGCCGTGGTCCGGGATGGACGCGCACCGGCCCGAGGCAGGCGCGGCGTCAACGCCGACGGCGAGGAGAGGTAGGCCGTGGCCGTCGTCCTGCTCGCCCTATTAGCCTCGGCCGCCGTCGGCTGGGCAGTCGTCGACGTCGTCCTCCGCTTGGCGCGCGTGGAGGGAGGCCCGAAAGCATCCCGTCCCAACGTGGGCGGGCACCAGGCCACTGTGCTGGAGGAGGAGTCGGGCCCCTATGTGCTTCGCGGGGGCACATGGATCGGCGTGTTGGAGCGGATCGCCATCACCGGGGCCGTGCTCGCCGGGCAGCCCGAGCTGGTGGCGGCCGTCGTCGCCGTCAAAGGCCTGGGGCGCTGGGCCGAGCTCCAGACCGACCCGGCCCTCACCGAGCGCTTCATCATCGGGACCCTCGCCTCCTATATCGTCGCAGCCGGGTGCGGATACGCGGGGCTCTGGGCGCTCGGCGATTTCTAGGACTAAGAACCGGCGATTTCGAGGTTTCGCCAGTATGCCGCAAGGGTCTTTCGTCATAGGGCGCCGGGTGAGATGTTAGCCTGGTGCGTGGCCCGCAACCGCGGTTTTCACAACGCTCCGATGGAGGACATTCAATGACGAAATACGTCTACTCATTCACTGAAGGCAATCGCGACATGAAGGATCTGCTCGGTGGAAAGGGCGCGAATCTCGCCGAGATGACCACGCTCGGCCTGCCGGTTCCCCCAGGCTTCACCATCACCACCGAGGCCTGCCGCGCCTACCTCGCCGCCGGCGAAGCGCCCGAAACCCTCGACGTCGAGGTCACTGCGCATCTGCGCGAGGTCGAGCAGGCGATGGGCAGGCGACTCGGCGACCCCTCCGACCCCCTGCTCGTCTCCGTGCGCTCCGGCGCGAAGTTCTCCATGCCCGGCATGATGGAGACCGTCTTGAACATCGGGCTCAACGACGAGTCCGTCGAAGGCCTGGCGGCCCAGTCCGGCAACGATCGCTTCGCCTGGGATTCCTACCGCCGCCTCATCCAGATGTTCGGCAAGACGGTCCAGGACATCGACGGCGACAGGTTCGCCGACATCCTCCACAAGCTCCAGGCGGACAAGGGCTACAAGGGCGACCTCGACATGACCACCGCGGACCTCAAGCACCTGGTCGAGGAGTTCAAGAAGGTCGTCGAGGAGGAGACGGGCGAGGCCTTCCCGCAGGACCCGCGCAGGCAGATGGACCTCGCCATCGAGGCCGTCTTCCGCTCGTGGAACACCGAGCGCGCCAGGCTCTACCGCCGTCGCGAGCGCATCCCCAACGACCTCGGCACGGCCGTCAACGTGTGCACCATGGTGTTCGGCAACATGGGCGAGACCTCCGGCACCGGCGTGTGCTTCACCCGCGACCCCTCCACCGGGCATTCGGGCGTCTACGGCGACTACCTCGTCAACGCTCAGGGCGAGGACGTGGTCGCCGGAATCCGCAACACCCTCTCCCTGGCCGACCTGGAGCGCCTCGACAAGAAGTCCTATGACGAGCTGCGCTCCGTCATGGTCAAGCTGGAGACCCACTACCGCGACCTGTGCGACATCGAGTTCACCATCCAGCAGGGCAAGCTGTGGATGCTCCAGACCCGCGTCGGCAAGCGCACGGCCGCCGCCGCGTTCAGGGTCGCCACCCAGCTCGTCGACGAACGCCTGATCACCACGGACGAAGCCGTCACCCGCGTGACCGGCGACCAGCTCACAGCCCTCCTCTTCCCCCAGTTCGACAAGGCCGCGGAGAAAACGGTCGTCACCAAGGGCATGCCCGCCTCGCCGGGCGCGGCAGTCGGCGAGATCGTCCTGGACAACGATCAGGCCGCTTCGCGCGTGGCCGCCGGCGCCTCGGTGATCCTCGTCCGCCGCGAGACCAACCCCGACGACCTCGCGGGGATGATGGCCGCCTCCGGCGTCCTGACCGCTCGCGGCGGCAAGACGTCGCACGCCGCCGTCGTCGCCCGCGGAATGGGCCGCTGCTGCGTGGTCGGAGCCGAGGACCTGGTGGTCGACGAGGCCGCGGGGACCATCCACGTCAGGTCTGAGGACCTCGTACTCAAGGCCGGCGACGTCATCGCCATCGACGGCACGACCGGCGAGGTCTTCAAGGGCGACGTGCCCGTGGTCGACTCCCCGGTCATGACCTACATCTCCAAGGGCCTGGAGGCCGCTCTGGACGCCTCCCCGGACGCCGACACGCAGGACCTCGTCCGCTCCGTCGATCGGATCCTCACCCGCGCGGACAAGAGGCGCCGCCTGGAGGTGCGGGCCAACGCGGACAACCCCGAGGACGCCGAGCGCGCCCGCTCCTTCGGCGCGCAGGGCATCGGCCTGTGCCGCACCGAGCACATGTTCCTCGGCGACCGCCGCAAGCTCATCGAGGCAGTGATCCTGGCCGAGACCGCCGAGGAGCGCCAGGAGGCCTTCGACGCCCTCATGCCGCTGCAGAAGTCCGACTTCATCGGCATCTTCACGGCCATGGACGGCCTGCCGGTGACGGTGCGCCTCATCGACCCGCCGCTGCACGAATTCCTCCCCGACCTCACCGAGCTGTCCGTGCGGCTGGCCCTCAAAGCGGAGCGCGGCGAGGAGGTCACCGGCCACGAGAGGCTTCTCTTGGAGGCCGTGAAGGCCAACCACGAGCAGAATCCGATGCTCGGCTTGCGCGGCGTGCGCCTGGGCTTGAAGATCAAGGGCCTGTTCGCCCTGCAGATCCGCGCGATCGCCGAGGCCGCGGTGGAGTGCAGGAAGCGGGGCTTGGACCCCCGCCCGGAGATCATGGTCCCGCTCATCGGGTCGGATCGCGAGCTTCAGATCGTCCGCGACGAGGCCCTGGCGATCATCGCCGACGTCTCGCGGGAGTCCGGCATGGAGCTCGACCTGCCCATCGGCAACATGATCGAGCTGCCGCGCGCGGCGATCAGGGCCGAGCAGATCGCGGAGGAATCCGATTTCTTCTCCTTCGGCACCAACGACCTTACCCAGACCGCCTGGGGCTTCTCGCGCGACGACGTCGAGGTCTCGTTCTTCAACGAGTACTTCACCTACGGGATCTTCGGCATCTCGCCCTTCGAGACGCTCGACATCCAGGGCGTCGGCGAACTGGTGGCGACGGGCGTGCGCCGCGGGCGCCGCGGCAATCCAAACCTTCACTGCGGCATTTGCGGCGAGCACGGCGGCGATCCTGCGTCGATCCACTTCTTCGACGGGATCGGCCTGGACTACGTCTCCTGCTCGCCGTTCCGCGTGCCGGTCGCCCGGCTGGAGGCCGGCCGTGCGGCCATCGCGGATAGGGCTGAGGCGACTGCCTGAGCGGCCGCCGCTGTTCGACTGGCTTCGGCTGGGCGGTTGGTGCGGCTGATCTGCCGTTTGGGACGGATGGTCGGCCGGGACTGTTCGGACGGACCGATCGCTCGACCTGCCGCCTGGAAGGGGCGGCGCTCCACGCCGAGCGCCGCCCCTTTGCCGTATGCGGCCTGAAAGTCAACCGGCGCCACATATTGAGACCTTTCATTTCGGAAGCTCGAAAGTCTAGTGCGAGCTCGGGATGTGTGATAGGTTCGCGGCACATAGGCAACGATCGCGTCCGTGAAAGGGGTTGCTATGGCTGATCAGGTGATATTCAATCGAGATGCCGTTGGCGTGGTCTCTTCGTCGAATTGGACGGATGCGGAGACGGTCAACAGAATCGCCTACGGATACAACGATCCCATATACACTGCGGCCAGCGTCTTCCCGCAGATCCCCAACGGTGACGGCGGGGGTGTGAGCAAATTGAGCTCCGCGCTGGCGGAGTATCTGCCACTCGCCCAAAACTGCTCGAAGGAACTGTCGGACGCCTGTTCCGTGCTCGGGTCGGGTGCGCAGAGCGCCATGGCGAATTTCGACGCCGCGGAGACGATGTCGGCGTCGGCCTACAAGAAGCTGCGAGATCGCATGGGCCAGGCCGCGATGGGGGACGACTGATGGCCTCGGGGGAGAAGAATCTGCCGCAGATTCCGAATGTTATGGCCGAATTCCAGGACATCATCGAGGATCTCAACAAGATAGCCGGAGGGTACACGCAAACCCAGCTCATGACCGTGAGCGTGCCCCGGGAGGTGTGGGACGGGGCCGCCAAAGCCGCTTACACCAGGGACCTGGAGGTGCTCAAAGGCAAGATGGAGCAGATGAGGGCGTCCGTGGACCAGTGCAAGGACTGCTTGAAAAATGTGAAGGATAAAGTCTCCAAGGCCCGTACGGCGATTCCCGGGCTGCAGGCGAGATGGGATGAGGCTGAGAACACTTACAATGCCAATGTGGCTGGCGTCAAGAGATCGCGGGTCACGGAGCCGATGGACATAGCGCGCAATGAGTACCTCATGCAGAAATTCGAGAATGACAGGGATGCGGTTCAGCAGGAATGCTTGAAGGAGTATAAGAAATACATAAATGACATAGACGAGGAATCGAAGTCCGCTGCGAATAAGATCAGTGCGCTGATGAGCGCGCTCGTTCCCCCGCACGTCCGCAAAAGCCGGAGCGCGATCGGCGCGGCCTATCTTGCGGACATGCCCCTTGTGGGCGGCCAGGCGCGGTGGGATTACGCGCACGAGGCCGCGCCTCATATCGCCAAGGTGATCGAGGATAAGAACCTCACGGTTGCCAAAGTGAAGAAGCTGATGGACGCCTACGGCTACGACCTCGGCGATCCGTTCGTTGCGGCGGCGGTCTCGGAACGGGTCGGAACCGAGAAAATCCTGGAGTGCTCGCTCCGGCTTAGCGCCCTTCGAGGCGAGAACAGGGATCTTTCGGAGAAGGCGATGTGCAGCATGGGGACCATGCTGGCGCTGTACAGCGGTGGTTCCAACTTGGACGGCATGCACTGCGCGGAGCAGAACTCGTTCGAAACCGTGCGGAAGGGCTTGAAGACCGCGGACGGACGGTCCCTCGCGGAAGTGACCCAAGCTCGAATGGAGGAGCTCAAGGCCGTAGGGCGGAAGAAGTACAAATTTCATGAGTACAGAAAGTCACTTCTTCAACCCGGCGATGCAATCGGATACGGAATCATGTCGCAGATACTGGGTATCGCGGCGAAAGAAAACAATAATCTTACACTAGGTGAAGCCTATTTCGACAAACTTCCTTCTGGTCGATCCGTAGCTCATGATGTAATTGCTTGGGATAATGAAATTAAACCATGGAAAGATTATCGTAGTGCTGACAAAGTAGGTGAAAAACTTTTGGGAAATGATAATAAGACGGATGCATATAGTAAATACATGGATCCCATTCACTCTATATTCACACTGATGGATCGTCCAGATTATATTGAAAAGAATCTTTCAAAATTCCCTCGTATATCCAATTACACTGCTCTCATCGAAGCTGAGAATAGGCGATTCGATTCTCTTCAGCGGTTCATGACGAGCCATACGACGTTCGATGTCGATGTCACGGGTGATGGAAAACCGGATCACGCAAAAATCGACATGACACGGTACCTAACAGGGCATCGTCAGAGCAGCAAAAATGCAGAAGGGTATCACGGTTTTCAAGATGGCGGTGAAATCTACGGCAAGGTGATTAAGCAATTGTCGGCTCCGGGGGACGCGGCTCCGGAGAGGCCGGCGCGTTGGCAGTATAGTGACCCGACGAAATACGAGCAGGATTACAGAGTTTGGGAGGAACGAGTTAAGGTTTGGAAGGACCGCAATAGCCGGGCCACTAGAATCGCAGGCGGTTTCTTGTACGGCTATCAGGAAGGCCTCGAATCGCCTGCTGGTGGTAAGGTCAATGGCCAGGATGCCTTCGGGTACCATAATAAAAATCTCCGATCCTGGGCTGGACTAATTCTCGCGCCTCATATCGATGGGATCACAGCATCGATGCAGGGGCATTACACCAGTTACTTCAGTACAGTTGATGGAGGTATCGCTCGATCTTCTACTATACATTTCGGTAGGGATTTCGCCAGTCGAATTACTAGCAGTGACGGAATATTCGTTGATATGGGTTTTGACAGCCTGAAAGGAAACACCGACTCGAAGGTCTCATTCCCGGCGGGTGCGGACAAGAGACCTCCGGCGATGGATGCGATGCTGGCCGTCACCCAGGAAGGCTATTCCAGAGATATGGAATATGCAATAACATCCGGTAAAAAGGAGAACGTGACAGCCGCCATAAATAAATGGGCCCCTATGGTACGGACATGTTTTACAGCTCCAAAACATGCGAATACCGAGGTGTTTGAGGCACTTGAGAAACGTAACCAAAGGTGGCAAGAAAATATTAAAAATGGTTTTGGAGCGATTCCTTATTCCAATTGGATAAGTAAGGGAGTAAGCTACATTCTCGATCAAGGTCAAAAGGTAATGCTTCCAAATGTTTTGGAAAATTATCTGCCCACCAACGCAGGCTATCAAGCACGACTTGATGGCATGAAAGCTGAAAATACCGCAAATACATATATGAAACAGGTTTTATACAGTACACTAGCTGAACACGGTAATTTTAATCATATTGAAGGTGGAAAACCGAGCGAAGCAAAAGCATTTACCATAAAAAATGGTATAGCAGTCAAGTTTATTGATAAAGAAGGAAAAGTAATACCATACGAAAGAATGACAGAAGATCAAAAAGAATCATATGAAGTATCTGTTAATCCAAAAGATTCTGGCGTAAATAATCCTCAAT
>ERZ772874.1528-NODE-1528-length-11951-cov-3.619872_pt1 | contig 11951 bp, 9 predicted proteins | sample MGYA00580586_ERZ772874 | MGnify/ENA primary metagenome ERZ772874 (study PRJEB29015, sample SAMEA2737952) | human oral metagenome | biome: human oral; feature: human-associated habitat; material: dental | place: China | collected 2154 ... | reverse complement strand
GTTGATTGGTTTTGCGCCATCATGCAGCCGCTCATCAAATTCAGGCTTGTATTTACCCAGGTCACGCAGTTGCCCCGTGCAAGAGGCTATTTCTCTTGCCCCGAAAATTTCGGCAAATTTTCCCGTCATTTCGCCAACACGGAGTACGTGGCTTTGCATGGTTTGCCGGTTGGCCGTGGGCTGCTGAATGAGCGGAATAGAGGCGCCGCGCTGTATCAGAGATGCCTGTGTGCTGACATGGCCTGCATGATGAATTTCCCTATGCGCGGCAGTGGCTGACAGCGCTTGAGCGCTATTTATCAGCTCTCTTATTCATAGCATGACGTCCTAGTGAAACGGGCGCAAATGCCGTTTTGTGCCTATTAGATTTGCTCTTCTTTTTGGTTCGCCCCGGCGAGGGACGCCTGCTTGCAGGCGTTCACTCGGCCAGCGCCTGTTGCTGGAGTGCGGCGAGTTCGGCGGCGCCTTGGGCGGCAAGAGCGAGGAGGGCGTCCATTTCGGATCGGGTGAAGGGGGCGCCTTCGGCGGTGCCCTGGATTTCGACGTAGCGGCCGTCGGCGGTCATGATGACGTTCATGTCGGTGTCGCAGGCAGAGTCTTCAGCGTAGTCGAGATCCAGTCTGGGCTGGCCGCCGACGATGCCCACGGAGACGGCGGCCACTGATTGGCGGATGGGGCTGGCGGCGATGAGGCCGCGCTCCAGCAGCCAGGCGGCGGCGTCGTGCGCGGCGATGAAGGCGCCGGTGATGCTGGCGCAGCGGGTGCCGCCATCGGCCTGGAGCACGTCGCAGTCCAGGCGCAAGGTGCGTTCGCCCAGCGTTTTGAGGTCGAAGACGGCGCGCAGGGCGCGGCCGATGAGGCGCTGGATTTCCTGGGTGCGGCCGCTTTGCTTGCCCTTAGCAGCTTCGCGCTCACCCCGGGTGTGGGTGGCGCGGGGGAGCATGCCGTATTCGGCGGTGACCCAGCCTTCGCCGCTGCCGCGTTTGTGGACGGGAATTTTTTCTTCAATGGAGGCGGTGCACAGAACCTGGGTGTGCCCCATTTCAATCAGGACGGAGCCTTCGGCGTAGCGGGTGTAGCGGCGGGTGATGCGCACGGGGCGCAGGGCGTTGAGGGAGCGGTTCTGACGGATGGGCGGGGTGTTCATGGCAGGGAGGTCTGCGAAGTGGATGGAGCTGCGCGAGGGGCGGCTTTTTCAGCCGTTTTGCCTGTTTTGCATCAGGGAGATAAGGGCATCAGGGACGCTGAAATGAAGAAGGTGAAAAGGAGTTTTGCGCCTTTTCTCATCAGGCCGCCATGCGGCTGCTGCCTGCACCGGTGCCGCCTGGCGTTGCGGCTTGTTGTTCAGCCGCGTTTCTGAATGCGTGCTGTCAGCGCATGAACAGCCTATGAGTTGATGCCCTGTTTTCAAGTACGGATGCTCTTACTTTGCCGCTGCCTGGAGAGCGGCCAAGGCTTGAAGCAACGCGGCTTCATCTTCCACAGGCTCTAGCGAAGCATGCAGTGAAGGCAGTGCGGCCGCGCCTTCGGTTTGCAGGCGGCGCACGGCTTGCCCTGCTTTGCGGGGCGCGATGAAGCTGCGGCTTTGCAGCAGCACGCGGCCGCCTACGCCAGTGAGCTTGAAATAAAACAGTCCGTCTGCTTCACGGTACTGCTTGAATTGCGGCAGGGCGGTTGCAGCGGGAGCCGGCTTGTCGGGCAGCGTGGACACAGTCATGTCTAGCGAGGCCAGGCCCACGGCGCGGCGCAGGGTGTGCATGAAGGGGGTGGCCTGCGCGCGGGCTTTGGCGGCCCCCGCTTGCAAGGCAGCTTCTACTTCTTCAGGGTGCGCCATCAGGTGCTGGTAGCGCGCGCGCATGGGGGCGATTTCGGCATTGATGCGTTCGAATAGCTGCTGCTTGGCGTCGCCCCAGGCAATGCCGCTGGCGAAAGCCTTGGCGAAAGCCTTGGTTTCGGCGGGTGTGGCAAAGGCGCGGTAAAGCGCGAAGATGGCTGAATCTTCTGTGGACTTGGCCTGGCCGGGCGCGCGCGAGTCGGTGACGATGCCCATGATGGCCTTGCGCAGTTCTTCCTGCGGGGCAAAGAGGGGGATGGTGTTGTTGTAGCTCTTGCTCATCTTGCGACCATCCAGACCGGGCAGCAGGGCCACGTGCTCATCAACCACGGCTTCAGGCGCGGTGAGGTGCTCGCCGTAGAGGTGATTGAAGCTGGCGGCAATGTCGCGCGCCATTTCAATGTGCTGGATCTGATCGCGCCCCACGGGCACCTTGCGGGCGCTGAACATAAGGATGTCGGCAGCCATCAGCACGGGGTACATGAACAGGCCCGCCGTTACGCCGTCGTCCAGCTCGCGGCCTGCGGCCTCGTTCTGGTCTTGCGCGGCCTTGTAGGCATGAGCGCGGTTGAGCATGCCTTTGCCCGTCACACAGGTCAGCAGCCAGCACAGCTCCGGGATTTCAGGGATATCGCTTTGGCGATAGAAAGTCACTTGCTCCGCGTCCAGCCCGGCGGCCAGCCAGCAGGCGGCAATTTCCAGCGTGCTGCGCTGAATGCGCGCAGGCTCATCGCATTTGATGAGCGCGTGGTAGTCGGCCAGAAAGTAAAAGCTTTGCGTATCCGCCTGGCGGCTGGCATGGATGGCGGGGCGGATGGCGCCCACGTAGTTGCCCAGGTGCGGCGTGCCCGTGGTGGTAATGCCAGTGAGAATGCGGGTGGGAGTGTGTGAGGCGGGAGTCATGATTCGACAGGTGTTCGGTTCAGCGGAAAAAAGGCGATAGCAGCATCTCAATCAACCAGTAAGTTGCGCCCATGATGGGCCGCATCCAGAGCCAGTCGAGCACATCCATCAAGATCAGTCCCATCACGATGAAAAAGCCGAAAGGCTCCACACGCGCCAGCGTCAGTGCGGCCTGCGGTGGCAGCGTCCCGGCTAGCACGCGCCCGCCATCAAGCGGCGGTAGCGGAAACAAGTTCAGCGCCAGTAAAGCCACGTTGGTGGTCATGCCGATCTGGGCCATGAGCACGAGAAACGGCTCCATTACGCTCCCTGCACGCAAGCCCAACAGCATGGCGGCCCACAGCAACGCCATGACGAAATTGGACGCAGGCCCGGCCAGTGCAACCCAAGCCATGTCTGTTTTGGGATTGCGCAGATTGCGAGCGATGACCGGCACGGGCCTGGCATAGCCAAAAACGAAAGCGCCGCTGGTCGCGAAATACAACAGCAGCGGCATGAGCACAGTGCCAAAGAGGTCAATGTGCTTGAGCGGATTGAGCGTAAGCCGCCCCATCATGGCGGCCGTGTGGTCGCCAAAGTGGCGCGCCGCATAGCCATGTGCCGCCTCATGCACTGTAATGGCGAACAGCACGGGCAGCGCGCCAGCGGCAATAACTTGTATTAATTGATTGATGTCCACAGCAAAGAATTGTCTCAAACGGACATAGAGAAAACAGGCCGCCTGTCGCAGCAACGCCAAGGCGCACCGCAGATGTGGCCCGCATCGCTTGCTTCAAGTTCGGGCGGTCATTTTTTGCTGCCGGAAGGCTGAAATAGGTGCGTCTGAATAAAACCTGTGCTTTCATAGTCCTTGGAGAGCCTGCAAGATCGACTCAGCCAGACAAAGGTTCTTTGCACAATCCAGCGCCCGTGAAGATGCGCTGCTGGCAGCGCTTGATCGTCTGCACGTCCCAGCCAAACATGCTCAGCGCTCAAGTGCATGAACAGCCTCACCAGCAAAGCCCTGGCTCCCATCCGGTCCTGAATGCCAGCCGAATGCACTACCACGGCCAGCAGCAACCCCGTTGTGTCTACGGCTATATGGCGCTTGCGTCCTTTGATTCTTTTGCCTGCGTCGTATTCGCGCTGCCCCTTTTGAGATGGTCTTGACCGATTGGGAGTCGATGATGGTCACGCTGGGCTTGGTTCGCCTGCCCGCCTTGGCGCGCACCTGATGGCGCAGCAGTGCATCCACACGCCGCGCTGACGCCAGCGGGCAAAGGTGTTGTAGACCCGTTTCCAGGGCGGAGAGTCCTTGGGTAGCGCGTGCTATCGACATCGACAGCCTGTGGTTTGACAGGCCGTGGTTTGCATATGGAAGATGGCGTTGATCATGGGCTGCACACGCTGGCAACCCGTAGTGCAAGCTGTCAGATCTCATTAAAACAAGAGCAAATCTAGGAGCCAAAAATCCCGATTTCCTCCCTCCCTACTAGGACATTGCGCTATGATTTAAGGAGCAAAATGACGCAGAGCGCTGAACCCTGCGAAGCGCCCATTCCGGCCAGCTTTTTTGCGCCTTGCTGGCGGAGATCAAACAGGTTTTCAGTCCTGCCGGGGTGAAACGCGGGCAACTTCGGGAATGCCGACCACGCCAAAAAACAGGGCGATCAGGCGGTTGAGGTTGGTGAAGGCAACTTTTTTTTCCTGTGCCTGAAGATCGGCCGCCCAGTTGAGCAGCATGCCGGCGGCGGCGAAATCCACGCGCAGCACGAAGCGGCAGTTCAGCTCGACGTAGCGGGCATCGCCGAGGCGCTCGCGGATGGGGGCGAGGATGGCCGTGGGGTCGTCTAGGATTTCGCCGCTGAGCTGGGCGCGCAGGTGGCCTTCGATGAGCTGCACGTCTTCTTGCGGGGCGTGCGTGTCCTGCGCGGCTGCGGCAGGTTCTCCGCCCAGCTCGGCCAGGATGGTTTCGCCTTCGGGCGTCATGGCCGTGTAGTGGCAGCGAGGGGCTTGCCAGGCAGGCGGGGAAACTTCGTAGGTGACGCAGTAATTGAGCGCCACAAGGTCGAATTCATCCATTTCCCCCATCAGACGCAGCAGAGCCAGGCGCGCTGTCCACCACTGCGTGTCGGTATTGCGGTCTTCGTTGGGGGTTTTTTCGGCCAGGATGTCCAGCAGTGCTTCCGTACCGAGGAATTTGATGCGGTCGCCGCTGTCGGCCCAGCGGTGCAGCTGCTCTGTCAGGGCTGGCAGGGCATCAGGGTTGATGCTTTTGAGCGAGCGCCAGTCGATGCGCCAAGGCGGCGTGTTGCGCTTGATGGCGCCTGCCAGCGCGGCCATAGATTGCACGCTGAGCGTGGCGGGCGCAGCCCATTGGGCCAGCGCCGCGCGCGCGTTTTTCGGACTGGCGGCATGGCGGGCCATTTGCGCCAGCTTTTCAGGCGTGAGCATGCCCCACTGCGGCGCCGAGCGGCCAAAGCGGCTGGCAAATTCAATGGCGGTTTCATCGAATTTGGCTTGCTGCGCCGTGGCGCGGTAGAGGTCGAACAGGCATAGCCAAGTGTCTTCATGATCCTGACGCGGGCCGCCTTCGGCAATCAGCGCGCGCAGGCTTTCTTCGGCTCCGGCGGCGTCACCATTGGCGAAGCGGATGGCGCTTTCTTCCAGCTCCGCGTCTTGCGGCATTTCGGCGGAGACTTCCACGTTGAAGTCGCCCATGATGCCGAAGGTGTAGGCGTCACGGTCTTCTCCTGTGGGGTGCGGAACGTGCTCGTGAGGGGCGTCAGCATGGGTGGGCGGCTCTTCCGCTTTGGTGGCGGGGGCATCCACCAGGGTGTCGTGCTCATCTTCCATTGAAGGCGGAACCACTTCGACCACGCCTTCCGGCAAATGGGACATGGGCACGGTGGCGGCGAAAGCTGTGTTTTCGACGGCGGGCGGAGCATGGGGCGCGGGTTCGGGAGGAAGCGCCTGGGGTTCGGGCGCAGCGTCGTTGCGGGGTTTCTTGAACCAGGCCTGCGCCATCTGTTCTTCGATCTGGTCGATCTTTCTTTCCAGCGTGCGGGCGCGGTGAGGCCGGACGGCGTCAGGGGGAGCGCTGTTCAGGTAGCTGGATGGGCCTGCGTCTGAACTGGAGCTCTTGTTTTTGGCCACTTCGCCACGGCGGATTTTGCGCAGCGTTTCGAACTCGTCGCGGCGCGAGGCGTCGTTGCGGCGTTTGCGCTCGATCATGTCCTTGAGCGCCTGCCGCGTGTCGGACGCATCCTGCCGGGAATCCAGCTGGTCCAGATCTGACCAGCCGGTGGCCGAGTTCTTGACGAACTTGGCCATCCGCGAGAGCAGGCCGCTGGGAGAGGTGTTCTTGCTCATGGGCGCATTATGCGAACGGGCGCAGGCGGGCGGCCAGCCGGACGCTTACTCGCCAAACATTTTTTGCTTGAGTTCGCGCCGCTGCTGCGCTTCCAGTGAGAGCGTGGCCGTGGGGCGCGCCAACAGGCGGCCCACGCCGATAGGCTCGCCGGTTTCATCGCAATAACCGTATTCGCCCATGTCAATGCGGGCAATGGACTGCTCGATTTTTTTGAGCAGCTTGCGCTCGCGGTCGCGCGTGCGCAGCTCCAGGGCGTGTTCTTCCTCGATGGTGGCGCGATCGGCCGGATCGGGCACAACAATGGTGTCTTCGCGCAGGTGCTCAGTGGTTTCGTCGGCGTTTTCCAGGATGCCGTTTCTCAAGCCAACAAGCTTGTGGCGGAAAAAGGCCATCTGCGCTTCGTTCATGTACTCGTCATCGGGCATGGCAAGCACCTCGGCGTCGGTCAGCTCTTGAGCGGGCTTGTTTTTCCAGTTATCGGCCAGGCGCGGATCTTTCTTGATCAGGGCCGCAGCGGCAGGCTTGGCAGCGGGGGGAGGCAATGTCTTTTTGTGGGCCGTGGCCGTTTTGGCCCTGGACTTGACCGTTGCCTGCGCGGGCGGCGTTTGCCGGGTGCTGGCAGCCTTGGAAACAGTTTTTCCAGCCGTGGTTTTCATGAGGCACTTCTCCCTTGGTTGGAGCCTGGCGCAGGGGCCGGGCGAAAAAATAGGCGGGCGATTGTATAGAGCGTGTCTGGCCCCGAAGCCGGGTTCAGACCAGGCATTGCGACAGCCCTTGTTCAAAGATGTCGCGCGGCAGGTCGATGCCGATGAACACCATCTTGCTGACGCGCTTTTCGCCTTCAGCCCAGGCCGGGCCCAGGTCGCTGCCCATGAGCTGGTGCACGCCCTGGAAGATGACTTTGCGCTGCACGTCTTTCATCCACAGCACGCCCTTGTAGCGCAGCATCTTGGGGCCGTAGATATTGACGATGGCGCCCAGAAAGTCTTCCAGCCGGGCCGGGTCAAAGGCGCGTTCGGTGCGGAAGACGAAGCTTTTCACGTCGTCGTCATGCGCGTGGTGGTGCGCGTGATGGTGGTGATGCCCGTGCTGGCAGTGGCCATGCGCGTGGTCGCAGCCCTCGTGGCCATGGTCATGGTGGCTGTGACCGTGTTCATGGACGTGGCCGTGCTCTTCTTCCTTGAGAAAGTCCGGGTCGATGTCCAGCCGCGTGTTCAGGTTGAAGCCGCGCAGATCCAGCACACTTTTAAGCGGCGCCTGCCCGAAGTGCGTGACGTGCTGCCCCGCGCGCGGGTTCATGTGCGCCAGACGGTGTTGCAGCGCGGCCAGCTCGTCGCCGGACACCAGATCGGCCTTGCTGATGAAGATCTGGTCGGCAAAGCCCACTTGGCGGCGCGCTTCCTGGCGCTCATCGAGCTGCTGCATGGCGTGCTTGGCATCGACCAGGGTCACGATGGCGTCCAGCAGATATTGCTCGGCCACTTCATCGTCCATGAAAAAAGTCTGCGCCACGGGGCCAGGGTCGGCCAGGCCGGTGGTTTCGATGATCACGCGCTCGAAGTCGAGCGCGCCGCTGCGCTTTCGGGCGGCCAGATCGGCCAGGGTGGCGCGCAAGTCTTCGCGGATGGTGCAGCACACGCAGCCGTTGTTCATCTGAACGATCTGCTCTTTGTCGTCGCTCACCAGAATGTCGTTGTCGATGTTCTCCTCGCCAAACTCGTTTTCGATGACGGCAATCTTCTGCCCGTGCGCCTCGGTCAGCACGCGCCGCAGCAGCGTAGTTTTGCCGGAGCCGAGAAAGCCGGTGAGGATGGTGGCGGGGATGAGGGACATTGGATGCACAAGGGCCGGTTTGAAAGGGCGCGGAGTGTACCGCCGCATTCGCGGGCCTGTCTGGCGGTTCGGCATGCCTTGAAACCATGTTTGCAAATGGTTAATACGGCGGCAGGGTTTCTATTGTTTCGATAGCAACGAATCCAGCAGCCACGGGCGCAGGCGGCGAATCGGATTTCTAGCATTGACGAAACGCAACAAGAAGAAATCTGGTTTGCAATACCATTCACAGCTCATCTCTTATAGAGGAGTTGCAAGATGAAACCTTTTCAGACCATTGCCCAATCCATCGGCCTGGCGGCTCTGCTGGCTTTCGGCGCAGCCGCGCAAGCGGCGGATGTGGCGCTCACCCCGAATGAAATGGCGTTCAAGGACGGCCGTGCCGTGCTGGACGACAACAGCGAATTCACCACCAAAACCATCCGCGTCACCATCGAGCCGAACAAGAAGCTGGAGCCGCACGGCCCGAAAGAAGGCTATTTCTTCGTGACCGTCATCAGCGGCACGCTGGAGCTGGGCTTTGGCAAGACGTTTGACGAGGCCAAGCTCAAAACCCTGCCGCCCGGCAGCATCTTCACCCACCCGGCCGGGCAGCTGCACTTCGCCAAAACGGGCAAAGACCCCGTGGTGCTGCAAATCACCGTGATCAAGCCCAAGGGCAGCGCCGACAAGAGCGAGCACTGAGCCAGCAGGCGCATTTCCCGCTGTTTCACACGCCATTCGTTTCTTCCTTTCGTTCTTCCGGCTGCCCTCCTCATCGGGACGGGTGGCCTTTTTTCCGCCCAATAGCTGTCATGAGAGCTGTCATGAAACCTTTCATCCCGCACCCGCACGCCCTGGCTGCCGCCTCGGCGCTGGCCCTGGCCGCGCTGTGCACCAGCGCCGCCGCGCAAACATCCGCTTCCAGCGCGCCCAAAAAAGACAAGGCAGACCCCGCGCTGCCAGCCGTGCTCGTCACGGACAAGCAGGAGACCATCGCCGGCCAGGTCAGCGTGGACACGCGCGCTCCCGCCGTGGCCCCGCGCATGACCGACGGCGCTTCGCTGCTCAAGGAAATTCCCAACATGGGCGTGGTGCGCAAGGGCCAGCAGGCGGGCGATCCGGTCTTTCGCGGCCTGGGCGGCTCGCGCCTGGCCATCACCGCCAATGACCAGTTCCTCTACGGCGGCTGCGGCATCCGCATGGACACGCCCACTTCCTACATCAACCCGCAGGCGTATGACGAACTCGTCGTCACCAAAGGCCCGCAAACCGTGCTCAAAGGCCCCGGCCTGGTGGCTGGCGCGGTGGAATTCGTGCGCCACCCGCGCGTGTACGACAAATTCGGCACCGAGTTCGACGGCGCCCTGTCGCTGGGCAGCTTTGGCTATGTGGACGCTTTTGGCGACTTCGCCGCAGGCAACCCCCTCGTTTCCCTGCGTGCCATCGCCACGCGGGGCAGAAGCGACGACTACAAAGACGGCGACGGCAACGAAGTGCGCTCCTGGTACACGCGCAAGAGCGGCTCGCTCAACCTGGCCGTCACGCCCACCCGCCATTTGCGCTTTGAACTCTTTGCCGACGCCAACCGCAGCAAGGCCAAATTTGCCAGCCTGCAACTGGACTCGGGCAAGACCGACCGCAACTCCTACGGCGCCAAAGCCGAAATCAGCGACATCAACCCCCTGCTGCAAAAGCTCAGTTTCGAAACCGGCTACAGCCACCAGGACATCATCATGGGCCGCCAGTTCCGGGGCCTGCTTGCGGGCGGCAATCCGGATCGCATCACCCGCAACGCCAAGGCCAGCGCCGAACTCGCCTGGGGCGCCAACCGCACCACGGCCGGCCTGGACTGGTACGCCGACGAGCACCGCGCCCGCCGCGCCTACACCAACCTGGCCCGCAGCCGCAGTGAAACCTCCAACAACATCGGCGTCTTCCTTGAAAACCGCATGAACCTGGGCGAAGACCGCGCCTGGGTCGCCGGCCTGCGCCGCGACCGCACACGCGCCACCACCTACCCCGGCTTCTGGTACGGGCCAAACGCCAAACAGCGCAAAAACCGCTACAACCTCACGGCCGCCTTCACCCGCTTTGAATTCGGCCCGCGTCCCTGGCATCACTACGTGGGCCTGGGCTACACCCAGCGCGCCCCCGACTTCTGGGAACGCAACCGCAACCGCGACATCAAGCCCGAAAAAAGCCTCCAGCTTGATGTGGGCACCCGCTATACCGAAGGCAACTTGCGCCTGAGCGGCTCGGCCTTCATCAACCGCATCAATGACTACATCCTCATCTACAAGGACAACCCGCGCCTCAACGACCTGGCGGCCAATTCCTTTGCCCGCAACATCAGCGCCATGCGCTACGGCTTTGAAGCCAGCGCCGACTACGCGCTGCCCGCCAACTTCAAAGTGGGCGGCGACCTGGCCTGGACCTGGGGCCGCAACCAGACCGACCACCGTCCCCTGGGGCAAATCCCCCCGCTGGAGCTGCGCCTGCGCGCCGGCTACGAAACCCAGCAGGCATCGCTCATCGGCGTGATGCGCGCCGCCGCACGGCAAAACCGCGTCAGCGTGGGCGACGGCAACGTCAATGGCGTGGACATCGCTCCCACCCCCGGCTTTGCCGTCTTTGGCGTGCACGGCCACTGGCGTTTCAACCAGCACGCCCGGCTGAACTTCGGCATCGACAACATCTTTGACCGCACCTACGCCGAGCACCTCACCAAAGCCGTGCAAACGCCCGAGTTCTACAACGGCCTGGGCCTGAACCCCAACGCCGGCTCCACCACCCGCATCAACGAACCCGGCCGCTCCTTCTGGGTGCGGCTGGACATCAAGTTCTGAACCCGCGGGCGGGCAAATAATCAAGGGGCAATATTTGCTCCTTGATTTATAGCGAAACCTCCAATGAGTAATACGACAAGGCCCGTTTAATGGGCCTTTTGCTTGCTCCTCTTTCTAGAGCGTTTTTTTAAATTGAAACTTACATCAAGCCTCTGCTAGATACCCAAACGACATGATTGATGTTTGATGAGCAGTGTCAGGCGTTGACCGACTTGCGAGATGAACAGACGCCTTCATCAGCGCAGCGCCCGCAGCATGATCAATGCCATCTTCTCTATGTGCAAGCCATCGGCTGCCCAACCACTGGCTGCCGATAGCGCGCTCTGCTCAAAGACTGGAGACAGGTCTGCAACACCTTCAACTGCTGACGCCCGCGCGGCGTGTGGGATACGCTGCTGCGCCAACAGGTGCGCGCCCAGGCGGACAGGCGGGTTGAGCCCTAACGTGGCCATCATCGACTCCCAACCGGTCAAGACCATCTCAAAAGGGGGGCAGCGCGGGGATATGACGCAGGCAAAAAGATCAAAGGGGGCAAGCGTCACATAGCTATAAAAAATACGATGGAGCTGCCGCTGACTGTGGCAGTGCACTCGGCTGGCATTCAAGCCAGAGATTTGCAGGCCAGGCTGCGCATGCACTTTGAGGGCTTCAAGACCATCTTTGGGCCATGTTTGGCTGGAGAATGCAGGCGGTCAAGCGCCGTGAGCAGCACACCTTCAAGGTATTGCCTCAAGTGCTGGATTGTGGGGAGGACCTTTATCTGGCTGAACCCACACGGGTTCTCCAGGGGCTATGAAGTCGCTGCCGCTTTGACGGAAGTCTTCGTCAAGAGCGCTTGCATTCGGCGCATGCCCAGGCGCTTGGCTTGACTTGAGAACAGGTTTTCAAAAAACGGAATTCCTCTTCCATGCCTTGCTTGCAGAAAAAGGCTGGAATGTGGGTAAAACGGCATGCACGCGGGCTTGTTCGCTTATCCCCTGAACCGGCCTCCCCCGGCAAACGCAGCGCCCACGCAGTGAAGACGGAAATGGGGAATGGTTCAAATCAGATGAATAGGCGCGCTGCCGCTTTGTCTTTTGCTCTGCGGCAACACTGTGGCAGGCGGTCTTATCAAACATCAAGGCATGCCCGCATGAACAGGCACATAGTTCAAAATTTTTGATACCTGAAGGAGCATAAAAACGATGGCACGAGACGATGC
>ERZ772874.1526-NODE-1526-length-11953-cov-18.835519_pt1 | contig 11953 bp, 9 predicted proteins | sample MGYA00580586_ERZ772874 | MGnify/ENA primary metagenome ERZ772874 (study PRJEB29015, sample SAMEA2737952) | human oral metagenome | biome: human oral; feature: human-associated habitat; material: dental | place: China | collected 2154 ... | reverse complement strand
GCCTGCGTCCTCGTGCTGATGAGGATTAGTTCTCTTGGGAAGGTAGGTAGACGTCGGGGCGAGCGAACAGGTACCTTTGTCTAAGCTAAGCATAACCTTGATCGGAGAAGAGGTATAGCTCCCTGATGGAGAAGCTATACCATAGTAAAAAGAGCGCTCCGAGCGCATCGCCAGTGGGTGCTGGTGGTGCGCTCGGAGCGTCTTGTCTGGTGCGGGAGAGAGGGGCGGCTTGGCCGAACGGAAGCTGAGCCGTAGCTAGCCCTTACGCCCGTAGTCTGCGGGGATCTCCCCCCAGGCTACCGTATCCCACTTATAGACGGGTGTCGTATAAGGATGCGTTTGAAGCCATTGCTCAGCACGGGCTATGAGCTGAAAGAGCTCTTCGCTCTGGGGCGTACGCTCAAGTAGGGTCTTGCAGCGCTTCTTCCTAACCCACGTCAAGGCAATCTGACTGTCCGAATAGACAACCAGACCAGAGAGCTTCTGCTGGTCGATGAGAGCCAGAGCATGAACGATGGCGAGGAATTCGCCGATGTTATTGGTCCCCATGGCGAAGGGACCCATCTCAAAGAGCGTACTACGTGACGGGAGATAGATACCTCGGTACTCCATCTTGCCTGGGTTCCCAGAGCAAGCGGCATCGACGACGATGGCTTCGGGAATAGGTGAGGAGGTGGTGCTACGCATCTCTTCGGGGACTTGCTGACGACGTGCGAAGCCACTAGCTCCCTCTTCGTAGGCTCGTAGGGCTGTGCTATGTGTCTCGAAGCTCTTGAAGCGAGGATGGGGATAGCCATTGGTTTGACGCTGACACTCACTCCAAGAGTCATAGACCCCAGGCTCGTGACCAGCCCAGACGACGTACCATTTCTGCTTCTTTGCCATAACGTTTGTGCTAAGTAATATGGGCAAAGGTACGACAATCCCCCTGCTGTGCAATGTGGAGGTTTACCTTCCCCGAGTCCTACCTCTAGGACTGCTGGCTACTGGCTATGCCCTACGTATAAAAGCAAACCACCTCGATCACCGTAAAGGGATCGAGGTGGCTTGAGTTAGTGACTTCTCTCAGAAGTCGAAGGGGGAGGAAGCGACTTAGAGAAGCTCTTCGATAGCAGCCTTGAGGACTTCCTTGCTCTGAGCTCCGACGAGCTTCTTAGCGAGCTGACCATCCTTGAAGAAGAGGATCGTAGGGATGTTACGGACATTGAACTGCCCAGGTAGATCGCTGTCTTGGTCTACGTCGCACTTCCCGACGATGACACGTCCTTCATACTCGTGAGCAAGCTCCTCGATGAAAGGACCGACCATTTGGCAGGGACCACACCACGTAGCCCAGAAGTCTACTACGACGGGTTGGCCGGAAGCAATGAGTGCTTCGAAGTTCTGGCTGTTGATTTCTTGTGCCATGATAAATTTCTTTAGTTGAATTATACTGTTATGATTACTTATCGGGCTGTCATCTCGATGCCGGTATGCTGGCAGAAGTCCAGCAGGAGGGGCGTCGGAGCTATCTGCTGGTCATAGGTTAGCTCGACATCATGACGTCCTGTACCATCCGAGATACGAATAGATAACATAGCGTTACCCGGATTGTTCGATAGGAGATCCCCGAGGGTCTGGATCACTTCCTCATCGATTAGTCGAACATCGATATCTAGATGGATCGACTGGATCAAGGTGTCGATGACCTGAGAGAGTAGTTCGATGCGCTGGACGACGAACTCTAGTTGCTCTCGATAGGGATGCTTCTGCACGACACCCTGTAGGAATACGAAGAGTCCCTGCTGACAGTACTGCGCAAAGTTGACATAGCTATTGCTGAAGAGCGCTAGGTCGAAGGAGCCCGACATATCCTCGATCGTGATGCGAGCATAGGGATCGCCACGCTTAGTCGTACCATTGTAGACCTTGGTGATCATACCTCCAAAGGAGACTTGGCGTCCTTCTCCTACAGCATCGAGATCATTCATCTGCAGGGCCGTCACAGGACAATAGCACTCGAGGAGTACGCGATAGGGATTAAGCGGGTTACCTGATAGGTAGAGTCCTACGAGATCACGCTCCTTATTCAGACGCTCTAGATCGGAGAGCTGGGGGTAGGTGCTGGGCGGAGTAGGACGAGGGAGTTTCATCGCCTCTTCTTCTCCACCAAAGAGGGAGTTTTCGTTGATGCTTTGCTCTGTCTGCAGGACTTGTCCGTAGCGTATCAGCACCATCATGAAGTTATCGTCATTCCCCACCTCCATAGGCGCTAGGTAATGCTCACGCCGGAGTCCGAAGCTATCGAAAGCTCCCGAGAAGATCAGGCTCTCCATCGTCTTCCTATTGACACCACTAGCATTCATGGGGACTCGCTCGCAGAAGTCGTAGATATCCTTATAGGGTCCGTTCTCCTCACGCTCTCGGATGATGGCTTCGACAGCTGAACTCGAGACGCCCTTGATCGCATTTAGACCGAAGCGAATATCTCCGTCCTTGTTGACAGCGAACTTGAAGTCCGACTCGTTGACGTCAGGATTTAGCACACGGATCTTCATCGCTCGGCACTCATCCATGAGCTTGATGATCTCGGCGATATTATTGAGGTTACGGCTCAATGCTCCTGCCATGTACTCCGCAGGGTAGTTCGCCTTGAGGTAGGCAGTCTGATAGGCTACCCAGCTGTAGCAGGTGGCGTGGCTCTTGTTGAAGGCATAGGAGGCAAACTTAGCCCAGTCCGCCCAGATCTTCTCGAGAATGTCTTCGCTGTACCCCTTGGCTTTCCCGCCAGAGAGGAACTTTACCTTCAGCGCAGCCATCTTGTCAGCTAGCTTCTTTCCCATCGCCTTACGTAGCTCGTCACTCTGACCACGGGTGAAGTCTGCGATCTCTCTGGAGAGTAGCATCACCTGCTCCTGATAGACAGTGATACCATAGGTGTCCTTGAGATAGCGCTCCATACAGGGAAGGTCGTAAGTGATCGGCTTACGACCATGCTTACGATCGATGAAGTCAGGGATGTAGTCCATAGGTCCCGGACGGTAGAGCGCATTCATCGCAATGAGATCCTCGAAGGTCGAAGGCTCTAGCTCTCGGAGATACTTCTGCATCCCCGCTGACTCAAACTGGAAGGTGCCGATCGTTCGTCCCTCGGCATAGAGTCGGTAGGTCGTCTCATCGTCGATAGGAATACGGTCAATGTCGATCTCGATACCACGGCTCTTCTTGATGTTGAGTAGAGCTTCTTTGATAATAGATAGGGTCTTGAGCCCAAGGAAGTCCATCTTGATCAAGCCTGTGGACTCGATCACCGAGCCTTCATACTGGGTGACGAGCATGCTCTCCCCCGTGGTCTTGTCTTCGGCTGTACTTAGTGGCACTACCTCACTGATATCCATCTTCCCGATGATGATACCGCAGGCATGCACACCGGTACTTCGGATGTTCCCCTCGAGGATACGAGCATACTTCAGCGTGTCGCTAACTAAACGCTCTGAGCTTAGCGAGGCTTGCTTGAGCTCTGGTACGTGCTCGATGGCAGCTTCGATGGAGACATTCTTGACATTGGGGATCTTATCCGGGATGAGCTTGGCTAGTCGGTCGCTCTCTGCGAGGGGGAGCTTTTGGACTCGTGCTACGTCCTTGATGGCGCTCTTGGCTGCCATCGTGCCATAGGTGACGATGTGAGCGACTCGCTCGTAGCCGTATTTCTCCGTGACCCAGCGTAGGACATCTGCTCGTCCATCATCATCGAAGTCCACATCAATATCGGGCATAGAGATACGATCCGGATTGAGGAAGCGCTCGAAGAGGAGGTCATAGCGTATCGGGTCAATGTCGGTGATGTTAAGGCAATAGGCTACAGCGGATCCCGCTGCCGATCCACGTCCAGGTCCTACGAAGACTCCCATATTGCGTGCTGCTGCGATGAAGTCTTGTACGATGAGGAAGTACCCTGGGAAGCCCATGTTCTTGATCGTAGCGAGCTCGAAGTCGATGCGCTCTCTGACCTCGGCGGTGAGCCCTTCTTCTCCGTACTTCCGCTTAGCTCCTTCGTAAGTCAGATGGCGCAGATAGTCGTCCTCATCTTCAAAGCCTTCGGGGATGGGGAAGTCAGGCATCAAGGGACCCTGATCAATGCTATAGAAGGAGACCTTGTCGCAGATCTCCTGAGTGTTTGCTAAGACCTCGGGGACATCAGCAAAGAGTTCGTTCATCTCAGCTGTCGTCTTCATCCACTCTTGCTTGCTATAGCGCATGCGTTTGGGATCATTGAGATCCTTCCCCGTGCTAAGACAAATAAGTCGGTCATGAGCCTCTGCATCCTCTTCGTTGAGGAAGTGGATGTCGTTAGTGGCGATGACCTTGACGCCGTGCTTTTTCCCTAGCTCAAGGAGGACTGCATTCACCTGCTGCTGCTTTTCGTAGGTCTCTTGATTCCCTAGAGGGTTATCCGTCTTATGGCGCTGTAGCTCGAGGTAGAAGTCATCCCCGAAGAGCCCCTTGAACCACTGGATGCTCTTCTCGGCCTCCTCGATATTGCCATACATGATATGCTGTGGGATCTCTCCTCCCAGGCATGCCGATGTGGCGATGATGCCCTCGTGGTATCGCTCAAGGAGCTCCTTGTCAATACGTGGTCTATAGTAGTAGCCATCGATCCAGGCTTGGGAGACCATCTTGATCAGGTTGTGGTAGCCTTGGAGGTCTTTGGCTAGCAAGACGAGGTGCCAGCCACTATTGTCGATAGATTGATTGGGGCGGTAGGGATTGGAGACATTAGCCTCTTTCTGTAGGCGGGAGCGACGAGCACAATAGACTTCACAGCCGAGGATAGGCTTGAAGAGTGGCCGAGCTTCGGCAGCCTCTAGATCAGCGTGTAGCTTCGTCAGTTGTTCTTCCTCCTCCGCAGTCTTGGATTCCTTGGCTGTGAGCTCATCAATTTGCTTGCGTAAGGCCTTTCTCTCGGAGAGAAGGGGTGCATTCTTCTTTCCCACATAGTCGAAGAACTCCTTGATGCCAAACATCGCTCCATGGTCGGTCAGGGCGATGCCTTTCATCCCGTCTCGTATAGCCTTGTCGACTAAGCCTTTGACCGAGGCTTGACCGTCAAGTAGAGAGAACTGGGAGTGTACGTGTAGATGAACAAAGGGTTGCATATCTATAATAGGCTTATGCCCGAGGGAAAGGGCTATGACGTAGAAAAAGGAGCAGACGGATACGTCTACTCCCTTTTACAAAGTTACCGCAAAAACGTGAGTTTCTTCCTTCGCAAACGCTTCGAAGAAAAAGTGTCCCTATTGGCGACCGCTAGCTAAAGCTAGGTTGCTTGATCAGAGATCACCCTCACAGAGTAGGTATAGGCGCCAGCGGAGCGAATCGAGGTTAAGCTGGGCAAGAATTTCCTCTTGCTTGAGCGGATGATGGGTTGGTAAGAGAGGATGCTTCTCGACTCTTCCTCCCTTGAGAAGGTAATAGCCATCTTCCTCTGGAAAGAGTGGATCTCGATAGACGAAAGCTCGTGTTTCCTCGGGGTGATACTGGAGGTATAGCTCAAGGAGCCTACGAAGGTTCAGCAGGCGAAGCATCCCTTTAGGCGGAGGAGTCGCTGTCGGCGGAGTGGGGAGGAAGTAGCGGAAGGTATGCTGGGGATACTGGTTAGCTAGATCTTGGAGTAAATCCTTGCATGCCTCGATCTGTCCGAAGGCTGCTCGTACCCAGACTTCATTCGTAGGCTGCACCATGATGAAGAGTACCCCATCGAAGAGCCCACGTCCATCCTCGTGGATGTAGATCCGATAGCCTTCGCTGAGCTGGTAGTCCTCGAGGACTGCATGCCACCAGGCTTCGTCGTGAAGGACTAGAGGAGTATGTGAGGAACCTTCAGCTTGGGAGAGGAAGTCCACTAGCGTTTGGGTATTAGGGCTGGTGCCGTGGAGATCTTGGATAAGCGCCTCTTGTCCCGTCGTGATCCATTCGCTGAAGGCTGGGGTGAAGCCTGCGGTCTTCTCATAGAAGGCGAAGAGACTAGCTTCGGCAGGGATCAGCGTAGAGAAGATATCTCCTCGCTCTCGCTCCTTGCGTAGCGCCTGCCGAATGAGCTCGCTACTCATCCCTTTACCTCGATGGTCGGGGTGGGTAGCGATCCCACAGAGGTAGCCTATGGGCAGGTGTATGCCGTCCTCGATACGTAGCGTAAGGCGAGGAGCGAGAAGCATCGAGGCTACTTGTCCATCTACATAGGTGACGAAGGCTTCGTCCTCTCGGTAGATGTGTCCGAAGAAGCGAGAGACACTCTCTAGGCTATCTCCGAAGACCTCATGCCAGAGCTGGCGAGCATCTATCTCTTGCTTACTCCTACTCAGCATGATCAGTGACAGTCGTGACGTAGGACGGCTGCTATCTTCGGGAGGATAAGCTCCGGCTTGTAGGAGAGCTTGGCTTTGCGTAGTCCCTCGATCCCTAGATCTTCTTCTCGATTGACATAGGTGTACTGCTCTGGGATCGTGGATGCAAAGCATTTATTGATCATCGTGTAGGCCCCGTCGTAGTCTCGATTAGCCTTCTCGATGTGGACGTCGAATGTCGTAGCGTTGATCGGCGAACCAAGGGTGAAGGCCACGACCTCTCCCCCCACACGAAGCAAGCCTCCCGAGAGTCCTAGGGTGGTGAAGTCTCTGAGGAGACGGCGGATGACCTCCCGCTCTATAGCTTCATCTTCTTCTGCTCCATGCTGCTCCAGCCAGCGCTCCTCCATCAGGAGACACTCCTGTAGGTTCTCCTCGGTGATAGGCTCGTAGCCGTACTCTGGGTAGAGCTTGATGAACTTATTGATATGGTTGCGCTTAGGCTGAAGGCTCTTGCCAGAGAGCGTGACCAGCTTCTCTCGGAGATAGATGTAGTCGGCAGCTCCTTCGTTCTCTAGGAAGGTGAAGGCCGTCGGGCAGAGACGCTCTAGGTGCTCCTGGCAGCGGGGAGTGATACCCATCAAGACGAGGGGATGGTCTCCTGCTTCTGCCTCGAAGCGAAGGCGCTCAATAGCCTTCGTGACGCATTCGCCCTCTAGCCCTAAGGGGAGAAGATAGGCTGGGTGAGAGCGTGCGGGTGAAGTGAAGCGGATGAAGAGGTGATCCTCTTCGATGGCATAGCTCGTCGCATACTTCAAGCTCCACCCATAGAGGTTTGCAAATGAAAGGTCACAGATCTGTGACTTGCTCTGGAGGGTAAAGTGGGTGATCTCTTCGCGAGAGTCTAGTGTGATGGGCTGAAAGTGCAGTCGTTCCATAGGGTATATTGGTTCGCTACTTCGCTGATCCACGGGTCATGCGGAAGGAGGCTTGGTAGCACATGAAGAGGGGGATAGCAACACCGACACCTAGGGCAAACATCGTCAAGAGAGCCGTGATAGCGTTGCTGATGATCATGGGGAGATACTGCTCCTGTGCTACCTCTTGTGTCGACTCCATGAAGCGGATCATCCCCAAGAGGGAGCTGTAGACGAACTTCCCTGGGATCATCGGTAGGAGGGCGGGGAAGGCAAAGACCTCGATCGGGTAGCGTGCATAGTAGGCGAAGCCCACGGCGATGAAGCCTGCTAGGACGGCAGCGAGGAAGGTCGCGATGGCGATGTTCAGCCCTCCGTAGTGCATCAGCGTGAAGCGTAGTGCATTCCCGACGAAGGCGATGATGGGGACGTAGCGGAAGGCCGCCTTCGAGGGATTCCCTACGGCAGCGAAGCCGAGAGCAGCGATAGCAGCAAAGAAGCCCTTCTCTAAGATCAGTAGAAGATCCATAGTCATTCGTGTCGTGTAGTTAGAGTAGCGAGAGGTCGAGGACCATGAGAGAGAAGCTAAGGCCTACGGTGATCGCTACGACGATCATCACGGCGGTCATGAGACGAGAGATCCCGTTGAGGACATAGCCATCGAGGATATCCATCATCCCGTTGATGAACGGTACCCCTGGGATGAGGTAGAGGACGCTGGCACTGAGGGCAGTCGTCGGATCCTTCATGAATCCAAATTTAGCTCCTAGACCGACGACAGAGGACGCTACGATCGCTGATAGCACGACCGTCAGGTAGTGATAGACGTGATGGCGGTTGAGCTCCTGACGAAGGAGGAAGCCACAGAACGTGCCGAGGAAGACAAAGAGCCCCGAGATCAGATCTCCGCCGAAGAGTAGACAGAATCCCATGTTCGCCTGACTGATGAGGTAGAGCATGAGCCAGCGATTCATCGGTGGTGTCGAGATGATCCGCTGGAAGCACTCCTCGAGCTCCTCGAGGCTTAGCTGGTGGTCATAGGTGTACCACGAGAGGCGGCTCAGCTCGGCATTGAAGAAGAAGTTCAGGGGACCATGCCGATGCTGTAGCATCCCAGAAATGGGGTGCGCTCGGTCGATGGTGTGGTAGGAGTGTCGGGAGTTCTTCACTGCAGGAGTGAGGGTCATGGTCATGTTTCGCTGGAAGGTCATGATCATCACGTCATAGCCATAGGCGTGGGCGATGCGGGTGGTGTTCACGACGATACGCGAGGTCTGCACTCCGACACTCGTCTGCGTGGTAGCAAAGCGAAGTAGGAAGTCTAAGAGCTGCTCCTGATCAATATCCTGTAGGGAGCGAGGGGTCGTCTGCGCCATAGAGGAGGAGAATATGGGGTCTGTATAGTGAGTGGTAAATGAAAAAGCCTCTGCTTGTGGTGAAGCAGAGGCTTTCGGAAGTGATCTCCTTTCTTGTTGCGGAGGCAGGATTCGAACCTACGACCTTTGGGTTATGAGCCCAACGAGCTGCCACTGCTCCACTCCGCGCTATCTCTTTTGCTCTGCAAAGGTAGTACATATTTCTTTACGAACCAAATCGAGGGAAAAGTATTCCCTCCGAGGAGGTAGCAGTAGTAACACGGAAGGGGCAACAGTAGTGCCTCCTCAGAGGCAACAGTAGTGCCACCCGAGGGGCATCAGTAGTGCCTACTAGTTGGTAAATAGGGTACCTGTCAAATGGGCTAAGGAAAAGGGGAGAAAGGCTAAGGCTTACTAAGCTGTGACCCTAAGCCTCGTAGCTCTAGCGACTAGCTCCTAGGGGCGAAGGAGGAAGCGAACGACTTGGTAGTCCGAGGCTCCTTCGCCCGAACGAAGACGTACGCGTAGGAGGTAGCTCCCAGGAGCTAGGCGGGCTGTCCAGGCCGTGAGGTCGAAGGTCTCCTTGCCCGAAGCAAAGGATCGTGCTAGGGGCGGAAGCTGGGCTCGTAGCTGACCTTGGAGGTCGAAGCACTCCCCCTCAAGAGTTCGTGCGTCTGTACTTGCAGGGCTGGTGATCTCGAGCGTCAGTGGACTAGCTGGTGATGTCTCTGAGGGATAGATCCTAGCGCTAGTGATCTCGGGGCGGAGACCAGAGAGGAGGGTGAAGGAGGCGGTAAGCTCCGTAAGCTGACCTGCTAGATCCCAGAGACGAAGGCGGAGCTGATGCCCTCTCTCTGTCAGTGGCGGTAGAGGGAAGCTAAGTCGGTAGGACTTGGGCTTGCCCTCGATCGGCTGTAGGTACTCCCGTAGGTCGAAGGTTAGCCCTTCCTGCTCATCGAAGGTTAGGCGAGGGAGGTGCCCCAGGCTTTGCTCGGAGCGGTTGATCCCGTGGGGGGCATGGATTACGGCTTGGAGGAGAGAGCTGGAGGCTACATTTCCCAGCTCGGGTAGCTCTTGCTTTCCCCCGAGGGAGAAGCTCTCGATGCGGATAGGCTCCTTAGGTGTCTGTGGATCAGCTCCTGTGTCAGCTCCCCAGTAGATCTCGGTGAAGACTCCATAGGCGTCACGCTTGGTCGTCGGATCGGTAGCATAGACCTCTAGGCGAAGACTATGCTTGTCTCCTCGTACTTCGTAGGGTAGGGAGGTGGAGAGGTGATAGCCTCCAGCCTCCACGCTCACTTCCTCGTCGACCAAGAGATCCTTGTAGGTGGAGTAGCTCACAGGAGGTATGTTGGTGTCGCCGTAGTTGAAGTTGTCGATCGTCTCCTGTCGCTGGGGACTATCGTAGAGACGAATGCGTGCTCGTCCTTGGAAGGAAGCGTCTCGCTTCCCCGAGCTATCTCTTAGTTCGCCCTCTAGATCAAGCACGCCACCAGGAGCGAGGGTGAGTCGAGAATGCCCCGAGAGCTCTCTTCCTCCTAGCTGGGTGAGAGCCGTAGAGACTGCGGGGTAGGGAAGCTGAAGGAGAGGAGAGCCGAGGAGGGTGAAGTTCAGGCGATTGATCGGGTAGGCCTGCTTGCGGAGCTTGTTCTTGGCCTCCCGTACGGCAGAGCCTAGCGGACGGAGCTTCCCCGAAGGATCGGGAGCGAAGAGAGCTTGGAGGACGGCGGTCGCCATCGCTTGGTTCGGTAGGTCCCAAGCGATACGCGTCGTGCCGAGGAGAGCAATTCCCCCCGAGGTAGGATGAAGGACGACCTCCTCGCCAGCAGAAGTGGTGGGGGCATCAAAGGGAGCGAAGTCACAGGTCGCCGTGAGCCAGAGGGGTAGATGGCGGTGAGCGAAGCGCCGGACATCGGCTGTCGTCAGGAGCTGCTCATCCGTCCAAGAGCGAGGCCCTCCGTGTCCTGTATAGGTGAGTAGGAGAGTTCCTTCGCTGAGTGCCTGACGGAGAGCTCGCTCAGCACCAGGGACAGTGACTTTCCCTCCACTGCTCTTCCTGGGGTAGTCGGCGAGGTAGACAGGCCGAATGAAGAGCTGAGGGGCTACTTCGCTAAGGGCGCTGGAGACAGCGAGACTCTGCCGGAGGTGGCGGTTACTGTCCCCATTGTCTGCTACAAAGGTCGCCCTCGTGCGCCAAAGCCCTAAGTCTTCCCCCTTAGCGTAGCGAATCGTCTTATCCACTAGGGCTCGTGCCTCCTGAGCTGTGCGTACAGGGAAGCGCCCCACGCCTATCGTCATCGAGAGATTGACGAGGTGATCGTCATCACTATCTACAGCTATCGAGCGGTCTTCTTCAGGGGAAAGCATGGCGAAGTAATCATCGCTCGTGTAGCTGTCGAGGTCTAGAGAATTGCGAGACTGATAGGTCAGAAGGAGCTCGGAGGACTGAAGCTCACTGCTCTGCCAGGCTAAGGAGAGACGGCGATTATCATGAGCGCCATCCCCGAAGAGGAGTAGCTGGAAGTCCTCCCCCTTCCCTGTGCTACGAGCTCGCTGGTAAAGGAGGTAGCAGGCTAAGCGATAGACGGAGGCATCGGGAGTACCACCATTGAGCTCATTGAAGAGTTGCTGTTGGGTCGCTACGAGGACATCCTTGCCGACGCCCCGATAGTAGGAGGCTAGACGCTCTGCTTCGAGGCGAAGGGCTTCGGTCGTGATGATGAAGAGATCGACGGCGGGAGGCTCTTGTAGCAGGTGTGGAGCTTCCTCCTCTCGCACGAAGGTGGGGCTATAGGCTTCGGAGAGCTGGAGGGCGAGGAAGAGCGGAGGCGTTGGGCTAGGGGCGGTGGTAAAGGTCCCCTTGTCGGTGAGATGCTGGGTAGCCTGTGGATCATCCACTCGGAAGATCTGTGTCCCTGCTGGGGCGGTTAGGTGGAAGCTCTGTCCCTTGCCTGTGGAGCTCCCCCGGGTGAAGAGCAGTTGTCCCTTTCCGCTATAGGTGAGTGGAGCGGTGAGGTTGGCTTCGAGGTAGTCGAGGCGAGCTAGGGTCTTCGGGGTCTCATAGCTGAGCGTCAGTTGAGGAGCTTCCCTTGGTGTGAGGGGAGTGAGAGCACTTGGGTCAGTGACCTTCCTGCGTCCGTAGACGTGATAGCCTCCAGCAGGCATACGCTCCCGCATCTCTTCGAGCGAGAGGGTTGACTGTAGGAGGCTCTTCCCTGCGAGGCTAAGGCTAAGTCGAGCGTCCTCTGCTTGGGGATAGGCCATGTAGGCTAAGCGTACCCGAAGGGTGGTAGCCTGCAGATCCTGTGGAAGGGATAGGGTCAGCTGTGGTGTGCGAGTGAGGTCTTCGCCGAAG
>ERZ772874.1525-NODE-1525-length-11954-cov-10.050256_pt1 | contig 11954 bp, 6 predicted proteins | sample MGYA00580586_ERZ772874 | MGnify/ENA primary metagenome ERZ772874 (study PRJEB29015, sample SAMEA2737952) | human oral metagenome | biome: human oral; feature: human-associated habitat; material: dental | place: China | collected 2154 ... | reverse complement strand
CTCCGGCGCCCTCCGTCTGGGCTCCGGACAGCCGGGCCTACGGGGCGACGAGGAAGCCGAGGGCTCCGCTGGACGCGAGGACGACGACCATGCCCAGCAGCGCGACGAAGGCTATCGAATACGGCGCCGCTCTGCGCAGCAGCGGTGACTCCGAGCCCGGCTCCTTGATGGCCGTGGCGGCGATGGCGAGATTCTGAGGGCTGACGATCTTGCCGATGCCGCCGCCGATCTCGTTGGCCGCCAGCAGCAGCTGCGGGCTGATCCCGGCCTGGGCGCCGGCCGTCGTCTGGAGGTTGGCGAACAGCGCTCCCGCGGAGGTCGCCGACCCGGTGACGGCTGTGCCGATCCATCCGAGCACCGGCGCGAGGAAGGCGAAGGCCCCTCCCGTCGCCGCCAGCCAGGTGCCGATGGCGACCGTCTGGCCCGAGAAGTTCATGACGTAGGCCAGGGCCATGACCGTCGCGATCGTGAGGATGGCCAGGCGCAGGTCGGCGATCGTCCTGCCCAGGGCGGCCATCCCCCGGGCGAAGGAGAAGGGGTAGAGGCCGCCGGAGCCAGTGCGCCCGTAGACGATCGACACGGCGATCCCCGTCAGGAGGAGCATCGTGCCCGGCGAGGAGAGCCATTGGAGCCCGAAGACCGTGGACGAGGAGACCTCGCCCGAGGCGGAGACGAGCTTGCCGTGCAGCCCCGGCCAGGCGAAGGTCGCGTCCGTCGAGGCGAGCGCGGCCGGAACGTCGACCCCGACCTTCCACAGCTTCGCCACGCCGAAGACGACGACCACCAGCCAGTAGGGCAGGAGGCCGAGGGTCACGCGCGAGCCCGTGAGCTTCCCGCCCGAGGCCTGCGAACGCAGTTCGTCGGGAGTGTCGGGCCGCCAGAGGCGCAGCAGGAGCGTCACGGAGGCGAAGGAGACGAGGGAGGCGAAGACGGCCGTGAGCTCGTAGGAGAGGAAGTTAGCGGCGGCGACGTGGCCCAGGCCCATCGTCACGCCCGCGACGAGCGCGGCCGGCCAGGCCTGCCTGACCCCGCGCCTGCCGTCGAGGATCGCCAGGAGGAGGACGGGGATCCAGCACAGGAACAGCGGGGTGATGCGCCCCTGGGTCGCGCCGACCGCATCCGGCGCGGCCCCGCCGAGCTTGGCCGCCGTCGTCACCGGAATCGACATCGCGCCGAAGCAGACGTTCAACGCGTTGCCGACCATCGTCACCAGAGCCGCTTTCAGGGGCGGCAGGCCGAGGGCCAGGAGCATGGCGCAGGAGATAGCGACCGGCGCCCCGAAACCGGCGAGCCCCTCGATGAGGCCGCAGAAGCAGAAGCCGATGAGGAGGGCCTGGACGCGCATGTCGCCCCTGCCGACCGCGGCGAACACCGCCCGGACGTCCTCGGAGCGGCCCGTCCGCTCGGTGAGGTTGTACAGCCACACCGCCATGACGACGATGTAGACGATCGGGAAGATCCCGAAGGCCGCCCCCTGCGTGGCGGAGAGCAGCGTGAGGTCCACCGGCATGCCGAATCCGAAGATCGCCACGAGCACGGCGACGCCGAGGGAGGCGATCGCGCACACGTGCGTCTTCACTTTGAAGGCGCCCAGGAGGACGAAGAAGAAAGCCAGCGGCAGCAGCCCGAGGAGCGCCGTGAGGACCAGGGAGGAGGCGACCGAGGTGGTCGACGGGGTGAACGACGCGGCCAGCTGCGACGAGGCGGCGGCTCCGTTCAGCGTTTCGATGGTCGGCGTCATTGCTACGTCCTCGGAGTCGGTGGGATTCGGGGCGGGGTGTCCGGACCGGTACGGCCGGTGAGAACCGTGTGGCCAGTGAATCACGGTTGCCCGGCCGTGTAAAGGGGGACGGCATGTGAAGGGGGCGTTCGGCGGGCGGCATCATCGGCTCGCCCTCATGAAGCGCTGCCGCCCGGCTCGTCGGATCCCTGCTACGTGCGGGGTTTCGCCCTCCGCGCGAGGGAGCCGACCCTGGCCTCGGCGGTGACCGTCGTCGACGGCAGCTTTCGCCCTCCGCGCGAGGGAGCCGACCGCGCTCGAGTACGGTCGGCGGAAGGGAATGGGGGCGGACGGTGCCGTTCGGAAGCACAATGGAAATCTGAATGTCAGGTGCCGTGTATACCACGTTTTCGGAAGTTTGAGATTAATATATCGTAAAAGCGGAAGCTCGGCGAGCAGAGATCATGTAGCAGATCCTGGTCGTATACTCACCTATTGGGCATTCCGAGAGGCGAATTAATTTCCCGATGGAAATCTGACGAATGAGGGTCGCTTTATGCTACCTGAAATATGCTTATATGTGTCTATACTCACCTGCCGGGCGCTCCAGAGAGGAGGTGAACGGAATAATGACAGCAATGCTGGAAACGAATGAGATGCTCGACATCGATCTCGAGATCGATATTGACGCGATGCCGACCGATTCGGACTCGGCACCGGAGATCAGGAGCTGGTCTTTCTGCACTGGTGGCTGCACAAGCCGAGGAGGCGGAAGCTTCTGTAGTTGGTGCTGCTAAATGCATAATGAAGTGTGGTGGCGCAGTGGTTGTCATTCCAGTGCGCCACCGCACCTAATCAGGTTTATTTTAAGCAGTTGGCGTGAGAAAAGGTCTTTCCTCGCCGGAAAGATATAGGAGTTCTAAAGAAAATGACGGTGGAGGGGAATCGCCACCCACTCGTAGCGGCTCGGCATTTCACATTGAGGACCGCAGTGCGCCCCTTGCGCTTCGCCGCGACTCAAGACGACGAACGCCTGGCAGCGGGGGATCGCGAAAGTTTGATTGAGTACATTCGCAAGGCATACTGCGATACCGCTCTCAGGCGGGCGGTGATTCACGCTGCTCCCGCCCTCTGGGGCTCCGTTCAGCGCGTATTGGAAAATCCTGCTGCGTTGAAGCCGTCTAGGCTACGCCGGGTAGCCATGTCCACAGCGAAGTTCATGAATCGGATATCTTCCCGACCTACGCCGTTCGGGTTGTTCGCAGGCGTGTCCGCTGGCGAATTCGTCCCTGACACCGATGACGCCGGATGCGCGTTCGGACAGGGATGCCGGGAGGCCGTTGCGGACTTCCGCTGGCTCCTTCCCGTGATTGGATCGTTGGAACAGCGTCTCGAGATCTTGAAAGGCCTGTCCGTTCACTGCAATCCCCTTTTACGATGGAGGGCCGATGAGATTCTCGTCTTCCGCGCGGACCACGCTGGTACGCCGCAGTCGCGGACGGCTATCGGGAGGACTCCGATACTGGACTACGTGCTTGACAGGTGTAGGGATGGCGTTGGGATCGTCGCCGGAACGCTTTGCGAGGACGCCGCCGTGGAATTCCACACTCGTTCCACTGCGGTGCTCCGCCTGGTGGCGCGGCTCGTCAGTCTCGAATTCCTTTACACAAGCCTGCGGCCCAGCCTGACCGGAGGCGATCCCCTGGAAGAAGTGTCGCAATCGATAGATCGGGCGGGAGCTGACGTAGAGGAACTGCGGAGCCTGCAACGGCTTATCCACGCCTTGTCCGGACCGATGGACCCTGACGACGACGGCGAGGACTACTCCCGCGCGTATGCGGCCATGTCGAAGTTCAATGATATTGACAACAGAATCCATTTCACTTTGAAGAGCGGAATCCGGCTGCGGCTGCCTGATTGCATCCGCCGAGATGCCGAGGAGGGAATGCATCTTCTCCAGAGACTTTCTCCGATGCGGTTGGGCATGCGCGGACTGCGCAAATACCATTTGGCATTCCTAGAGCGGTACGGGATCGACCGAACGGTTCCCTTGCTGACCCTGATTGATCCGGCTCGAGGCATTGGAGTTCCCGACGACTACTCGTGGCCGAAGCAGCACGGCACGAGCTCTTCTTTCTCGGAGGATGTGAATGAGAGACGAGAAGAGAAACTGGCGTCTCTCTATAGCAAAGCATTGACTGAAGATAATCATGAAGTTTGTCTCTCGGAGAATGACGTGGAAGAACTTGCTTTCAGTCCATTTAATGAGAATGAATGCCAGTTAGGTGCTGAACTCTATTTTTGTCTGGTAGCTCGATCGTGGTCTCAAGTGAAAGCAGAAGATTATTTTTTATCGCTTGATACAAATCCAGGTACACATTTCTCTCTGTGTACGGCTGGTAGGTTTTTAAATCTGTTACCTGAACTAAATAGAGAACGGGAATTACAGCTTGTTGACGACGAACGGGAATACAGCGCTTCACTATCTTTCTACCCACGATCGCATCCCGCCGTCAACTTGGTCAACACTCCGCCGACTGCCGAAAGGCTCATCGAAGTGGACACTCCCCGAGCAGTCACTGCTGATTACGTTCCGCTGTCGCGCGTCGGAGTCAGGGCGACGATGCGCGGTCTCTTTCCCGTCGACATGTCCGATGGGCGGGCCATCCGCATACAGGCCCGCAATGCGGTCTATCCTCCGGCGCAAGCACCCAATGCGGTCCGGCTCCTGGCTGATATGGAACTCGAGCTCCAACGGGTCTGGGAACCGTGGAGTTGGGGGCGTCTGGCCTACATACCATTCTCACCGCGGGTGCGCTCCGGTAGGTTCGTCCTCGCACCGGCCAGATGGACCTTGAACGAGCTCCTGCGCCAGGGCTTTGTCAAAAACCCCGATGCACCGGAACTCTTCGCGCGATGGAGACAACAATGGAAGGTGCCCAGGCATTGCCTCGTCGTCAACCAGGACATGCGCCTTCTCTTGGATGCCGACAATGCCGGCCATATTGAACTCTTACGTGCTGAACTCGCGAAAAATGGGAGTCTGGTGCTCGAAGAGCTGCCCGGTGGAGCGTCCACGCCTCACGATGCGTGGGGCTGGTTGGCTGATGGAGACGAAGTCTACGCGAGTGAACTCGTTGTGTCCTTCACTAAACGGGACGCGACTTTCGGGGCCGACAGATTCCGCGCTAAGATACACCTGGAACCCGAACTGAAGTACTTTCCCGGCTCGCGGTGGCATTCATTCCGGCTTTACACTCCGATGGACGAGATGACGCATCTGCTCAAAGACGGAATCGGCGAGGCGATGGAGCGAATCGCAACGGTCAGCGGCAGCACCCCCTTCTTTGTCCGCTACACCGACGACGATGGTCCGCACCTTCGTCTCCGGTTCCAGGACGCTTCGTCGGCCAGTTCCGAGCGGGTTGCCGAGTTCCGTGAAGTCCTACGAAATGCATGTAACGACTTGGGAGCGACGACGTTCGTACAGGATGAATATCATCCGGAATTCGAACGGTATGGCGGTTTGGAACAGCTTGAGTTGACGCACGAAACCTTCTCAGAGGACGCCCTCGCCGTGCTCCGAGCACTGCGGAGTCCGACGACTGAGTTCTTCTCCGGGCTGGAGGAGTACACGATTCTATCTTGGACCGAGACGCTCGTGGGATTCGGACAGGGCTTCGACTGTGAGACCGCCGAATCGGCAGATGCGCCGGATCCCCTCGCCGTGCTGGAGGCGTGGACCGACAGAATGGGCTTGGCCTCCAGCCGTGGGGACGACTCCTACGCCCGGCACCGGGAACGGTGGAGTCGACTGGTGCAATCGCACCTGTTGAGGATCCAACACGGGGAGTCTCTCGGCGACTGCGGACTGGGACGTGCCGCGCCGCTGCGGGCTGGAAGAGGCTTGGGCGTGGCTGCCGTCACGGGGAGGGGCCAGACTCCACCTCCACGTGTCGTGGGAAGCTATCTGCACATGACGTTCAACCGGGTGTTCGGTCCCGATTCGGAGAGAGAGCGGCGTCTGCTCGAAATCCTTCGGTCTGTCTCAGTGCGCCTTGACAGGGAGCGGAGCGCGCGGGGGGCGACCAGATGAATTTCGACGAGGAACGGGAACCAGGATGGCTCCTACCCGAGGATCTGCGCAGGCAGGCGGGGAATCTGGCGATCGACGTGGCCGAACGGCTCCGAGATCCTGACGCCGATGAGCGGATCGTGGACCGTCCGGACAATATTGAGCCGGTTTTCGGCTCGTCGATGTGGTCCCCGGGATCAATGAGCCATGGACTGGCGGGAACGTCCCTGATGTATTCGCTGCTCGCGGCCTCCAACCCACACTACTGCGAACTGGCCCACCGGCATCTCCAAGGGGCGGTCCGGTCGATTTCATGGAATACTCGGGGCGGCCTCATGGGAGGCCCCGCCGGTATCCTGGCCGCCGCCCAGGGAGCCTCCGGCGCGGGTGCTCAGTACCGGGGTTTACGGGAGAAACTGACGGCTTGGCTCACGGCCGTGCAGATGAGGATGGTCCGCGAATATTCGGACTCTCTGAAGAAAGGCGTCCACTGGTTCGCCTACGACCTGATGAACGGCGTAACGGGCGTGCTCAGAATCCTGATTGATGAGACCTCGCCGGATGCCCGAGAGGCAGTGAAGATCTCCACCGACTACTTGTGTTCGCATATCCTGAAGCAGGGGAAATCCGGCCTGCCCGGCTGGTGGGTCCCCTCGGAGCTCGAACCCGTCGAACAAGATCGCTTCGCCTACCCTCACGGAGATCTCAACCTCGGGATCGCGCACGGCGTGACTGGTGTGATCGCTGTCCTCACAACGGTGGCCGAGAGAGAAGGTTTGACTCCAGCTATGGAAGATGCCATCCGGGGGGCGGTTGATTGGATTCTACTGTGGCGGCAAGAAGTTGACGGCGTGCCTTACTGGCCTGCACGGATTCCCGCGGAGCTCAATGAATCTCCGCAAGATGCACCTTCCCAGTTCACGAGGGCAGCATGGTGTTACGGCACCCCAGGAGTAGCGTTGACGCTGGTGCGAGTCGGGCTATTGCTGGATGAGTCTAAAATTATCGATACCGCGGTAGAGACATTGATTGGTCACCTTCAAGTATCTGAATATGAATGGAGACTCGATGGACCGACTTTCTGTCATGGATACGCTGGAACTTTACATATACTCCATCGAATATGGTTTATGTGCGGTGACGAACGTTTGAGGCAATTAGCAGTAAAAATGGCAACTAAACTCATCAAAAATATGGTTGAGACAGATGCGCCTTTTCTTTTTCGACATTGGGTGCCCGACAGTCCGGAAGGTTGGCGAAAGGCCCATACTTTTAGTCATTTGGATAGCATTGGGTTGCTCGAAGGGGCGGCGGGTGTGGCTGCGGTGCTCTATACTTTGAGCGAAATGGATTCACACGATATGCCAGCGTGGGATCGGGTCTTCGGTCTTTCGTGATCGCAAAGAAGGTAGAAAAGAGGGAGGGACCTAGGATGACGGAAGCTGAAACCGGTACCGTTGTGGAAAGGGTTCTCGTTGGCTGCACGGGCGCATTGCAAATGCTATCCATAGGCGACTATATAGCGGCTATGCGGTCTGTGGGAATTCGGCGTATCGGAGTCGTCCTTTCGCCGTCTGCCGCCGCGATGACGTCTCCCGCCTCGCTCGAGGCTATCGTCAACGAAGTGTTCATTGAGCTTCCCATGACCCGAAACCATATTGCCTTGAGCCGTGACTACCAACGACTGGTGGTGGTTCCCGCGACGGCGAATTTCCTTGCGAGTGCGGCGACCGGCGGCGCGCGCAACGGAGTCGAACTCATGCTGATCGCTATGCCCACGCCCTCCGTGATCGTTCCGGCGATGAACAGCGTCATGTGGTCCAAGCCAGCGATCCAACGCAATATTCTCGCCTTGAAAGAAGACGGACACACCGTACTGGCACCCCAGGAACGCGAAGTTTACGAAGCCGCTTCTAAGGGCTTCAGATCGGGTGTAGCTGCTTCGACGCCTTACGAAGTGGCCAATGCTGTTCGTGAGATCTCGGATGCTACCGTCGGAAGTTGATAGGCGGAACATTATAAAATCAGAGTTCTATGCCGAATTCGTGTCTGGATTTTACGAAAATTATTTAAAATAAATTTTAAGGAGGCAAAATGAGCGAAAAAGATAAACCATTAAAAGAAAATAGAGTTTTAGTAAGTATTGAAACTGTAAAAATAAAAGATTTTATTTTTTCAACGAATAAATTGAAACTGATTAGAGGAGCAAGTTATCTTTTGGATTATATGAATCAAGTCGAAGTGCCAAGAATATTGAAAAAATATGGATTAGAATATAAAACACATGAACTTGTAAATAAGATTTATAATATTAATGACGACAAGGAATTTTTAGAAAAAGTAGATGAGGAAATAGACAAGGCTATTGATAAAAGAATATTGTATATTGGTGCTGGAAATGCTAAATTTTTAGTTGAAGATAAAGATAAAGCTGAAAAAATATGCAAAGAAATTAAAGAAGTTTATAAAGCTTTAGCTCCAAGTGCAAAAGTGGTAGCAGAATATTATGAAATAAAAGAAAATGAAAAAATATGGACTGCAATTGATGAATTGGCACAGAAAACTGCTGAGAAAAAAAGTGAAGGATTTCCTATGTTGAATATTGATTTGCCATTTGTTGCGAAGTGTGATTTATCAGGGACTGAACCAGCGGTTGTAAGTTTGAAGAATCTCAAAGATGATTTGGAAAACATAGAAATTCATAGAAGTGGTGAAGGTTCTGATAATGATAAACAGGTGGAAGATACTAAAACTGCTATAAGAAATGTTATAAAAAAAGATAATATGAAAATTAGTGAAGAAAGTGCAATTAAAATTAAATATTCTAATAAAATGATAAAAGATGATGTGAATGAGATTGGATTTTATTCGATTATAAAAAAAGCTCTTAATTATGATATTCATTTAAATACAGAGATTGATGATTATTCAGTAGGAGATAGTTTTATTGGATTTGTATATAGTGATGGAGATGGACTTGGAGATTTTTTGAAAAATGTAAAAAAAGTTTATACAACTGAAGAAGAATATTTAAAATTTATGAGAAAATTCAGTGTTATTTTGGATAGAAATACGAAATATGTATTGAAAGAAGTTATTAAGGAAATGTATGAAAAAGGTAAATTTGTGAAGAAAAAACCGATTTTGAAAGATGGAAAATTTGTGAAAGATGAAAAAGGGGAAAATATTGAAAAATCTGTAATTGGAGAATTCCTAATTGTTGGAGGAGATGATGTCTGTGCAGTATTTCCAGCAGATTTAGCAATAGAAATTTCGTATGAATTTCAAAAACAATTTGAAGAAAAAATGAAAAAATTTACTGAAATTGAAAATCAAAAAAATGAAAAGAAAAATCCAGAAAATATAACTTCTTCTTGTGGAGTTGTAATTGCGAAAAATAAAACACCGATGTTTCAATTATTTGAACAAGGTCTTAAATTACAAAAATCTGCTAAAGCGAAAAGATATCAAGAAAACAAAAATAGAGAAGGGAAAGTGCGAACAGGATATATTGATTTTCAAGTGATTGGTAATGAAGGAAATGTAAATATAAAAGAATATAGACAAAAATGGTATAATAAATTTGATAAAGAAGATAAAAATAAAGGGAAATTACATGTTTCTAGAAGACCTTATAGTATTAGTGGATTGGAAAATGAAGAATATAAAGATGTGTCTGAAAGTATTGATAAACTTATTGACCAAGTAAAAAAATTGAAAACAAAGAATTTTCCAAACACAAAAATCAGATATATTTATGATTTGAAAAAAGATGATACTAAAACTGATAATGAAAAAATTATGGAATCAATAAATATTTTATCTAAAATGAGCACGGAAGAAATTCAAGTTTTAAATGAATTGTGGGGAATAAAAGATAAAATGAACTTAAGTTTTGAAAATGAAAATAAAAATGAAAAATTTAAAGAATTTTTTGATAATATTTTTGATGTATTGGAAATTTATGATTTTATTCAAAAGGATAAAAGCTCTTCAGAAAAGGAGGATAATAATAGTGGGAATTAAAATAGGATATGAAGTAGAGTTATTAACTCCAGCAATTACAGCAGAGACTGGAACAATTGGTAAAGAGATAGATGTAGAAGTCAAAAGAGATAAAAATGGGACACCTTATTTTTCAGCAAAGCATATAAAAGGAGTTTTTAGAGCAAAAGTTTTAGAATTTAAAAATGCTTTAAATGGAAATGGAAAAGAATTTACTGAAAAATATTTTGGAAGTGGAGGAAATAATCCAAGTAAAATTAGATTTTCAGATTTGAAATTAAAGATTGAAAAGAATATTGGAGATGAAGGATATCAAAGAAGATTAGAAAATAAAATTGGAAATAGATATGGTGTAAAAATTAATAGAAAAACAAGAGTAGCAGAGGAAAATTCATTATTCAATTATGAATTTGTAAAACCAAAAAATATTTATGCTGGAAGTTTTGAACTAAGTAATGATTTTTTTGAAAAAAGTGAAGAAGATATAAAATTTCTATTATCAAGTTTTTTGCATATTGATAAAATTGGTGGATTGAAGTCGAGAGGATTAGGAAAAGTATTAGTTCAATTTGTATCGATTGAAAATGATAAAAGAAATAATTTTAAAGAAGAAAATGATAGATTTAAAATTGTAGAGAAAATATTGAAAGAAGTAAAATCAAAAAATAATTATAAAAATCAAGGAATAAAAAAATTAAATGAATTGGAAAAATATAAATATACTTTGAATTTTGTAGAACCTGCTGTACTTCAAGGGAAAGTTAATAAAAATGAAGTTGAGTTAAGAAAATCATTACAAGGATCATCAATAAGAGGTGCAATTATTCAGTATGGTCTTGATAATGGGTTTGAAAGTGAAATTGAAAAATTATTGAAAATAAAAATTTCTGAAGTTAGAAAATTTGTAAAAAAAGATAAAAATGAAATAAAAGAAGAGTTTAAATTAGCTAGTGGATTCAAAACAAAATATCCTATTGAAGCAAATGAGTATAAAAAAATAGATAAAGCAGTTAGTATAATGAAAGAATATAAAGTGAACGAAGAAGATGAAAATGGAATAAAATTAGAAAGGGATTCATTAACGTTATTGAATGCGACAGGAACAGAATTAAGCATAAAAATTGATGAAAAAACACGAACTACAGAAGAAAGTTTGTTATTCAGCACAGAATATACAGATTTGACTAATGTAGCAAATAAGGAAGAAGTTTTTTTTAAAGGAAATGTAGAAATTCCAAAAGGATTATTTGAAATTGGGAAAAAATATGAGCTAAAAATAGGAAAATATAAAACAAAAGGATTTGGGAAAGTAGAAATTAAATTTGAGAAATTTTCTGAAGAGAAAGGTAAAAATGTTAGTGAAAGAATAGAGGAAATGAATAGTCAGATTAAAGAAGATTTTAAAGAATTCGATAAAAGAAATGACAAAGAGAAAGTTTATTTTGGAGATGAATTATTAAAAGGAGAAAAACAAAAATTGATAACATTTGATTTTCTTTCAGATATGATTTTGCCATTTAGTGAAGTTAGTAATGTTGGAAAACAAATTTTGGAATTATTTGATGAAAATTTTGGAGAGAAATTAACTTTAAATAATAGAAGAACTTTTGTGAATGTAGAGAAATTAAGAGGATATAATATCATAAACAATTCAAGAAAAATGGATGAAATAGTTATAACTCAAGGAAGTGTAATTTCTTATTGCATTAACAATGAAGATTTAGAAGACATTTTAGAAAAATTAGAGAAAATAGAAGAAGATGGAATTGGTCTTAGAAGAAATGAAGGTTTTGGAAGAGTGAGAATTTGTAGTGAGAGAATTTGGAATATATAAAACTAGTGTAGGAGAAGATTATGTATAATTTTATACCCAAAAGAAAAGAAAAAATCAAAAATAGTGGTAATTTAGAAGAAAATAAAAATTTAAGCCCAGAAGAACTTTTTTTAAAAGATATTGATGAAGAATTTGTGGATAATTTAAAAAAAGAGAAAACACTGAAAAAATTTTTAGAAAACGATAAATTTAAAGAAATAATTTCTGATATAGAAAGAGGACTCCAAAACTCTTTAGTTAGTGAAATAAGTAGTAAAGACTTAGGAGAAAAGGTTCTAGAAAAGTTAAGAGTTCTGGATCAAGTTGCCTATGTTAGATTT
>ERZ772874.1522-NODE-1522-length-11965-cov-36.923258_pt1 | contig 11965 bp, 12 predicted proteins | sample MGYA00580586_ERZ772874 | MGnify/ENA primary metagenome ERZ772874 (study PRJEB29015, sample SAMEA2737952) | human oral metagenome | biome: human oral; feature: human-associated habitat; material: dental | place: China | collected 2154 ... | reverse complement strand
ATTATGGTGAAGAGCGGTTTAGTCGCCAGATTGCGCGCGCCATTGTTGCGCAACGCGAGGAGAGTCCCATCGATACAACCCGCAAGCTGGCGCAGCTTGTGGCGCAAAACGTCCGTACTCGTGAGCGCGGACAAGACCCTGCAACGCGCACCTTCCAAGCAGTTCGCATCTTTATTAACCGCGAGCTCGAAGAGGTAGAGGCAGTTTTGCCGCAAGTTGCAGGCCGTCTGAAAGAGGGTGGACGTTTGGCTGTCATTGCGTTCCATTCGCTGGAAGACAGAATTGTGAAGCAGTTTATAAAAAAATATTCGCAACATGCGCCATTGCCCCGTTGGGCGGTGGTTAAGGAAGCGGATTTACCTCAGCCGCCTTTGAAGGCTGTAGGCAAAGCAATCAAACCGGGTTCGACCGAGACTGAAGCCAATCCGCGTGCGCGTAGTGCAGTTTTACGTGTGGCGGAACGAAGCAGTGGCGAATTTTCGGTTATTGAGTAGGGGATGGCGTCTGAACGCTGTCGTAAGAGATAGTCCTGTTGACAGGCCGTCTGAAAGTTTGAGATGGGTAAGTTGAATATTTTATTGCTGGTTTTGGTGACGGTCTCAGCCTTTGCCGTAGTATTTAAGCAAAACCAGTCCCGTTTGCATTTTATCGAGTTGGATAAGGCACAAAAACGGGAAATTCAGTTGGAACAGGATTACGCGCGCTTGAAATTGGAGCAAGCAAGATTGGCAAACCACAAACTGATTAAAGTGGCGGCCGAAAAGCAACATCTGCTTCCACCGGGTGCGCATAATACGGCTATGCTGGAACGCAAAAAATAAGAATACAGAGCCTTGCATTGGTGCAAGATTTACGGGATTTGATGGCTCACTGAGCAGCTAAGTCATGAGAAGTTCAACATGTTAATTAAGAACGAATATAAACCTCAAATGCTGTCTGGAACAACAAAAACGAAAAAGCCGCTGACAAGTAACGGGCGAATCGGTTTGGTGCTGGGCGCTGTTGCGCTGGCATTTACCGGTCTGTTGGTACGCGGGGTTTATCTGCAAACCAGTCAGCATGAGTTTTTGAAAAATCAGGGCGACCAACGTTTTGTGCGTACGCTTCCGCTGCCGGCATCACGCGGTATGATTACCGATCGCAATGGCGCCACATTGGCTTTGAGTGCGCCTACCGAATCATTGTATGCCATGCCTTCCGGTATGGAAGAAATGCCGACTGCAGAACAATTAGAAAAACTGTCGGCCATTGCCGATGTGCCTGTTGAAGTTTTGAAAAATAAATTGTCTAAAAAAGACAAAGGCTTTATCTACCTGAAACGTCAACTCAGCTACGAGAAAGCAGAAGAAATTAAAGCATTGGGCATTAAAGGCATCGCATTCCAAAAAGAATTGAAACGCCATTACCCGATGGGCAATCTGTTTGCGCACGTTATCGGTTTTACCAATATCGACGGCAAAGGTCAGGAGGGCTTGGAGCTTTCCCGTGAAGACAGCCTGCGCGGTGAGGATGGTGCGAAAGTCGTATTGCGCGATAATAAAGGCAATATCGTTGACAGTCTCGACTCTCCACGCAACAGCGTGCCTAAAAACGGCCAAGACATGATTTTGTCTTTGGATCAGCGTATTCAAACGCTGGCTTATGACGAGTTGAACAAGGCTGTGGCTTATCACAAAGCCAAAGCGGGTGCGGTTGTGGTATTGGATGCGCAAACCGGCGAGATTTTGGCTTTGGTCAACAGCCCGGCTTACGATCCGAATCAACCGGGTCAGGCCAATAGCGAACAGCGCCGCAACCGCGCCGTAACCGATATGATTGAACCTGGTTCTGCCATGAAGCCGTTTACCATTGCCAAAGCATTGGATTCAGGCAAAGTGGATGCAACCGATACGTTCAACACCCTGCCTTACAAAATCGGTCCGGCTACCGTACAAGATACCCACGTTTATCCTACTTTGGATGTGCGCGGCATTATGCAAAAATCTTCCAACGTCGGTACCAGTAAACTTTCTGCCATGTTTACGCCTAAAGAAATGTACGATTTCTATCACGATTTAGGTGTGGGCGTGCGTATGCATTCAGGCTTTCCTGGCGAGACTGCAGGTTTGTTGAGAAGCTGGCGCAGATGGCAAAAAATCGAACAGGCAACCATGTCTTTCGGTTATGGCCTGCAATTAAGCTTATTGCAATTGGCGCGTGCCTATACTGTCTTGACCCATGACGGCGAGTTGTTGCCGGTCAGCTTTGAAAAACAGGCGGTTGCGCCTAAAGGTAAGCGTGTCATCAAAGCCTCTACTGCGAAAAAAGTGCGCGAGTTGATGGTTTCCGTTACTGAAGCCGGCGGTACCGGTACTGCCGGTGCTGTGGATGGTTTCGACGTAGGTGCGAAAACCGGTACGGCGCGTAAACTGGTCAATGGTCGCTATGTGGACAACAAACACGTCGGTACGTTTATCGGCTTTGCTCCGGCTAAAAATCCACGCGTGATTGTGGCCGTTACCATCGACGAACCTACTGCCAACGGCTATTACGGCGGCGTGGTTGCCGGTCCCGTATTCAAAGAAGTCATGAGCGGAAGCTTGAACATCTTAGGCGTTTCCCCGACCAAGCCTTTAAGTAATACCGCTACTGTCAAAGTACCGTCATAATCCAAACAATCAAAGAGATATTGTTTATGTTCAGCAAGTTAACCCCCTTGGCTGAAACCAACTTTCCGCCTCTGCTGTGTGAAAACGCAGCAGGGCGTTTGTTGCATTCAGACAGCCGACAAATTAAACAGGGTGACATTTTCGTTGCCTGTCAGGGCGAATATACAGACGGCCGCAGCTATATTCCTGCCGCCATCGCCAACGGTGCAACCTTTGTTTTTTGGGATGATGACGGCAAATTCACATGGAATCCCGAATGGAAGGTTCCCAATCAAGGCATTAAAGATCTGAAACATCGCGCTGGTATGTTGGCGGCGCAAGTTTACGGCAATGTTTCAGACGGCCTTAAAGTTTGGGGCGTAACCGGCACCAACGGCAAAACCTCCATCACACAATGGCTGGCGCAAGCCGCCGATTTGTTGGGCGAAAAAACCACCATTATCGGTACAGTCGGCAACGGCTTTTGGGGCGCATTGGAAGAGACCACGCATACCACGCCTGCCCCTGTCGATGTCCAAACCCTGCTCTACCGCTTCCGCCAGCAAGGCGCAACAGCTGCCGCGATGGAAGTTTCCAGCCACGGCCTTGACCAATCGCGCGTCAACGGCGTGCCGTTCCGCAGCGCAATCTTCACTAATCTCACCCGCGACCACCTCGATTACCACGGCACCATGGAAGCCTATGGTGCCATCAAGTCGCGCCTGTTCTACTGGCATGGTCTGCAACATGCCATCATCAATGTCGATGATGAATACGGCGCAGAACTGGTAGGCCGTCTGAAAAAAGACTGTCCCGATTTAGCCGTTTACGGCTACGGATTCAGCGAGCAAGCCGATATCCGCATTACCGATTTCACCGCTTCTTCAGACGGCATGGAAGCCGTATTCCAAACACCATGGGGCGAAGGAAAATGCCGTACCCGTCTGCTCGGACGGTTCAACGCGCAAAACCTCGCCGCCTGTGTTGCCTTGCTGTGTGCCAACGGTTATCCACTCAATAACGTTTTGGAAGTACTGGCAAAAATCCGTCCCGCTTCAGGCCGCATGGATTGCATTATGAACAGCGGCAAACCTTTGGTCGTTGTCGATTATGCCCACACGCCCGATGCACTGGAAAAAGCACTCTCTACTTTGCAGGAAATCAAACCGCAGGGCGCGGCCTTATGGTGTGTATTTGGCTGCGGCGGCAACCGAGACCGCGGCAAACGCCCATTGATGGGTGCGGCAGCAGTTCAGGGTGCCGATAAAGTGGTGGTTACCAGCGACAACCCGCGCTTGGAAAATCCGCAAGAAATTATCAACGATATTTTGCCTGCCGTACCTAATCCTGAGCGTGTCGAAGTTGATCGCGCTGTTGCCATCCGTTATGCGGTTGAGCAGGCTGCCGCGAACGACATCATTCTGATTGCCGGTAAAGGGCATGAAAACTATCAGGATGTACAAGGCGTGAAGCACCATTTCTCCGATTTTGCAATTGCAGAAAAAGCATTGGCAGAGCGCAGTTAAGCCATAACGCAAATATTTAGACGGCCCGAAACCTTAAGGCCGTCTGAAAAAGATTTAAACCTATACAATAAAAGCAATACGACACACGCATTACGGCACGTCAGCCATTAAACCCATCACAGTTGTTTGTTTCAGAGGATTTTTTAACAAGGCCGTCTGAACAACAAGGAGACCGATTTGATGCTGAAAATGCCGACAAAAACCTTATTAATCAGTGCAGCTGTAGTTTTATTCGCAGGCTGTACCACCAAACAACTTCCGCGTCCTACTGCCGAAATCGAGCAGTTGAGGGCGCAACAGCCTCCGGCCGAGCAAAGCCTGCCCAATCCTGTTAAAGGCAAGCGTTTTGACGACACTTGGGGTGCAGCCCGTAATCAGGGGCGCAGGCATGAAGGTGTGGATATTTTTGCTAAGAAAAATACGCCGATACGCAGTACCACGCCCGGTATCGTAACCAAAATGGGGCGCAACCGATTGGGCGGTAAAGTTATCGGTATCCAAGGGCCGGGTGCGTGGCATTACTATGCTCACCTCAATAAATTTGCCCGTATCCGTCTGTATGAACGAGTAAAAGAAGGGCAGGTCATCGGCTATGTCGGTAAAACCGGCAACGCTAGAACCACACCGGCCCACCTGCATTACGGCGTGTATCTGCCGAGCGGCGCGGTGAATCCGTATCCGCTGATTAATCAGAGCAGATAGGCCGTCTGAACAAGATTTGAGAGTATGAACGCAAAGAAATTGGTTAAGGCAACGAATATCGTCGGTATGGTGGCAGTGACACTGCTGGTGTACTGGGTATTTGTTCTGATTCTATCCAATGTTTTCGGGCTTAAGGTGTTCCGCGAATACATTACGGAAATTTTCCTGATGAGTATTTTGGGGATTTTTGCCGTGATGGCGGGTGCATTGATATTGAACATCATGCTGAATTTGACCCGTATCGCCGAGCGAGGGCAAGAGGAAGAAAGCAAAGGTGGCCGGAAAACCTTATATTTGTTGTTGGCAGTATTTCCCGTTTTAGCAGCCCTGTTATTTGGCGGAAATTATCTGACTGTTCAGAAAAAACGTCAGATTTTGACTCAATCTCTAGAGCGTATCGTCAAAGATAATCCATCGCAAATCAATGCTTTGGCAGATTATCGTTTTGACTTGGCGTACATCAAAAAAGCGGCGTTAATCCTTGAGCTGATGTCGAAGGAAGATTCTGCTTTTAAAGCGGCTACGGTGATTGTGCCGGATACGATCGGTAATAAACAGGTTTATTTGGCTTTCTCAGCCGATTCCCATTTAAGTGGGATTGATGAGCAGGCACCCAATGCTCAGGGAGTAGGCGATGATAATGGTTTTGTCGTTACTCGGAATGGCAATAAAGAAACAATCAGCAAAACGCAATATCTTTATGCCCCAAATCTGAGCGAGCGTGAATACTTGCAAAGAATATTTGCCGGACAAACAAATGAAATACGTTATGAGGCAAAAGACGGCAATTACAGCCTTTGCCACCCCTACCGCCAAAACGGTAAAACCATTGTATTGTGTTTTTCCGATTACCAGCAGTACGGGAAAATCGGCAGTTGATAAGAGAAAGTGATTTGTAGTATGAAAAGTTGGTTTTCCAATACATTTCCTGAATATAAAAAATTGCCTAAAAGCGGCAAATTTATGGCATGGCTGACTTTTGTGCAGGGCGTGGTTTGGTCGATTCTGGCATCAATTCAGAGTGTGCAAGGACTGATTAACAACATAGCATGGGTTGTGTTTTTTGGGATTTTACTTTTCGTTCTGGGTGTGTTGGCGCTGTCTGCCGCATGGAATGCGTTTAAATTCCGTGCAGTAGGTTTTAAGAGAATGACGTATGTGTACATGCCATGCTTGTTCCAAATAGTCTTTGTAGGAGAGGCACTTTCTTTTACGTATTATATAGAAAGTGTACTGCAGTTATCATTTAGCCTTACAGGACATAAACTTACTGTTGGTATAAATTTTGCCGCTATTCTTTTTATTGTGCTGGCAGGACGCAATTATCGTCATTTAAAAATGGTTTCCCAAAATACGGATAAAAATGTGGAGCCGTTAGAAAAAGGACAAGAAACACAATCATGAAACCACTAGACCTAAATTTTATCTGTCAAACGCTCGGCCTTCCGATGCCGTCTGAAAATCAACCCGTTTCGCGTATTGTTACAGACAGCCGTGATATTCAGGAATGCGATGTATTTTTCGCGCTTGCCGGTGAGCACTTTGACGCGCATGACTTTGTTGAAGATGTGTTGGCAGCTGGGGCAACGGCAGTTGTGGTTTCGCGCGAAGATTGTGAGGCTTTGAAAGGCGCGCTGAAGGTTGACGATACGCTTGCGGCTTTCCAAAAACTGGCGAAGGCGTGGCGTGAAAATGTGAATCCGTTTGTCTTTGGTATTACCGGCTCATCCGGTAAAACGACGGTTAAAGAAATGTTGGCCGGCGTATTGCGTCATCGATTCGGTGATGAAGCTGTGTTGGCGACTGTCGGCAATTTCAACAATCATATCGGCCTGCCACTGACTTTGTTGAAACTGAACGAAAAACATCGCTATGCCGTCATTGAAATGGGTATGAACCATTTTGGTGAATTGTCTTTGCTGACCCGAATTGCCGGTCCGAATGTTGCTTTGGTCAATAATGCCTTGCGCGCGCATATCGGTTGCGGTTTTGATGGTGTCGGCGATATTGCCAAAGCCAAAAGTGAAATCTACGAAGGTTTGCTTTCAGACGGCATTGCGCTGATTCCGTGCGAAGATGCCAATATCGCTACATTTGAAGCGGCTACTGCGCAATTGAACGCTCAGACTTTCGGCGTTGCCAGTGGCGATATCCATGCAGAAAATATTGAGTTGAAACCGTTGTCCTGCGAATTTGATTTGGTGCGTGGCAATGAACGTGTCGCCGTGGTATTGCCAGTCCCCGGCCGTCACAATGTACATAATGCCGTAGCGGCGGCGGCTTTGGCTTTGGCGGCAGGTTTGAGCCTTGCAGAAGTTTCAGACGGCCTGAAAAATTTCAGTAATATCAAAGGCCGTCTGAATATCAAGCAAGGCATTAAAGATGCAACTTTGATTGACGATACTTATAATGCCAACCCCGACAGCATGAAAGCCGCCATTGATGTGCTCGCCGCTATGCCTGCGCCGCGTATTTTTGTGATGGGCGACATGGGCGAATTGGGCGAGGACGAAGCCGCCGCCATGCACGCCGAAGTTGGCGCGTATGCACGGGATAAAGGCATCGAGGCCGCATATTTTGTCGGCGACAACAGCGTTGAAGCAGCGGAAACGTTTGGCGCGGAAGGTTTGTGGTTTGCTGACAAAGATCCGCTGATTCAAGTGTTGAGCCACGACTTGCCTGAACGCGCTACTGTATTGGTCAAAGGCTCGCGCTTTATGAAGATGGAAGAAGTGGTCGAGGCGTTGGCAGCAACAACCGCGTAAAAGGCCGTCAGAAATTATGAAAAAAATTTTTCTATTGGCTGGTTTGCTGATTGCCGCGTTTTATGCCGGAATGAAAGTACAGGCATTTATTTATGAAGATACCTGCTTGGACTTAGGCGGCGGAAAGAATCCTGGAAACTATCCGATTTGCGCGGTAGAGAAATAATCTTACTCAACAAGGCCGTCTGCAATTTCAGACGGCATACCGATTTATTTTTAATTGGGCAATAAGCCCGCTGTAACAACAAAAACAAAAAAGGAAGCCCCATGTTTTTATGGCTCGCACATTTCAGTAACTGGTTAACCGGTCTGAATATTTTTCAATACACCACATTCCGTGCCGTGATGGCCGCGCTGACTGCACTGGTATTTTCATTATTGTTGGGTCCGTGGACCATCCGCAAGCTGACTGCGCTTAAAGTCGGTCAAGCCGTCCGTACCGACGGCCCTCAAACCCACCTGATCAAAAACGGTACGCCAACCATGGGCGGCTCGCTGATTTTGACCGCTATTACTGTGTCCACAATCTTGTGGGGCAATTGGGCAAATCCTTATATCTGGATTCTCTTAGGAGTCTTGCTTGCTACCGGCGCACTCGGTTTTTACGACGACTGGCGCAAAGTGGTTTATAAAGACCCTAACGGCGTGTCTGCCAAATTTAAAATGGTGTGGCAGTCCAGCGTTGCCATCATCGCCGGTTTGGCATTGTTCTACCTTGCGACAAACTCTGCCAACAATATCCTGATTGTTCCCTTCTTCAAACAAGTTGCCTTGCCGCTTGGCGTAGTCGGCTTCTTGGTATTGTCCTACCTGACCATCGTCGGCACATCCAATGCCGTTAACCTGACCGACGGTTTGGACGGCTTGGCCGCATTCCCCGTTGTACTTGTTGCAGCCGGTCTTGCCATCTTTGCCTATGCCAGCGGCCACTCCCAATTTGCCCAATACCTGCAATTGCCTTACGTTGCCGGCGCAAACGAAGTGGTGATTTTCTGTACCGCCATGTGTGGTGCGTGTCTCGGCTTTTTGTGGTTTAACGCCTACCCGGCACAAGTCTTTATGGGCGACGTCGGCGCGCTCGCGCTTGGCGCGGCGCTTGGTACCGTTGCCGTCATCATCCGCCAAGAATTTGTCCTCGTCATCATGGGCGGCCTGTTTGTTGTTGAAGCCATTTCCGTTATGTTGCAAGTCGGTTGGTACAAACGCACCAAAAAACGCATCTTCCTGATGGCGCCGATTCATCATCATTACGAACAAAAAGGCTGGAAAGAAACCCAAGTTGTTGTTCGTTTCTGGATTATCACCATCGTCTTGGTGCTGATTGGTTTGAGTACCCTCAAAATCCGCTAAATCTCCAAAGGCCGTCTGAAAATTTCAGACGGCCATTATGTAAGGTAAGCATGCTTGCCTGAATCCTACATCTCAAAATAAATCCCGTAATAATCTACACAGAAAGTCCCCAAACATGTACCAATCTTTTGGCGGCGCAACCGGTATCCGTACCCTGACCGACCGTTTCTATGACTTGATGGAACTTGAGCAGCAATACCAAGCCTTGCGCCAAATGCATGGCGAAGACATGACCCTGATACGCGAAAAACTCTACGAATTTTTTAGCGGTTGGCTCGGCGGCCCGCAACTTTTTGTCGAAAAATACGGCCATCCCCAACTGCGAGCCCGCCATATGCCTTTTGCCGTCAACGTACAAGTCCGCAACGAATGGATCGCCTGCTTTGCCCAAGCCATGAGCGAACTGGACATCGACAAAGCACTTGCCGAACCTGTTTTAATCCAAGTTTTTGCCATGGCAGATTGGTGCCGTAACCAAAACGAAGACGGTATTGAACCGCCTATGCCGCCGATGGCGGTTGACCCATGGGTGCGCGCACCGGAATTGCAGCAGATTTTGAGTAGCTATGGTGTGAATAGCTTTTTTAAGGAATTCGCTGGCTAAAGGCCATCTGAAACTTCTTGGATAAAACAGAAACAATAATTTGAAAGAAATGGATTTTAGAATGAATAAATTATTAAAAAAAATGGTGGTAGCCCTGTTATCTTTGGGCTTGGCGCAGGCAGCTTGGGCTGATAATGTGCCGGATTTTAAGGAAACGTTTCAAGCTGCAGAACAAGGATTTGCAGCTGCCCAATATAATTTGGGTCTGATGTATGCCAATGGGCAAGGAGTCCATCAAGACGATGCACAGGCGGTGCAGTGGTATCGCAAGGCGGCAGAACAAGGGTATGCTCAAGCTCAATATAATTTGGGTGTGAGGTACGACAATGGGCGAGGAGTTCGTCAGGACTATACACAGGCAGTGCAGTGGTATCGCAAGGCGGCAGAACAAGGATTGGCCGATGCCCAATATAATTTGGGTATGATGTATGCCAATGGGCAAGGAGTTCGTCAAGACTATGCAGAGGCAGTGCGATGGTTTCGCAAAACGGCAGAGCAAGGGCTTGCAAAAGCCCAATATAATCTAGGCCTGTCCTATGCACAAGGACAAGGTGTGAGCCAAGACTATGTTCAGGCGGTGAGATGGTATCGCAAGGCTGCGGAACAGGGACATGCAGATGCGCAAAATAATTTGGGTGTGATGTATGATAATGGAAAAGGAGTTCGTCAAGACTATACAAATGCGGTGCAGTGGTATCGCAAGGCTGCGGAACAGGGACATGCAGGTGCTCAAATTAATTTGGGTATGATGTATGAAAAAGGGCAAGGCGTGCACCAAAACTATGCAAAGGCAGTGGAGTGGTATCACAAGGCGGCTGAACAAGGACATGCCCAAGCTCAAAATAATTTGGGTGTGATGTACGACAATGGGCAAGGAGTTCGTCAGGACTATGCACAGGCGGTGCAATGGTATCTCAAGGCAGCAGAGCAGGGGTATGCAGATGCTCAATATAATTTGGGTTTGATGTATGAAAAAGGGCAAGGTGTACGTCAAAGTAAAATAGTTGCTAAAGAATGGTTTAAGAAGGCTTGTGCTAATGGAGACAAGCAAAGTTGTGATGCTTATCAAAAATTGGATTAGGCAGGATATTAAATTTTGCTAAGGGCCGTCTGAAAAAACTAGGATAAAACAGAAACAATAATTGGAATGTGATGGATTTTAAAATGAAGGTTTCGGTGAAAAAAATAATAATGGGTGTGATGGCTTACTTTGGGTTAGGACAGGCAGCTTTAGCTGAGAGTATTCCAGATTTTAAGAATATGCTGAGAGCTGCGGAGCAAGGAGACCCAGAAGCTCAATTAAGTATTGGAGCAATGTATGCGAATGGACAGGGTATTAGTCAAGACAACAGGCTAGCAGTGCAGTGGTTTCGTAAGGCAGCAGAGCAAGAGAATGCTAAAGCTCAATTTAACTTGGGTGTAATGTATCAGCTAGGGCAAGGTGTTGGTCAAGATTATGTACAGGCGGCAGAATGGTATCGTAAGGCTGCCGAACAGGGTGATACTGGAGCCCAAAATAATTTGGGTATGCTGTATCAAAATGGACAAGGTGTTAGTCAAGACTATGCTCAGGCTGCAGAATGGTTTTATAGGGCTGCGAATCAGGAAAATACAGATGCTCAGTTAAATTTGGGCATGCTGTATGCTAATGGGCAAGGTGTTAGCAAAGACTATGAGCAGGCGTTGAAATGGTTTCGTAGAGCGGCTGATCATGGAGATGCCATAGGTCAGTATAATTTAGGTGTGGCATATGCTAACGGGGAAGGAGTGCATCAGGATCACATACAGGCTATAGGATGGTATCGTAAAGCTGCGGAACAAGGGAATGTAGATGCACAATATAATTTAGGCGATATGTATGCGAGTGGAGAAGGTGTACGTCAAGATTATGTAGAGGCGATTGAGTGGTACAGAAAGGCAGCAGAGCAAGGTGATATGGTTGCACAATTAAATGTGGGTGTAATGTATGCTAATGGCCAAGGAGTTGAGCAAGACTACGTACAAGCAGTGAAGTGGTATCGTAAGGCGGCAGAACAAGGAAATGCCAAAGCTCAATTTAATTTGGGTATAGTGTATGCCACTGGGCAAGGAGACCGTCAAGACTACGTACAAGCAGCACAGTGGTACTATAAGGCAGCAGAACAAGGCTTAGCTGATGCTCAATATAATTTGGGCGAGATGTATTATTATGGACGAGGCATTCGTCAAAATCATACTCTTGCCAAGGAGTGGTTTGGTAAGGCATGTCAGAATGGATTGCAAAAAGGTTGTAATGCTTATCGCATATTGAATCAGGCAGGATATTGAATCCTTATTCAAAGGCCGTCTGAAAAAACTTAGGACAAAACCAAAATGACTTTTCAAAATAAAAAAATCCTCGTTGCCGGGCTT
>ERZ772874.1518-NODE-1518-length-11985-cov-6.389019_pt1 | contig 11985 bp, 5 predicted proteins | sample MGYA00580586_ERZ772874 | MGnify/ENA primary metagenome ERZ772874 (study PRJEB29015, sample SAMEA2737952) | human oral metagenome | biome: human oral; feature: human-associated habitat; material: dental | place: China | collected 2154 ... | reverse complement strand
CAGGTCAAGGCCCGTCAGGCCCAGGGCGCCAACGTGAGCGTGCAGACCGAACCGGGTCAGCCGGGGCTGAGCTTTGACAGCAAGCGCGGCATCCCGGCACGGCCGCGCCAGCAAGGCACTGATGGTGCCGATCAGCCGATGGCGAAGACGCGGCACTGAGACGCGGCGCTGAGCCAAAGCTGTCGACGCGATCCGACCTCAGTCGATCAGCGGGACCCGGGAAAAATCCCGGATCCCGGGGATGTGGCAGCCACACCATAGTTCCGCCCCACCCGTCCCGTGCCCATTCCCACCGATCGACTGGGGCCCGTTCTCCATCGGCAGCCGGCCCAGCGCTGAATATCCTTCATGCATGAACCGGTCCGCCTTCCTGCCAAGGCACGAAAGACGGACACCTGTTTCCATGGCCGACACCTCGGCCGGTTTTCCGGCAAGGACACGCGACACATGATGCGCAGACCGTCTTTCCCCCTTTCGCTTCGCCCGCTGAACCGCCTGCTGGCAGGACTGGCCCTGGCCTCGTTCGCCCTGCCGGTAAGCGCCGGTATAGCGGAGGTGAAGTACAGCACGCACTTCGACGGCACCCCCAATTTCGACAGCACGGACGGCCCCGGCCTGGACAGCGGCCCCAGAAACGACATCGTGCGCACGCACGATGAGTTCCAGTACCTGGTGCAGCTGGCTACCGATGATGCCGAAAAGGACCTGCGCATCCGTCTGGTCATGCCACAGCATGCCGGCAAGCAGGTGGCAGTCTGGAGCTATCTGCCCACCGCCTGCAAGCAGGGGTCCACACTGTCGGCCGACAAGCAGACCATCGACTGCCGTCTGGGCAACGTCTCCAGCGCCGGTACGCTGGCGGTCTATTTCCAGGGAGCCGTGCTGGGCAGCTCCGGCAATGGCGACAGGATCACCCCACCCGCCCTGGAAGTCAGTGCCAACGGCCAGGTACAGGCCGGACCTGCTTCCCTGCCCGATACCCTGACCGTCAGTGCAGCCCCCTTCTACGATGTGGTTGTCCAGCAATCCGGAAGTGGCGCCACGGGCTTCCAGCCCGAAAGTGGCCCTGGTGGGAAGGATGGCTTCTATCACCACATGACGATCGGCCTGATGGCACGCAACCCCCACGGGCATGGTCTGAAAGGGGTTGAGCAGCTGGATCCCTCTGCCCCCGTCGAGATCGACCTCGACGTGAAAGACTATCCACCCTCCGTCGCCGTGCCCAACTGGCATGCCGATCTGCCCGCCAGCAGCGGGAACCGTCCTACCGGCAGCTTTGCCGATGGCTGCGGCAGCCCCAACAATGGCCGCCCCAGCAGCCTGTTCAGCGGCGCCATCGGCATGTATTACCGTGTGTATGACCAGGGCCCCACACCCAGCACCGCCAATAACTACGTGGCCAATGGTGGAGACTGCCGCACCGTCGCCAGTGACCGCAACCACATTAGGCTGGCCCTCGACGGCGTGGACACCACGCTGAAGCACATCCCCACTATCATGCTGCCCGACCGCCGGAAGCTGCCCACCCAGCAGGAAGCCTGGGTGGCCAACAAGGCGTTGCTGGTGTGGACCTCGATCGAGGATTACCCGCTGAACCAGCCTGTCTACCACACCATGAAGCTGAACAGCGTCAGTGGTCGATCGATCACGGGACAGGAAATCAGTGGTGACCAGACTGACAACAATACGTCGAGGACGTACCCACTGACGCACGAGGCTTCTGGCAGGGCCTCCAAGCAGTTCCAGCCGGACAGCTCACTACCCACACCCTACGCCACCATACGCGACCCGCTGATGACGTCGGGCAACATCGTCAACCAGATGTCCCATGGGCAGACGGTTTCGACACAACTGACCTATTCGACCTACGGCACGATCCCGCACCAGAATGTCCAGATGTGCGACATCGTCGATCGTACCGCCTTCGATATTGGTCAGCACTTCAAGGTCACGCTCAACGTCAACGTACCGGCGTCCGAGATCAGCTATCAGTATGGAGTGCCCGCCAGCGGCTCCCCCTATTTCACCTCCACCGACAGCGCCCATTCCGAGTACGAAGGCCAGGGCAACACGCCCCGCTCGGTGATCGGCACCTCGGAGTATGCTCGCGCCAGCTGCCTGGATCCCACCATCCGCTGGTACGCCACCCCGCAGGAAGCTGAAGCGGCTGGCGGGCTGGTCTACGTGCGCGCGATCATCAGGCGCCTGCCCGCGTCCCGCGACGCCAACATGCTCATCTCCGGTCTGATCCTGCGCGAAACCTGGGCTGCCACCATCGAGGTGCAGACACCCACGCACATCATCCGCCAGGCCGGTACACCCATTGCCGCCGGGAGCATCATCCGCAACCGTTCAGAACTGCGCTCCGACACGATGCCGGATCTGGCTAAAGATCCCATCACCTGGGACCACCTTCGTGCGGTGAACCGGCAGACCACCACGCGCCCCACCAAGAAGGTGATTGCACCGGCCAATGCCGCCACGGCACCGGTACCGGCAGGCACCGTCCTCACCTATCAGATCACTGCCCATTACGCCACGGTCAACAAGCCCGTTCCCGGCACCATCACGGTGACGGACGTGCTGCCGAGCGGACTGAAGTACGTGGCAGACAGTGCCCGCTTCGACGGCCAGCAACGGGAGCCCACCATCCAGAACGATGCGCCCGCCAAGGGCCTCACGACGCTCACCTGGAAACTGGAAAACCGCACGCCGTTCCTGGGAGTGCATTCTGCTGCCGCTGCGCAGCCTCCCCTCACCTACCAGGCACGCACCAGCCAGACGCTGCTGGACGGCACGAAGCTGCGCAACGACGTGGCCACCAGTGGGGGGGAATACGATGCAGCGGCTGACTGCACCTACGTCGTGGGCAAGGGTTTCGGAACGTGCGTCAAATCCGCCTTCGCCGAAGTGACGGTGCAGACCCCGCCGGGTTTCGTGCTGGAAAAGAGTTCCACCCAGAACAGCATCTCGCCGGGCGACGATTTCGACTACAGCATCAGCTTCGCCTCCATCGGTCAGGACACTCTTGCACCGAACCTGCCGGACGTCATCGACATTCTGCCCTTCGTGGGCGACGGTGAGGACAACCCTGCCCTGAGCTTCGGTGGCCGCTCCCCAGCATCCAGCTTCGATCCGGGGGCCTACGCGCTGAAATCCGTCGTGCCGTCCAGTCTGGACCCCAACGCACGCATCTACTATACGAAGCGTCCGCCGCACGAGATCCACAACGACCCGCGTGACGACAGCAACCGCCTTGTCGGAGGCACCACCCGCTGGTGCCTGGCCACCGAGCTGGGGACCAGTGGCTGCCCGCAGACCATCGGCGAAAGCACGGCCATCCGTGTCAGCCCCTCGCTGACCAACCTGCGGCGCAATACGCCCTACACCATCCAGCTGATTCTCGGCTCCCACCCGGTACTGGCCTACCCCGGCAACGTCTTTGCCAACCGGGCCGGCTCCCGGCCCGTGGATCCCGCCAGCTCGCTGCTGTTCGTGGCCTCGCAATCGAACATGCAGGTCCGCGTCCGCGATCACATGAGCCGCCTGGCAGGTCGCGTGTTCGCCGATCTGGACCAGAACCACGTACTGGACACCGCCGACTGGGCGCTGGCCAACCGTTGCATCACGCTGCAGGGCACGACCAGCCGCGGCGAGGCCATGACGTTCTCGATGCGTACCGACGCCGACGGCCGCTATGAATTTGCCGAGGGCGCACGCAACAAGATCCACTACAACGCCGACTGCAGCGGCACGCCGCTGCCCTACTTTGGTGGTCTGCTGGCAGGCACCTACACCGTTTCCAAGCCGGCGGCCAGTGGTGCGCTCAGCAACGGCCTGGCCTTCCTGGGCACCCAGGCAGGCAGCACCACACCCAACGGGACCGTGCAGGAAAACCGGATTGCCCAGATCACCGTGGCTCGCGGCGCGGCCCTTCAGGACTATGACTTCACCGAGGTTCCCGTGCGGCCTCGCCTGACCCTGGTGGCCTCGGTCACGAACAACCATGGCGCCACGGCGACTGCCGACAGCGTGCAACTGACGGCCACCGGGACCGACACCGCAGCCGGCACCATCGTGCAGGGCAACAGTGGCAGCAGCCCTGTCACCCAGACCACCGTGCCTGCGGGCAACTACACCCTCTCTGCCCAGGAGCTTTCCGGCTACAACCCGGCCAGCTGGCAGTGCGTGATCAACGGTCAGGCCCCCGTGGCAGGCACCAACCTGACACTGGCCTGGGGTGATCAGGCCACCTGTACCGCCAGCTACGAGGACCAGCCAAAACCGGCCCACCTGACCCTGGTGAGCCAGGTGACCAACAATCATGGTGGCAAGGCCTCGGCGACCGACATGACGCTCTCGGCCAGCCACACCGACAACGGCAACACCACGACGGTGAGTGGCGCCAGCGGTGCCAGCGCCATCACCCGCTTCGAGGCGGCCAACGGGACCTGGACACTGGCCAGCACGGCCCTGGCCGGTTACACCCATGGCGAATGGCAATGCGCCATCGATGGTGGCGCCCCTGCCAGCGGCAACACGCTGACACTGCAGCGCGGCCAGGATGCCGTCTGCACGATCAACTATGAAGACCAGCCCCCTCCCCCGCCGCAGAAGAAACCGACCTATCTGACGCTGGTCAGTGAGATCGGCAACCGTCACGGCGGCACAAAGACAACAGCCGACCTGACGCTGGGCGCCAGCCATACCGATGACACCGGCACCACCACTGCGCTGGAAGGCGCCAGCGGCAAGCCGTCCATCACGCGTGCGGAGGTGCCGACCGGGGCCTGGACGCTGTCCAGTGCCGAACTGGGTGGCTACCAGCGTGGAGAATGGTCGTGCACCATCACGCCGCATGCGGACAACACCGACAAAGCCGTGAAACAGAGCAGCGGCAATGCGCTGAGCCTGGCCGAAGGCGATGAGGCCGTCTGCACGGTGCGCTACGAGGACGTGGCCCCCCGCCTGACGCTGGTTGGTGAGGTGAGCAACCGCCATGGCGGCAAGGCCTCGGCCAGCGACGTGACGCTGCAGGCCAGCCAGGACCATGCTGGCGGCACATCCACGACCGTGAGCGGCATCAGCGGCAGCAAGGCCGTGACGCAGGTGGAAGTGGCCCATGGTGACTGGACGCTCTCCAGCAGCGCCCTGACCGGCTATCGGCACGGCGACTGGCAATGTGCCATTGATGGCGCAAGCGCCAAGACCGGCAACAGCGTGGCCCTGACACATGGCCAGCAGGCCGTCTGCACGATCCGTTACGAGGACATGCCGGCACAGCTCACCCTGGTCAACATCGTCACCAACCAGAATGGCCACACGGCCAAGGCCGAGGACTTCCCGCTGTCAGCGCAAGGTCCGACACCGCTGAACGGACAGAGCGGTTCCGCCAGCGTCACCGGGATCGGCGTGCTGCCAGGTGCCTACACCCTGCGCGCCGATGCCCTGCCCGAGTATGGTTCTACGCCATGGTCGTGCAACGGCGGACAGCTGGCCGACAGCGTGCTCACCATCCGCAGCGGCGAGCATGTCACCTGCACCATCGAGCACATCGATCAGCCGGTGAGCCTGACGCTGGACGTGAACGTGGTGAACGAACACGGTGGCACGGCCTCGAAGGAAGACATCGCCCTGTCGGCCACCAACGTCGCCAACCCCGATGACTCCATCTCCGGCATCTCGAAGACGGCGGCCGTGACCGCGCGCCAGGTGAAACCCGGCGTGTTCGAGCTGCAGGTCCCCAACCTGCCCCGCGGCTATCGCGTCAGCAAATGGGCATGTACCGGCGGCACGCTGCAGGACAACATCCTGACGCTGGCCAATCGTGAGTTCGCCAAGTGCCGCGTGGAACTGAAGGACATCCCGGCCTCGCTGAAGCTGGCCAAGACCGTCGAGGGCAGTGCACACCTCGTGGCCGGCACCGCCAACGAGTATGACGTGGCCTACTCCCTCTCCGTCAGCCATGAGGGCGGCATCGCCGGCGTCTACGACCTCGTCGACACCCCCGCCTTTGACAGCGACGTGGAGATCGTCAGCACCACCATCCTGCGCAACGACCAGCCTCTGAGCGTGACGCCTTCGGCTGTCACGGGTAATGCCCAGGGTCGCCAGCAATGGCCGCTGGCCACCCAGCAGTCGCTGGCCATCGGGGCCACCGATGTGTACCGCATGACCTTCCGTGTGCGCGTGCCCTTCGACGGCAGCACCGCCAACGACCGCTGCCAGGCAGCTGGTGACGGCTCGGGCCACGGCCTCTTCAACGCTGCCACCCTCGCCCGCCAGCAGGGTGGTCAGGCCAGCGGCGAGCCCCTCTCGGCCCAGGCCTGTCTCGACACGCCCGAGCCGGTGGCCGTGACCACGCTCTCCATCGACAAGACCAGCGCCAGCCGCTCGGTCGAGGTGGGCGAGCTCATCACCTATCAGCTGCGCATCCGCAACAACGGCAAGTCCCCTGCCCTGTCGCCGAAAGTGGTCGACCGCCTGCCGCGCGGTTTCCGCTTCGAGCCCGGCTCGGTGCGCATCGCCAACGCCCGCGCCACCCAGGTGCAGATGCAGGGCGATCGGGAGCTGCACATCACGCTGGATCGCGTGGCCGCTGCCGGCACCGCCCAGGTCGCCGGCCAGGGTTCCAGCAGCAGTGATGTGACCATCACCTACCGGCTGCGCGCCGGGGCGGGCTCGCAACAGGGTGACGGCATCAACCGGGCCCACGTGCAGTGTCTGGGCCGTGATGGCACAAGCCGCAGCTCGTGCTCGAACGAATCCCGCTGGAAGGTGCGCGTGACCGGCGGCATCTTCTCCGACGAGGCCTGCGTCGCCGGCCAGATCTACGTGGACTGCAACGGCAACAGTGTGAAGGACCGCGAGGAGCTGGGCATCCCGGGCGTGCGCCTGTACCTGGAGAACGGCACCTGGATCGTCTCCGACGAACAGGGCAAGTACAGCCACTGCGGTCTGCGCCCGCGCACCCACGTGCTCAAGGTCGATGCGCGCACCCTGCCCCGCAAGAGCCGGCTCGTGACCAGCAGCGCCCAGAACGTGGGCGATGCGCACAGCCTCTTCATCGATGCGAAGAAGGGCATGCTGCACCGCGCCGACTTCATCGAGGGCTCGTGCAGCGCCACCGTCATCGAGCAGGTCAAGGCCCGTCAGGCCCAGGGCGCCAACGTGAGCGTGCAGACCGAACCGGAGCAGCCCGCGCTGAAGTTCGAGAGCAAGTACGGGGCACAGGCCAGGCCCCGCCAGCAAGGCACCGATGGTGCCAATCAGCCGATGGCCAGGACGCGGCACTGAGTCGCGTCTACCACACCCCGCGCTGCATGGCCACGCCCTGGGCGCCCGCCTGACGGGCATCGTCCAGGTGCGCGGGGTTCAGGCCGCCCAGCGCATACACGGGAACAGGGGTCTGCTCGATCATCCGGGTCAGCCCCTCCCATCCCAGCCCTGCCCTGCCAGGGTGACTCTGCGTGGGCAGCACCGGCCCACACACGGCCAGGTCCAGCTTCAGCAACCCGGCCAGCCGCAGGTCTTCGGCACTGTGGCACGACGCTGCCACCATCGGATAGTTGACCTGCAGATATTCGATGGCTGTGCGAGGGTCACGTGCTGAGGTGTGCAGGTCGTCCCCGGTCAGGTGAATGCCACCCCGGGTCTTCTCGGCTGCCAGCTGCGCATAGGTTTCGGGGTGACGACTGCTGACCATCAGCCGCACGTCGCGCCCCTGCACGCGTTCCAGCGCCCCGTTGAACAGCCGGTCGAAACTGGCCGGCCCCATGTCGGGCTCGCGCAGCAGCAACAGCCGTGAAGGCGCCGCACATGAGCCCCTTGCGCTTTCCAGCCCCTTCCCCTCCAGCCAGCGCTCCAGACACTGCAGCCATTCATCGATGCCTCGTGCCGAAGCATCCGAAATGGCATAGACCGCTGGCAGCGACAGCCAGCGGATGGGATCCAGCGAGGCCGGCAGCAAGGGTTCGACATCGATGGCATCCAGCGCCCGCCAGGCCAGCTGCTGCCCTTCCCGGCCACGCGGCTCACCTTCCCAGGCCGTCACCCGGCGGAAGTGCAACCGCACGTGAGCATGCTCGTAAACGTGCTCCCGCACCACCCACGGCTGCGAGGCCAGCACGTGGATGTCCAGCTCCTCTTCCAGCTCGCGCACGGCCGCCTGTGCGGCATCTTCACCGGTTTCGAACTTGCCACCCGGGAACTCCCACCAGCCTTCATAGGGCTTGCCGGCCGGACGCTGGCCCAGCAGGACCTGCCCATCCGGACGCATCAGGATACCGACGGCGACATTGACGATCTTGGGAGCGGACATGGGAATCGGCATGCCCTGGCCTGCCGCATGTCATGCATGACAGACCAGAGCCTTGCTGGGATGAGAACGACAAAAGGAAAACAGCCTGCAGAGCCCCTATGGTACGGGACGTCACCACCACGCGTGCTGTCTCCCTGCCCCGCACCGCAGGATGCAATCACTGTCCGTGACGCCCCGCCCAGTCGCGCGCAAACTGCCAGGCCACACGGCCGGAACGGGAACCTCGCTCCAGCGCCCAACGCAGCGCATCGGCCCGGGCGGCCTCCACCTCCGCGTCGTCTGCCCCGAAATGGCGCAGCCAGTGTGCCACCACCGCCAGATAGTCATCCTGCCGGAAGGGATAGAACGCGATCCACAGTCCGAAGCGCTCGGACAGCGACACCTTCTCTTCCGAGGTCTCGCCCGGATGGATCTCGCCATCGGCCTGATGGCTGGCCTGCAGGTTCTCGGACAGCATCTCGGGCATCAGATGCCGACGGTTGGAAGTGGCATAGACCAGCACGTTGTCAGCCTGGCCGGACAGCGATCCGTCCAGTACCGTCTTCAGCGCCTTGTAGGCCCCCTCCCCCTGCTCGAAGGACAGATCGTCGCAATAGACAATGAAGCGTTCGGGCCGCTCCTGCAACTGCTCGACGATCTCGGGCAGATCGGTCAGCTGCGCCTTGTCCACCTCCACCAGCCGCAGACCTTCATCGCGGAACGTGGGCAGACAGGCCTTGACCAGAGATGACTTGCCGGTACCCCGTGCACCGGTCAGCAGCACATTGTTGGCCGGCAACCCACGCACGAACTGGCGGGTATTGGCCTCCACCAGACGCTTCTGCTCATCGACGTTCTGCAGGTCTTCCAGCCGCAGCGTGGCGGGGCGTGCAATGGACCGCAGCTCGCCCACGCTGCCGAAGGGCGTCTGACGACGCTGCCAGCGGAAGGCGCTGGCCGACCAGTCGGGCTCGCGTGCCACGGGCGCTGCCTGCGCAAGCTGGCCCAGCAAGGGTTCGACAGTATCGAGCAACCGACCGAGACGTTGCAGGACAGGCTGCAGGTCGGTGGCGCGCTGCGCCTGATCAGGTAGCCCGCTCATGACCGGTAATCCGCATTGATCGTCACATAGTCATGCGACAGGTCGCAGGTCCAGACCGTGGTGCTGACCGTGCCGCGATCCAGACACACCCGGACGGTGAACTCGGCCCGTTTCAGCACGCGCTGGCCGTCTTCCTCCCGGTAGCCCGGATCGCGCCCGCCGTGACTGGCCACGCGCACGTCGTCCAGCCACACTTCCAGCCTGCCCACATCCAGGTCATCGATGCCGGCGTAGCCGATGGCTGCCAGGATGCGCCCCAGGTTGGGGTCGGACGCGAAGAACGCCGTCTTGACCAGCGGAGAATGAGCAATGGCGTAGGCCACGGCCGCAGCCTCGTCGTCATTGCCGGCACCTTCCACCTGGATGGTGACGAACTTGGTTGCGCCTTCGCCATCGCGCACGATGGACTGTGCCAGCTGCACGGCGGTCTCGACCAGCGCCTGCAGCAGTTCGGCTGCCCCCGGATCGTCATCACGGGCGATGCTCACCGCCCCCTGGCCGGTACTGAGCAGCAGGAAGGTGTCATTGGTGGACGTGTCGCCATCCACCGTGATGCGGTTGAAGCTGGCGTCGGCCACACGGCGCACCCAGGTCTGCAGCAGGTCAGGGGCAATCCTTGCGTCGGTGGCAATCATGCCCAGCATGGTGGCCATGTTGGGACGGATCATACCGGCGCCCTTGGAAATGCCGGTCATCACCACCTCGCCGCCGGGCAGCTTCACGCGGCGTGACACCGCCTTGGGCAGCGTGTCGGTGGTCATGATGGCCTCGGCCGCCTCCGCCCAGTGCGCGGGCGCCAGATCGGCCACGGCATCCGGCACGCCGGCCGTGATGCGCTCGACCGGCAGATGCTCCAGGATCACGCCGGTGGACATCGGCAGCACGGTATCGGCCGGCACGCCCAGTGCGGCAGCCACGGCCTGACAGACCTGTTGTGCGTTGCGCTGCCCTTCGGCACCGGTACCGGCATTGGCCACGCCGGTATTCACCACCAGCGCCCGCACCTGTCCCTGCGAAGCCGCCAGATGCTGGCGCGACACCACCACAGGGGCTGCACAGAAACGGTTGCGGGTAAAGACCCCCGCCACCTGGGTACCCTCGGCCAGACGCACCACCAGCAGGTCGCGCCGGCCCTGTTTGCGGATGCCTGCACGGGCGGTACCCAGTTCCACGCCGGCTACGGGCAACAGGCTGGCGGCATCGGGAGCGGTCAGATTGACGGGCATGGGGTCTTCCTCGTTGTTGGTTCCAGACCTGCACAGCAGAAACGGGGTCTCCGCTGTCCAGGCTCACGGCATCGCACCTGACTCCACGGCCTCCAGCGTGGAGCTGCCTTGGGTCATCCGCGAGTGCCACATGGGAAAGGCCAATGATAAAACGCTCACCGGATCAGGGAGATCCCGGTGGGCGTCGAGGGTCCCCTCAGGACGGGGACATGACACATGACTGAAGCACCGTGTCCATCAGGGCGGACACGGCCTGCACGTCGGCATCAGGCCAGCTTGCCGTGGCAGTGCTTGTACTTCTTGCCCGAGCCGCAGGGGCACGGATCGTTGCGACCCACATGGTGGCCGTTGACGATGGGACGCTGGGCCGGGTTGGCCGACGCCACCTCCTGCAAGCGCAGGGCCACGGCTTCCGGATCCTCGTCCATGCCACCCAGCTCGGAAGAGTCGGCATGCATCATGCGTGCGCCGCCTGCGGTCTGCTCGGCACGATCCTCCAGCTGATCAGCCACCTGCTCGGCCTCGGCCGCCGACTGGATCTGCACGTTCATCAGCACGCGGCTGACCTCGGTGCGGATGATGCCCAGAAGGTTCTCGAACAGCTCGAAAGCCTCACGCTTGTACTCCTGCTTGGGATTCTTCTGCGCATAGCCACGCAGGTGAATGCCCTGACGCAGGTGCTCCAGCGCCGACAGGTGCTCACGCCAGTGCTGGTCGATGGACTGCAGCATGATCGAGCGCTCGAAGTTGCCGAAGGCCTCGGCACCCACCCGCTCGATCTTGGCGTGATAGCGCTTGTCGGCCTCTTCGATGATGCGCGCCAGGATGGCCTCGTCGCCCAGGTCCTCGTTTTCCTTGAGCCACTGCGACACCGGCACCGGCAGCTGCCAGTCGTTCTGCAGCTCCTTCTCCAGACCGTTGATGTCCCACTGCTCTTCCACCGTGCCTTCGGGCACGTGACGGCGGAACACCTCTTCCAGCGCCCCCTGGCGCAGGTTGGTGATCACCTCCGAGACATCGGGAGTGTCCAGCAGCTCGTTGCGATGCGCATAGATGACCTTGCGCTGCTCGTTGGCCACGTCGTCATAGTCCAGCAGCTGCTTGCGGATGTCGAAGTTGCGGGCCTCGACCTTGCGCTGCGCGGACTCGATGGCGCGCGACACCAGACCGGACTCGATGGCCTCGCCCTCGGGCAGTTTCAGACGGTCCATGATGGCCTTGAGGCGATCACCGGCAAAGATCTTGAGCAGCGGATCTTCCATGGACAGGTAGAAGCGCGACGAACCCTTGTCGCCCTGGCGACCGGCACGACCACGCAGCTGGTTGTCGATACGACGGGACTCGTGCCGCTCGGTGCC
>ERZ772874.1511-NODE-1511-length-12009-cov-9.510122_pt1 | contig 12009 bp, 8 predicted proteins | sample MGYA00580586_ERZ772874 | MGnify/ENA primary metagenome ERZ772874 (study PRJEB29015, sample SAMEA2737952) | human oral metagenome | biome: human oral; feature: human-associated habitat; material: dental | place: China | collected 2154 ... | reverse complement strand
AAAGCCCGCACGTTGCTGCAACAAGCCGCTGCGCAGCACCGCCCAGCCCGCACCGCCCACGCCAGCCAGCACTGCCACCGCCACGCCCACCAGCACCACCTGACCGTCCAGCGAGAAATACAGCGCCGGAAACCGGAAATTGTCCTGATAGAGCGAGGCCAGCCCCTGCCCCAGCCCCGCACCAGCCAGGGCCCCCAGCAACGCCCCCGCCACGCACACGATGGCGGCCATCAGCCCATAGTGCAGAGCCACCTCCCACGTGCGGTAGCCAAACGCCTTCAGAATGGCGATCTGCGCCCGCTGCGTGCCCACCAGCCGCGTGAACACCACGTTCAGCAGGAAGGCCGCCACCGCCAGGAAGATCGTCGGCATCACCCGCACCATCGAGCGCAGCTGCGCCAGCTCCTCATGCAGCACCCGATACGATGTCTGCTGCATCCGCCCGACAGCCTCCAGCCCGCCCCAGCGCTCCATCAGCCGCTCGATGGCGTCGATGGCCGTTGCCTCCTGCCGTGCGCGGGCCAGCGCTGCATCGGCAGCATTGTGCCGCCCGGCTCGGGGGATGGCTCCACCCGGCGCACGCTCCTGGCCATCTGCGCCGGGCGCCCCCTCCTGCACGCGGTCCTGCCGCGCCACCGCCAGCTTCACCACCAGCTGATTGAAGGCCCCGGCCATGTTCATGGCCGCTTCCAGCACCCGGCGCGGCATCCACAGAATGGCGTAATGCTTGTGGTCGGCAAAGATCGCCCCGGGCTTGATCGGATACAGGAACTCCGGCGACGTGGCCACCCCCACCAGCCGGAACCACTGTGCATGCCCGTTCACCGTCGCCCGCAGCCGGTCCCCCGGCTTCAGGCCGTGCCGCTCGGCAAAGGCATCGCTCACCACCACCTCATCGCGCGACAGCACCGCCGGAAGCCGCCCCTGACGCAGGTGCAGCCCGTTCATCAATGGTTGCCCACCGTCGTCCGGCAGGGAAATCATCTGCGCCGACACCGGCTCATCGAACCCAGGCAGCTTCAGCTTGGCAAAGGCCTGCACCCGGCTTTCCACCTCGGCCACCTCCGGCAGCGCCGCCACCTGCCGCGCCACGGCTTCCGGCGCGCGCTTGGCATCCACCCAGATGTCCGACAGCCGCTGCGCCTCATAGAAGCGCAACCGGCTGTTGTTCAGCGTATCCAGCGCCACCTGCGACATCACCAGCATGGCAATGCCGCCCGCCACCACCAGCATGATGGCCAGCGCCTGGCCGCGCAGCAGCCACAGGTCGCGCAGCGCCTTCCGGTACAGCGCCGGCAGCCGCCAGCCCTTTCTGTCACCAGCGCAGCTCATCGGCACTCAACCGTTGTTCGTTGACCTTCTCGGCCACGATGCGCCCGTCGCCCATCGTCAGCACCCGGTGCGCCATCCGCGCAATGTCGGCGTTGTGCGTGATCACCACCGTGCACGTGCCCAGCCGTGCGTTCACCTCATCCAGCGCCTTCAGCACCCGCACGCCCGTGGCCGAATCCAGTGCACCCGTGGGTTCGTCACACAGCAGCACCGCCGGCTGCTTGGCAATGGCCCGCGCAATGGCCACCCGCTGCTGCTCGCCCCCCGACATCTGCGCCGGAAAATGGTCCAGCCGCTCACCCAGCCCCACCAGCGCCAGCGCCTCTTCCGGCGGCATGGGCTGGCGCGCGATCTCCGTCACGATCGCCACATTCTCGCGTGCCGTCAGACTGGGAATGAGGTTGTAGAACTGGAAGACGAAACCCACGTTGTCGCGCCGAAAGCGCGTCAGCACCGCATCGTCCGCATGCGTCAGGTCATGGCCGTTGTACCAGACCTCGCCCTCCGTGGGCACATCCAGCCCGCCCAGGATGTTCAGCAGCGTGGACTTGCCACAACCCGAAGGGCCCAGGATCACGACGAACTCGCCCGGATACAGTGCCAGGTCGATGCCGCGCAGCGCGTGCACCTCCACCTCGCCCATCCGGTAGACCTTGGTCAGCCCGCGGGCACGGAACATCTCTGCCCGTACCTTGTCCTCTGCCCGATCTGTCCCCATGTCGGCCATGCTGAGCTGCCTCATCGTTCGATGTTGCCCTTCGGCCATTGTCCGTCCAAGGACATGCGGGGGCAAGAAAGACACTGTCGGAAACGGGAAAACTCACGGGGGCAGCGGATCAATGCCCCCAGACGCGACCCGGCATTGACGAGGGCCAGTGGTATAACAGCGTCACGGCAGATGCCCAACCCACCAGAACACATCAACCATGAAGCATCCGAACCTCTTCCAGAGCTACACCTTCAACAACGGCGTTACCGTCAGCAACCGCCTGGCTGTTGCCCCGATGACCCATCTGGCCTCCGACGACAACGGCCACATCACCGACGAGGAGCGTCAGTTCCTGACTGACCGCTTCCGGGGCATCGGCCTGTTCATTTCCGCCGCCACCCTGGTTCACGAGGGTGGCAAGGCCTTCTACGGACAGCCCGAGGCCATCGGCCCCGAAGACCTGCCCAGCCTGCGTGAAGTCGCCCGCATTGCCCATGATCAGGGCGCCAAAGCCCTGCTGCAGATCCATCACGGCGGCTGGCAGTCCATTCCCGAGCTCAACCCGAACGGCGAGATCTTCGCCCCGTCCGAGCATCCCGAAACCGGCGCCAAGGCCCTGACCGAAGCGCAGATCCTGAGCATCATTGACGGCTATGGCCGCGCCGCCGAACTGGCACTGGAAGCCGGCTTTGATGGCGTGGAAATCCATGGCGCCAACAACTACCTGATCCAGCAGTTCTTCTCCGCACAGTCCAACCGTCGGACCGACGCCTGGGGCGGCAGCCTGCAGAACCGGCTGCGTTTCCCGCTGGCCGTCGTGGACGCCGTCACGGCCGTGCGCGACAAGCACGCCAAACCCGAATTCATCATCGGCTACCGCTTCTCGCCCGAAGAACCCGGCGAGAACGGCATCACCATGGCCGACACCTTCGCCCTCATCGATGCCCTGGTGCAGAAACCACTGCAGTACCTGCACGTCTCCCTGTGGGATTTCTACAAGAAAGCCCGTCGCGGTGCAGATACGGACCGCACCCGCATCGAACAGCTGCACCAGCACATCGGCGGCAAGCTTCCCCTCATCGGCGTGGGCAACCTCTACACCCCATCCCAGGCTGCCGACGCACTGGCCACCGGCTGGGCAGAATTCATTGCCCTGGGCAAGACGCTCCTGATCAACCCCCACTGGGCAGAACTGACCGAACAGGGACGGGATGACGACATCCAGACCGAACTCGACCCCGAGCGCGCCGAGTCCTACCGTCTGCCGGCCCGCATGCTTGGCCTGACCCTGCAGGGCACCCAGGCCTGGCTGCCGCCCGTCAAAGGGATGGAGCGGAAGATTCTGGATATCTGAATTAACCGCCCTGGATCAGGAGGAGGGAGACAACTATCCTGCCAGAGGGAGCTCCTGTCAGACGTCATGGTATGCCCTCACACATAAAATTCCGGATAGGCTCTCGCAGCGTGCGCGAATGGCGCCAGGCCATGAACCAGTTTGCGATTGCCTTCGGTGATCGCTTCACGCGCTACGTTGTGTGAGAATCAATCGCCGGCTACCCCACCATGGTGGGGTAGCCGTTCAAGGCCTCGTACACAGAATTTCGGACACTTCCGGATGAAGGGGTATTTCGAGGTCCCCATAAGAGCATCATCCCTTGTCTGTGCCTGACGCCTTGAAATCCTTGAAAAACTCCGTAATTACCTCTATGGCCTTCACCATGGCTACCGGCTCTCGTCACGCGCACCACAAGGACTGCGGAGCGAACCGAGATAGAACTTTTCATTCCGAGCGAGGCCTGAAAGCAGCGAACCAAAGAAGGCGGCAACTATCCTGCCAGAGGGGGCCCAAGAAAATTGCAACCGGCCATCAAGAACAACAATATCATCACAAAATCTTTCTTAGTAAATTTATTTGATATTGACAATTACTTTTATTCAACCCAATGAAACACACGTCATAGCAAAATCTCGTAGCCTAGAAAGCAGACAATCACAAGTCAATTCAATTGCCAAGTAGAGGTAAAGTCATGAATGCTAAACTGATTGTTTCGATAATAGGCGCCGTCATTGCCTTGACTGGTTGCAGCGATGATAGTACTAAAAAAACAGCCACGAGCGCCAAAGATCAACCTACGCTTTCCAAATCGGACAACGGGCAAAACAGTTCTGAAATAGAGTTAGAGCATCCTGAGCCCAACAACAATAACGACACCGCCAACATTCATATATACGCCACTTCGCTGGAGTCCTCCGTTCAGGCAGAAAATATAAACAGCATTGAAGTTTGCGGACAAGAAAAATGCTATCCGGCCACGCTTTCCGACACACAGAATACCATCGGCACGGGGTCCCAGGATGGCACGGCGCAGATCTTGGCCAATGCAAAGGTATCAAGAGAAACAATCACGTCGATAAAAGTCTCCTGGAAGGAAATTGGTAACAGTGACAGACTGTACGAGACCAAGCAAAAACTGATATTCCCGCTGGATCTGAAAGAAATACCACTGGATGGAAACATACTGATGTCAATTCGCGAGAACAGATGTACCAATGGGCAATGCATCGATCTGGTCAGCGCAGACGCCATATATTCCCGCGAAGGGTTGAATCTGGCCTTCTACAGTCCCAAGACCGGGCTGAAAAAATACGTAGGGAACGGTGTCTCCATAGACATCCCGGAAGGAGCGATTGACCAAGCCAGGATATTCAATATAAATACGTTCCGTCCGATTGCAAAATACCCTCAAGTGGATATATACCCATATATCGAGCTGAAAAAGAAAGCCACTGTAAACTTTGATCTTAGGCGCACAGACAAAAAAATTAAAGGAGCCGTCATCGGAGATGGCCAGCCCAACGACAACAGAGACTCTTTCTCTCTAGAGATAGACAGAACATCAAATATATTAGACGGAGAACCGTCACCTCACCCCAAAGACAAAGGGGCTGCAAACACAAGAGATGCCGAAAGAATATCAGAGTGCATAAGTGACCTATCAAGCATAACCGCGAATGGCATTGAACCCTTTCTCCAGATAAGCAAGGGCGCGGTATTAATCAGAGCCTGCGTGAAAAAGCCTCCGTATATCTATATAGTAGTCACCGACAATTGGCCGGAGGGGACCATAAATTACGATCTAACTTTCAATACCAACATAAACTCACGAGGCGAAAAAAGTCTACTACTAACCAGGGTAAACGAATACAGTGACTACAGAGTTCTTATCAATGGGTTCAACTGGACAGGCGGAATAATCAACGGAATCGGAGCGCTCCCCGGATCAACTGGGGAGGCGTATGGATATGTCAAGGGAATAGAATACACCGGAAGCGGTCTTGCAGAAAATGGAAGCAGACATGTCATAGGCGCCAATTCATTGGCAGGAGGCTCTACCGAGTTTTGCTCAACAGATATCAACAATAAGTGCCCCCCTCCCCAAGATAACACAACCAACATGCGAGCATTATCTTTCCTTGGAGACAGAAGATCTGCCACCTGGGAGGACAAGAATGGTTATTTTGAATTCTGGGGCGACAGACCCGTTGTATTGAGTTCCACAACGTCCATTATCAAGGAAGGCGCCTGCCCACCTGAGGGCAGCATGGAGCGTTGGTCAGCGTTTGGACTGACACCGACAGGAAGGGGAATTTTCGTATCTTCTGCCACTGACGAACCAACAAGCGCAAGTGAGTTGTGTAGAGTATTTTCAACTCTGGGATCCATCAACGCAATCCGCCTGGACGGCGGCTCCAGTGCTTCGATGAGCTATTATGGGGAATTACTTAATCCTCTTCAAGGAGTTAGGTCAGTTATTTTAGGTGAGGCCAGGAGAGTGGGATATGTGTTTGGGGTTCCCGGGAAGCTTCAATAGTCAAAGAAGTTTCTTTCCCCTACCTGAACAGAACTGTCTGAGCTTGTTGAGGCTGAACTCATTTTTTAGTCGGTCCTGCAAAACCCCAAAGACCCGCATGACCACTTGATCCGCAACCCCTTGGAGGGCGCAGGAACTCCCGGAAAGTACAATGCCTGCAGCAAAAACTGGGAGAAACGGAGGCCAGATCCATGCCCACGGACGACTTCTTCAGGGCCCGCATCGACCAGATGATCGACCTCTCGCACCCCCTGGCGGTGCTGGCCAGGCGCATGCCCTGGGAAAGCCTGGAGAAGGCGCTGGCGCCGGCATTCGCACACAAGGATCGCAAGGGGCGTTCGGTACCGGGCCACGATCTGTTCGGGCCGACGCTGGAGGTGGCAGGAGCAGGCGTCAGCCCTGCCGGGCGTCCACGGCTTGCGATTCGCCTGATGGTGTCGCTCCTGTATCTGAAGCATGCCTTCGACCTGAGCGATGAGGCACTGGCCGAGCGCTGGAGCGAGAACGTGCTGTGGCAGTATTTCAGCGGCAGGGAGTATTACGAGCATCGGCCGCCGTGTGATCCGTCGCAGCTGAGCCGGTTTCGCAAGGCCATCGGAGAGGCGGGCGTCGAGGAGATTCTGAAGGCGAGCATCGATACCGCCGTGCAGATGAAAGCGATTCAGCCGGAATCGTTCGAACGGGTGATTGTCGACAGTACGGTGCAGCCCAAGGCCATCGCCTATCCGGTTGACAGCAGGCTTTTGGAGATTGCCCCGAGGTCAGCTTGTCAAGGCGGCCAAGGATGTGGGCATTGCGCTGAAGCAGACCTTTGCGCGAGAGGGCGGGCAACTACGGCGCAAGGCTGGAGGCTACGCCCATGCGCGCCAGTTCAAGCGCCTGCGCAAGGTGCTCAAACGCCAGAAGACCGTACTCGGCCGGCTGATCCGGGAGGTTCAGCGCAAGCTGCCGAAGGTGCTGCCCGAGAGCCAGCTCCTGATGGACAGGCTTGAAACCGTACTGCAACGGGCACAGACGTTGCGAAACCAGACTCCCAAGGGTAAGTGGCAAGCTCTATGCGATGCACGCTCCAGAGGTCGAGTGCATCTGCAAGGGCAAGGCACGACAGCACTACGAGTTCGGCGTCAAGTCCAGTTTTGCGGTCACGCACCAGGAAGGGCTGATCGTGGGGGCCAGGACGTTTGCAGGCAACCCATATGATGGTCATGTGCTGAGCGCACAGCTGGAACAAACCGGGATCCTGCTGCAGGACGCAGGAGCGGTACCCAGGGAGGTGATCGTTGATCTGGGCTATCGGGGCGTGGATGCGGATAACCCCGGGGTCAGAATCCTGCACCGAGGCAAGAGCAGGTCGATGACGAAGTCCGAGAAAGAACGCCTCAGGCGCCGACAGGCGATCGAGCCGACGATTGGTCACCTGAAGGCGGATCATCGATTGGACAGGTGCTGGCTCAAAGGAGCTGAAGGTGATGCGCTGCATACGGTGCTGTGCGCTGCGGGCTACAACCTGCGCTGGCTGATGCGTGCGGTCCGGCGTCTTGGCCTGAGGGGCCTTTCTGCGGTCCTGACTCGGGTGCTTGGGCTATGGCTGTCTGCTGGCATAAGCCGGTCCAATGGTCCGAAACTGGCCGCAAGTTAGGTTGGAAACGGACGGGATTGGATTTTGCAGGACCGACTTTTTAGCAGCACGCGCCTGATCGCCCAGCTGGCTTTTTGATGCAAATCGCAACTTGCCGTTTCTCTCAACCTCAAACCGCATCCCGCCAGGCCGAAGCCGCCAGCAGCTCCCGCGTATAGGCCGATGCCGGTGTCATGAAGATCTCTTCCACGGCGCCCTGCTCCACCACCACGCCGTCCTTCATCACCAGCAGGCGGTGCGCCAGGGCACGGATCACGCCCATGTCGTGGGTGATCAGCAGGTAGCTCAGGCCGTATTTCTGCTGCAGCGACACCAGCAGTTTCAGCACCTGCAGCTGCACGGTCAGGTCCAGGGCGGAGGTGGGCTCGTCCAGCACCAGCAGGCGCGGTTTCAGTACCAGCGCACGAGCGATGGCCACGCGCTGGCGCTGTCCGCCGGACAGCTCATGCGGGTAGCGGTGCAGCACCTGGGCGGGTTCCAGCCCCACATCCTGCAGGGCGCCGATGACGGCAGTGCGATGCTCCTCGTCGGAAAGCTGGCTGTGGTGCAGCCACAGGCCCTCGCCGACGATCTCGGCAATGCTCATCCGTGGCGAAAGCGAGTTGAACGGATCCTGGAACACCATCTGGAAGCCGGCACGCAGCGGCCGCAGTGTGCGCTCGGGCAGCGTGTCGATGCGCTGACCGCCAATCTCCACCTCGCCCTGCATCTCACCGGCGGCCAGCCGCATCAGTACCAGGGCCAGCGTCGTCTTGCCCGATCCGGATTCCCCCACCACACCCAGGGTTGTGCCGGCCGGTATCTGCAGGTCCACGTCCTTCAGCACGTCCGTGCGCTGGCGCGAGAACCAGCCCTTGGGGCTCACGAAGGTGCAGCCCACCTTGCGGGCCTGAAGGACGACATTCGCCCCCGCCCCCACGGGCTCCACCAGCCGCTGCGGGTGCGCGGCCAGCAGCGCGCGAGTGTATTCGTGCTGCGGCTGATCGAACACTTCGGCCACCGAGCCCTGTTCGACGATGCTGCCGTGGCGCATCACCACCACCCGCTCGGCAAAGGCGCGCACCAGCGGCAGGTCGTGCGTGATCAGCAGCACCGCCATGCCGAATTCCTGCTGCAGGTCGGCCAGCAGCTTCATGATGCCCGCCTGCACGGTCACGTCCAGTGCAGTGGTGGGCTCGTCGGCAATCACCAGCTTGGGCCGGCAGGCCAGCGCCATGGCAATCAGCGCCCGTTGCCGCTGCCCGCCCGAAAGCTGATGCGGGTAGGCGGCCGCGCAGCGCGCCGGGTCCTGGATGCGGGTGAGCTGCAGCAGTTCCAGCGTGCGTGCCATCGCCTGGGCGCGGGTGAGCCCCTCGTGGTGCTCCATGGCCTCGCTGATCTGGTTACCGATGGTGTGCAGCGGATTCAGCGCCGACATGGGCTCCTGAAACACCATGCCCATCTGGCCGCCGCGCAAGGTACGCAGGGTGCGCTCGTCGGCCGTCAGCACGTCCTGCCCCTCGAAGAGGATCTGGCCGTCGTACTTCGCGCCCTCGGTCAGCCGCATCAGTGCGTGCGCCGTCAGCGTCTTGCCCGAGCCGGACTCGCCCACCAGCGCCCGAACCCGGGAGACGACGACGTGCAGCGCCCGCAGGGGCCGGGCCGGGACGTCGTCGGGCCACAGGGCCTCGATGAGGATGTCGTCGCTCACCCGGGTCTGCGGGCTCGCAGCCAACACGGCGAGCAGATCGAGGGGCCTCCCGCTCAGGGCCGTGCCGCGCCAGGTCGGCGGGTCCGTCAGGAGGGCCAGCGAATAAGGAGGCTTCACGGGCCTATTCTCCCCCATCGCACCGGGCCGATGGCGTCAATGATGAAGGGCCGGTCGCGACGCCGGCCACCGCTGTAGTGGCCACGCCTGCGACCGGCCCCGAGAGGGAACCTTCCGTCAGCTCACAGGCTGAGGTTGCTCTTGACGGTGTCGGCCAGGGATCGGGCCACGCGGTCGGCCTCCTCCTGGGACGCGGCCTCGACCATGACGCGCACGAGAGGCTCGGTGCCCGAGGGCCGCAGCAGGACGCGGCCGGTCTCGCCCAGCTCCTTCTCCGCGGAGGCGACGGCGTCCTGCACGGACTGGTTGGTGCTGACGGCCGCCTTATCGACGTTCTTGACGTTGATGAGCGTCTGGGGCAGGCGGGTCACGACGCTGGCCAGCTCGGCCAGGGTCTTGCCGGTGCGCTTGACTCGCGCGGCCACGTGCAGGGAGGTGAGCACGCCGTCACCGGTGGTGGCATGGATAGTGTCAATGACATGGCCGGACTGCTCTCCGCCCAGGGTGTAGCCGCCCTGGAGCATCCGCTCGAGCACGTAGCGGTCTCCCACCCCGGTCTGAACGGTGCGGATGCCGTGCTCGCGCATCGCCAGGATGAGGCCGAGGTTGCTCATGACGGTGACGACGAGCGTGTCGGAGCCGAGGGTGCCGTCGGCCTTCATGCCGATGGCGAGCATGCCCATGATCTGGTCGCCGTCGACGAGCTGTCCGTCGGCGTCCACGGCCAGGCAGCGGTCGGCGTCGCCGTCGTAGGCCACGCCCATGTCCGCGCCGACGGCCTTGACATAGTTCTGCAGCTGCTCGGGGTGAGTGGAACCGCAGCTGTCGTTGATGTTGAGGCCGTCAGGGGAGGCATTGATGACGATGACCTCGGCGCCGGCGGCACGCAGTGCGGCCGGCCCGACGACGGAGGCGGCTCCGTTTGAGGCGTCGACGACGATGCGCAGCCCGGACAGGTCAGTGGCCGCGGAGTCGACGAGGTGGTTGATGTAGTTCTGGTCGGCGACGGTCTCGCCCTTGACAACGCGACCGACGTCGGACCCGGTGGGCCGGCCGTCAACCTTGCCCAGGAGGGACTCGATCTCGTCCTCGACGGCGTCGGCGAGCTTGTAGCCGCCGCGGGCGATGAACTTGATGCCGTTGTCCGGGAAGGGGTTGTGGGAGGCGGAGATCATGACGCCCAGCTCGATGTCCTGGGTTGCCGTCAGGTGTGCGATCGCCGGGGTGGGCAGGACGCCCACGCGTGTGACGTCGATCCCGGAGGAGGCCAGCCCCGCGCTGATGGCGTGGTCGAGGAACTCTCCGGAGGCACGGGTGTCGCGGCCCACGATGGCGCGGGGACGACCGCTGCGGGTGCGCCGGGTGGCGGTCGTGTCCTTGGTCAGGACGCGGGCCGCAGCCTCACCGAGCTGTACGGCCAGAGTTGGCGTGAGCAGGTCGTTGGCCAGGCCGCGTACGCCGTCGGTTCCGAAGAGACGAGCCATGGAAATCCTCCTGAAGGGTGACGAAACATGACCATCCTGCCACGGGCCGCGCGGTACGGGGGCATGACGACCGAAGCGCAGGGAAGGTCTGATGTCCTCCCGGGAGCTCGTCACGGAGGGGTCCCGCCCGAGATCCCGCCCATCGGCGGCGGCCAGTCGGATCATCCTGCGATGTCAAGGCCGCTCGCAGCAGCCCCTGACAGATGACGATGGCGGCCGTCCCGGAGAGGGGACGGCCGCCATCGTGCACAGCGGGCGAGCGGGTCCAGTCGGTCCGACCGGGACCGCGCCGGATCAGCGCTTGGAGTACTGGGGGGCGCGGCGGGCCTTGTGCAGACCGGCCTTCTTGCGCTCCACGATGCGCGAGTCGCGGGTGAGGAAGCCGGCCTTCTTCAGGGTGGCGCGGTTGGCCTCACGGTCGATCTCGTTGAGGGCGCGGGCGATGCCCAGGCGCAGGGCGCCGGCCTGGCCGGAGACGCCACCGCCGTTGATGCGGGCGACGACGTCGAAGCGGCCCTCGAGGTCCAGGATGGTGAAGGGGGCGCGCACGAGCTGCTGGTGCAGCTTGTTGGGGAAGTAGTCCTCCAGGGAACGGCCGTTCAGCGTCCACTGACCGGTGCCGGGAACGAGGCGCACGCGGGCGACAGCCTCCTTGCGGCGACCCAAGCCTGAGCCGGGGGCGGTGATGGACTGGCCGCGCCCCGGGGCGGCCTCCTCGGTCTCGGTGGTGTAGCTGGAGGGGGCGTTCTCCTCGTCCAGCGCGTCGATGTCGACAGTGGTCTCAGCCACGATATGTCCTTTGCTTGTCGCGAGGTGCCGAGCGCGGGAGCGCTTACTGGGCGACCTGGGTGATCTCGAACGGCTTCGGGTTCTGGGAGGCGTGCGGGTGCTCGGCACCTGCGTAGACCTTGAGCTTCTTGAGCTGGGCGCGACCGAGCTTGGTGTGCGGCACCATGCCCTTGATGGCCTTCTCGACGGCGCGCTCGGGGCGAGTGGCCAGCAGCTCGCGGTAGGAGACGGCGGTCAAACCACCCGGGTGGCCGGAGTGGCGGTAGGCGAACTTCTTGTCTGCCTTGCCGTTGGTAAGGGCCACCTTGTCGGCGTTGATGACGACGACGTAGTCGCCGCAGTCCTCGTTGGGCGCGAACTGGGGCTTGTGCTTCCCA
>ERZ772874.1504-NODE-1504-length-12033-cov-8.900735_pt1 | contig 12033 bp, 9 predicted proteins | sample MGYA00580586_ERZ772874 | MGnify/ENA primary metagenome ERZ772874 (study PRJEB29015, sample SAMEA2737952) | human oral metagenome | biome: human oral; feature: human-associated habitat; material: dental | place: China | collected 2154 ... | reverse complement strand
CCAATGTCCTGAAGAAATATCTGGAGCTGCTGAAGCGCGACGACGAGCGCGGCATCGAGAACTTGACCTTGACCATCGGCCGGCGAGCTTCGCAGTTTGCCTCGCGCTTGAAGGATACGAAGATTATCGGTACGTACGAGGACCTGCCAGATCAGCCGTCGGGACTCACCTTTCACACGATTTTAAACACCGCCATTAGCATGTTTGAGAATGGCGAGGTTGACGCGGTGACTCTGGTATATACGAGGTTTGTCAATAGCATGGTGCAGACGGCGGAGCTGTCGCGCTTGCTACCGGCGGGCACCAAAGCCTTGATTGATCCAAGCGAGGTCTCGAACACAGTTTCTGATGCCAAGTACGAGCCGAGCATTCCGGAAGTGCTGGACGCTGTGGCGAATCGTTTAACGGGTGCGCGGCTGCTCCAGGCGCTGCTGGATGCCCGTGCTAGTGAGCACTCCATGCGGATGATGGCCATGAAGAATGCGACGGATAATGCGTCTGACCTGGTGGACGACTTGACGCTGGCGATGAACAAAGCCCGCCAAGGCGCGATCACCCAAGAGCTGGCAGAGATTTCTGGCGGCGTGGAGGCGATGGAACAATGATGAATAGCACAACCCTATTCGTCAGTACTGTTGTCGTAAAAGACGGTAAATTATTAGTTATTCAGGAAGGCAAAGATAACTACGGGCAATTAGGCACGTGGAATTTTCCGGCGGGACATGTCGAGCCGGGCGAAGGTTTGGTGGAGGCGGCGGTGCGCGAAGCCAAGGAGGAGTCTGGTTACACTGTCGCGATTGATGGCGTTCTGTCGGTACTGTTGAAAAATACTGATTCTGGCATGTCGCTGGTTGTGTTTTTTCTGGGACACATTGCCGATGATTTTCCTGTCGCGCGCGAAGAAGGAATCCAGCAGGTTGACTTCGTGACGTTAGAGGCTTTAGAGAAACTGAACTTACGCTTCCCTGATGATATGATAGAACCAGCTCGTCGAGCGCTGTCGGATAAGAGCTATTCTTTGGATATAATTATGGACTATCAGGAGGCGTAGGCGCGGTATGGAAAGTGAGATTAATACAAAGGAAGTGCGGAGGAAAAATTGATGAGTAAAACACTAGGAAAAATTATTCAAATCGTTGGCGTGGTGGTCGATGTGGAATTTCCGCAGGGCGCTAAATTGCCGGCGATTTATGACGCGTTGCATGTTAAAAATGGCAAAGAGACGTTGGTATTGGAAGTAGCGCAGCACCTGGACGAGCACACGGTGCGAACGATTGCGCTGTCGTCGACCGACGGCTTGGCTCGGGGTGCGGACGTGGTGGCGACTGGTGCGCCGATTTCTGTGCCAGTGGGCGCCGAGACTCAGGGGCGCATGTTCAACGTGGTCGGTGAAGCGATTGACGAGAAACCGCAGCCAAAGGGTAAAACCGCACCAATTCACCGCCCTGCTCCGGATCTGAGCGAGCAGTCAAACAAGACGGAGATTTTGGAAACTGGAATTAAGGTTGTCGACCTGATCGCCCCGCTGGCCAAAGGTGGTAAAGCCGGCCTGTTCGCCGGTGCTGGTGTCGGTAAAACCGTCCTGATCACCGAGCTGATCAACAACATCGCCAAGTTCCACTCTGGTAACTCGGTGTTTGCCGGCGTTGGTGAGCGTACTCGCGAAGGCAATGACTTGTACTATGAGATGGAGGAAGCCGGCGTGCTGGACAAAACGTCGCTGGTGTTTGGTCAGATGAATGAGCCACCTGGAGCACGTTTGCGCGTGGCGCTCTCGGGTCTAGCGATGGCCGAAGCCTTCCGTGACGAAGGTAAAGACGTGCTGCTGTTTATCGATAATATTTACCGCTACACGCAGGCTGGTGCTGAAGTGTCAGCGTTGCTGGGCCGACTGCCAAGTGCCGTGGGCTATCAGCCAAACTTGCAACAAGAAATGGGTGCTTTGCAGGAGCGTATTACTTCAACTAAAAAGGGCTCGATTACCTCTGTTCAAGCGGTCTATGTGCCGGCTGACGACTTGACCGACCCAGCGCCAGCCACGACCTTTGCTCACCTGGATGCGACCATCGTGATGAACCGTGCTTTGACGGAAATTGGTATCTACCCTGCTGTCGACGTGCTGGATTCCAGCTCTAACTCGCTTGACCCAGAAATCGTTGGCGAGGAGCATTACCGCGTGGCGCGTGAAGTGCAGCGAGTGCTGCAGCAGTACAAAGAATTGCAAGACATTATCGCCATCCTTGGTATGGAAGAATTGTCGGACGACCAGAAGCAAATCGTTGCTCGGGCGCGCCGCATCCAGCGCTTCTTGGCGCAGCCATTCCACGTGGCTGAGAAATTTACTGGTAATCCAGGTGTGTACGTCAAGTTAGAGGACACCATCCGTGACGCATCTGACATCCTGGCTGGTAAATACGACGACAAGCCAGAAAGCTGGTTCTACATGGTACAAGGAACCTTGGCCGACCAAGTAGCTCGCGACACCGAACGTGCAAAGCAACCAGAGGCAAAGAAGGACTAGCCTGATGAATTTGAAGCTGGTAACGCTCGGTGGTGTCAAGCTGGAAGAAGCGGTCTATTCGGTGACTATTCCGACGATTGACGGCGAGATTTCGGTGCTACCGAGCCACGAACCGCTAGTGACAGTGGCTAAGGACGGCGTGATCACCGTGCGCCGCGCTAAGGAAGACCCGGATGGTCAATTAGAATATTTCGCAATCTCCGGCGGCGTGGTGAAAATTGATTATTCATCGGTGCAGATCCTAGTGGACGAGGCCGACCACGGCGACGACATTATCGAGGCGGAAACTCAGGCGGCACTGGAGCGCGCTATCAAAGCCCGCGACGAAGCCGGCAACCAAGTCGAGCGCGAGAAAGCCAAACAGCTCATCGACCGGCATATGGTGCGGTTGAAAGTAGCGGACCTACATCGGCGCAAGCGACGGCGGTAAGATTAATACTCACCTTGCATGATTTTATCGGCATTAACCGCTAGGCATGCTAAGATCTCCCGCATACTCTGTTGTTTGCTTTTGGGAAATATGTCGTGAATAGCTTGGTGGTATGGGTCGAGAAACGATTCTTTCACCTGTTGACTTGAGGCTTTAGACGGACGTCTGCCGAATATTGAGAGTGATTCAATATAGAGAGTCAGATCATCGCCAAACTCAAACGGGTCGGCTCTTTTCCTGACGTCTGTAATATCAATGATTCTTGGCTGTAGCGTCGAACTGTAGGCGGTATTCTTTACTTGGTAATCACCGTGTGTGTACCCCTCGGAGTGAAGGCTAATGAGCCCCGCCGCTGCGCAGCTAAGTGCCCAATGAATCTCTTTTTCTTGTAGTTGATGACGTCGCCACAAGATATTATCAAAACTGGTAACACCTTCTTCAAACTCGGTAACGGTGGCGATTTGCCCCCCCGTAGACAAGAAGCCGAGGGGCCTGAATGTTCTCTGCGCGTCGCGATTGAGGCGCTTTGCGGTGCGAAATTCTCGTGCTGCCAGCCATGCTTCGCTGAGGGGTTTGATGGCAATAGGCTGCATAGCCAACGTGGTACCGTCGGTGGCATCTATCTTCACATCGGCGAACCAAACGTTACACATGCTATCATCGCGACCTTCTTTATAATCCAGCCTTTCGGTTAGATGGGCGATGTTGGTCAGTTCGCTTGCGCGCTCTTGATCAGATACGAGTAGCATGGTGTCACCAGGGAGATTCTTAATGGCGCTAGTCAGGCCGTGACCTTTTCTCGTGTCGTTTTGTGATATGAAACTAAGTTCAACTTGCGTGCTCATGAGATGATAATACCATAATATTAAGATATTTTCAATATTCTGGATGGCTAGTCTGGTGCCTTGTTTATTTCTATCGTGATAAGCTGGCGGACTTCGTCGGTGCTGGTGGTGTGCATCAATTGCTCGCGCAGTTCCTTGGCGCCGTCGAAGTCGCGGATGTAGATTTTGAAGAAGCGTTTGAGGGTTTCAAAGGGGCGGCCGAGGGTTGGCTGGTAGTGGTCAAAGAGGTCGAGGTGGTAATGCAGTAGATATATAAGTTCTGATTTAGTATTGTCGCTCCCGTTGTCGTTGTCTGCGATGGAGTGTGGGTCACTGGGTACGATTCCTGATGAAGTTCGCGTCAGCGATTCATCCATCTCGGAGTACTCTTTACGGGGCTGTGCGCCCGTGGCGTTCGGCTGACGGGGTTTCACGCCCGTCACAGCCTCCTCGATAGACGAATCGCCGCCGCTCTTCTGTGTTGTCTGCAGACTGTTGATGTGAGAGACGTCAGTGTGGGCAAAGCAAAACGGATCGCTAAAAATCCCCCGCCCGATCATAATGCCGTTGACGCCGGGGTGCTGGCGGGCGAGCTCTTTGCCTTGAGCGCGGTTGCGGATGTCACCGTTGATGGTTAGTAACGTTTGTGGGGCGATTTCATCGCGTAGTTTGATGATGTCGTCGATGAGTTCGTAGTGTGCCGGGACTTTGCTCATTTCTTTCTTGGTGCGCAGGTGGATGGTTAGATTGACAATATCTTGTCGCAAAATAGTCGCGAGCCATTCGCGCCATTCATCGACATGGGTGTAGCCCAGCCTGGTTTTGACACTGACGGGCAACCTGGCAGTTTTGGCAGCGGCGATGGCGGCAACTGCTACGTCGGGTCGGCGGATCAGTGCCGCTCCCCCGCTTTTGATGGCGGATTTGGCGGGACAGCCCATGTTGATGTCGATGCCGTCAAAGCCGATCTTAGCACAGTGAGCGGCAAATTGCTCCATGTCGCCTGGCTCACCGCCCCAGATTTGGGCGACCAGCGGATGCTCGTCGTCGGTTTTAATCAGCCGCCCGGCGATAGCCTTGTCGCCAGCGTGTACCCAGCCGGTGGCATTGGCGAACTCGGTGAAAAACACGTCGGGCGCGCCCGCCTGCTTCACGACATGACGAAACACCACGTCGGTGACGGCTTCCATCGGCGCCAAGATGAAAAATGGCTGTGGTAGGTTGTCCCAGCATGTCATGTTCACGCTATCAGCCCCTTACTAAATAATATACTCTCCGCGATAAATAGACGCAGCGCCTCCAGCTCGCCGCGAACCTGCGCTCGCTCCAGATAGGTATAGTACGCTCGCTTGCGCTCTTTGGTGACGAGGGGCGGCACCAGTCCCAATTGCAGGGCCTGAACGAAGAGCAAGAGTCGCCCGGTGCGACCGTTGCCATCGCTAAATGGATGGATTTTTTCAAATGTTGCATGAGTACGGGCTAGCCATTCAATTGGCTCTGTTTTGGGCAATCTGTTCATTTCGTCAATACATTCCGACATCGCTTCAGTGATGCGCAGATGGTTTACTGTTGTGACGCGACTACCCATGATGCGCACACCGTGCCGGCGGTAGAGTCCGGCGTCAGACACCAGCGTGTTCATCAGCCGGACGTGTGTTTGCAAGATCAGCTCTTCGCTCCACGTAAAATGTGTTCCTTTTTCGTGTAAGGCATCCAGCAGAAAATAGAGCGCAGTACGGTGGTTACGGGCCTCTATCTGTTCGCGTGCTGTCTTGTTGGCGAGGACACGATTATCATCGTTCAGCACCTCTGCGACGTCCGCTAGGGTCATTGTGCTACCCTCGATCGTGTTCGTGTGGTAGGTCAAGTGGAGCGTCAGGATGTCAAGTAACTCTTGATTCGCCAGGAGTGTCCGGATCGTCATGCGGCTGGCCTGGGCGGCACGTTCAGTAGCGAGGCGCTTCGCCTCATCGATGGTGTCCCGCCCGATCATCTCTTGATGTAATAGCTGAATATTCGCCAGGTTTTTGGCACGCGGCGACATGTGTTGGTGTACCCAGGTGTTGAGCGTACGCACCGGCACATCTAGGCGACGCGCCAGTTGTTCTTGGGTAAGGCCTGTCCGCATCAGAATTTCTTGGAGTAATTGCGCAGCATTCATGTCGTGATATTACCAAAACATCATGATGTTTGTCAAATAGCACGATGTTTGCTAAGAGTCTGATGGTATGGTGGCGAGAGTCTTTGGGGTGTACGAGTGGCTACCCCTGCCCGACAATCACCCCAAAAAGGTGAAATCCCCGCGTCATTGTTGACGCGGGGTGGTGGACTCAAGTGGTTCTGCTCGGAGTTGATCTCATCGCTGAGAAAAACTGCTACGAGTGAACTCGCGAATCCTGAGGATTTAGGGCCCCGCCGACCAGATGCATCCGGATACACCTGGTGGCGGAGTGGAGGCTATCTATACAGATAGCCTCCCGGTACTCTTCCCGGGGCCCTTCCGGGAAGAGCGAGGGGCGAAAACGATGCTGTTTTCGCTGCAGACTGGCCCGTTGGGGCACTAGCTTGTCTGCCATACATCGCGCGCTATTGAGCAATGTATGTCCCTCAGTGGATGTGGCGGGAGTCGAACCCGCGAGATTGTGGTTTGTAGACCAAAATCTCTCTACCGAGACACACCAGACTCTTTTCCGGACTACCGGTCGGCGAATCAGGCCGAGGGCGGACGGACGCCCTGTTGCTGGCCGGGGAGGCCAGCGGTTTCGGGGTGCACGTACCCCGACCGTCATTGTTTTTTACTGTGCACGACCGCACTTGCCGCACACTTGACCGCTACCGCCACAAACGGGGCAGCTAGCCTTAAAAAAGTTTGAATCATCTGGATCCTTACCGGATCCCCTACAATTTTTGCAGGGATTACTACCTTTATAGCCCATGCGGGCACAGGGCTTGCATGCCAAGGGTTTTCACCCCCTTCCCGCCGCAAGTTGCGGCGATAGAAAAGAGCTAACTCCCCTGTCGAACCATGCTTTTGTGTGAAGCATAGTCAGGGTTTGGTGTCATTTGCGATACCGCACCGAAAGTTAGCTCCACGAACAAAAGCAATTCTATTTATATCAATAATAGTCAGAAATGTCAATACATTTCGTCATAATTGCCTACGCCGCCTCTGTTAACAAGTCCTCCTCAAATTGCACCATCCCCTTATAATCCGCCGAATACCCAGAAATATCTGGCAGTTCCAGCGTGGTGATTTTCCGCCAGACGACGCCGATCAGCCGAGCAAATTCAGCTAATTCCTCCTCAGAAAACGTGTCTTCTAAACTGAGAATGTCGCCGGTTTTCATGTCTGGCTCGACGAACTGCAAGCGGGCGCCGGTGAAGCTGAAATTGCTATAATCACGTGATGACGTGACCAGGAGTTGATAAAACATCAGCTGCTGGCGGTATTTGTGGAGCTTGATTTTTTCATAGTCAGACGCGCCCTTCCAGGAGTGCGACGGCTTGCCGGTCTTGTAATCGGTCACGAAGATGGTTTTATTATGCTTATCAATGTCGGCGACGTCCAGCTTGCCGGTCAGGCGCGCGCCGCCAACGACGACGCCTTGATGAGCGAAATCGAGCTCCGCGAACTCGGTGTCATGAAAACCGGACGATTTGGCGTCCAGAAACGCCGTCAGCGCTGCCGTGCCTTTGTCCAGGTACAGCGCAAAATCGTCGGGCGGCAGGTGCTGGGCCTCGAGCGACGTGTGGAAATAGTGGAGGATGCGCTCGGCAGGCGGCAGGCGGTGGTCGGCGCGTAGCAGGTTGTGCAGCTGCTGCAGACTGGTGTGAATGGCGGTGCCGTAGCTGGCGGCGGGGCTTTTGGCGGACGGAAAGCGCATCAGATTGTTCAACAAAAAGTTCTGCGGGCCGCCGCGCGAGACGTCGAGGAAATTATTGAGATGCGTAATGGAAAGCTTGTAGGTCTCTAAGGTCGGCGCCAGCACATCCTTGAGCTCCGCGGTAATCGGTGTGCTCAGCCGCGAGCTCCAGTCGGTTTGCGCCACGGTCAGTTGCGTCGCGGGCGTATCGGCGGCGGGGATAATCGTCGGTGCGTGGTCGGTCAGAAAGCTGGCGATCATGGTGTCGCTGCCGGCGTCGTTGGTCTGGGAATAGGTTATAGTCAAGGTGGTTTTGGCGCGGGTCATCGCCACGAAGAATAGCCGCAGCCGCTCGTCGTAACTGGCGCCGGCAGGCTGGAGCTGGAGATTGGCGGGATAGTGAATCAGTCGCGAGCGCGAGCGGACTTTTTCGCCCCAGGCACTGTCGATTGCCCCGATGACGAAGACGCGTGGGAATTCTAGGCCCTTGGATTTGTGGGCGGTCATCAGGTTGATGGCGCCGCCGAGGGCGCTGGCCTGGGAGCGGATGTGCGTTAGGCGGGTTTTGGTCGAGCGGTGTAAGTCGATGAACTCGAGGAAGTCCGCCAGCGTTGGGATTTCGTCGGTAGCGCGGTCGCGTAATTTTTGGCGCAGCGTGCGCAGGCTCTCGAGCGTGGTTAGGTAGGCGTCGGGGTTTTGGGCGAGAGCTTCGGGCGAGAAGTAGTGGGTGGTGAGAGAGGTGGGCGAGGAACTTTCCTCAAAGCTCCGTACGGCGATTGCAGCCCGAGCGTCCTCGTTGGTTGGTGGCAAAGAACTCTTGTCGGAGCAAGCACTGCTGGAATTGCTCTGATCGACTCCGTACAGCGATTGCAGCCCGAGCGTCCTCTGACGCCCGGCGCGTAAAGAGGAGTCGATTGGAGTAATTCCAGCATCCATCTCTAGCCCCAATAACCTGTCCAATTGCTCCTCCAGCGGCAGATTCGGCACGTCCTTCGCCCGCTCCAGCAGCCACTCACCAAATGGCTGAAAGGTGCTGTTCGCCAGCATACTCTCCAGCCACAGCTGCCGATTTTTATAAGCGTGGAGACTCAATCGCCAGATATCCAGCGCCGAAAAGCCGAATGCCGGATGGGCGATAACCTCTGGTAGCAGACTGTTAGCGGCGTCAAGATTATTCTGATGAATCGCCATGACGACTCGCGCCAGCTTGTCCAGCGCCTGAATGATGTCCTGCTCTAAAATATCGTCGTGCCGCTCGTAATTAACCGTCAGACTCTGGCGGTACAGATACGGCAGCAGCTCGATCAGCTCCTTGTGATGGCGGGCAATGACGGTGATGTGTTCTGGTTTTTCGCCGCGTTTAATCAGCTCGGCAATTTGCCGGGCCACCCCTGCCCGCTCCTCGCTCACCGAGGCAAATTCCTGGATTTCAACCCGCGCGCCGCTACCAGACGCGTGCGCCGTCAATTGTTTTGACAAGCCATCAATGGTGTTCTCCAGGCGATCCGCCCCTTGGGCGATCACTCCGCGCGCCGCCGTCAAGATGTCAGTCGCTGAGCGGTAATTGTCCGTCAGCACGATGATTTTCGGGTCATGATAGTGCTGGCGGAAGCGCTGAATATTGCCAACATCGGCGCCCTGAAAACTGAAAATCGCCTGGTCGTCGTCGCCGACCGCCATGATGTTGGGATTGTCCTCATCGCCAGTCAGGTCGAACAGCAGCCGCAACTGTGCCAGGTTGGTGTCCTGAAATTCATCGACCATGATGAACTGATACTGCTCCTGGAGGTTGGCGCGCAGTTCGGGGTGGGACTCGCAGGCTTGAATGACGGACAAAATCATGTCGTCGTAATCAAACAGCGAGCGCTCGGCCAGCACGTCGCCATATGCTTCGTAGACGTCAATGGCGGCGGATAGTTTCTCGCTGGCGGCAAAATCTTTCAGGATGAACTCGCCGGCGGCGTTCTTTTCGCACCACTTGTTTTTCCAAGCGGTCAGCGGCTTGGTGGAGCTAGCGTCGATGGCCTCTTGGGCCGCGTGAGCGATGCTGAGTGCCAGAACGTGGGCGTACGGGGTGATGGAGGACGGTAGATTGGTGATTGTAACAGAATTTCCCTCGCCGATTCTCTCGATAATCTTCTCTGCTAATGGCGCAAATAATTCAATGGTTTTTTTAGAAATTTTACTGGCAAATACCTGCTGGATATCAGGGGCAATGTCGGCGATAATGCGCTGGTTATCCGCCATCACTAGCCGCAGCTCCGCCGGCGTGAGGCCGCTCTGTTTGAACTCGGAAATAACTCGGATTAACTCACTGGTGTAGACGAACTCACCGTTGTTTTTAGCGCTTAGCGGATTACGCCAGTCAAGCCCCTCGAGGATCCCCGTCACAATTTGGTGCTGCGTCAGTTCATCCGCCGGCTGACTATCAGCGCCGTGAAAAAAATATTCCCTGTGCTGATTGATAATCTCCGTGCCGAAGCTGTGAAAGGTGTGAATGGCGATTTTATACGCATCCTCGCCGATGATCTGGCGCAGGCGCTGGCGCATGTTGGCGGCGCCGCTCTCGGTAAACGTCAGGCACAAAATACTATCCGGCAGCGTGTCGGTCTGGCGCAAAATCTGGGCGGTGCGCATGCTCAGCAGTTCGGTCTTGCCTGTGCCCGGTCCGGCGATCACCAGGAGCGAGCCGTGAATGTAATCGACCGCCTGGCGCTGATTGGCGTTCAGTTTGGCGTAGCGCGTGTCAAAGTCCATGAGTCAATTGTAGCACGCTGGCGGGGCGCTGGTAACAATGGTAAAATAGTAGGTATGCATGATGAACGGGCGCTTGCAGCATTGATTGATGATCAGTTTGGACTGACGGTCAAAATCCAGTCGGTCGTGCTGCCGATGAGCGATGTTAGCCGCACGGCGCAGGCGACGGTGGTGCTTGATAGGACGGGTGAATTGTTGGCTTACATTACAGCGCGGGCCATCATGACGCTGGGCGATGTCAAGCGGTTGGTGCGGCGAATGGGCGTGCGGCCGGAGCGATTCGTACCGCCAAAGCACCAGCCGAACTACTTTGACGACGTGGCGACCGAGAAGTTCCAGGCGGTCTTCCCGGGGATGAATGTCACTTCGCCGGATGACTTGATATACTATCGAACGTTGGTGCCGTATAATCCAGCCCTGGTCGTCATATCAGAAGTTAAGCGCGGTGAAATATACCAATTTGACCCGGACGCTCGCGGCGGCTATCGTGTCGGTGCGCGATTACATTACAAAAGGAGCGAAACAATATAATGCGAGATTATCTGGATATTATCAAGAGAAATTTACTGTCGCCGATTGTGCTGGCGATTTTCCTGCTGGCTGGGGCGCTGATTTATGTGCGGGAGTACCGGGATGCTTGGTTTATTTCGGTGGTGATTGTGGTCAATTCGCTGATCGGCATCGTGCAGGAAATTCGTGCCAAGCGGGTGCTGCACCGGCTGGAGCTGATGAGCGCGCCGCGGGCGCGGGTGCTGCGTGATGGCCAGGCGGTGGAAGTGCCGTATGATTCGCTGGTGGTTGGTGATGAGATTATCCTTAGGGCTGGTGATGAGCTGCCGGCGGACGCGACAGTGATGGTGTCGAAGGGCTTGGAGCTGAATGAAAGTATGCTAACTGGTGAGTCGGCGGCGATTGAGAAAGCGGCTGGCGATACGGTGCTGGCGGCAACCACGGTGCTAGCAGGCGAAGGCACGGCGCGGGTCACGGCGGTCGGCGACCAAACGAAAGCTGGCGCCATCAGCCAAGTCCTCAAGCGCTACAAGCCGGAATTGACACCGCTACAGGTGGCGATTTGGCGGGCGATCACCTTCTTGACATACGGCGCGATTGTGCTGGCGGCGCTGATTTTTATCGTGTATTATTTGTCGGGCGATAACGTGGTGATTATCTTAAAGACGATTACTTCGGCGGCGGTGACGGTGGTGCCGGAGGGATTGCTGCTAGCGAGTTCTCTGTTGCTGGCGTTTGGCTCGCTGCGGCTGGCGCAGGCCAAGGTGTTGCCGCAAAAGTTGGCGGCGATCGAGGCGATGGCGCTGCTTAATTTACTAGCGGTGGACAAGACTGGCACGCTGACCAGCGACGAGGTGACGCTGGAGCGGGTGGTGGCGTTTGATGAGATGATGTCGGAAAATTCAGTGCCGGATACCTCGGAAAAATCCGCAGCCCAAGCGACCGCGGGCAGTCTAGCGCGTAGATTTTCGGAGATAAAACTGTCTGAAGCTGCTTCAGCTGTTGCCTCTTTCGCTGCCCTCATCGCCCATGAAACCAGCGGCGGCAATATCACCGGACAGGCGATCCTCGCAGAAATCACGCCGCCCAAGCACGCAGACATCATCGAGGTGATGGCCTTTTCCTCGG
>ERZ772874.1503-NODE-1503-length-12052-cov-5.026673_pt1 | contig 12052 bp, 6 predicted proteins | sample MGYA00580586_ERZ772874 | MGnify/ENA primary metagenome ERZ772874 (study PRJEB29015, sample SAMEA2737952) | human oral metagenome | biome: human oral; feature: human-associated habitat; material: dental | place: China | collected 2154 ... | reverse complement strand
CTTCTAATGAGCGATCCAGTCGTTTTAAGGTGGCGGCAACAGGCAAATAGGCAAGCGGAAAGGAGCTTAAAGTCATAATGCCGATCGTGCCCCAAAAGCCTTCGACGCGAAAAGTCAGGCTAATCCAAGTGAAACAACTGACGAAGGCAGGAATACACAGAGGCAACGTCATCGCCACTTGAAAAAATGGCTTCCCCCAAAAACGATAGCGTTCCAATAAAAAGGCGCAAACCGTGCCGAGAATAATGGCGCTAAAGGTGACACAAACCATCAGTAGCAGGGTGTTGCGCAACAGCTCCCATATATGCGGTCGCCAAAGTAGCGCAATACTGCGATCCCAACCCACCTCAATGGCTCTCACAATGACGTATAGAAAAGGCAAAATCAGCGGTAAGCTGATGAGAATAATCAAGGCGGTCAGCCAAAATGGGGGATTGCGGTTCACCTGTGTATCCTATTGAAATTGAGGGAATTAGGTTCTCATGTTTGTAATCCGATGAGAATGGCTTTCGTTAAAGCAGGAGTGCTGAACCCCATTTAATAATGTCAAAAAAGAATTTATTTTGATTTGTAGCAACACCATCGGAAGATTTATTTTCTTCGGTTGCTTTTTTCTCTTCTAACATCCCATTTTTATATTGTCCTTTAACCACTTCCAAATCATCTAACGCATTTCTGCGTAAAACGTTACACTGCGCTTTATCTAAGTCATCCACTTTATCTAATTTGAATTTTTTATATTGATAAATGGCGTAATTCATGGATTTTTCATCACTTTGAATAATTTTGACATATTTCTCGCCGATAATTTTTTCAAGCGGATAGAAAAGCACATATTGTGAATGAATATACGCATCTTCTTTCGGAAAATGTTGTTGTAAAATCCGTGTTAAGTTCGGGTAAATACATTGCTCAACCTGTTTGCTGTCAAACGCCCAGCGTTGTGCATCTGCATCTGACAAATAATAACCTGCGCCGGCATATTCCGCTGGGATTGGTGCCTCTTTTGAGGAAAAAAGGCCACAACCGACCAAGCAGAATGACATTGTCAAAATAAGGTATTTCTTTAACATAATGACACCTTTAACGTGAGTTTAATATTGCGTTTCCGTGAAAAAGATCGCCCTATTCGTGGCGATTTCATGTTGTTATGATAATCGTTATTGTCGTTAGAATAAAACGACGCCTCGAAAATATTCAAGGCGCGTTTTCAAATTAGTAGTACATTTCAAACTCGACCGGATGTGGTGTCATGTTCAAACGTTCAACTTCCTTGCGTTTTATACCAATGAAAGCGTGAATGAAATCTTTTGTGAAAACATTGCCTTGTGTTAAAAATTCAAAATCTTTTTCTAAGGCGTTTAATGCTTCTTCTAATGAACTTGCGACAGCAGGAATATCTTTCAATTCTTCCGGTGGTAAATCATAAAGGTTTTTATCCATCGCATCGCCCGGATGAATTTTATTCACCACCCCATCTAAGCCCGCCATTAATAATGCTGCGAAGGCTAAATAAGGGTTAGCTAACGGATCCGGGAAACGTGCTTCCACACGAATGGCTTTCGGACTGGTCACAGCAGGAATACGAATGGACGCCGAACGGTTGCTTGCGGAATACGCCAATAATACCGGCGCTTCAAACCCCGGTACCAAACGTTTATAAGAGTTGGTACTTGGATTGGTAAAGGCATTTAACGCTTTCGCATGTTTGATGATACCGCCGATGTAATAAAGTGCGGTTTCTGAAAGGCCCGCATATTTATCCCCTTGGAAAATATTTTTGCCGTCTTTACTCAAGGACATATTACAGTGCATCCCCGAACCGTTATCACCGGTAATCGGTTTCGGCATGAAACAGGCGGTTTTGCCGTATTCTTTTGCCACGTTATGCACGATGTATTTATAAATTTGGGTTTCATCCGCTTTCAAGGTTAAGGTGTTGAACTTCGTCGCGATTTCATTTTGTCCGGCTGTGGCTACTTCGTGGTGGTGCGCTTCAATCACCAAGCCCATTTCTTCCATTAACAAACACATCTCGGAACGAATATCATGTGCCGTATCAATCGGTGCCACCGCACAATAGCCGCCTTTTTTCAGCGGACGATAGGCATTGTTGCCGTTTTCATAACGCTTGTTGGTGTTCCACGCGGCTTCAACATCATCCACTTGATAAGTATTGCCGTTCATCGACACATCGAAACGGACATCATCAAAGAGGAAAAATTCCGGTTCTGGTCCGAAGAACACTTGATCCGCCACACCGGTGGAACGCATATAATTTTCTGCGCGAAGTGCGATTGAACGTGGATCACGATCATAGCTTTGCATTGTCGTCGGTTCCGCAATACTGCAACGGAGAGACAACGTTGGAATCTGCGCGAAAGGATCGACAACGGCAGTTTCGGCAATCGGCATTAATAACATATCCGCCTTATTAATCGCTTTCCAACCCTCTACAGAGGAACCGTCAAACATTTTGCCGTCTTCAAATAAATCCTCGTCAACCAAACTCACCGGTAAAGAAACACCATGTTCTTTGCCTTGAATATCGGTAAAACGAAGTAACACAAATTTGATGTCATTTTCTTCAATGAGTTTAAACACATTGTCAATCGCGTTAGACATACTAGTAAATCCTCTAAGACGTGGGTTAATTAAGATAAAATGGGGAAAAAGAATGCGTATAAAAATAGCATATTCTGGCCTGATTTCATAAAAGTATTTGATTCATTCACTTGAATTTTCTTCATCAAACGCCTTTTTTATTTTTCATTAAACCATCGTTTTTATTGTTCAAATTTTCTCCCATTTATTCATAGCAGACCCTCATAAAAAGTTGTATAATCTGCGCCTTTCGCATTTTTGGCACTAAAAGTGCGGTCAGAAAATTACCTATTTTTTATTATTAGCTTAGACTTAAGAATTCTCAATGACAGATCAAATAGACATTAACAAATTGCGTAATATCGCAATCATTGCCCACGTTGACCATGGCAAAACCACATTAGTCGATAAATTATTACAACAATCCGGTACCTTCGATGCCACCCGCGGTGATGCGGATGAGCGCGTGATGGACTCTAACGATATTGAAAAAGAACGCGGCATTACCATCTTGGCAAAAAATACAGCCATCAATTGGAACGGCTACCGTATTAACATTGTGGACACCCCGGGACACGCGGACTTCGGAGGCGAAGTAGAACGCGTCTTATCCATGGTGGACTGCGTATTATTAGTGGTAGATGCCTTTGACGGTCCGATGCCACAAACCCGTTTCGTAACGCAAAAAGCGTTTGCCCACGGCTTAAAACCGATCGTGGTCATCAACAAAGTTGACCGCCCGGGCGCACGCCCTGACTGGGTAGTCGATCAAGTGTTCGATTTATTCGTGAACCTTGGTGCCACTGACGAACAATTGGACTTCCCGATTATTTACGCATCCGCCTTAAACGGCGTTGCCGGTTTGGAACACGACGATTTAGCTGCTGACATGACACCGTTATTTGAAGCCATCGTCAAATACGTTGAACCACCGAAAGTGGAACTCAACGCCCCATTCCAAATGCAAATTTCCCAATTAGACTACAACAGCTATGTGGGTGTTATCGGTGTTGGTCGTATTAAACGTGGTACGGTGAAACCTAACCAAAGCGTAACAATCATCGACAGTTTCGGAAAAACCCGTACCGGTAAAATCGGTCAGGTATTGGGACACCTTGGATTACAACGCTACGAAGAAGACATTGCCAGCGCAGGCGACATCGTGGCGATTACCGGCCTTGGCGAGCTCAACATTTCCGATACCATTTGCGACATCAACAACGTAGAAGCCTTACCGGCATTAAGCGTTGATGAACCAACCGTCACCATGTTCTTCTGCGTTAACACCTCACCGTTCTGCGGTAAAGAAGGGAAATACGTGACATCTCGTCAGATTTTAGAGCGCTTAAACAAAGAGCTTGTGCATAACGTAGCATTGCGCGTAGAAGAAACCCCAAACCCGGATGAATTCCGTGTTTCCGGTCGTGGTGAATTGCATTTATCCGTGTTAATCGAAAATATGCGCCGCGAAGGCTACGAATTAGCCGTCTCCCGCCCAAAAGTCATCTTTAAAGAAGTGGATGGACACAAACAAGAACCGTTTGAACAAGTCACCATCGACATTGAAGAGCAACACCAAGGCGCGGTAATGGAAGCTCTTGGTATCCGCAAAGGTGAAGTAAAAGACATGGTGCCGGATGGTAAAGGACGTACACGTTTAGAATATGTGATCCCAAGCCGTGGCTTAATCGGTTTCCGTAATGAATTCATGACCATGACTTCCGGTACCGGATTGCTCTACTCTAGTTTCAGTCATTACGATGATGTGAAACCGGGCGAAATCGGTCAGCGTAAAAATGGTGTATTGATTTCCAATGCGACAGGTAAAGCCTTAGCTTACGCGTTATGGGGCTTGCAAGAGCGTGGCAAACTGATGATCGATCACGGTGCCGAAGTGTACGAAGGCCAAATCATCGGTATCCACAGCCGTTCTAACGACTTAACCGTAAACTGTTTGCAAGGGAAAAAACTCACTAATATGCGTGCCTCCGGTAAGGATGACGCCATTGCGTTAACCACACCAATTAAATTCAGTCTTGAACAAGCCATTGAATTTATTGATGATGACGAATTGGTGGAAATCACCCCACAATCTATCCGTATTCGTAAAAAATTATTAACGGAAACGGATCGTAAACGTGCTAACAGAACAACAACCAGCACAAGCACACATTAATTCGTTTAAAACCTAAAAAGTGCGGTGCGTTTTTCAAAAGTTTTGTAAAACGCACCGCACTTTTATATGTAACCCCCTAAATTTTCTCATATAAAAGCGTAAAAGCGTTATTAAATTGATATCTAAGGTCTTTATGAAAAAATTATTAAAACCACTTTGTCGCACGCTTACAGCATCCTCTATTGCTCTGGCATTACATCAATCCGCTTTTGCTGCCATTGTACGCAGTGATGTGGATTACCAAATCTTCCGTGATTTTGCCGAAAACAAAGGTAAATTCCATGTCGGCGCAACAAATGTGGAAATCCGGGATAAAAACGGCAATGCGTTGGGTACCCTTTTACCGAATTTACCGATGATCGACTTTAGCCCTGTTGATGTACAAATGCGTGTGGCAACCCTCGTTGATCCACAGTATGTCGTGAGCGTAAAACATAACAGCGGTTACAAAAATGTTCGCTTTGGTATAAAAACCGGTCATAGCGACATTCCTGATGACACTTACAGATTAGTGGACAGAAATAACGATGGCCCTCCAGATATTTGGTGGAAATACGATCGTCGTCATGAAGACTACCATTCTCCTCGCTTACACCGTTTTGTCACTGAAGTTATTCCAATGCCAACAACAACGGCAGGAACAGATCCGAATACTTATATGGATACAGCCCGTTTCCCTTATATGCTCAGGGTCGGAGCAGGAACACAATTCCGTGAAAGCGCAGATAAAGACCGTGAAGAATTACAAGGTGCTTATAACTACGCCATCGGTGGACAATCCTATGACTTACAGCCTAAAAAACAGGGATTCCTCGATCTATACGGCAATTTATTTGATAAACCGCTTACCAACTATGCTGTTCCAGGAGACAGCGGCTCACCGATTTTTACCTTTGATAAGCAACAAAATAAATGGGTCTTTTTAGGCACTTATACCTATTGGGGTGGGTATAAAAACACCACTTGGCAGGAATACATTATTTATCGCAATGATTTTAATCAACAGCGATATGCTGAAGATATTGCGGGTCAAATTTCTGCAGATAACAATGAAGAGTTCATTTGGGAAGCAGCAGATAAAACCAGTACGATTCGTAGTACAAGAAATAACAATAAAACCTTAGTCGTTGATTTAATTGATGCTTCTTTAAAAACAGCAGAAGAACAACTTAACTATGGTAAAACCGCTTATTTAAACGGAAATAATGGTTTATTAAAACTCAAAGGCGACATCAATCAAGGCGCTGGAGGGCTTTATTTTAACGGAAATTATACCGTCAGCGGACAAAATGCAAACACCACATGGACTGGTGCAGGAATATCCATTGCTGAGGGAAAACAAGTTAATTGGCAAATTCGCAATAACGACATTTTATCTAAAATTGGCAGCGGTACATTGCACGTTAATGGAACCGGGAAAAATGACGGTAAAATCAGCGTTGGTGATGGCACCGTTATTTTAAACCAAAAAGCAGACGAAAATGGCAATAAACAGGCATTTAAAGAAGTCGGTATTGTGAGTGGTCGCCCAACAGTTATTTTAAATGATGCTGAACAAGTCAATCCGGATCGTATCTATTTTGGTTTCCGTGGCGGTCGTTTAGATCTTAACGGGAATAACTTAACGTTTAAGCGCATTCGTAATGTTGATGAAGGCGCAATGATTGTCAATCATAATGCAAATCAAGCATCAACGCTTACGCTAACAGGTCAAAACTTATTTCTCCTGGAACAAGTTACGATCCGTGAAGTTCAGAATTCAAACCGCCCCGCAGGATATCACTTATATCATTGGCAAAACGGCTGTGAAAATCGTTACTTTGTCTCTAAACACGACAATATGAAAGCGTCATTCCCTTGCAAACCGGATCAAGGCAGTACAGAGGATTGGGAAATCGTAGCAACGGATCGTGAAGAAGCAATTAATATTGTTACCCAAAGGGAAATACAACGAAAAGATGTGACGATTAATGCTTTCGATGGTTATTTAGGCGAAACAAATGCCGCTCTCCACAACGGGAAATTAAACGTTAATATCAATGCCGTAAACAACCAATCAACTTTCCTGTTTACCGGCGGTAGTCAGCTTAACGGTGACGTCACATTAAATCAGGGTATTGCGTTATTCTCCGGCAGACCTGTTCCTCATGCCAATGATTATTTAAATGGTAACAAAGGGAAAGATGTCGTCTTTGATGATGAATGGATTAACCGCACTTTTAATGCCAACAACATTAATGTAAACAATAATTCTGTCTTTTATAGTAGCCGTAACGTTGCACAAGTTAATGCCAACTTCAACGCAAGCCAAAATGGTCAAATACATTTAGGCTATAAAAGCGGTGCTCCTGTTTGTATTCGCTCTGATTACACAGGCAAAGTCACTTGTAGCAATGATGATATTTCAGCCAAAGCGTTAAATAGCTTTAAGGCAACTGAAATCCGTGGCAATACCCAACTCACTGACCATGCCCAACTGATCTTAGGTAAAGCACATTTATTCGGGACGATTAACGGTACAGGAAATAGCTTAGTAAGATTGACAGAAAATGCGAATTGGACACTGACAGGTGATAGCCAAACTGCCCGCTTAAATCTAGAAAAAAGCAATATTTTCTTAAATAGCCAAGAAAACCCTACAGTCTATAATCACTTAACAATTAATGCGTTAAACGGAGAAGGAACATTTCATTATGCTTCCGCGCTTACCAATCAACGCGGCGATAAAGTCACTGTAACCCATCAGGCAAGCGGTAATTTTGTACTAGATGTTAAAGATAGCGGTGGCGAAGCTAAATATGAAAAACTTGATTTATTGGGTGCCTCTAAAGCAATCAGAGATCCGGCATTAAAAGTATCATTAGCTAGAAATCATGTAGATCTTGGTGCCTACGTTTATAGTTTGATTGAACAAGATGGTATTTTCCGACTCTACAATGCCAAGTTAGAAAACGAAAAAATTGAAGCAGAACGTATCGCGAAAGAAAAAGAGGCAGCCCGTTTAGCCGAAGAAGCTCGTCAACGTGAATTGGCACGTTTAGAAGCTGAGCGTATTGCCAAAGAGAAAGCAGAACAAGCGCGCCTTGAAGTGGAGCGTATTGCGAAAGAAAAAGAAGCGGCACGTTTAGCGGAAGAAGCTCGTCAACGTGAATTGGCTCGCTTAGAGGCGGAACGTATTGCTAAAGAGAAAGAGGAACAAGCTCGTCTTGAAGCAGAACGCATCGCCAAAGAAAAAGAAGCACAAGCTCGTCTTGAAGCGGAACGTATTACTAAAGAGAAAGAGGAACAAGCTCGTCTTGAAGCAGAACGCATCGCAAAAGAAAAAGAGGATGCTCGTTTAGCGGAAGAAACTCGTCAACGTAATGCAACAACAAAACCGGTAACATACAAACAAAAAGAGATCATTAGTGCAAATACCAATGCTGTGCTATCTGATACAGCGATGTTGACCGCACTTAATCTTCAGTTAGCTTCACGCTTAGATCGAACAATTTTGACTCAACGTTCTGGTATGTGGCTTTCTTATAACAATAGTAATCATAAATATCATTCAGATGATTACAAAAACTTCCACAGTAAAAGTAATCAGGTTGCATTAGGTGCGGAAACACCTGAAATGACGAATGGTGTTGTATTAGGGGCGATGGTCACCCACGCACAAACCAATAATGAGTTTTCATCATTAAATGGTAAAAACACCCTCTCCTTAGCAACCCTGTATGCAAAACAGCAAATCGATCGATTTAGTTGGGCTATTGATACAAGCTATGGTTGGTCGCGCAGTAAAATTGATGGAGAGCATAAATTTGATCGCAATATCCTAAATGTCGGTCTAAATATGGCTTATGACGTGATAATAAATGGTCTGCAAATTACACCAATGCTCGGCGTTCGTTATCATCAAATCAGTTCAAGCGAAGGCGAGTTAAATGGCGTTATTGTGAAAAACCCGGCAATCAAGTTGCCGACCTACCACACAGGCGTAAAAGTAGGCTATCACTTTAACGTCAACGGTTGGGAAATTACGCCGGAGATCTCAACTTACTACGTTTCTACAGGAAATAAATCTTATAGCCAACGTATTAATGAGCAAGAATTTGAGCAAACATTTGGTCATTATACTTACCATGAGGCAAACCTCAGTTTTGGTTATAAACCTTGGAAAATCTCGATATATGCTGGCAATAGCCGAGGTAAAAACAAAGAGAAACAGAACCAATTTGGGGTAAAACTCAACTATAGTTGGTAAAACACCTAAAAAAACGACCGCACTTTAACCTGTTCCAAAACTTGGACAGATATTAAATATTGAGCTCTGTCCTGCACAGAGCTCAAATTTTTTAATCTGAGTTTAAGGCATACCTCATTATAATAACGAATATAGCCATGTATACCTGCTCTAATTCATCAATATTATTGAACTGGCTGGAGTGATTTTAAGGTGTTAAAGGCACTCGCTATCACCGCATTGACATAACAATTCTCCAACCGAATTATGCTTCGTCATGTCATTGGGCTTACTTTGCCTTATTTTACTTTTTATCTGCGCGCATCGGAAAGGATAGCCTAGAATTACAACAGGATTTAAATAAAAACATTGAAGATTTTAATCGCTTATTAGAAAAATTTGATGCCGTTACTGCCCGTAAAAATCAATTAGAACAAGAGGTAGTGAAAGCGCAAACCACGGCGGATGGACTACAAATTCGCTTAAATGAACGGGATGAAAAAGTACAGTATTTGCAAACGGAACTAAACGAAGAACAGGCGCGCCATTCCGCCATCGCAGAACAAATAACGACGCTGAAAGAACGTTTTGGTGTGGCATCGGCACAGGCGGACAGTTTGCGCGGACAACTTGCGCAAAGCCAAGCACAGATTGTCCGCAAAGAAGAATTGCTGACAAATTTAACGGAAAAACACACCGCACTTTCGCAGGAATTGGCGGAACTAAAAACCACGTTAACGGAAAAAGAAAAGCATTTTGTCGAGCAGCAACAACATGTTGAACAAACCAAACAGCAGCTCAATACGGAATTTCAAAACCTCGCGAATCGTATTTTAGAAGAGAAAAGCCAGCGTTTTCAGCAAACGAACCAAGCATCGATGGACAGCTTGTTAAAGCCATTCCGTGAGCAAATTGAAAGCTTCCAAAAACGGGTGAATGAAATTCATTCGGAATCCCTTAAGGGCAACGCGGGCTTGGAAGCAGAAATTAAGAAAGTGTTGGAAATCGGTTTGAGTATGTCGCAACAAGCGAACAATTTGACTTCTGCTCTGAAAGGGGAAAAGAAAACCCTTGGTAACTGGGGGGAAATGCAGTTGGAGCGGGCGTTGCAATCTGCCGGCTTGGTGGAAGATGAACATTACACCGCACAGGCGCATTTTAAAAATGAAGAAGGCAAGCGCAATTATCCCGACTTTATTCTTAACCTACCGGATGAGAAACATTTGATTATCGACAGCAAAATGTCGCTTAACGCCTATGAAAGTGCGGTCAGTGCTGAAGATGAAATAGAGCGTCAGGCGTTTCTGCGCGAGCACATTAAGGCGTTGCGTAATCACATCGACGACTTATCCCGCAAAGATTACAGTAACCTTATCGGCGTACGTAGCCCGAATTTCGTGTTGATGTTTATTGCCGTGGAACCGGCTTACATTGAAGCCTTAAAAATGGATCCGAGCTTGTTCGGTTATGGTTATGATAAAAATGTCATTATGGTGTCATACACCACGCTGATGCCGATTTTACGCACGGTGGCGAATCTGTGGCGGGTGGAGCGCGGTAATGCGGAAGCCCGTGAAATCAGCGAAAAAGCCGGCGACATTTACAACCAAATCTGCTTACTCGCAGAGCGTTTGGCGAAAGTGGGAAACAGCCTTTCCACCGTCAGTTCGCACTACAACAGTGCTGTCACGGCGCTCGTGGGGCAACAGGGCTTGATGGGCAAAGTGGAACGCTTTAAAGCACTTTCTGCCAAAGCCAACAAAACCATGCCCGATATCGAACCGTTGCATCATGATTTTGAAACAGAACGGTTGTTGCTGAATAAAGAACAACAGTAATAAAAAAGTGCGGTAGAAAAACCGCACTTTTTGTTAATAGGGTAGATTCGACAAATACTTACAAGATCGAACTATTTATATAATTTTTCAACTTGTTCAGGGGAGAGCAATCTTTGGTGTTTGGTGAATTCTTTCCCTAAATAGTAAGCACCAAAGTTCGTTAAATGGTCTTGATCTCCATAGAGATATTTCCCTTCCGCCATCACGCTGTCTTTAGGAAGATATTGCTGTGCATCAACCCAATGTGCATTCGGGATATCTTTAATTAAATCATGAATGATTTGGTTGCTTGCATCAATATCGCCCATTCTACGAATCGGCTCGAGATACTTATCTAACTCATATTTAGCGAGGAGGTATCCTCGAATAGGGGAACGGTTAATCGAACTGTTATTGGCAAAAACATAAACCGGTTTTACTGCGGCGAGTTTTTCCACCATTTTTCTGAATCTGATTTCAAAGTCAGGGACTAAATAAGATTCTGCTTCAAATCGTGGAACCGGTTGGCCTTCCATTCGAAGATCATAAAACTCAGAAATGAAAACGGCATCGTATTTGGCTATTTCATTCCATTGTGATTGGCATTCCGGTGTCACTTCTCCATTTTTATCTACCAATACTTGGCAATCTGGACCTGTATTTAGAATATCCGCTTTCCAGCCCTCTTGGGCACCAACATAATTTAAGAAATAAGCTAAATGACCGGCATGTGAATCGCCAATTGTTAGGATTTTTGCTGGGAGGTGCGTATTCGTCTCTGCTAATGGCACTTCTTGCTCAATTTGTTCTTTCTCATTTTTGATCTGTTTTCTTTCATAGGTGTTATATCCAATCACTAAAACAGAAGGAATCACATAGAGATATAAAAATGCCTGTTTGAAACTTAATGTTGATCTTCTAATTGGTTGCTCAATCAGATAATAACTCAGAATAGAAAAAAGTACTGTTAAAGCAGTAACTAATAATACGATCTGATTATCTATTTGTTTTGTGCCCGTAATATAGTAGGCAAAAGAGATAAATATCCAATGGTATAAATAGAGTGAATAAGATATTTTTCCAATAAATACCATTGGTTTGGTGGAAAGCAGTTTTTTGACAATACTATCTTGCGTTGTGGTGTAAATGACAAGGGCGGCAAGTAAACAAGGTAAAACTAAACTTACTCCGAGAATAAAGATTAACTTATTTTATGATAAAAATATA
>ERZ772874.1487-NODE-1487-length-12087-cov-9.170296_pt1 | contig 12087 bp, 11 predicted proteins | sample MGYA00580586_ERZ772874 | MGnify/ENA primary metagenome ERZ772874 (study PRJEB29015, sample SAMEA2737952) | human oral metagenome | biome: human oral; feature: human-associated habitat; material: dental | place: China | collected 2154 ... | reverse complement strand
ATGACGTTGCGGGAATGGCGATGAAGGCTTCGCCAGTTGAATCTGGAGCCGCCGGATTCGGTTTGGGGGCTTCGCAAAGTGGAAATGGCCTTGCGGATTTCGTGGTGATGGCGTTGCGTCAGGAGGGGAGGGTGGCGGCGTTGTCGGTGGGTGTCATGCGCCGGCAGGAGGGTGCGGATCGGATTCAGGAGGCGAAGGGATGAAAACAAAAAGGCTGCACCAGATTAACCAGTGCAGCCTTCGATTTTATCTATTCAATCGGAAGAAATTGTTTCAGTGTGACCCCGGAGAGGCTCGAACTCTCGACCCAATGATTAAGAGTCATTTGCTCTACCAACTGAGCTACGGAGTCAAAAATCATCATTCCGTCGAACGATTACGGCCGCAAAAGTAGTGCTTCGATTCACTTCTCCAAATCTCGACCCCTATTTTTTCTCTGATTGCACAAAAAAGCCCCCTCACTCTTTGGGGGAGAGGAGGGGGCTGATGATTCCTTTTGGAGGGCAGTTAGGCTGCCACAGCGGGGAAGGTGAACGATATCAGGATGGACACAACGAGGGCGAGGATGGCGTAGAGCTCGGGGAATACGGCCATAACCATCGTGGCGGCAAAGACGTTGTGGCCGGCGCCGGTGGCGGCGATACCGTTGGCGCAAACGTGTGCCTGACGGACGGATGAGTAGAAGCCGGCAAAGCCCATGATCAGTCCGGCACCGAAGATACCGGCGGCCGTCACCCAAGGCATGTCAGCAACGAGGAATTTTTGCACCATCATATAGGCTACGAAGCCGTAAAGTCCCTGCGAACTGGGCAGGGCGCTCAGGGCGATGTATGTACCCATTTTCTCTGGGGCTTTCTTCATCGCTCCCACTACGGCGTTACCGCAAATTGTCAATCCAAATGCACTGCCGATGCCGCTCAGGCCGACCATCAGTGCTACTCCTACATACGCTAATAATACTGGTCCCATAATTCTAAATACTTTGTTTTTGAGGTTCTATTATTCTATTCATTGATTCATATTTTCCGGAAGGGAGCGTAGGCGGTGCCGCCGCCTTCAAATTCCGAGTTTTTGTAGTACTCCACGTAGATCAGACGCATGGGGTGAACCAGCGAGCTGACCATGCTCAGGCCGATGTTGAGGGCGTGGCCGACGAGCAGGATGAGGAGCATCGGTAGCCAGCGCACCCAGATGGGCATGGTGGCGGTCATATCGACGGCCATCGTGTTGAAGACACCACCCAGCAGGGATCCGGTCAGGCCGATGGCGTAGAGTCGGATGTAGGAGAGGGTGTCGCCTAGGAGGCCGGATGCGGTGTTATACGTCGCCCAAATGCCTGAACCGAAGTTGAGGAAGACGTTCTTGCCGGGCGAGTTGTAGAAGAAGGCGATGAGGGCGCCGACGCCGGCCACGCCATAGAGGGCGTAAACGACGGGTTGCGGCAGGTGGATATTCATCATCGGCAGTCCGACGGCCAGCGCCAGCGCCAAGATGAGGAAGACCCACGCGAAGGCGGCGAGGCTGTACTTGAGTCCGCGCTGCACCTTGACCTTCATCGCGGCCACAAACTTGCCATAGAGCACATGGATGAAGCCGATGACGAGCGAGAGGGTCATGATGTTGTCGCTCGTCAGGAAGTAACGCTTGACGCTGGCCAGGGCGGGGATCTCGGCGATGTTGACGCCGAAGAAGGAGCCGGAAAGGGTGCCCACGACTAACGTAGCGATACCAAAACACTGGAGGAGCGAGAGGATCGGTTTCATGTCGGCTTTGGCCTTCCGCTTCATCAGTGTGCCCAAGAGAAGGAGTAGGAGCCCGTAGCCGCCGTCGCCGAAACAGATGCCGAAGAAGAGCATGAAGAAGGGGGCGAAGAGGGGCGTGGAGTCGAACTCGTGGGCGTTGGGCAGGGAGTAAAGCCGGGTGATAGGTTCGAAGAGTCGGTTGAAGCGGTTGTTCTTCAGTTCGATGGGGATGTTGTCCTCATCGCTGATCTCGAGCTTGCGGCAGTAGTAGTCGCCACGGTCGAGGGCCGACTCGAGCGACTGCGCCTCAGCCGTGGGGATCCACCCCTCGAGGAGCATGAGTCGGTCGTCAGCCTCGCGTTCGGTTTGCACCTTGGCGTTGTCCCACGTGTACTCATTCTCAAGTAGTCGGTCGTAGGCTTCGAGCGTGCGGTAGTCGTTGAGAGCGACGGCTAACAGCTCAGCGTTCAGCTCCTCGCGCTGGCGATGCTGTTCCTCGCGTGTGTTGCGGAGGGCATCGAGGTCCTTCTCAGGCATACGCACCCGTTCGGCATCAATATCGATCGGGGTACCGACGGGCGTGATGGTGATGAAGTAGGTGGCCGACTGTGCGGTGGCGATGGGAACGGCATAGAAATCCGTTTCCCACGCTTCGTCGTAGCGTGCGGCGGGGCAGGAGAAGAAGGTGACTTCGTAACCTGCGTCGCGGAGGCGTCGGAGGTCGGCGTAGCTGAACTCACCCCAGACTTGCATCGCAGCGAGATCCTTCTCCGTGGCCTGTTCGGCCGTCTGCGCTTTCTCCATTCGGGCGCGCAGGTCGTCGATCCTGTCTAACAGGGCGGCGCCATCCTCGGTCGTCACGGGTCGCTCGGGGGCGATGGGCAGCGTGACTTTCGCCTTGTTACCGGTGGCTTTCGCGTCGGCCTTGAGGGCTTCGAGGCGACTCTCCTGCGTGTGCTTCAGCTGGCGCAACTCGCTTTCGAGGCGTTTGCGCTCGGCCATGAGGCGTTGCAGCCCCGCGTCGTCTTTCTCCGACTTTGTTTCCCGGATATGCACCACGCCTAAGGAGCGCAGCAGTTCCAGGAAGGCGTCATATTCTTTATGGTACACCATGAAGGCGTACTTGCTCATTTTTACAATCATGCTTCTGCCTCCTTCGCGTTACGTTTTTCTTGATTGGCGCGCATAATCTTCTGCGACGATTTGGAGAGGCTCTCTTCGTCTTCCATAAAGCGCTTGATCTTACGGATGGCGTCCTTGTAGCCGGGGATCTGCACCTTTTCGAAGAGGTTCAGCTTCTGTGTGGTGCGTCGACGGGCACGCTCGAGCATATCGAGTTTCAGGTTGGTGAACTCTGCTTCGATACCCGTTTCGGCCATTGTCTTGAGTAGCTCGATGCCGTCAGCGTACCACGAGGGGGCGCTGAAGAGGCTGTAGCGGGCGATGCGGAACTCTACGCCATCAAGCACCGGGATGGGTACGCCGGCGATCTTTCGGGCCGACAGTCGGACGTCCTCCACGGAGATCAGGTCGGGTCGAAACTCATTCCAGAGCGCCATCATGTACTCATAGTTCCGAATCTCGTTCTCTAACCGATCCTCCAACGCCGCAGCCTCGCCTTTCGTTCGTTTCACCTCCATACGCAGTGCGCTCTCCTTGCTTTTGATAGTTGGCAGGGCACGCTCGCGCACCTTCAGTTGCTTATCGAGGCCCTGAAGGGAGGTCTTGTTGTATTGAAATTTAATAGCCATGACAGTTCACTGCGAAGCGTTCGCTCATTTCGCCGTCGGCCAATACTTGTCCACAAGCGCCTGTTTGATGTTGACCTCCTCCTGCTTGAAATGCTTGGCAAAGAGGGTCCACGCCACGTCGAGCATCTCCGTCGTGTTGAGGTTGACGTCGATGGCGAGTAGCTTCTCGGAGTAGTCGCGGGCGAAGGCCAGGGCGCGGTTGTCGTAATCGGTTAGGTCGAAACCGTTCTCCAATTTCGTTTTGGCATCGGCGGCGTCGGCATAGAGTCGGACGGCGGCGTTCATCACCTGCGGGTGATCCTCACGCGTCTTCTTGCCCGTCACCAACTGCTTCAGTCGGGAGAGTGAGCGGAACGGGTCGACGATGACCTTGCCCACGTCGCTGTCACGGCGCAGATAGAGCTGTCCCTCGGTGATGTAACCCGTGTTGTCGGGCACGGCGTGCGTGATGTCGCCCCCGGAGAGCGTCGTCACGGCAATGATGGTGATCGATCCGCCGTCGGGGAACTGCACGGCCTTCTCGTAGATCTTGGCCAAGTCAGAATAGAGCGAGCCCGGCATGGAGTCTTTCGAGGGGATCTGATCCATACGGTTCGACACGATGGAGAGCGCGTCGGCATAGTTCGTCATGTCGGTCAGCAGCACCAAGACCTTCTCGTGCTTCTCTACGGCGAAATATTCCGCGGCTGCCAGCGCCATGTCAGGCACGAGGATGCGCTCCACGGATGGGTCTTCGGTCGTATTGATGAAGCTGACGATGCGGTCGAGTGCACCGGCATTGCTGAAGGTGTTCTTGAAAAAGAGGTAGTCGTCGTTCGTCATACCCATGCCGCCGAGGACGATCTTGTCCGACTGGGCGCGCAGGGCCACCATGGCCATCACCTCGTTAAACGGCTGATCAGGGTCGGCGAAGAAGGGAATCTTCTGTCCCGTCACGAGCGTATTGTTCAGGTCGATGCCAGCGATACCCGTAGCGATCAGTTCCGACGGCTGTTTGCGGCGCACGGGGTTCACCGATGGCCCACCGATCTCCACCTCGCGCCCTTCGGGTACGGGGCCACCGTCCACCGGATCGCCATAGGCGTTGAAGAAACGCCCCGCCAGCTGGTCGCCCACCTTGAGCGATGGTGCCTTGCCCATGAACACCACTTCGGCGTTCGTGCGAATGCCTTCGGTGCCGGAGAACACTTGCAGTGTCACCTCGTCACCGGCGATCTTCACCACCTGCGCCAGCTTGCCGTCCACTGAAGCCAGTTCATCGTAGCCCACACCTGTAGCCTTCAGCGAACAGGTCGCTTTGGTGATCTGCGTGATCTTCGTAAATATCTTTTGAAATGCTTTTGTTGCCATATCTCACTTGATTCTTATTGTTTCGACTTGGCGGCTGCCTCCTGAAGGAGTGTCTCGGCCTGCCGGCTGTAATTCTCGAACTGTTCGCTGCGGAACTCTGAATAGTTCATCTGCTTAAGCACGTTGATCAGTCGCTTGAAGTAGTCCGTCACCTGGCTGAAGTTGTCGAAGGCAAAGTCTTGGTGGCAGATGTCGATCACGCGCTTCATCATGTATTCCTGTCGCTCGAGCGGCGTCACGGAGTCGGTGGCGTCGAAGGCGTCTTGCTGCAGGATGACGAAGTCGATCAGCTCCGACTTCCAGAATGTCACGTGGTAATCCACCGGCACACCGTCGTCACCCAAGATGTTGATCTGCTCTGCGATTTCCTTGCCGCGCAGCATACGCGTCTTCACTTCGTTCACCATGCCGAGCCATTCGGGCGAGATGTGTTCCGAGACGTAGGCTTCAAACTCGGGGTACTCCAAGTATTTCGAGTAGCTGTCGATCGGGTTGACGGCCGGGTAACGCTTGCGGTCGGCGCGTGCCTGCTCGAGGGCGTAGAAACAACGCGCCACCTTCTTCGTGTTCTCCGTCACCGGCTCTTTCAGGTTACCGCCCGCGGGCGATACGGTACCGATAAACGTCACCGAACCTGTCTTTCCATTATTCAACACCACCATGCCGGCGCGAGCGTAGAAGTTGGCCACGATCGCAGACAAGTCCATCGGGAAGGCGTCCGGTCCCGGCAGCTCTTCGAGTCGGTTGGACATCTCGCGGAGTGCCTGTGCCCAGCGTGATGTGGAGTCTGCCATAAGTAGCACCTTCAGCCCCATGCTGCGGTAATATTCTGCGATAGTCATGGCCGTGTAGACCGATGCCTCACGCGCAGCCACGGGCATGTTCGAGGTGTTGGCGATGATGATCGTGCGCTCCATCAGCTTGCGGCCCGTGTGCGGATCGACCAGCTCGGGGAACTCTACGAAGATTTCCACTACCTCATTGGCGCGTTCGCCGCAGGCCGCGATGATCACAATGTCCGCCTCGGCCTGCTTCGAGATGGCGTGCTGAAGCACCGTCTTGCCCGTTCCGAACGGCCCGGGGATGAAGCCCGTGCCGCCCTCGACGATCGGGTTCACCGTGTCGATGATGCGCACGCCTGTTTCGAGCAACTTGTACGGCCGCGGCTTCTCCTTGTAACACGTGATGGCGCGCTTCACCGGCCACTTTTGGATCATCGTTACCTCATGCTCCGCGCCCTGTTCGTCCGTCAGCACGGCGATGGTGTGCGTCACGGGATACTGGCCCGCAGCTACCACCGACTTCACCTTATAGGTGCCCTCAAATTTGAACGGCACCATGATGCGGTGCGGCTGTGCGTTCTCTTCCACCTCGCCGAGCCACGCGCCGGCCTCGACCGTGTCGCCAGCCTTAGCTAGCGGCTTGAAGTCCCACAGCCGGTCGTTGTCGAGCGGGTAGGTGTATTCGCCGCGTTTGAGGAAGACGCCGTCCATCTTGTCCAGATCGTTTTGCAGCCCGTCGTAGTTGCGCGAGAGCATGCCCGGACCGAGCGTCACCTCTAACATATGGCCCATGAACTCCGCCTCGTCGCCCACGCGCATGCCGCGTGTGCTCTCGAAGACCTGCACATAGGCGTTGCGCCCGATCACCTTGATCACCTCGGCCATCAGACGCACGCCGCCCACGGTGATGTAGCATATTTCGTTTTGTGACACCGGCCCGTCCACTTCCACAGTGACCAGGTTCGACACGATGCCCTTCACAGTTCCCTTCGTTGTCATTCTCTGTATATCTATTTTGTATGATTTCGTATGAATTCGTCCAGCACCGTGGCGCTACCCTTCTTGAGTGCGCCTACCATGCTGCGGAATGTCTCCTCGCCCGCGGCCGCGTCAAGTGCTGCCCACCGCTCGATCATCTCCACGCGCAGCAGGTATGCAAAGACCGTTTCGAAGTCGAACGTCTTGAAAAACGTCGCCTCCTCCAGCCAATGCCATTTCATCAAGTCCAGCCTCCGCTCACGCATCAGCAAGTCCGGCTCCTCGGCCACGCGCATCAGCTCCGGCAGGTATTCCAGCGATTCGCCCAGCCCAAAGTCGCGCGCGTTCGATGTCCGCAGCAGCTCGGCCGTCTCGTTGGCTGGCACGACATACTCCGCGCGGTCCAGGCCATGCTTCCGACAGGTGATCGCCGTCAGCACGTTGGCCATGTTCAGATTCAGCTCATACCATGCGCTCACGAACGCGTTCTTCGAGCCCATCGCATAGCGGAAATAGCGCGCCGAGAGTCGGTCTTGCCACACCACCGCATCCATCTCCCGTCCCTCTTCTGCAACCTGGAGATACTCCCGCATGAAGTCCACGAGATACGCCGGCAGCGACGTCCGCGGCAGGGCCTCCTCCGTCTTCAGGGCCGTCAGCACCGCCTCCGCGTCGTCACGAGTCACCGTGCCGCGCGCGTCCCATGCCGTCTCCGCGTGTTGCAGCATCGACAGCACGTTCCGGTTGTCATATTGAAGGAAAAAGCAGGAAAACAGCGGGCGATCCGTGGCCGAAAGCATCGGCATCACCTCCGCCTTGAAGTCCGCCACCGTATAGGGGCGCCTTCCGTCGTCCAGAGCCACCTCGGGCAGCCCCGCGATCAGGTAGTAATACTTACTCATTTGCTGAAAAGCATCTCAATCAGCTGCGGGCGCAGGAACTCCTTGAAATACTCCACGAACTCCGCCTCGCCGAACTGCACCTTGTACGAGCCGTCGGCCGGGGCGATGGCAAACGAAGTCTTGTGGCCGTTCACCTCCTCGATCCGTACGCCGCCCTTGAGCAGCTCCGCGGCGTTGGCCTTGAAATAGGCTGTCAGTTTGTCGGCATCGGCTGTTTGGATGGTCATCTCGCCGTTTTTCGCCCACTCGCGAGCGATTTCGAGCATCATCTGCCGCATGAAGTCGGCATCCGCCGTGGCAGCCTTCACGTCCTTCCGCACCACGCGGTCGGTGACGAGGTCGGCCACCTCCGTCTTGAGCGCCTCCACGGCCTGCGCGGCATACATCTTCAGCTCTGCCTCCGTGTTCTTACGCAGTTCGTCCGCCTCCCGGCGTGCCTGTTCCACGATGGCGTCGGCCTCCGTGCGCGCTTCGCGCAGCATGCTCGCCTCTTTCTCCTTGGCGTCAGCCACGATGCGCCCGGCCTCCTCGTTGCCTTTCTCCACGCCCTCCCGATAAATCTTCTCGGTCAATTCCTGAATCTTACTGTCCATAACGACGATATTTTCTTGTTAGAGTGTATCTGTTTACTGTTTTGATGCCACAAAGTTACGGCAATTCCCTCGACCGCTTGGAGCGGAGGCCTGTCTGCACCTCGCGCCGATCCGTTGCAGAACGCCGTAGCACTGTCATTATGGCACGAATCGTGGGCGTGACGCTCTACATCTTCTGCCTTTCATACGTCGCCAAGCCGCTTGACGGGGCCGCTGGCACGCAGCGGCGCTAAAAAGTCGCTTGACGAGGCCGCTGGGTCGTAAGTGGCGCGAAAAAGTCGCTTGACGGGGCCGCTGGCACGCAGCGACGCGAAAAAGTCGCTTGACGGGGCCGCTGGGTCGTAAGTGGCGCTAAAAAGTTGCTTGACGAGGCCGCTGGGTCGTAAGCGGCGCTAAAAAGTCGCTTGACGGCTCCGCTGGCACGCAGCGGCGCTAAAAAGTCGCTTGACGGCTCCGCTGGGTCGTAAGCGGCGCGAAAAAGTCGCTTGACGAGGCCGCTGGCACGCAGCGGCGCGAAAAAGTCGCTTGACGAGGCCGCTGGCACGCAGGCTCTCCAAAAAGTCGCTTGACGGGGCCGCTGGGTCGTAAGTGGCGCTAAAAAGTCGCTTGACGAGGCCGCTGGCACGCAGGCTCTCCAGAATGTCGCATGACGAGGCCGCTGGCACGCAGGCTCCTCAAAATGTCGCATGACGGGGCCGCTGGCACGCAGGCTCTCCAGAATGTCGCATGACGGGGCGGGCTGCTCGCATGAGAAACAAAGACTCGGAACCGATGGCTGTTTCCATCTGGCTCCGAGTCTTTGCATGATCCAATCCCGACGCGTGAGGGTCAATCACCGAAGCGGAAAGTCACCCGGTCATAGAAGATCGGCCTGTATTGCTCCAGCTGTTGCAAGCTGCCATCGACAAAGCAGACGATCAGGCTGACGGTGGCGTTCTCGCCCACGTAGCGCAGAGCCGACTCCACGCCGGGGCTGAGGAAGGATCCAGACGCGGTGTAGAGCTTCTTATCCCCGTCTACGTAAAAGCCTCGCGAGGAGACATACTGCGCCGTGCCGTAGATAAATTCGATCGGCGCTTCCTCGTTGACAAAGAGGTTGAAGGGGATCGCCGTGTCGCGGTTGAAGAAGTCTTCGCCGCTGCAACGCATCAGCACATCCGTGCGGCCCATCACGGCGCGGTTGCCATTCCCGGAGTCGATCACATGCAGATAGACTTTGCCTTCGTTCAGGCCGTCGTCGATCAAGTAATACTGGTTCTTGCCGAAGACGCCATTGGCGGGATAGCGGTGCAGCACCTCAATGCCGCGTTCTTTGATAAACTTCTCGACGGCCTTACGCTCAGCCCGCTGTTTGCTGGCGAACGACTCATCCTTGCCGCACGAGGTCAGGGTCAGCACAGCCGCCATCAGCAACGCCATGCCCATGAAAATCTTTACTCTCATCTTGTATCTCTACTTATATGGGTTTTGTACGGGCGGCAAAAATAGACGCAGACATGGCATTGCGGTGTATCGGTCACTATGCGGCAATGTTTCTCAGACGATTCATTCCGCCGGGGCAAGCTCGACGGTGAAGTGACGCATGATGGGGTGCTCCTTCGTGATGCGGTAGCCACGGGTGATGCGTTCGCGGCGGTCGAAGACGTTCTTCAGCGCGGCGGCTACGACGTCCATATGGTTGTCGGTGTACGTGCGGCGGGGGATGGCCAGGCGCAGCAGCTCGAGCTTCGGGTAACGGTTCTCGCGCGTCTTCGGGTCGCGGTCGGCCAGGATGGCGCCGATCTCCACGCCGCGGATGCCGGCCTCGAGGTACAGCTCCACGCCGAGCGTCTGGGCGATGAACTCCTCCTTAGGCACATGCGTGAGGACACGTTTGGCGTCGATGAAGACGGCGTGACCGCCGGCGGGGCGTTGGTAGGGGATGCCGTACTCGTCGAGACGGTGGGCCAGGTGCTCCACCTGCCGGATGCGTGTCTCGAGATAGTCGAACTCCGTGCCCTCGTCGAGGCCCACAGCCAGTGCGTTCATGTCGCGGCCGCTCATGCCGCCGTAGGTGATGAAGCCTTCGTTCATGATGCAGAACATCTGGCAGCGGCGCCAAAGCTCCTCGGAGCGGAAGGCCACGAAGCCGCCCATGTTCACGATCGCGTCCTTCTTCGACGACATGGTCATGATGTCGGCGTAGGAGAAGATCTCACGCACGATCTCCTTGATCGACTTGTCGGCGTAACCCTCCTCACGCGTCTTGATGAAGTAGGCGTTTTCGGCGAAGCGGGCCGAGTCGATTTGCAGCTTCACGCCGTAGCGGCGGCAGAGGGCAGAGACCTCGCGAATGTTCTGCATCGATACGGGCTGACCGCCGGCGGTGTTGTTCGTGATCGTGAGCACGACGCAGGGGATGCGTTCGGCGGGGTAGGAGCGGAGCACGCGCTCGAGCTTCTCGACGTCCATGTTGCCTTTGAAGGGCAGCTCGAGCTGCGTGTCGGCGGCGGCGTCGATGGTGCAGTCGAGGGCGGTGGCGCGGCGAAACTCGATGTGCCCCTTGGTGGTGTCGAAGTGGGAGTTGCCGGGCAGGATGTCGCCCTCGTGGACGATGGCGGAGTAGAGCACGTTCTCAGCCGCGCGACCCTGATGGGTGGGCAGGAAGAAGTCGAAGCCGAGAATACGGCGGATGGCCTCGCGCATGTTTTCGTACGAGCGTGCACCGGCGTAGCTCTCGTCGCCGAGCATGAGGGCCGACCATTGGCGGTCGCTCATGGCGCCGGTGCCGGAGTCGGTCAGGAGGTCGATGAAGACCTCGTCGCTCTTCAGCATGAAGAGGTTGTACTTCGCGTCCGCCATCCAGCCTTCGCGTTCTGTGCGCGTGCTCTTGCGGATCGGCTCTACCATTTTAATGCGGTAGGATTCAGAAAAAGGGAGTTCCATGATGTTTGGTGTTTGATGGATTTATGCGGCATTCGCCGCGGTAGTTATAAGTAGTTACGGCCTTGCGGCCGGGTAGTTATGCGCCTGCGGCGCGGTAGTAGGGGCACCCCTTATGGGCGCCCGGCCGAAGGTCGCTCAAGATCGAACGCCAGACGCGGGCTGCCGTCGCGGACGTAGATGATGCCGCAGGGACGGAAACCGTAACGGGTGATGGCGCGGAGCATAGGGCGATTGTCGGCGTGGGTATCGATGCGGAGATAGTCCGTTTGGGCGGCGCAGTAGTCGAACGTGGCGCGGGCGATGCCGTGCGTGTGGCCGTCGGAGGCCATGCGGTGGATGGTGCCGTAGGGGCGATCGGCGTGCCAGTGGCCCTGCTCGATGAGGCGATACGTGGGCTCCTCGCCGAGGATGAAGGCGAACGTGCCGACGATCGTTGGGCGGTCTGCCGGCGTGCAGACGTAGCAGTTGCCTTGGGCGATGTCCGCCCGTACAATATCCGCGTTGGGGTAGCCTTCGACCCATTGCGACGGGTTGCCGTTGGCGGCCATGAAGCGGCGCGCCGTATCGAAGAGCGACAGGATGGCGTCCAGGTCGTCGGCGTCGGCCGAGCGTATAGTGAGGGAAGTATTCATGGATGTGCTTTTGTCTTCTTTTAAGCGCAGGCAAAGATAGAAGCGTGCGCCATTTCTGGCGGAAATGTGTGCCTGACGGATAAGATTCTCCCAGACGGGCCGAGGGGCGACATGTTTCGGAAGGTACGGCGAGGCGTCCCGCGGCGGGACGGCGCCAAAATGACCGTTGAGATGCCATCCCGCGGCGGGACGAGGCCAAAATGGCCGTTGAGATGTCATCCTGCGGCGGGACGAGGCCAAAATGGTCATTGAGATGCCATCCCGTGGCGGGACGGGGCCCAAATGACGGTTGAGATGCCATCCCGCGGCGGGACGGGGCCCAAATGGCCGTTGAGATGCCATCCCGCGGCGGGACAAGGCCAAAATGGCCGTTGAGACGCCATCCCGTGGCGGGACGAGGCCAAAATGGCCGTTGAGATGCCGTCCCGCGGC
>ERZ772874.1486-NODE-1486-length-12092-cov-13.210268_pt1 | contig 12092 bp, 10 predicted proteins | sample MGYA00580586_ERZ772874 | MGnify/ENA primary metagenome ERZ772874 (study PRJEB29015, sample SAMEA2737952) | human oral metagenome | biome: human oral; feature: human-associated habitat; material: dental | place: China | collected 2154 ... | reverse complement strand
TCTCCACCTACACCTACCAAAAGTTCGAAAAGGGCGAGTCCCGCCCCGGCACCCCGATGAACCCGCGCCTGCGCACTCTCATCGCCCTAGCGACGGCGCTGGACATGCGGGTGGAGGAGTTGGTGGGAGGGGTGAGTGAGTAACTGCGTCTCCTACGACAGCTGCAGCAGCTCGTGGAACTGCTCATGTTGCAGTGGCAGATACGCTCCATCGTCTTGACTGCTTTGACCGAGATTTCTCTGTAGCGCTGCATTCACTATCGTAGCCAGCGCAGAATTAGCCTCAAATACTCTATTAGCGAGACTGACTACCGACTCATCGGCGAACCTGTCAAGTACGTCCTGAATTTGCTGCCGTTCGGACTCGTCGGCAATCGATGCGTTCTTAAGCGTGCGAAGCTCATGGGCGGCAAGGGCGGCAGCATATAGAAGCGTGGCAAAGCGTTGTTGTACTTCCTCATTGCTCATTACAAACTCAGGATCAGCCGTCACAGTGGATAGCTCAGTCACCGCATCGGCAGATGAAATTTTCGCCAGAGCTGTACTATCGATCGCCGTTCCAATCTTCTTCTGCTCCTCCTCTTGAGTCTTCTTAGTGAGCAATGAGCCTAGCCTTGCTTTCAAGGATGGATACGCCGTGTCGCCCCACCAAACCTTAAACTGGGGAGCAACCGCTGAGACAAAAATAGTGCCCGCGATGGACACTCCCGCGACTGCCAACATAGCAACTGCAGTGCTCAAATCAGAGGACTCACTCGTCTCGTCATCCTCATTACGATCGACTTCAACCAGCTCGGCCTGCCCGCTTACCTGGTTGGTCTCATCGTCAAGAACGGCACCTCGGAACGCACCTTCGGTGTTGTTCGAGCGTGCGAGGTGCGTTCCTTCGGGGACGATGGCACGGTAGAGCGGTTCCTGGTCGGCCATGGTTTTCTCCTAATTTAGCTTGAATAAGCAGCGAGCTGAGACGTTGGAAGCTTCGGCGTTCCCACCGAAGCGGACGCCTTCGCAAGCATAGCGCTGGGTACCTTCGCCTTCGCGCCATCGCCACTTTACTGTCGCTCCCGGTGATAATCTGGCGAACTATTAACCGACACACCAAAAGTCACCGCTTTAAGTACTGAGTTCACGCCTATAGCTCGGCGGTCTTTTGTTTGTGGAGGCTATCAGTAACAGATCCCCTGTGCCGCGTCATCAACTTGTGACTTGTGGCCTAAAGCCCAGGAAAGGAAGTAGAGGCATGATTGGACTGTGTCCTTAAACAGCCGAGAAGACACACCTGTTCTACCTGCCACATCACAAGATTTGAATTCTATGATTTCTCGCTATTTCCTTAGATGCCCGGGCTGCGACAAGCCCTTTACAGCACGAATCGGCATTGACACAGCCGACAACACCCGCTTTTATCTCCCTTGTCCAATCTGCAAGGTATCCATTCGTGGCCAGATGGATGGCGACGATTTAGCAAGCCACCGCATCAACTTTGAATGCGAGGTCATTCATGAAGGCGACCTGAGCAATGACTCACCCATTATCACCATCAATCCATTTGTTCCTTCACGCTACGACGCCGACTCCTTCGATGGACTCGGTGCATTTCCGACGATGACCTTGCATAGTCTACTGGGAGGCGAACGTTTTCTGGCGTTCCAAGGCGAGCATGGCCAAGGGCGTGAGGTGGCTCAGGAACTGTGGCCGACGGTGCGTATGCTATTCGAGTACTTCCTGCAGCAGAACTGGGCGATGTTCGAGAAGACTGCCATCAACAAGTTCGGCGTCAAGTCTGTTGGGTCGACTATGCACCAACGGATAACTATCGCATATCAGGCTGTACTGACGGCAACAGTTAACATCCTTGGCACGTCGCTTACTGGTACCGATTATCTTCTCGAACGATTTCACCGAAAGTATCGACGGGCAGTTCGTAGCGCTAACTATATCGATTTTCTTCGCGAGCAGGCGGCGACGATTAGACAACTCGAGCGAGACGTATTTCTTGCGCTCGACCACTTCATTACCAAGTACGAAGTGTGGGCAATGGGGCGTTTGCCGCGTTGGGTCGACGACAACGCATAGCGAGATCTCGAGGATCTAACGTTATTCCGCGATGAGTTCACGACCGCTCGCGATCTCTACCAACAAGGATTTGAGGCGTCTTGCAAGTGTCTTTGGATTTTAATGGCGACACAAAATTCAGTCAAACAAACTGATCCAAACAACTTTGGCGACACGCATCCTGACATGGTTCCTACAACACGGCGAGTGTCTTCTATCGCGCAGTATAACAGGTTATCTAATGCCCACAAACTGGCGTATGTTGAAATGGTGCCTGGCTGGGAAGTTCTGCCTAAGCTCCTTTCCAGTCAACAACGGAATGCGATCGGCCACGGGACAGCGCGACACGATTTACTGAAAGGCCGTGTCTACAGCGACAAGGACCCTCAGGGTGTCACTTACCTCCGCTTCCTCGAAAAGACTTTCGGAGCGTTTGAAGCGCTAAGTATCTTGATGCAGGTACTGAGATCAGCTCGGATTGCGACGTCACCAGACTTCAGGTCGGTCTAACGTTGCGAGGAGATACCTCTATGGTTGAGGGTAGAGGATTTCAGAGCTACTTCGATAGAATTTAGAATGTCAGCAAAAACGACATTTGCCGCGACTTACGACACCAAATTTTCTTAAACCACCATCCATCTAACATAAAATGAAAATCCCATTCTCTATGGGAGCTCCAAAATCGACCCCTCAGTCGAAAACTGCTACTTCTTCCGCTTCTTAGCCGTCAGTGAGAACGGCCCCCACGAGGACGGCGCCTCTTTCCGCAAAGTCAAATTCCGATTCTTACGATCCCACTGCACTGAGAACTCGAACCGGGTTGCCGTTTCCTCACCCTCGTCCGTCCCGTGAGTCCATGTGACTGACGCAGGCATCTCCTCGGTATTTACTTCTTCAGGAATACCTGAAGCAACATCACGGTATTCATGGACGAAGTGCCGTTCCTCGCCCGTTTCTTCCACCGTCACAGAGGTTCCCGACATGCTCCACACCCCCTGAGCAGCCTCTTTCTCACCCCCATCTCTCCGCTCAGCCTGCAATTCCCACTTTCCCTCACTTACTGTAAGAACTGCAGTCTTCCAACTCTCCATATCATCAAAAGATATGTCCCAGGTGCCAGCGGCGAACTTCTTGAAAGCCAAAGTGGAACCGGAACAGCCAGTCAGAGGAGCGATAGCCGCACCGGCAGTCACGATCGACAGGTACTTGATCGTCTCACGACGACCAAGAGCGTGAGTGAGAAAACGAATCTGCTGTCGCATGGCTCGAATCCTTCAAGGTAGGGTGGGGACCGGGCGTTGAGAGGCGCCCGTAACTACCCAAGAAGATCTACACCTGCAGTCGAAACTTTTCACAGTTGATTTATGTCAGCACCCTTCAGTTCTCCTATCCTTCTCACCAGCCCTGAGCATGTTTGAGAAGTACCGCATCATTGAAGACTGCTGCTGCCCCCGTACCCTCATCACCCTGACAATGCGCTGGAAATGCAGGTAGAGGAGTCGGTGGGAGGGGCGGGATAACCACCCCTGGCTACAATGCCGCTATGAGCCAACGTGCACCCCTCCCCCAGGGTCATCCCACCGACAACGATCTGGCGCGGTGCGCCATACGATCATGAATATCGCGTCTCTCAGTGTCGACACTGCCGTCGGCGTTGTCACCGCACTGACTGGCCTGATCGCTGCCGCTGTGGCCACCACACAGCTGTCCTACCGCCACCGCATGATGCGGACTGCCACCTGGGCACAGGAGCAGATCCCCTCAGCCACCGGTGAGCGCAAGCAGCACCTAGAGAACATGCAGCGCTGGGCGCAGTCTGAGGTGGTGGCAGCGACGATGATTCCGGCATGGAAGTATGTTGAAGCGATTGTTGTTGCGACGATCACGGTAATGATTCCCGTCCTGCGAGAGCAACCTATGACGCCGTTCATGATCATTATGTTCTGCATCCAAATTTTTGAGTATCGGCGCACCATCCTTTTTTATCTCGAGCGCCATAAATGCGCACGTGACTACTACTTAGACCAGCCAGTGCGACCTGCGCGTATCGGATTCTTACTTCCACTCAATAAGCAAACGTATAAGACTTTCATTCCAGCCGGCCTTGCCGCTCTCGCGGTGACAGTGACATCATCGGTGTTAGCGAATTTCATTCACCACAGTAGGAGTAGCGCATTTATATACGCCATCGTCATAGACATTGTGACACTCAATTGCATTGGAAATGTCTGCCGTTCCGCCATTCATCCTTTTCTCAAGCACTTGAAGAAGTACTAGCCAAGTCGAAGACATACTGGCGCCAGGCCGACCACATTCTACCTGTCACGATATCGCGCTTTACACTCACGCATTAACGTGCTTAAATAGAAATATGACTGAAAAAGACTTCCAACGCATACAAGAACTACTAACCACTAACCTCAGCGCTGCCGAGAAGAGGATCAATGGTAGGCTGGACAAAGTTGATGAACGACTTGATAAGATAGATGGCCGTTTGGACAGTTTAGAAGGTCGCATGAACGGCTTAGAAGGTCGCATGGATAAGCTGGAACACGAGATAAAAGACGTACGCAGCAACATGGAGGAAAGTTTCGACGCCATTGGTGCTCAGTTCAATGAGATTGACAACCAGTTCGCAGAACTGGACAAGAAGATCGACCGCAACCACCAGGAAGTAACCAAGCGAATCGACACACTCAGTAAAGACATCAAAACTCAGCGGGAAGACGCCCTCCAAGATCAAGGCGCACTACGGCTGCTCACCACGCAGCATGAGGATCTCGCTGGCCGGGTGACAATTGTTGAGAGTAGGTTGCAGGCGGCGTAGCAGCGCAGGCAAGCGCAGGCACCTCGATTACTCCGTTGGACGCCGGTTCGCCGGCGTCTATTGCTTTGTCTGCTGCTGCGTCAGCGATGTAGGTGCCGCCTACTTTGCTGGAGGGTAAGTGTTCTAAAACCCAACCTTAGACGTGCCCGGTAGCCCGCAAGGATGCTCTGGCTGCCCCCCTGGCAGCAGGATGTGGCCCGCATAGCGAGGTGCACCGCGTTACCCACAATCAGATCACGATTCAGCCACAAACAGCCCACTGGGACGGGAGACGGCTACTGGCTCGTCGTACCGCGCTCTACTATCGATTGCGGCAACGCAGCCCCGTCCCTCCTGGAGGTTTCCTCCAGCCCCTGTCACCCATGGCGACATCGGCGTCGCTCGGTACTGCACTGCCGTAAATCCCTCTCAATTCTATAGCGGAGCCTCCCATGACCCTGACGAGCCATCTCAACGACAAACAATCTCCCTTTCGCAAGCTGGTGGAGAACTGCGCCCCAGCACTCGCAACCGCCGCAGGCCAATCCAAGGCAGGCAAAGAGTTCGCCATGCAGCTCGGCTTCTACGACCTAGTCAAGGCACCGCTGGTCGTCCCGCTGCCGGAGGAAGTACACGACAAACGACGGCACTCACCAACTGTCGGCACTGCTTTCGATATCCGCACCAGGATGATGCTCGACCAGTTTGAACCCAGCTACAGCGCATCTGCCCTCGGCGTCAAGGCGTTCACCCTCATGTACGCACGGCTCATGAAGGACGGTGAGCGTATCACAGAAATGCTGGCAGATAGCTTCCGCGAAGCCGAGAACCTGACGATCCAAGGCACCGAAGAAGACAAAGATCGCGCCAGTATCATCTTCACCTGGTGTGAGGCGTTATATCGGGCGGGCCTGCGCGCACTCTTCAGTTCCTTGGGAGAACGATTGCACGCAAGCAAAACCGTCGATGATCTGTTTGCTTCGATTCCACCTGCCATGCTTGCCGACGTCTCCAACCTGCGCGCTGCCAATCAGGCGCAAGTCGAACAATGGCGCACGATGATCCACAGGGGCGCTAGCTATACGGAGAATCCGCACTTCACTGGTGCCTCCTTGGTTGGCGGCGCTGATGGCGACTGGTTCATCGACGACACGCTCTTCGACTGCAAGGTCAAGGACACCATCACAGCGCCGTGGGTACGCAAAGCCCTCATGCAGCTCCTGGGCTACCTCATCCTCGACCTCGACAACGACTACCAGGCCGAGCGCATCGGCATCTGGTTGCCACGACAGGCGACGGTCAAGACGTGGACCATCGAGGAGATTCTTGGCAGTGAGGCCGGCGAGGTGCTGGCGCAGGCGCGGGTGGAGGTAGAGCGTGTGATGGAGCGAGGGGTGGGGGTGGTGGTGTGACATCATCTCACCCAAAATACATTTACTTTCAAGCCAAAATCAGAAACTTCCTTTATAATCAAAGAATAATAAGGAAACGTCGATGCAAATCACTCGAATCAAGCAAATCAAGGATTACCGCATTTTTCAGAACTGGAAGCAACCAGGCAATACTGACTTCGCGCGCTTTAACGTCATTTACGGCGGCAATGGCAGCGGCAAGTCAACGCTAGCATCTCTCCTGGTCGAACTTGCAGGTGGAGACTGGAGCAGTGGCACGAAATTAGCAGTCAAAGACGACGACAGCAACCCCAACAGTCGTGCCCGCGAGGTTAGTAAGCCAGATAAAGCACTCGCAACACGACTCTGCATATTCAACACTGATTACATAAACACGAATCTTAAACTGGACAGCGGCGAAACCGAGTCGCTGCTCTATCTTGGTAAAGAGAACATCGACAACCAGAAGCGCCGTGAAGAACTTGAGGCGGCGATCGACGAAGCAAACAGTTCGACTATCCCTCAACTCGAGGATAAACTCGAAACGACTGAGAGCAAACGCAACGAGATTGGAAAAACCGGCGCTACGAGGATAGCTAGTAAACTACAGGGAATTGATGCTAGTTACGACGGACGCAGGTACAAGCGCCCTCAATTTATAAAGGCGCTAGATGACGCAGTGCGACTGCCTTCTCGAGACATGTCAGAATTTGACGTCGATCAACAAATCAAACGCATTGCCTCACCGGCTACGGACAGAATCACTGAACTGTCAAACCTAAGCATTCCACTAACAGACATAGTTGCTCAGATGAGTGGAGTTCTAGCACAAACAGTGACGTCAGAAGCCATTGACGGACTCAAGAAAGACCACAAAGCAGCCGCGTGGGTTCAGGAGGGCATGCAGCTGCACCGCGCAGGGGACCGGTGCCTCTTCTGCGAAGGAGTCTATACAGAGGAGCGTATCGACCGACTGAACCGGCATTTCGATGAATCACTGAAGCAGGTACAGCGGACAATCGATACGATCGATACTCAACTCGTTGGGTACGAGAACCAGTGCGAGCAGTTTGAAAAAGGTTTGGAGCCACCGAAATCTCTTGACGAGACTAGGACTAAACGCTGGCTAAGCCACACTGACGCCATTCGTGGCCTCGTCGCAGCAGCGAAGGAACGCTTGGTATTCCTTCGTCAGCAGCTTGCCCGTAAGAAGAGAGAGCTATTCCAGCCATTGACGCTCGAAGAATCGAGCACGGACAGTGCACTGTCTGACAACGTGGATGTTGAGGCTCTCAACGCAATCATCCGTGAACACAACAACGATATCGACAACTACGACCAACTCAAGAAACAGGTCTGCAGCGACGTTGTTCAGTACTACATTGAGGAGGTGCGCGCCGAATACTCCACAGCACTTGACACTATTCAGAATATACAGGATAGCCTTGCGACAGCTAAGCAACAACGTGATGACAACTCGACAGAGCTGCAGCGGCTAAAGAACAGCCAGCAAGATCGTGCTCATTTTGCTCAGCTCCTCACAACCGACCTACACCGCTACTTCGGTCGGGATGAACTCACGTTTAAACTGTCTGACGATGACGGATACTCGATCCAGCGCAATGGACAGAAAGCAGCTCATCTCAGCGAGGGTGAGCAGCGATCTATCGCACTACTATACTTCCTACGGGATATTGAATCGAACGGCGCCAACTTACGGGAGCGCATCGTTGTTTTCGATGATCCGGTGTCTAGCGTTGACGACGGTACGGCGACGGGTGCGTTTGCATACATTTGGGACAAATGCATTGGCAAGAAGCAGAAGGGTGTTGGGCAACTAATAGTACTCACTCACAATTTCGACTTTTTCCGGCGTTGGGTGAATCGTCTCGCTAGCTTGAAAAGGATGTCTGAAGATGAGAGCAATTTGGTTAGTTACTCGGTAAGTGAGTTGCGCGTAAATAGCAGCAGTTCCTCGGCAAGCATCCATGCACGTACACCAGAGCTGGTTCGCTGGGATAGGCCATGGAAGTACGCGCTACTGCGCTCAGAGTATCACTACCTATTCTGGCGTGCCGCCACTGAGCTAGAAAAATGGAATAAGTGCTCATCAAATGTACTGAAGGAGTATGATGCAGCTATTTTGCCCAATGTGTGCCGAAGGTTGCTAGAAGGGTTTTCGAGTTTTCGATGCCCGCAGAAGATCGGCAACTTCGAAGCACAGATGAAGGAGATGCTCGATCAATTACAAGGTAGCGCCAAGCGGACCTATCTCGTAAGATTCTTGCACGAGTATTCGCACAACGAGCAGTGCGATCCAAGCAAACATCTTCAACTGCTTGAGACGCCCAAGATAATCGAAGACATATTTTCGTTTATTCGGGAGATCGACGGCGACCACTACAAAGCGATGTGCGATGCCCTAAACGTGTCACCACTCCCCAAACCTGCAGCAAGGAACGGCAGCGTCGAAAGTACTGATTTAGAGGCCGGCGAGACGTCCTCCAGCTCAGCACAACGCCACTGACAGAACACGTTGAGCTTTCAACAAACTCGGCCCGGTCTGCGTCTGGCATGCCATCAAGCTGACTGTCCGCTCCGTCTAATGCTCCACCCTCAGTAGCGCCAGCATATGCTGAGAGCGGAGCTGCCTGTCTGCCGGTTCTCGATCTCCGTGTGACGACCGTCCGCCTAGGTGCATGAGGCGACAGCTGGAGACTCCTCGGCGAGGTAGCAGCAACAGTTAGCACCACACAGACGTCAGACAGGGCACCCTTGCTCCGGGAGCCCCCGCAGCGTCACGTCACACGCATTCCTCGGTGGCCCGCGGCCGGACGACGCTCAGCGTCTCGATGTCGCTGTGTCTATCCAGTTGATACAAGGTTCAAGGTATACACTTATGCATATCCTCAATTTTGTCGATGAGGCAGCGTGCAACGGAGTTGCGGGCTCTATGCGCAGTATTCCAGGCGAAACTCCTGCTTTCCGAAACGGCGTGTATGGGCCTGCATAACGTTTCGGCTCATGATCATGCCTACCGGCGCAAAACTATATGGTAGGATTTAATCGCAGGCAAGGAAGCCTGCTGGAGTCCACTCCATCGCCCTCACCCACGAGGAGGATCACGATGTGCAAGACAACCAAACTACCTTTCCGTCGCCTCTCAATACTTGGAGCCACGGCCGCCTTGATCGTTGGAACGATGGCAGCAGCACCAACAGCCGCAGCAGATGACGTCACGGCAACAGTGTTCACAGCTGCTAACGTCGAGTATGCGAATCTCAGGAACGGCCCCGGTCTTGAGTATGAGCGTATCGGCCAACTTGACGCTGGCGCCTCTGTCACCCTCATCTGCTGGACTAGCGGTTCCTCGGTACCAAGCCCATTTGAAGATCAGCCTGCCAGCAACATCTGGTACAAGGTGGCTGGCTATCCAAACGCCTGGGTTTCCGATGCCTATCTCTACACAGGAAGCGATCAGCCGGTCGTACCACAGTGCGGAGCTGATGGACAGCCGACCACGACAGCTACGCCAGCCACGGTTTCAGCCACCGTGTTCTCAGATCCAGCTGGCAACTACAGCGCAAGAAGCGGGCCAGCAACGACCTTCCCTGAAGCGGCAACTTATCAGGGAGGCTCCACTGTTAACCTGGGCTGCTGGGTCAATGGCGAACCAGTGTACGGCCGAGATGGCAAGATCTCCACGACTTGGTACCAGGCAACCGACATGCCGGGGGCTTGGGTCAGTGATACCGCTGTCGATACTGGATCGGATGCCCCTGTCACTGCCTCATGCTTCGAAGGCCTTCCCTTAGAGGATCGGCAGTTGTATGAGTATGAGCTACCTAGAATCTCCGGTACTGACGTAAATCTCGCATCAATGAATTTTCTTTTGATGCCCAACTCGAGGATAAGGATTCTCAATTTTTTTGTGGCTAGCCAGCTCGTTACACACTACTTTGATCGCACAGGTTTCCCCGTACAGATCGACTTTGAATACTTTTCCAACAACCCTAGTAAGCCGTTCTTGGAAAAATTGTACAGCATTAAGGTTGGAAGTTCCGATAGTTACGGATTCACCGTCGAAGATGATGGGCTGAGCAAGGTGCTTGCACTCCACAACATTAACTTCAAGCGAGTCTCTAAAGACTGCTTTGAGATAACCGACAGATATAATTTCGAATACCGCACTAAATATGAGATTTTGAAGCTGGCGAACGACATCGGCAAAGCTAAAGAGTTTGATGTATACTCGTCAGGCTGCTTCAAAACCAAGCACGCATAAACTGCACGCCATTTTGATGGCGCTTAGAACGCGGACGCTGAGCCAGTTTGTGTGCTCCTTTCGCTGATGCTATAATTGTTCATAAGTTATGCCATCAGTTAGACTGCATCTCTACAGGACAATCAAAACATTGTCTATCTGTGTTTTCATTATGGGGGTGTTTATCTGCATAACAATGTTGACTTGGCGATACTTCAACCCTATCTCCGACGATATCGTTACTATATTCAACCAACGGATTGCCTCGCCTATTACTAGTCAAGTCTCTATCCAATACAATTCAGGGAACGCAGTGAGTTGGGATGGCAAAAATGGTACAGTGGTAGGGATGTTGTCAAATAAATCTCGGACATCTATGCGTACAACGTTTCCTTTTACAACTTGCTTTGAAGACAAGGGTTGCAAGGCGCAGTGGATGCCAGTTTCCTCCATTGGAATTTCCATTCCTGCCATTACACGCATACCCGGATATGCTCGCATCCTTATCAGACGTGCCACAACTGACGATAGCCGCTGCATTATCCGTCGCTGGATACACAATCGTGAAATATTTCCAACCGCTTGGCGGCCCACTATCACCGACCAAAGCCTCAGCCAAACAAGCCATGAGGTCTTCTGCTTCTCAGTAAAAACAGGAGCATTCGTATACGACTTCAATGAATGGTAATTAATCGTCCATCATATAAGTTCACAAGCCTGGAAAATAACGCTCAACCCCACAAAAAGTACTTATGGAGGAAGTAAGGAAGCTTGTTCGCAGAGCAGGGCAGGTAATCCCTGAATTGGGCACGTGTAGGGGTCGTCATGATCGTACAAAACGTCAATAACAATAAACCCCTCCTAGGCCGAGATGCGACAATGAGTTGCATCACTCTAGATTGTTGGCTCGGTGATTCAATATTGCCGATGCCGCATCTCGCGAGCCCATATCCTGGTATTTGAAGAATGAGCAGGCGCCTGAGATTGAAATTAGCGCTAAAAATGCGACAACATAATGCGACGTGAAGCCGCCTCCAGAGGTGATCCATGCACCGATCAATGACAATGCACCTATGACGGCAAAAGTACCCCTGAGTCTGAGGTCCTGACTTGCCTTGATTGACGCAGAGACTGAAAGCATTTCTTCTGCGTTACTGCTAACTTCTAGGTAACCCCACCTTTCCAGTACTTTGTTTGTTTTCTCAACTAATTGCGTCACGTCTGTATTCGTCATGCTTGTACGGTATCTCAACACATGCCGGAGACGCATCACTTATCTAAGTGACCCGCACCTCGCTTGGCGGAGTTGTTAGTTTATTGCTGTATGTTTGAAAACGGCTCTAACGGCTAGAGCCTGTTTTACAATCCTCATATTCATCAGTACCTATCTGGGCTTAGCGGCTGTCACTATTCTCGACGAATAATCTTCCCTGTCTCGGTGCACTCACCTCGCACCACCTTCCTTACCGTATCCTTACTAACGCCCAGCTTTTGGGCGGTGTGTTTAACCGTGCCAATCTCAGCGTAAGCCTGCCGCACCCGCTCTTGGAAGGCAGGGTCGGCTGGGTTGGTGCGCA
>ERZ772874.1481-NODE-1481-length-12116-cov-4.497388_pt1 | contig 12116 bp, 6 predicted proteins | sample MGYA00580586_ERZ772874 | MGnify/ENA primary metagenome ERZ772874 (study PRJEB29015, sample SAMEA2737952) | human oral metagenome | biome: human oral; feature: human-associated habitat; material: dental | place: China | collected 2154 ... | reverse complement strand
TGGGCAAAAGCTTCTTTCACAGCTTCCTCTTGTTCCTGCCAGAGTGCTTGGATCTTTTCTATACAATGCTCATCTTGAAAATTATTGGTACGAATACTAGCTAAAATTTTTAGAAACATCTTCTTACCTCCATTTGTTTTTTCATTTTAACATATTTATGGAAAAAATGCTAGGTCAGAAAAAGCAAGTGTATCTTCCTCGCTTTTTCTACCGTTGCTGCGACAAAGGCGATATGAAGACCCTCAGGTCGGTTTGATCAACTGGCAAGGCACTTTCAGTTAATTTTCTTCAATACTGATGACATGTGTTTCGAATTCTAGATTGGACATAGATTCTGCTAAATCGGCTCGGATTCGTTTCAAGGCATCTAAACGCATTTCTACTGAGGTATTCGCATTCCCTTGGATGATAAAAATAGCATTTTGAGTCTCATCATCAAATTTATAATGCTCACTATCTCGAACGTCTAACCACGCCAAAACTCCTTTAGCATCACGGTAAACATAGTCCGTCTTTGAAACATGCTTTTCAGTCGAAAGAATAGGAAGAAAAACGTCTTCTTTTTGGCTCACTGTAAACTCTAAGTTACCCTCAATTTTGTCAAAATCGTGTCCACCAATGGCTAATAAAGAATGTAGTGCTTCCACATTGTAAATATCAATAATACTGTTAATATGTGGTAGAGAGCCTCTGTGTTGGACATTTCGGATCAAGGCTGGGACAGTCGGAGGATTTTTCTTAATACTACGCCCTACACGCTGCAACATATCAGTATATCCTTGAATAACTGGCGATTTTAGAAGTTCCTCTAGATTACAATTCAAAGCCCACTCTTCCATCTCTTTTTTCTTTTTCAAAAAATTCGAAGATAGCTCAGCATTTGGATTGACATGCTTAGCAATCCCAATCACAACACTTTCAATTCCTAAGTCTCTCAGACTTTTATCAACGATAACTTCCATAGTGCGAGTCCTCTACTCTTTTTTTTCTTTATTATATATCTTTCAACTATAATGTCAATAAAAAAAGAAGCACTTTACGCTTTGCTTCTTTTTATTTAATCTATTCTTCATTTTCAGTGTCGTCATCTGAAAACTCATCGTCTTCTTCATTGATATCGACATCTTCATCTAAATCGTCCGGCGCTATCTCATTGATTTCAGCATCATAGGCCTCTGCTTCACTCTTTTCGTCGTCCGGATTTTCTTCATCATAGTTGAGTGCAGGGTCTGCTTCGTAAGAATCTTCGTCCTCTGGGTCATCATCACTATAATCAATAGCATCTTCATCGCCATCCATAAAGGCATTCACGCGTTTCTTTCTACGTGCTTTTGATGTATCTTCTTCATCTGTCTCTTCAAGTGCAATGATTTCTTCATCTACTTCATCAATCGCATACCATGAACGCAGTCCCCACTTATTATCTCCGAGTGGAATGAAACTTCCATCAACATTTAATTCTGTATAGAACAAGGGCAGGGCTTCACGAATTTCGCTGTTTGATTTTTCTAGATAATTTTGAATTTCATTGACAAGGTCATTAAAGTACATCTCATGGTCACGACCGCGCAATTCTAAAATAGCACGTGCTACCTCAATCATAGAAAGCTCACTTTTTTCTTGTCCAGCAAATACTTCTAATTCCAAAGTTGGTCTCCTTTTAAACTGATAAAGGCCTTAGCCCTCTTGCATTTTTTCGCTACTTTCTATTGTACGATATTTTTTTACTTTCGTCAAAAGAATTTCGCTCTTTTTCCTTTAAAGAACAAAGAAAAGCCACTAGTTAAACTAGGGCTTTCACAATATTATTTTACTTTTGCAGTACTTGTGATAACTTCAACAGCTTTCTTAATTGCAATATCGTGTTTTAGCATATCTTCTGAAAGAAGTTGACGAACACGTTCTACTTCCATGTTGTAGTCAGTTGCAAGTGAAGTGATTTCTGCTTCAATTTCTTCTGCACTTGCTTCAAAACCTTCTGCTTTAGCAATCGCTTCAATTACAAGATTTGTCTTAGTACGAGCTTCAGCATCAGCTTCATGTTGTTTGTGAAGATCTTCTTGAGTTGTACCAGTGATTTGGAAGTACATGTCTGGAGAAATACCTTGGCGTTGCATATTTCCAAGGAACTCGTTTACTGAACGGTGAACTTCTTCATGCACCATTTCTTCTGGTAATTCTACGATTTCTGCATTTTCTACTGCAAGATCAATCGCTGCTGACTCAACTGCATCTTTGTACGCTGCTTCTTTTCCTTCAGCTAATTCTTTGCGATATTTTTCTTTCAATTCATCAAGAGTTTCCACTTCTTCATCAATGTCTTTAGCAAGCTCATCGTCAAGTGCTGGAACTTCTTTTTCTTTTACTTCATGAATAGTTGTGACAAACTTAGCTTCTTTTCCTGCAAGGTCAGTAGCTTGATAGTCTTCTGGGAATGTAACAAGCACATCAACTGTTTCACCAGCTTTATGACCAACCAATTGCTCTTCAAAACCTGGGATGAATTGACCGCTACCGAGTCCAAGTGAGAAATTATCACCTTTACCACCGTCAAACTCTACACCATCAATAGAGCCAACGAAATCGATAACAACAGTATCGCCTTCAGCTGCTGCTCCATCTTTCAGAACTAACTCAGCTAAATTATTGCGTTCACGTTCGATACGTGCGTTAACATCTTCGTCTGTCACTTCTTTTGAAAGATCTACAGATACTTCAAGGTTTTTGTAAGCACCAAGTTTCACTTCTGGTTTCGTTACAACTTCTGCAGAAATAGTCCAATCTTGTCCTTTTTCCATTGATACAACATCAATTTTTGGTTGGGCAACTACTTCAATACCAGCTTCCTTGACAGCAGCTTCATAGGCAGTTGGAAGCAAGTTGTTCAAAGCGTCTTGGTAAAGCGCTTCTTCACCAAATTTTTGATTGAAAACAGGGCGTGGAAGATGACCTTTACGGAAACCTGGCACATTAATTGTTTTCTTTACTGAGTTAAACACACGGTCTAATTCTGGTTTAATTTGTTCTTGACTAATTGAAAAAGTCAAGACACCACGGTTCGTTTCTTTATTTTCAAATGATACAGACATTCTGTCATTTCTCCTTAAAATTTATTGAGTACACGCTATTATATCACATTCAGCTCTTTTTTCAAAATGGAATTCTAGTTTTTCTAACAAAAACAACATCTTTTCTGAAATTTCAAAAGAAATTCATGATTCTTAAAACAAAGTCTCTTTTTTACTTAGACCACCAAATGGAGTTTTCATCCATAAAGCTATTGGTGTTCTTCAGCAACTGCGTAAAGACAGCATATTTGAAGTCCTTGGTTGCGCGTTCATCGACACGAGACTTCTTCAGATCCTTGTCAACAGCTTCTGCAAAGCCAGCTTTCAACTCTTCATAAGTAGTATAGACTTTTCCATTGACAGTCACTGGCTTAATACCTAAGGTTTGTGCTTTATCCACAACTTTTCTGAAGTAAGCTTTCTTGAAGGCTTCCATGGTTTCAAATTCGCCTTCAGAAATTTGCTTGATGATAAAGTTGTCGCTCAAACCAGTCACACCTTGCTCATTGGCTGTCTTACGGTGTTTATTGGAAGCATAGCTTACAAAGCCTTTTTCATAGCCATAGTAACCCCAGATTCTGAAGGTATTATGCTTGAACATCAAGGCGCCTGGCGCTCCAGTATTGTTTTGACCGCCGCCATAGATGCCTGTCATGAAGTCAATAGCAATGTAACTAGAGTCATAGTCGGCAGGATTATAAGTTCGATTGTCAACCGCACGGTTAGACAGCAAGCCTTGATCGACCAGGTCGTCTACAGATGAAACGGACATATTCGCTTTCTCCTCAGCCGTCAACTCTCTTACGACGTCGTATTGGGTGCGAGCATCTACAATTTTTGGCTCAACCTTCTTGAACCATTTAGCTGCAGCTTCATTTCCTTTAGCCACAACCGCTTGACCTTCAAGGTAATCCAGCAGCATGAGGGTATCATTATATCCCTTCATGTAATGGTCGATGTCTGCTCGATTCTTGAAGAGACTTGGCGAGCTATTGAAAATGAGACTGCCATCATTTGGACGTTCAAAGGCCATATTGAGACCTAGAGCACCCCAGCCCGGCTGACCAGGAACAGGTGATTGAAGCAATCCTTGGGCATAACCTTCTGGTCCGATACCTTGTCGTCTGCCATGGCCCCCTAGATAAATATAGCTGTCATTGACGTGGGTGAGTTCGTGCGTGAAGACGGACACACCGTATTCTGTCAAGAGGTCAAAGGCTTCGAAGTTCACACGAATCTGACCAGCAGCGTGGGCACCATAACCATTTGATTTGTACCAGCCACCCGCTCGGCCGCCAACTAGGTTAAAGAACTCGCGGGATGGTGCATAAGGATTGCCCTTATTATCATTTCCGTTGACATCAATCCAGCCACGTCCTTCTACATCGAAACCATCCCATACAGCCGTTACATTTTGCTTGACCATTCTGGACTTGATATCATCTGAGAGCAGTTTGTACCAAGTGTCTACGTGATTTCGATGCTGGGTCGCTACTTCCTTGATGCGCGCGTTAAATCGTTCATCAGACCATGACCGGCGCTTGTCTCTGTTGACAAAGGCCATGGTGCTATAGTTTGACAGAATGGCTAAGCGCGTATTCTTCAAGGTTAGAAGTGGGAGGATATAGTTGCTGAAGTACTCAGAGTTGAGGTTGTCAAAGACGCGATACTTAGCAGACTTGATCTCCTCGACTTCTGACTGGCGTTCTTCAAACTGAATAAAGCCTCGAGTTGCATCCTTGAACCAAGTATCCATGTCCGCAAAGTCAGTCAGCAGGCGACGGTTGTAATCCAAGTAAGCGACCAAATCACTAGACTTGGACTCAGCCTTCAACTGACGTGCAAACATATTGACATTGTCTGCCCCTTTCAGTTGATTTTCTGTTGAACGACCAATCTTAATCAGACGATCTAGCAATGACACTTTTTCACCATAGAAGTCTGGTTTGAAGAGCACCAGCTCCTTGAGGTTATAGTCGCCAAACTTGAGATCGTAATAACGGTTGAGGTAGGTCAGACCGAGCATGATAGCGGTCTTGTTCTCTTCGATTTTAGCTTTCAGAGCTCCATTAGCTGCTGGATTGTCAGCATGGAATCTTGTCCATTCATTGGCTAGAAGCTTACTAAGCATATCCTGCAAGTTGGATTTCACTTCACCCAGAGATTCATCCAAGAAGAGGCGCTTGACTTTATTGACCCTATCATTGTCATTAGGAAGACCCACTGAACGATAGACTTCATCACTGTACAGCTCAAAACTCTTCAAGCTCTCAGTCAGCTGAGTCAGCAAGTATTCTTTGACCGCCGTTGAATGATTTGGAGTATAGACTGTACCAAGCTCTGCAATCTGATATTCCGGCAGAGCCGTCTGTTCAAATCGTGCTTGATTTTGAAGATTGTAGATGGTCTTGCTTCCGTCTGCAAAATGGACTAAGATCTTATCAGCATCCGTTCCGCCAGCAACAAACTGATTGCCCTTCAGGGCTTGAACCGCTAAGACTTTCTTGGTCAACAAGTCTCCTGCTTTACCAGCATCCACCAGCTTATTAGCTTCATGAATCAAGAACTCTTGATTGTAGAAAGGCATAAAGCGTTCTAGGTTCTGATAAAGCTGTTCATTTTCTGCCTTGTAACCTGGCTTATCTTGATAAGTACTTGTTCTCAGGATAGCAGCATTTAGCTTCTCAATTGTTACTTCATTTGCACTGGTTTGTTCAAGAGCCGTAATCCGATAGCTCTTAACTTTTTGCTCCGCTTCAGCTTCTGTCAAGCGACGGAACTTGGCATCTTTTCCTGTCTTGGTTCCAGAGCTTTGTCCCTGAACACCAAAGAGATTTTGGAGTTTTTGTCCCATCCAAGCATCCGTAATCTCATTATCTGAGCTAAATAGCTCTTTTCCGTTCACTACTGTGGCATAGCTGACAGTGTCATTGATAGTTCCATACGGCCAAATGGAAGCAGCAATACCAGCTGCATTTCTTGAGCCTGCATCCTCTAACTTACCTTTGGCAACGGACTGCATCAATCTACCCCAATTACCCCAGCCTGCACCTGAATAGTTAGTGAAGTTTTGGGCGACCAGCATGCCTGCATTTTGGCCACCCTTGACCCAAATATCTGCTTCAACATAGGCACGTTTCACTAAGGACATAGCGTTACTTCCTGCGATACCGCCTGTCACAGAGTTTCCACCCTTGGACTTGATGCGACCCTTAAAGGAGACATTTTCAACTCGAGATTGGCCTTCTATATTATTAACCAAACCGGCAATATGGTCTCTTCCTTCTAAGTAGCCTTGGACATTGACGTTTTCGATTACTCCTTTATTCTTCAATCGAGCAGCAATTGTGGCAATTGTATCGCCTGCTTGCGAATCTGGATAGACCATATTGACTCGCTTAAAGTCAATATCCTTGACCATTCCGCCAGTAATCGTATCAAATAGAGGATGCGCCAAGTCTAAAATCGCATGGCGCTCACCATTTTGACCACCAATCAGCTGGCCTTTGAATTCACCTGGCAGGTAAGACTTGCTGTTGGCTGGTTTGTCAATCAGCTTGGCACTGATACTACGGCCTAAAATAAAGGTTCCAGAAGGATTTTCCTTGATACTATCCAAGAGATCTTGGAAGTCATAGTAGACATCTCCTTCGCGCTTCTTAGCCTTTTCCAGATAAAAATCAAAGCTGTTTTGAAGACCAGTTGCGCTTCTTTGCAGCAAGTCTGGCAACTGAGCCTGAATCTTGAAGACAGGTTGGTTATCAACGACCACTTCCTCGATAGAGGTAACCGGCAGGACAGTATCCTTAAACTGATCTGATGTAAAGTGCAGGTAATATTGGTCTAGATTTGCTGGTTTTTCAGCCAGAGTAGGCATCAATTTTGTCTGACCATTCTCAACCTTCATCAAGGAGACATTCGTAATAGATTTGAGCTCTACCTTCTTCAGGTCCAGCTGGACTGTTTCTTGAGCTAATTCCTGACTTTCAGGGCCATTTCCTAAGTCATAGGACAGAGTCGTCTCAATCTTATACGGTGTATAGTAGTCCAAACCACTGAAGCTAGCAGTCAGCTGGCCTGCCGCCAAGTTCTGCTCAGCTACCAGCTGGCCATCCTTCTTCAGACGAACATGAGCACTAGTAAAGGCTTGGTCCCTGTCCGTCAGCTGGTATTGAATTTGCGCAGATTTCTGCAATTCATCCTTCTTAACTGCTGAAACGGTCAGAGTCGGCGCTGCTTTAAGGGCCAATAAGTCAGCTAAAACTTGCTTGAGCTGGTTGACACCCGCATCTACTTCATCTTGACTCGACGAAGTTTGATAAACCGTCGCAGCCATATTCTTAATTGCTTGCAGCTGCTGGTAGGATTGATTGGTGTAAACTGCTGGATCCACAGCCGCTGCTAAAGCTAGCTGCTTACTTAATTCTTCTTTATTAACGCGAGTCTTAGTGCCACGAGTAACCACTGTATCAACCGCTTCCTGCAAGATGCGCTCAGTTGTTTGTGGCTCTGATATCCGATTGCCGTCCAAGACTTCGTAGCTGGTTACAATTTCTTTTTGTCCTGGAGTTCCATCGACAGTGGTCTCTTCATCAAGATACTTGCTATCATCTGTCTTGTGAACAACTTGAGGCTCAATCGTTTCTAGCTTGATGTCCGTATGCAGACTAGGTAGTTCTGGTTGCACTGTCGATTCGCCATTGACACCACTGGTGTACTCTGGCAGAGCGGGCTGGACCGGAGCTATGTCTCCTGCTGTACCTACCGGAGCAGTGTAGGCTGGAAGTTCTTCTTGAACTGCTGATTCCCCATTAACACCACCGGTATATTCTGGTAGAGCGGGCTCTACCGGGGCTGTGTCTCCTGCCGTGCCTACCGGCTCCGTGTAGACCGAATTTTCTGCTTGAACTGCTGATTCCCCATTAACGCCGCCAGTGTATTCTGGCAAAGCTGGCTCTACCGGGGCTGTATCTCCTGCCGTTCCTTCCGAAATTGTATAGCTAGGATTTTCTGCTTGCACAGTTGATTGGCCATTAACGCCGCCGCTATACTCTGGCAAATCTAGCTCTTGTAAGCTTTCCCCTTTTGCCGTCTCTGTAGTTGGATTTGGTGGCTGAGGAGCTGGAAGCTTCCCTGATTGCCCTGAATCATTTGCAGCAGGGTTCAGCTGATACAACAACCCTGCCTGAGCAGCTCGATCAATAGAATCAGAGTCCTCTTTTGCAACTTCTGATAATTCTGCTTGACCTCGAGCTTCTTGACCGGCTGGTAGGGAGGCTGGCTTGCTCCCTGTCAAAGCCAGCAAATCAGAAGCGGTAAAGTAACCGATATAGTTATAGCCTGCAATGGTCACATCCGCTTCAGAAACTGTTGACGAAACCGCAACTTGACGGTTATATGAAAGCAATTCCCGATTTTCTAGCGCAAACGCTTGAGGAGACTGTAATAGAGTCTGTCCCAAGCTGCCTAGCAAAAGAACTCCTAGCAATTTGCCAGATTTCTTTCGTGAGAATACCAAGACAGCCAAAATAGCCGTTCCCGCAAATAAGCCGAGAAGTGGCTGACCATTATTTCCTGTACGCGGCAAGACAGCTTGCCCATCTTGCTTCCGATAAATCAGGTAATAGTTTTCTCCAGTTTGCAGATTTTCAGGAAGACCTTGCTTAATCAGCCCTTTTTCCTGTTCTGTTAGTTCTTGCTCTTCGACAAAGGTATAGCGAGCGGTCTCACTGCCTCCTACTTCATCTGCAGCAACAATCGAACTGGACAAAAAGCTTCCAAAAATCACAGCAGCAATGATAACCGAGCCTATGCCTACAGACAATTTACGAATCGAATATTTTTGAATCTTCTCTTGTGCTTTCCCAACTCTTTTCACTATTAACCTCTTCATTTTATAAAAAATCTTCCATGCTTTTCTAAACCATATCTTATATAGAGTAGTTTGGCTGTTGCATCTAGTATTATCATAAACTTTTTGAGTATTTTTTACAATTTATTTCTCTTAAAAATGCTTTTAACAAATAAAATCCCAGACTAAAGCTTTTGCCCAGTTCTCATCACATTTCCAAATTCAGGTAGCCATTTTTAATAAACAAAGAAACAAAATTTTCACAAAAAAGATTCTTCACAACTCAAAAAACAGTCTAAAACCATTTGATTCTACAACCTGATTTGCTTCCAATATGACCTACCAAATATCTTGACATACATCACCTATAACCTCCAATCAATAATTTGAAGCATGTAAAAAGTTGTGACGAAATAAAATGAGGTTGAGACATATTTGTTCCAACCTCACTCTTCATAACGAATTTCTTTCAAATAAAGGCCATTAGGATCCGCTGTCGGGCCTGCCAAATTTCGATTTTTCTCATCTAATATTCGCTGAATTTGCTCCACTGGCATACGTTTATTTCCAATTTTTAGCAGGGTACCAACCATATTACGAATCTGCTTATATAGGAAGCCATTCCCCGAAAAAGTAAAAACTAGAAAATTGCGCTCTGCATCATAGCGGACCTTGGCCTCGGTGATGGTCCGAACCTTGTCTACCACACTGGTCCCCGATGCAGTAAAACCTGTAAAATCATGTGTTCCCTCTAGTTGCACAATCGCTTCTTCTATTAGACTTAACTCTAAAGGATATGGATAATGTGTGGCATAATGGCGCATCATAGGATTTTTAGGACGGCCAACATCCACTAAAAATTCATAGGTCTTACCATGCTTATTATAGCGGGCATGAAAATCCTCAGCCACTCTCTCAACGCTAATAAAATCAATATCTTCTGGCGTCTGCGTATCTAAGGCAAAACGTAATTTTTCTTCATCCCTCTCCCCAGGCAAATCAAAATGCAGTACTTGCCCTAAAGCATGAACACCACTATCGGTTCGACCTGCTCCATGAATGACCGCAGTCTGCCCTTTATTGATACGGGTCAAGGTCTTCTCAATTTCTTCCTGAACACTCCTGGCATGGGGTTGCCGCTGAAAACCAGCAAATCCATAGCCATCATAGGAAATAATCGCTTTATATCTTGTCATACCTCTATTTTAGCAAGAAAAAAGCAAACCTGCAATCAATCTCATCCCCCTTAAAATGTACAACACTGTTGTTATAAGAAAAAACACGGGAACCGATACCACCTTTCAAAAAGATAAAAAACACTTTTGCTACAAAGCTACAGATAGCCAATGAATCAAAAACAAATGGTTTTTTTAAGCAACATTCACGATACCAACATTTTCTTCTTGCACTTGTTTTATACTTTTTCCAACAAGGAAAATTTATCCTTCTTATAGTTCCTTTGATGATTAGACTACATTTTATACAGAAGGCGAAGATTATGAACCAAAAAGTTGATTATCTGGTAGCGTATTTGCCGATTATTTCTGCAGAAGCGACCCTTTAATCTAGCTTTTTCTCAAATGCAAATTGGATATTTCTTGATATCGTTGTAGCGGAGGGTGAACAATAGCTACAATTCTTTGCCACTTTTATGGGCTGGATGTCAACAAAAAGGTTGAGAACAATTTCAAGTCCCTTATTCCTGATTCAATAAAAAGCATGATTTTAAAGATCATGCTTCTGCGCATTTATTCTCCTTCAAAGGCATCTTTTACTTTGTCAAAGAAACCTTTTTTCTTAGGATTCACACTGATATTACCTGCAGCTGCAAATTCTTTGAGAGCTGCTTTTTGTCTATCATTAAGTTCAGTCGGTGTGACGACATTGACAGTAACATATTGATCACCCATGTTTCCACCACGTAAGCTCGGCGCTCCCTTGCCACGCAAACGGAAACGTTTACCGGTCTGCGTCCCTTCTGGGATGTTTAATTCCACATCACCGTGAACAGTTGGAATATCTACACTATCTCCAAGGGCCGCCTGAACAAAATTCAGATTAAGATTATAGTAAATGGTAGAACCATCTCGCTTAAACTTATCACTTGGTTCAACATTTACAACAACATAAAGATCGCCATAAGGACCACCGTTAAAACCAGCCTCACCCTGACCAGTCAGGCGGACTTGCTGACCAGTTTCCACACCAGCAGGAATCTTTACATGTACGCTATGGGCTTGCTTTTCATGACCAGTGCCGTGACATGTCGCACATGGATCTTTGATTTCCTTACCTCGCCCATGGCAAACATCGCAAGTTACTTGACGACGCATCATCCCAAGCGGTGTCTGAGTGTCCACGTTGATAACACCAGCACCATGACAACGTCCGCAGGTAATAGGACTAGTGCCTGGCTTAGCACCAGAACCATTACATGTTCGACAAGAAGCTTCCCGATTATACTTGATTTCCTTTTCAGTGCCGAAAATCGCCTCTTCAAACTTAAGATTAACGCGATATTGAAGGTCATCTCCTTGGCGTGGCGCATTCGGATTTCGTGTACCTCCTCCACCAAAGAAGCTGGAGAAAATGTCTTCAAATCCACCAAAGCCAGCACCGTCAAAACCACCGAAACCGCCAGCACCACCAAAGCCACCGTTTGCACCTGCCGCACCATATTGGTCATAGGCCGCACGTTTTTGGTCGTCGCTCAAAGTCTCGTAGGCTTCTTGAACTTCTTTATATTTTTCTTCTGCCCCAGGATCTTTATTAATATCTGGGTGGTATTTTTTAGATAATTTCCGATAGGCTCTCTTGATCTCATCCTGAGAAGCGCTCTTAGAGACTCCTAGACGGTCATAAAATTCTGTATTGTTCATGATTTCAGATACAAAGGGTGTTAAGCGGGCAAAGCCAAAATAGGAGTTTTGACAACGGACACCAGTGTCCTAGGAAAAACTATCTTTTTGGCACAGCCCGTAGCCCGTGTTCAGTTACGAACACTCTTGTTCCTTTCTATTGATGTGTGAATCAAACTACGATTTAAGTCGTGTTCAATTCCTCTCTTTTATATTTAGTAAGAAATTTCGAACCTCTGATTCAATTTCCTGAATGCTCTTTGTTTCCTTCTGTTAATTTGGAAAAACGAACTAAGAATGTTGGTTAGGTTCCTTTCTTACCGAAAAACAGAGGCTGGG
>ERZ772874.1479-NODE-1479-length-12130-cov-14.888116_pt1 | contig 12130 bp, 15 predicted proteins | sample MGYA00580586_ERZ772874 | MGnify/ENA primary metagenome ERZ772874 (study PRJEB29015, sample SAMEA2737952) | human oral metagenome | biome: human oral; feature: human-associated habitat; material: dental | place: China | collected 2154 ... | reverse complement strand
CACCTTACAGTGGGGAAATCAAGATTAATGGTTTGACCCTGCGAGAAGATGCGACTAGCTACCGCAAGCAGATTGGATATATCCCAGAGACCCCTAGCTTGTACGAGGAATTGACGCTCAGAGAGCATATTGAGACGGTTGCCATGGCTTATGGTATCAATCAGAAAGTGGCTTTTGAGCGAGTAGAACCGCTTTTAAAAATGTTCCGTTTGGATCAGAAGTTAGATTGGTTCCCTGTTCATTTTTCAAAAGGGATGAAGCAGAAGGTCATGATTATCTGTGCCTTTGTCGTAGATCCGAGTCTTTTCATCGTTGATGAGCCTTTCCTTGGGCTCGATCCCTTGGCGATTTCAGACTTGATTCAGCTTTTGGATGTGGAAAAGCAAAAAGGCAAGTCCATCCTCATGAGTACCCACGTGCTGGACTCGGCGGAGAAGATGTGTGACGCCTTTGTTATTCTCCACAAGGGAGAGGTGCGGGCTCAGGGGAACCTCCAGCAACTCCGCGAGGCTTTTGATATGCCCGAGGCTAGCTTGAATGATATTTACTTGGCTCTGACCAAAGAGGGGGACCTATGAAAGACTTGTTTTTAAGGAGAAAGCAGGCTTTTCGTAAGGAGTGTGTTGGTTATCTGCGTTATGTTCTCAATGACCACTTTGTCTTGTTCCTGCTGGTTCTCATCGGTTTTCTAGCCTACCAGTACAGTCAACTCTTGCAAGATTTTCCTGAAAATCATTGGCCCATCCTCTTGTTTTTGGGAATTGTATCTGCCTTGCTTTTGGCTTGGGGCGGAATCGCGACCTACATGGAAGGACCTGACAAACTCTTTCTCTTGGTCAGTGAAGAGGAGCTCAAGTCATACCTCAAAGGGCAGACGGTGCGTTCATTGGTTTTCTGGACAATTGTGCAAACCCTCTTTTTACTCTTGTTTGCGCCATTGTTTTTAGCCATGGGCTATGGCTTGCCAGTCTTTCTCGTCTATGTGCTTTTTTTAGGAGTTGGGAAATACCTAGTCTTTCGCCACAAAGCAAGCAAATTTTTCACTGAAACTGGACTGGACTGGGACTATGTGATTGCCCAAGAAAGCAAGCGCAAGCAAATCTTGCTTCGTTTCTTTGCTCTCTTTACTCAGGTCAAGGGCATTTCAAATAGTGTCAAACGTCGCGCTTATCTGGATTTTATCCTAAAAGCGGTTCAAAAGGTGCCTGGGAAGATTTGGCAAAATCTCTATCTACGTTCTTACTTGCGAAATGGAGAACTCTTTGCCCTCAGTCTCCGCCTCCTCTTCCTATCCTTGTTAGCTGTGATCTTTATTGAGCAAGCTTGGATCGCGACAGCGGTAGTAGTTTTATTTAACTATCTCCTGCTCTTTCAGTTACTGGCCCTCTATCATGCCTTTGACTACCAGTACTTGACTCAGCTCTTTCCACTAGAAAAAGGGGAGAAAGAGAAGGGACTACAGGAAGTTATCCGAGGATTGACAGGTTTTGTTTTATTAGTTCAACTGATAGTTGGTTTGATTACCCTCCAAGAAAAACTAGCCCTTCTAGCCCTGCTTGGAGCTGGACTGGTTTTACAAGTCTTGTATTTGCCTTATCAGGTAAAACGTCAGATGCAGGATTAATCTTACTTATAGGACACTAAAAAAGAAGTTGAGTTCTGTCTCAGCTTCTTTTATTTTCTACAAGATAATAGTTGGTCCGTAGAGACTTAGCTTGGTTTTGACTTGGTCAAAGTGGAAACGGTCATAGGTCCGCCAAGCGGCGCGAGTAGGAGCATCTGGATTGAGAGCGCTAAGACCCAGGAGAAGACTGGAAGTCTGGTAAAATTTTTCCAGTTCAATCAAGAATCGATTATCCACTGTCTCAGTTTTAGAGAGAAAGTCAAGGATATTGTTCAGTTGCTCCTGAAAGCGAACGTCATCAGCTGTTGCCTGTTTGCATGCTTGATAGGCTTTGTTTAACTCAGTAATCAAAGTCTGAGCTGTTTTGATAGGGTCTGTATCCGTCATGAGAATTCCTCCTTTGTGATGGTTCTAAAGTTGTTTCAAGTGATTGTCTTTCTATAATCATAGCTTATCACTTTTAACTCTTTTTCTACTTTCAAATCTTTAATTGTCATTGAAATTTCCTGAATGGTAACTGCAGGATTTTATGATAAAATAATTGTAAGGTTATCATAGCTATTTTGCGAATGATTCGACACTTTAGGAATTTTTGAGAACCGTTTAGGATTTGGTGAAAAATAGTTTCTAGACTTATGCTATCCTCTTTTTAGGAGGTTTTATCCATGAACTACATTATCATCCAAAAAGAGAAAGAAATTTTCAAATTAAACATAAAGGATATCTACTATATCCAAACGCATCCAAGTAAAGCCCATACCGTGCAGATTGTTACAGAAAACGCTAGCTTTGATCTATTTCAAAATTTAAGCAATCTTGAGAAACAATATGGGGAAACCTTGACGAGATGTCATCGAAATTGTCTGGTCAACCTTGAACGAGTAAAATCCATGGATATCCAATCAAAGACCCTCTTTCTTGGAGAAGAAGGTCGATATGCTGTTCAGTATGCCAGACATCGCTATAGAGACATTCGCCAAAAATGGTTGAAACAAGGAGAGTAAGAAGATGAGAATATTTGTTTTAGAAGATGACTTTTCCCAACAAGCTAGAATTGAAACGACGATTGAGAAACTTTTGAAAAAACAGAGTATCATTCCTAGTTCTTTTGAAGTCTTTGGGAAACCAGACCAACTGCTGGCAGAGGTGCATGAGAAGGGGGCGCATCAGCTATTCTTTTTGGACATTGAGATTCGAAACGAAGAGATGAAGGGGCTAGAGGTGGCTAGAAAGATTCGGGATCGAGATCCTTATGCCCTGATTGTCTTTGTGACAACTCACTCAGAGTTTATGCCCCTGTCCTTTCGCTACCAAGTGTCAGCTTTGGACTACATTGATAAGGCTTTGTCGGCAGAGGAGTTTGAATCTCGTATCGAGACAGCTCTTCTCTATGCCGATAGTCAAGACAGCAAAAGCCTGGCGGAAGATTGTTTTTACTTTAAATCAAAATTTGCTCAATTCCAGTATCCTTTTAAAGAGATTTACTATCTCGAAACGTCTCCTAGAGCCCATCGTGTCATTCTCTATACCAAGACGGACAGGCTGGAGTTTACAGCGAGTTTAGAGGAGGTTCTCAAACAGGAACCCCGTCTCTTGCAGTGCCACCGCTCTTTTCTCATCAATCCTGCCAATGTGGTTCATTTGGATAAGAAAGAAAAACTCCTTTTCTTTCCCAATGGTGGAAGCTGTCTAATCGCGCGTTATAAGATCAGGGAAGTGTCTGAGGCTATCAATAACTTACACTGAGTGAGGTGATGGAATGGAATTAGTTTGGAAGATAGTATATGCGTTTTTGATATCTGGATTGGAATTGTTTATATTTTTTAAGGTGGATGGAATTGTTCTAACTCTGGAGAGAGTTTTTAAGGCCTTTCTTTTTAAGATACTTTTGGCAGTTGTTTTTGTAATGATTAGCTATATAGTAGGAAATGCTTACCTATCTTATTTTGTGGAACCCTTGTACGGCATAGGTTTATCTTTCTTATTGTTAAGAGGGCTTCCTAAAAAACTCCTTATCTTTTATGGTCTCTTTCCAATGATATTGGTGAATCTCTTTTATAGAGGAGTCTCCTATTTTGTGCTTCCATTTTTGGGACAAGGGCAAGTATATGATGGCTACTCATTTACTGGGTTATGTATAATAATTTTCAATTTCTTCATTTCTCTAGCTTTTTTGAAATGGTTGGGCTATGATTTCACTAAGTTGAGAAAGGAGATTCTCGATAAAGATTTTCAAAAGTCCCTGACTAAGATTAACTGGGTAATGGGAGCTTACTATCTAGTGATACAAAATCTGTCTTACTTTGAATATGAACAAGGTATCCAATCAACGACTGTTCGTCATCTGATCCTAGTGTTTTACTTGCTCTTTTTTATGGGGGTTATCAAGAAATTAGATACCTATTTGAAGGACAAACTTCATGAGAGACTGAACCAAGAGCAGGACTTGCGATACAGAGATATGGAACGTTATAGTCGGCATATAGAGGAACTTTACAAGGAAGTTCGGAGCTTTCGTCATGATTATACCAATCTCTTGACCAGTTTACGTCTGGGGATTGAAGAGGAGGATATGGAGCAGATAAAAGAGGTCTACGACTCGGTCTTAAAGGATTCTAGTCAGAAATTGCAGGACAATAAATATGACCTGGGCCGATTGGTGAATATTCGAGACCGTGCCCTCAAAAGTCTCTTAGCAGGAAAATTTATAAAAGCCAGAGAAAGGGATATTGTCTTTAATGTCGAAGTTCCTGAGGAGATTCAAGTCGAGGGGATGAGCCTGCTTGATTTTCTAACCATTGTGTCTATCCTTTGTGACAATGCTATTGAAGCTAGTGCAGAGGCCAGTCAACCTCATGTTTCAATCGCCTTTTTTAAAAATGGGGCACAGGAGACCTTTATCATTGAAAACTCCATCAAAGAAGAGGGCATAGATATTTCTGAAATCTACTCTTTTGGAGTTAGTTCTAAAGGGGAGGACCGAGGTGTTGGTCTCTATACCGTCATGAAGATTGTAGAAAGTTATCCCAATACCAGTCTCAATACCACCTGTCACCACCAAGTCTTTCGTCAGGTGCTTACTATGATACTTATAGAATGATGAAAAAATAAGACCGAGAGTGCTTGTTACTCGGTCTTATTTTTTATAGCTGTATTGGATGATGAAGTCCTTTCGTATTGTTATACTTAATTATATTAAGGGTGTATAAGATATCTTCCCACCATCCTCCACCTGTAATTTGATTGAGTTCAGTAGTTGTTAATTCTTGAAATGAAGTTAGGTTTTGATTCTTATCCATGTTACGATTCTCCTTTTTGATAAGATAATAAATAGTTCTAGAGTGTTATCTGAAAATTAATCAGAATGGGTTAGAATTTTATCTTTGAAATAATCAAAATATGTTTTCTTTGCAGTTACACTAGTGACGCGACCTTGTAAGCCGTATTGGATGAGTTTACTATCCTCATTAGATAGTTTTACAAGAGCGGTTAATTTAAAGAGATTACCTTGCTCTGTTCTGGTGGGAGTTTGATCAATTGTCTGAAGTTGGCCGATGATAGTAACGCCGTGATTTCCAATCTTCTCAAGCTTTAATCTTACAGTTTGTCCTTTATCTAGTAAGGGGAGATAGTCAGATGATACGTAGTAAGTGATTAGTACTTCTCTTGTATCTGTGATGACAGGAAATATTTGAGCAATTTCTGTACCAGTTGGAATTCTATTTTTACCTTCGAATTCGCTGTTCAGATGAACGATACCTTTACTTGGAGCGGTTAAGGTATTGTTTTCCAAGCGCTGTGTCGCTTGATCTAGTTGTACTTTTAATTCTGTTAATTGATTCTCCACGGTTAGTTGTTGCTGAGAAGCTGTCTGTAAAAACTGAGTGCGGAGTACTTCAATTTTAGTTGCTAAACTATTATCATAAGTTGCTACACTTCCGATACCAGCTTGCTGAATTTTGAGGCTTGCGATAGATGATTCAAGATTTGCAATACTTTGATTGATTTGAGATAAAAATGGCTCATCTGCAGTTTCTTGTGTTTGTTCTTGAGAGGCTACAAGATAACGATTCAAAATTGACTGGTGTGGATTGCCAGTCGGTAAGCGCGCTCTTTTGTTTATGATAGCATCTCTCAGCTCTTGATATTCTCCAATTTGTTGTTGAATTTTTGTAATTTCTTGTTCGATAGCTGATGAACTGCTATTAGCAAGATTGGCTTGATTTGAAACTTCAGTGTTAGTCTTTGAGATACCCAGTTCAATATCATGGGATTGTTTAGTAAAATTCATAAAGGTATTATGGTAGCCAAACTCATCCTCGCCAGAAAAAAGATCAGTCGCTTTTTCTAAGCTTTGTTTCAAAATTCCAAGTCCTTCTTTTTGCTTCTCAAGTCTTTGTAATTGAGTTTCTAAGGCAGTTTTCTGACTTTCTTCCATTGTTTCAGAGTATTTGATGAGTAAGTCTCCTTTTTCAACTACTTGATTTGCCACTAAATGATTAGCTAAGATAGTATTATCACTGGTTGACTGAATGGATGCAATGACACTTGTAGGAGTAACTTCTCCTTGCGATGTAACAGTAATCTCTTTTGTAGCAACAAGGGAGAAAATCACGATGAAAGTAAACAGTAGTGAAAGTGGTATGATTAATACTGTCGCATAGTTATGGTAACGTCTCTGATAAAACTCGACGCTTCTAAAAAGATTAGGATTCATAACATTCTCCTTATTTATTGAACAGATGATGGTAGAAGCCTTGCGCCTGTATTAACTCTTTATGACTCCCAACTTCAATGATTTTACCCTGGTCAAGAACAATGACACGGTTGGTTCGTTCGGCTATACTGAGACGATGGGCTACAAAAAGAATGGTTTTATCAGTTAGGGACATAAGATTATCTATAACCTTTTTCTCGGTCAAGACATCAAGACCGCTAGTAGCTTCATCTAGTATTAAAACAGGAGCTTTAGTTAGGAGAGCACGAGCGAGGGCTATTCGTTGCTTTTGTCCTCCTGATAGACCAGCTCCATCAGAGAGCTGAGTTTGATAGCCCATAGGCATTCTTTCAATGTCTTGACGGATTTCAGCTAATTCACAAGCTTTTAGAATATCTTCTTGGCTAATCATATTATTACCGCCCAATGTTAAGTTTTCCAAGATAGATCCATTAAAGATATAGGCTTGTTGAGGTAGGTAATTAATATGACGGCGCAAGACTTTTTTATCAATGTTTTTAATATCCTGATGATTGATGGAAATATGTCCTTTGTAAGGTTCAAAGAAATTGACAATCATTTTAGCTAAAGTTGTTTTACCAGAACCACTAACTCCAACTAGGCTAACCTTATCTCCTTGTTTAATCGTGAGATTAATATCCGTTAAGGTATCTCGCCCAAAACCATACTTATAAGAAAGGTCATCAAATTCAATATCGCCCATCAAAAAATGTGAATGAACAGGGTTTTCTTGAACTTGAAATTCAGATTCAACTAGATAGACTTCGTTCAAACGGTTATTAGCGACCTTCGCAGATTGGAGTTTGGTTTGGAGGTTGATAATATTTTCCATAGGAGTAGTAAAGTAAGAAAGGAGTGTGTTAAAGGTAATCAGCTGACCGATAGAAATTTTACTAGACATAACTAATTGAGCCCCAAACCATAGGATGAGTATATTAAGAACTAACTTTGTTCCTTGTTTTAAATTAGTTTGTAAAATAGAATATTTAGTAAGTTTAAAGGATTTTTCCAAATAATCTACAAATTCACTGTCTATATTTTGATAGCGATTTTCTTCACTCGTGAGGGACTTTATAGTTTCAATCCCGTTGATATCTTCGATAATGGCAGAACTAACCATAGAATTACTTTGCATGACATCATGGTTCATTTTTTCAAAAGGCTTCATAAAAGAAAAGATGATGAACATGTATATAGGAACGGAAATAAGAGAAAGAAGGAAGAGATTAGGGTTTTGTGCCAGTAAGACACCTCCTACAAGAATCAGAATGGAAACATCAAGAAAAAGAGAGAGAATGGTAGAAGCCAAGGCATCTATAATAGAGTTAGCATCTGTGAACCGTGAAATGATTTCCCCTGTACGACGTGTCGCAAAGAAAGACATAGGAAGTTCAAAAATATGGCGAATATAGGATAAAATCACATCAATACTTAATCTCTGACTCAGAACAGTTAGGAGATAATCTCTGGAGAAGCCCATGACTTGTTGGAGGATATAAGTGATAACTAGACCAACTGAGATGATTCCTAAAGTTGATTTCATCTGATTTGGGATGTACTCATCCAAGATTCCTTGGAGATAATAAGAACCACCGATATTGATAATAGTGACCAATAAGCTTGAGAGAACAATGTAAGTAATGAGAGATTTTTGTTTGAAAATCAGAGGAAGGAAGCTTAGTAGACCATTCTTTTTATCTTTATGGGGTTGATAGCTGGGTTTTGGAGCTAGAAAAATAGCTACTCCAGTCCATTCAGAGAAAAAGCGTTCTTTTGACATTTTGGTGATTTTTACAGAAGGATCAGGATCACCAATAATCAGATAGTCTTTCTTTGTTTGATAGACAACATAGTAATGTTGGAGTTTTCCTTTTTTGTTAACGTGAACAATAAATGGATAGGGGACATCACTCATGTCAAAGAGCGTTTGATCTGCTTGAACAGGTCTTGTTTCAAAACCCATTTCATTTGCGGCTTTTACAATGCCAAGAGCAGTCGTCCCTTCTTTATTGGTCTTTGCAAGTTCTCTCAAGTGAGCTAGAGAAAAATCTGAACCATAGAATTTGGCAATCGAGGCTAAGGCAGCGACACCACAGTCTCTAGCATCTATTTGAGGAACAAATGTACGTTTATAAGAAGTCATTGGCAATTCCTTTCATATAATATGATGAGTTTATTATGCCATAATAATAAGTTTATATTTTATGAAATCTTGAATTGTCATTGAAACTTCCTGAATGGTAAAAAAGTGATTAGAAGCCATCTTTCTTTAAAAGGTTATAGAATATGCTTTGAAATAAAAAAGCTAATTCAAGACGTTTCGATGACAATTCAAGATTTGGATGAAAAATTTAAAAAAACAATGATATACTAAACTTGTCAAAGTTGCAACAGGACAAAAATTAAAATAAAAAAGGAGTATTTATCATGAATACAAAAATGATGGAACAATTTTCTGTTATGGATAATGAAATGCTTGCTTGCGTTGAAGGTGGAGATAATTCATACGGATTCTGGTATAGAATAGGTGGTTTAGTAAGAGATGGATTCGATTTGTATGTTGAAAATCAAAGAAGATTGCATGCGATGTGTCCACTGTGTATCTAGGGAGGTAATATCATGAAAAATAAATACTTTGAAACTTTAAGTGCAGAAGAACTAACACAAGTCCAAGGAGGCGGAATTCCTTGGTGGACTCCAATAATTCCTAATTACGACCAAATTCTGGGATCAATTTGTGGTTTCATAGATGGATTTAGCAGATCTACAAACAGGGGACAATGCTAAAAAATCATCTAGACATTAAAGAAAGGATAAACTATGAAGAACATAAGTTTTATCTTTATAAAAGTGCTTACTTGCTTTTTACTTACTTTTGCCATTCAAGTTGTACCATTAACTGTTGTTAGACGATTTTATGACGGAGCGATGGGAGATGTGTTCAGTGTTGGTGTCTTCTTTTTAACTTTCTTTATTTGTTTAACCATTCTTGTATATCTCATTAAGAGATGGGGTGATGAGACTACTTTAGATTGCTTGCCAATCAAGTGGGTAGAATTGAAATGGATTGTTCTTGCTTATCTGGCTAATCTGGTTTTAGTAGTTGGTTTTATACTTTTCATGACCGTACTTGGAAAAGTCCATGATAATACAAGTTCTTTAAGCTTTTTTCAACATTTGGAAACAAGAGGTTTTCTGTACACATTTCTATTCTGGTTGTCAACTGCTTTTACTCAACCTCTTTTGGAGGAGATGCTCTTTAGAGGGATCATTTTAGGAACTTTAGAAAAATATTCTCCTATTTTTGCTGTTTTTCTTTCAGCTGTTCTTTTTGGATTTGCTCATGATGGAGAGATTATTTCTCAGCATCTTGTGACAGGAATTGTATTAGGGAGTCTCTATATAAAGCGGAGAAACCTGTATTCCTGTGTAGTTGTACATGGTTTGATGAATGCTACTGTTACCTGTCTCTTTTTTCTGGCTACTTAAGTTTTTAATAAGGTCACATAGCTATGTAGCAGAGGTTACATACGGTTTCTTGATATATTAGTATAAGAGAGGAGACTGGAAAAATATTTCTAAAAACACAACGTACTTCTAGTGAGATTGTTCCTAGGTCAGTTTCCTTTACTTGTCTATTTTTATCTCGTCAGTTTTTAAATTTTTCCTTAGTTTTCTAATTTCTTTTAGTGGTTATCAACTTGACTTCTATTTTGGCTGTTGTTTATCTCACTAGGGAAATGAGAGTGAAAAAATTTGAAGATGATGATTTGGTTAGTCCTAGAACCAATCAACTCATGTTTATAGATTGACAGGTTTTGTGTTTATTATCGCTTTGTATAGAGGTATCACAGCAGTAGAATTCTATCAGCAATTAATTGCCTATATCGGTGCCATCCTATGCTTGCTTATCATGCTTCTGCTCCTTTGGGATTTGAAGTATCATAAAAAGTAGGGGCTAATGCTAATAAAGTATAAAAGGGTAAGTGTTTTCGCAATACTTACCCTTTTATAATGAAGTTTTTGCAATTCAAGATGTTTCGATGACTATTCGAGATTTGGGTGAAAAAATTTAATAAACAGTGATATACTAAACTTGTCAAAGTTGAAACAGGACAAAAATTAAAAATGAAAAGGGGTATTCATCATGGATACAAAAATGATGGAACAATTTGAGGTTATGGATACAGAGATGCTTGCGAGTAAAGTAGGAGGAAAAACAATATACTACGGTAATGGTTTATATTGTGATAACTCTAAAGGTTGCTGGGTAAACTGGCCTGAAGCTATAAATAAAATTCTTACTAATTCTATTGTTAATGGATTTTCAGGTGGGAATGCAGGTTGGAATTCGGGGGGCCTCTATAATGAGAGGTTTAAAGTGGTTTTCTGGAGGAGTTGAAAGACGCCGTGAAGCTATCATCATATTAGAAGAACTTATTCAAAATATAAGATGTGATTCTCAACTTCTCCCTTTGAAAAATATATTGATTTCTTACGAATATGAATTAAAGAAAGGAAGTATATCGATTCCTTATACCCTTAGTCGAATGAACATTGAAATTTCAAATGTATTAATTGAAAATGCACTACATTTATCTGAAATTCAGTCTGATCAGATAAAAAAATTAAGAGAATTATCTAATATTAGATATGGATACTAGGGTATGGTATAGTTGATATGTTAATTATATTTTATATATTTCTAATATTTTTATTGTGACTCTGAATTTGAGTGAAAAAAATTAAAACAGTACTATACTAAACTTGTCATGGTTGCAACAGGACAAAAAACTCAAATTAAAAGATAAGTGTTTTTGAAATACTTACTTTTTTATGAAGTTTTGCAATTCAAGATGTTTCGATGACAATTCAAGATTTGGATGAAAAATTTTAAAAAAACAATGATATACTAAACTTGTCAAAGTTGCAACAAGACAAAAATAAAAAATATAAAAGGAGTATTTGTCATGAATACAAAAATGATGGAACAATTTGAGAGTATGGATACTGATATGCTTGCTTGCATTGAAGGTGGTAAAAAATTTGGTGATTGTGAAACTGCAATTGCTGCTGGAATTGGTGTAGGTGCTGTTTTTGGGGGTCCTTGGGGCGGTATAGGTTTAGGTATGGTAGCAGCCGCTTATTACTGTTAATAATTATTTGGACATTAGTATTTATAGTGATGTTAAACTGAATTTGGAGGTAAAAAAAATGAATAAGGATAATATCAAGAAATTTGAAGTTGTTGATGTGGAGATACTCTCAACTGTTAATGGTGGAGACTGGCGTTGTGTAGTAGGAACAGCAGGAGGCGCTATATTTGGAGGTGCATTTGGAGGTCCTTGGGGTGCGCTTGGTGTAGGCACGGCGGCTAATATGTTTTTTTGTGCTACCCCTGTTAGTTGATACTTAATGAAAAACAAAGAATAAGCTAGAAGGCTGGTCACAGATAGCTCAAAATACTGTTTGTTGTGGATAAGGTTTACGAAGTCAGTAACATATACCTACTGAAAGGTGGTGCCGATCTGGTTTGAAGGTTTTTTCGAAGAGTATAAACAACAGATAATTTATAGGTTAATGTAAAATTTAGAGTTTTTATAAAAGTTTTTAAAATTTTTGAAGTTTATGCTAAGTAATATTGATATTGCTGAATAGTTTAAATATAGGTTGGTCAATAGATAACACTCCAGTACTCTTGTTTAGAGTGGGAGGGATGTTAGTTAGTATTAGAATTAAAAAATTGCTTACTTATAATATATTTAAAT
>ERZ772874.1478-NODE-1478-length-12136-cov-9.447811_pt1 | contig 12136 bp, 10 predicted proteins | sample MGYA00580586_ERZ772874 | MGnify/ENA primary metagenome ERZ772874 (study PRJEB29015, sample SAMEA2737952) | human oral metagenome | biome: human oral; feature: human-associated habitat; material: dental | place: China | collected 2154 ... | reverse complement strand
GCGATTTCGGGGTGGGATCCGACGTCGAGGTAGAGGCGGGATGCGTTGTGGGGGGTGCTACTTCGCTCCTTCACGCTCATCCTCTACCGGCCGAGAGGGCTGGGAGGATCCTCGAGAAGTGGACTTCTTGTCCTGCTGTGCTAGCTGGAGGCTCTCGGCCGTGGCATGGACGATACCATCGTGGAAGCGTAGCTCTAGGGGCATATCAGTCGTCACGGAGGTACTAGAGGTGAGGATGGTCCCTGCCGAGGAGATGATGCTGAAGCCTCGGCTGAGGATATTATCTGGGTGGGATAGGCGGATCGCTTGCTCCCAGTGTCCTAGCTGGGTGCTCTCTCGCTCTAGGCGGTGGGTGAGCAGTAGGGGGAGGGTAGAGGCTAAGCGGGAAAGGCTGTGTCTCATCTCCTGTACTCGATAGCGAAGGATGGAGGGAATACGCTCCATCTGTAGTCTCAGTGTGTGTCGTGTGCTCTGGAGGTAAGCTCGAGCTCCTATCTGTAGACGAGCTTGTAGACGTTCGCCTCGTCTGAGTTCGCGCTCGAGATGCTCACGTGGGGCGAGCTGTAGCCGAGTGATCAGCCCCTGTAGGTATTGCCCTCGGCCGAGGGATAGTCGCTGGAGGATCTCGGGGAGTCGTCTCTGCATCTCCTGTAGATGGGCTAAGAGCTCCACCTGAGTGTCGATGAGGAAGGCAGCTACTGCCGTCGGGGTCTTGAGCGAAGTGTGTGCGATGAGGTCTAGGACGCTCTCGTCTCGCTCGTGCCCGATACCCGAAATGATAGGGAGGGGATACTGGGCGCATACCTCGCATAGACGATATTCGTCGAAGGCTCGTAGCTCACTCACGGCTCCACCGCCACGGACATGAGGCGCACCGATGAGCGCACCTTCGTGTGGCAGAAAGCCACCGCCCAGCCAGCCCGGCAACGCGTGACGCAGCCCCCACAGCGACCACGGGTTGATGCCCAACACCACCAGGTGCCCTTCGGGACGCAGCACCCGGTCCACCTCACGCAGCAGCTGATGGGGATCGGCGCAGTCCTCCAGCCGATGCGGCATCACCACCAGATCCACCGACTGGCTGGCAAAGGGCAGCTCGCCATAGTCTGCCACCCGCAGGTCGGGCTGCCATTCGCCCTCGCCCACCGGCCGCGTGCCCTGCAGCACACGGATGCGATGCGGCATGCGGTTGTCGGCCAGCGCATCCAGTGCCGGCATGCCCAGCTGCACCGCGTAATAGCCAAAGACATTGCCCACGGCGCAGGCCAGCTGCCGCCCTTCCCACTGCAGCAGGTAGCGGCCGGGCGGCGTGGTCAGCCAGCCCGTCCAGGCGTCCGGATTGCCTTTATGATCGGGAGTGTTCGGGGTTGGGGGCGTCGCCCCGGCACGTTTGTCCATGCGTTTCCATTCACCAGACGCCAGAGGGAAGACCAGAACCCGTCCCGCGGCACGCGCATTCTACGGATGAATGTGCCCCGCGTCGGGCAGGCCCGGGGAATCCCTGCGGAGCACCCATGATCGCCGAAACTGCCGAGATCCTCCATTCACCCTACCGAAGCCGCACCGTGGTTCCAATTCCGGCGCTGCAGGACAACTACATCTGGCGCATCGGTGCCAGCCCCGCCTTCGTGGTGGTCGATCCCGGCCAGGCGCAGCCGGTGGTGGACAGCCTGCAGGCCAGCGGCGGGTCGCTTGCTGCCATCCTTGTCACCCACCATCATCACGACCACGTCGACGGCATTCCTGAGCTGGCGTCACGCTGGCCGTCGGCACGCGTCATCGGGCCGGCCGACTGTGCGGCCAAGGGCGTACGCGAGGCCGTCGGTCATGGCGATGTCGTCGAGATCTCCGAGGTGGGTCTGAGCCTTCAGGTCGTGGCCACCCCAGGCCACACCCGTGATCATCTCTCCTATTTCTGCCCGCAATTGCCCGAGCATCCGCACCCGGCGTTGTTCTGTGGCGACACATTGTTTCTGGCAGGTTGTGGCCGCGTCTTCGACGGTACGCTGGAGCAGCATTTCGATTCGCTGGGCCGGCTGAGCACCCTGCCCCATGACACCCAGGTCTACGCCGCCCACGAATACACCGTCACCAACCTGCACTTCGCCCGGCAGGCCGAACCCGACAATGAACGGATAACCCGGCGCCTGCAAGATGCGCTACTGCTGCGCGCCCAGGGGCAATCCACGTTGCCGGGGCAGCTGGACGAAGAGCTGGCCACCAACCCCTTCCTGCGCAGCCACCTGCCGGCACTGGCCCGCCACCTGCCCGGCGGCGCCCTGCCAGAAGGCACCAGTGCCTTCGAGGTGTTCATGGCGCTGCGCCAGTGGCGAAACGGCTTCCGCCCCCCTGCCACCAGCTGACGGACGGACAGCCACCCCTGAAGAAAGCGGAAGTCGGTTACTTTGGCCGACAGGTTACTGTGCTATTGTCAGAAGGCTCTCAATTCCAGTCTGCCTGCCGGTCTTCCGGCTCGGCCGTCTGGGTTGCACGCCCCATCGGACGGCAACCCGTGTCGGCCGCCCCGACCCTTCCGGCGCAGCATCACAGGTACCGCCCGTGCGCGCTCATCGTCCCTCCCGCCAGCCCGGCTTTCCTTCTCCGCTTTCCCAGACGGCGGTGCGCCAGCCTCTGCGGCGCAGCCGGCTGGCGCGGCTGCTGGCCCATGCCGGCATGGTGCTGGGAGCCGGCTGGCTGGCCGCCTGTTCCAGCGTCTCGCCCGGCACCACGGCCCAGAACACCCATGGCGCACAGCTGCGGCATGGCGAGCCGGTCTTCGTGACCGAAAGCGATGCCGTGCGCCAGCTCAATGCTGCCAGTCAGGCCCAGGGCGACGACGGCGAGGTCATCGTCAGCAACGACCTCTGGGACCGCATCCGTGCCGGCTTTGCCATGCCGGAGCTGGATTCGCCCCTGGTGGCCCGCCACGAGCAGTACTACCTGTCCCGCCCCGACTACCTGCAGCGCATGTTCGGACGCGGCTCGTTCTACCTGCACCACATCGTCGAGGAAGTCGAGCGCCGGGGCATGCCCACCGAACTGGCACTGCTTCCCTTCGTGGAAAGCGCCATGAACCCTTCGGCGCTGTCCTCGGCCAAGGCCGCCGGCCTGTGGCAGTTCATCCCGGCCACCGGCAAACGCTACGACCTGAATCAGAACTGGTGGGTGGACAACCGCCGCGACGTGGTGCAGTCCACGCGAGCAGCGCTGGACTACCTCCAGAGCATCTACCAGATGAACGGGGACGACTGGTTCCTGGCACTGGCCTCGTACAACTGGGGCGAAGGCGCCGTGCGCAAGGCCGTGCGCGCCAACCAGGCTGCCGGCAAGCCGGCCGACTATGCGCACCTGCGCATGCCCAACGAGACCCGCAACTACGTGCCCAAGCTGCTGGCGCTCAAGCACATCGTGCTCAATGCCCGCCAGCTGGGCCTGCAGCTGCCCGACCTGCCCGACCAGCCCTACTTCGTCACCGTCGAGAAGATCCGACCCATCGACCTCAAGCTGGCAGCCCAGTTCGCCGGCATGACCGAGGCCGAGTTCCTGGCGCTGAACCCGGCCCACAATCGGCCCGTCATCTCTGCCAGCCGCAACAACACCCTCAAGATCCCGGTCGATCGCATCGAGCACTTCAAGGCAGCCATGGCCGAGCACGCTGCCCAGAAGCGGCCCTTCGTCTCCTGGCAGCCGCACACGCTGCAACCCGGTGAAAGCCTGGCCGAGATCGCCAGTCGCGGTGGCCTTACCGTGCCCGCGCTGCTGCGCGCCAACGGCATTTCCGCCGGCACGCACCTGCTGGCCGGCACGCGGCTGCTGGTGCCCACGCACCGTGTCAGCGACGAGAATCTCGTCGAGCAGTTCGACGGCCCGCGCCTGTATCAGCAGGTGGATGCCGGTCCGCTGGTTCACCGTGTCCGCCGCGGCGAGACCGGCACCTCCATCGCCCGCCGCTATGGCCTCACGCTGGCCGAACTGCGCGCCATGAACCGGCGTGTCTCCCCCCTCAAGCCAGGCATGACGCTGACGGTTCGCCGCAGCCAGAAACAGACCGTGCTGGTGGCCGAAGACGGTTCCCGCAAGGTGATCAGCCGCCAGGCCACCGTACCGGCCGCAGCCACGGCCGGGACGACCACGACCTCGTCGGGCAGCCATACCGCCATCCGGCTGGTGCACTACAGCCCGGCCCGCACCCAGACAGGCAGCAGCAACACGGCCGCCAGCCGCAGCACGGCCTCGCGCCTGGACAACCGTGTCACCCTGCGTTCCGACCGTAGCGCCACCCGCCACACCCTGCGTCAGAGCAGCAAGACCACCGTGGCCCTGGCCGACACCACCAGCCGCACGCGCAGCACTGCAACGGCCAGCACCAGCGCGCGCAGCGCCACCGCACGCAAGAGCAGCAGCGCCACGACAGCTACCGGCAAACGGCTGAAGGCAGCTTCCGCCAGCAGTGCAACCAGCCGTGGCAGCTCCTCCAGCCGCTCGGCCAGCACCAAGGCTGCCAGCAGCCGCAAGGCCCTGACAAGAAGCAACGCCAGGACCAACAGCCGCAGCACGGCCACCCGAAGCAAGGCAGGCAGCGCCCGCGCTCGGGGCAGCCACAAGGTCGCCGACGCCCGCTGAACAAAAAAGCGCTCACACGGAGCGCTTTTTTGTTGGGACTTTCGCCCCGGGGTTCATTCCCGAAAGGAACTTGAGCGCTCCCTCGGGAAACGGCCGGACAGGGCCTTTCACCCTGCCCGGCAGGCATCACGCCGGCAGACCCAGCGACACGCCCAGCGACGTCGCCACATCCAGCAGCGAATGGTTTTCCGGCACGTTGCGGGTGCGGTTGGCAACATCCTCGATGGGCACGCTGTCGCACTCGTCGCCCTTCAGCACCACCATGCGACCGAACTCGCCATTGGCCACCATCTTGGCCGCATACCAGCCAAAGCGCGTGGCCAGTACCCGGTCGTAGGGCGTCGGCGTGCCACCGCGCTGCACGTGCCCCAGCTGTGTGCTGCGCACCTCGCTCTCCAGATGCTCCTTGAGCTGCTCGCGCAGCACGTTGGCCACACCGCCCAGCCGGATCGGATCCGGGCTGTTCTCGAGGTGCGCCTGCACGGTCATGCCGCCATCGACCGGACGGGCCCCTTCGGCGATGCAGATGATGGTGTAGCCCTGCTTCTTCTCGCGCTCCTTGCAGACACGGATGACCTCCTGCAGGTCGTAGGGCCGCTCCGGAATCAGGATGATGTCGGCACCACCAGCCAGACCACCTTCCAGCGCGATCCAGCCCGCGTAGCGGCCCATCGTTTCCAGCACCATCACGCGGCCATGGCTGCGCGCAGTGGTTTCCAGCCGGGCCAGCGCCTCGGCCACGATCGACACGGCGCTGTCGAAACCGAAGGTGCGGTCGGTGTACATCAGGTCGTTGTCGATGGTCTTGGGCACGCCCACCACCGGCAGCCCCAGCGGGGTGAAACGGTTGGCGATGCTCATCGTGCCGTCGCCACCGATGGCCACCAGCGCGTCCAGGCCCAGCTCCTTCACATACTCCATGACACGCGGCGATACATCCTCACCCTTCCAGGCAAACGGATTGGCGAAGTTGTGAGTGCCCAGAATGGTGCCGCCCTCGTTGATGATGCCCGACACGGCCCGGGCATCCAGCGGACGGGAGCGTCGCTCGATCATGCCCATGAAGCCGCGCTCGATGCCGGTGACCCGTGCACCGGTACGAAGCAGCGATTTGGTCACACCACGGATCACCGCATTGAGCCCCGGACAGTCGCCGCCGCCGGTCAGGACACCCACGTGAAGAGAAGAACTGGACATCGAATTACCTCGCTGGTTGGAAGACAGGCCCGCGTCAGGAGACTCTGCCCCCCGCGCAAGGGACCCTCTGCAAAAGTCTGCGAACGCTTTGAGCCCAGGATCGGGATGAGCCAGAAGGCACCATTTGCCGGCAATAGCAGGGCTATTGGCGACAAATGGCAACGCACTGGATCGCCCGGGCATGGGAATCAAAGTGCCGCAGGACTTTTGCAGAGGGTCCCGAGGGCGCAGGGGTGAGTCTCGCGTGCCCTTGCGCGCGTGGAATCCCGGCACGCGCGTACGCGTTAGCGTAAAGGGTCACACCCCGGCTGTCGAGCCGGTCGACACCGAAAAACGGATTCCATTCAGGAATCACATGAATGATGTGGGAAAGCGACCAAAGTCTGCTCCACTCGTCCCACGCCGTTCATTGGCGCGTGTCATGGATGCATTCGTCTTCCGGCCGCGCCAGCCGCCGCGCAGCCTCCACCACCGAAGCCCGGCGCCGCTCCCGTTCGTGGGCATCATCCTCTCCCGTCAGCATGCGGGCCACCTGGGGCACCGCCGACCACCATCCTGCCAGTGCCAGCACCAGAAACGCCAGATGATCGGCCGGTAGTGCCGTCGTGACCGTTCCCTGCTGCTGTCCCCGTTCCACCGCCCGGACCTTGTAACAGTAGTACGTGCGCCGCAACGACTCATCCGGGACTTCCCCTTCGAAGGACAGCCCTTCCCAGCGCATCAGCCGGCTCAGGGCCGGATGCGCTTCGTGGTAGTCGAACACCCGGCCGGCATAGTCGCCCACATCCTCCACGGCAAAGCTCTCCACCGGAACCGCCTGCGCCACCTTGGCCAGCTCGCTGCGCAGCACGGCCGAGAACAGCCCGCGCTTGTCCCCGAAGTAGTTGTAGACCCGCTCCTTGTTCACGCCTGCCGTCCGGGCAATCCGGTCGATCGTCGCCCCATCCGGACCCAGCCTGGCGAACTCGTCCACGGCTGCTTCCAGAATCCTGCGTTTGGTTCCCTCGGTATCCCAGGCCATCGTCTGCGTATCCGTCCTGATCCGTCCCTGGCGCGTGTCATGGGCCCATTCGCCCTGGCCATACCCGGGGCATGCGGGACGACATGGTTTGTGCGTGTGACGGAAATCATACTAGAATGAACTCCAACGTTGTAGTTGGAATTTATTCAATCAGGAGGAGCTGCATGTCCCGTGCTTCCCGACCCGCCTCACTCATCACCCCTGCCGCTTCCAGCACATGCTCCGCCCAACGGGCGACGCCTGCCGATGGCAGCACCTCCGCTGCCGACCGGACAATGCCTGACAACGCCCCTCATCCTGCCGGTGGTGGCGTCATCACCCTGCTGGTGACGACGGCGCTGTTCGTCCTCACCCAGCTCTACCTGGCCATTCCCCTGCTGCCCCACGTGGCCAAAAGCTTTGGCAGTGCGCCGGCCACCACCACGCTGGCACTGGCCAGCGCCTTCAGCCTGGCCTATGCAGCAGGTTTTCTGCTCTGGGGGCCGGTGTCGGACCAGTACGGCCGGCGTCCTGTCATGCTGACGGGTCTTACGGCGCTGGCCATCGCCACCCTGGCCTGCGCCTTCGTGCCCTCACTGCCCTGGCTGGGCGGACTGCGTGTCACGCAGGGGCTGGCTGCCGCCAGTTTTGCACCGGTAGCACTGGCCTATCTCATCGAGGCCACGCCGCCCCGTCTGCGCGCCACGGCCATTGGCGCCATGTCCACCGCCTTTCTGGTTGCCGGCATTTTCGGCCAGGTCCTGGCCGGCTGGATCGCCCTGCACGGGCACTGGTCGTGGGTGTTCCTGGTCACAGGCGGCGCGCTGGCCATCATGACCCCGCTCATCGCCCTGTTCGCCCGCGAACCCGGGCGTGCTGCCCTGCACGGTCATCTGGGCCACCGCTTCGCTGCCATGGCCCGGCTGCTGGCACGCCCCACCATTCTGCTGCTCTCGTGCGCACACATCACCCTGCTGCTGTCCTTCGTGGCCATGTACACGGCGCTCGGCCCGCATCTGCAGACACTGGGACTGGATGGGAGCCAGGTGCTCCTGCTGCGCCTGGCTGGTCTGCCCCTGATGTTCATGGCGCTGCTGGCCGGGCCACTGGCGGCCCGCATCCGCATGTCCGGCGTGGCCTGCACCGGTTTCATGCTGGCCGCCACCGGCGTGGCACTGGAAGCGGCGCTGTCGCAGCATCTGCCGGGCATCGTCGCCGGCAGCCTGATCTTCGTCACCGGCGTTGCGCTGGCCATTCCGGCCATGATCGTGCTGTACGGTACCCTCGCCGCTCCCGATCGTGCCGCGGGCATGGCGCTGAACGGCTTCGTGCTGTTCATCGGCGCCAGCATCGGGCCGGTGCTGGCCGGGCGGGTGGCGGATTTCCGGCTGTTGCTGATGGGGCTGGCGGTCGTGCTGCTGGGTGCGGCGGGGTGTGTGGTGGGGAGCGGCAGGCTGACAGGAAAGCAGCAGAAAGCGCACGCATGATGATCACCAGAACATGTCGTGGACTCATTCGTCCCCGCAGCCTCCCCCCTTCTGGGCATGAAGGACAAGACGGCAGGGCCGCAGCATGGGCTTACCCGGCACCGGGCCGGAACCGACGACCATCAGGCGGACAAAAGCAGATGACACTTGCCTGTTTCGTTTATTTCGATTAGTCTGCACGCCAACATATTCCAGCAAGCGAGACAAGCCCATGGCTACCCTCATGACACCTCACACGCTGCCTTCGGAGGAAGAGATCGCCATTGCACAAACAAGCGGCCGCACGTTGTCCGCCTGTCTGCAAACCCATGCCGAAACCCAGGAAATCAGAATCAGGACAGACAGAGGAACATCACTTCCGGTCCGTGTACCGGTATCTGCCCTGCGTCTGCTCGTCGATGCACTGACCGAAATCGGCAAGGGCAATGCCGTAAGCATCGTCCCGATCCACGCCGAGATGACCACCCAGGAAGCAGCCGACCTGCTCAACGTCTCGCGCCCCTATCTGGTCCAGCTACTGGAAAAGGGCGAGATCCCGTTCCACAAAACGGGCACACACCGCCGTGTCCGGTATCAGGATATGGTTGATTACAAGAAGCGCACGGACGACGCCCGTCACGCCGTTCTGGAAGAGCTGGCAGCCGAAGCCCAGAAACTCGGTTTGGGATACTGAACAATGGAAGCACGCGATCCGATCCGCTCCCTGCATCACACTTGCCAGCATCCGTGTTTCGCCTTCAAGGAGGAAGCCGACGCATCCTGGCGAGACTATCAGGAAACCGGTCTGCACCTGACCGGGGAGGAAGTTCTGGACTGGCTCGAAACCTGGGGCACGGATCACGAAACCCCTGCCCCCGCCTGTCACACGTGAGCACCCCGCTGTTCACGCCATGATCCACGAGGAGAAAAAACACCAGAACACATCGGGGGAAGCCCCGGCCGGATCAATGCCCCTCGATCCTCACCCCCTCGGCCACCCGGTCATCCGGCTGCACGATCACCATATCGCCTTCCTTCAGTCCGTCCAGCACCTGCACATGGGTGGCTGAACGCATCCCGGTTTTCACGGGCGAAAGCCTGGCCCGGCCATTTTCCACGCGATATACCGCATAACGCAGACTGCCGGCCTGTGCCGCTGCGGCAGCGGTGCCCTGCGTTCCCTGCTGCGCTCCATCCTGTTCCTCTGGCGCAGCACCTGCAGCACCGTCCGTTCCCGCTGGCTGACCATTTCCGGTGGCCTGCCCTGCAGCACCGTCCGCTCCCGCTGGCTGGCCATTTCCGGTGGCCTGCCCTGCAGCTTCCGGACGCTCCCGGTCAGACGCCGTTTCCCCTGCCGTCGTTTCCTCCGCTGCCTTGCGTGTGTCGATGAACAGTGCACTGGCCGGCACCTGCAGTACGCGATCCTCGTGGCGCAGCACGAATTCCAGTTCCACCCGGTAGGCGTCCCCCAGCGCCATCCACTGTTGGCGCGGGCTGTCGATGTCCAGGATCACGCGTGTGCGCTGCTCATCCACGCCCAGTGCCGACACCTTGGTGAAGCCGCCCGGCTCCACCCGGGTCACATGCGCCTGCAGTTCGCCCGGCCCGCCCCAGCGCAGCAGGCGTGCCGTCATGCCCGGCCGCACCTTCACGGCATCGGACGACAGCACCTCGGCCTCCACTTCCAGCTGGGCGGTGTCACCCATTTCCAGCAGCTGCTGGCCCAGCGTGACGGGCACGGCGCTGTCCAGCGGGCGCTTGAGCACCACGCCATCCACGGGCGCCAGCACCGCTATGGGCTTGCGCACGGGGGACGATGCGGGTTCGGTTCTTCCGCTCGCGCCCGCCTTCACCGCCGCCTTGTCTGCGGGGCCAGCCTCTCCCCCAGCCGGGGCCTCGGCATCCCCTTCCAGCAGCGCCGCCCGGGCTGCGGCCACCTGCTGCTGGGCCGTCTGCGCATCGGCCCGGGCAGCAGACCAGTTGGCGCGGGTGGAAGCGGCCTGCATCTGGGCATTTTCCAGCGCCTCCTGCGAAATGGCATTGCCATCACGCAGTTTTCGGGCGCGCTTCAGCGCGCTGCTGGCCTGATCCAGCGCAGCCCGCGTGGCATTCACATGATGACGCGCCGACTGGTACTTCTGCTCGGCTGCAGCCAGCTCGGCCCGCAGCTGCGTGCGGCTGCGCGCATCCAGCAGACCGGGCGAGGCCGGGTCGATCCAGGCCACCGTCTGGCCGGCCTTCACGGCATCACCCGGCTGCAGGCCGATGCGCTGCAGGGTGCCGGCCACCGGCGCGGTGACCGAATACCGCGCCTTGAGCCTTGTCTTGCCCTCTTCGGAGAACTGTTCTTCCATCGGGCCGTAGCGGACCTGCGCCACGCTGGCCAGCTGGGTGGGCTCGCGCAGTGCCAGCCAGGCCAGTGTGCCCAGCACGCCAGCGACGATCAGACTGGTGACGACGGTTTTTCGGGCAGGCAGCTTCATGATGCAGTGTTCACAAAAGGAGTCAGATTGAAAATGGGCGCGAGCCGGTGCCTGCCTCGCAGACAGGGAAGAATCCCGGCATGCCAGGGACAGCGCTCACGATCTCCGGCATGTCCATGTCCCGGTTCCTGCCCCGGGTCCGGGGCTGTTGAGAATGTATCCATGATGCGCGCTCAGTCCCGCTCCTTCAGGGCCTCGATCATGTCCAGCCGGTTGACCAGCCGCAGCACCACGGCCATCGACACCAGGGTGCTACACATCGTCACCACCGTGGCCAGCGCGTAGGATTCGGGCGGGATCCGCAGGGGGATGCGATACAGGTCGCTCTGCAGGCCCTGCACCATCAGCCAGCCCAGTCCCCGGCCGCAGACGAAGGACAGGGGAATGGACAGCAGCACCAGCAGGCCGATCTCGCCCAGCAGGATGCGCGCCACCTCACCCCGCGTGAAGCCCAGCACCCGCAGGCTGGCCAGCTCGCGGGCCCGTTCGGCCAGCGTGATGCGGGCCGAGTTGTACACCACGCCGAAATTCACCATGATGCCCAGCAGCACGCCCATCATGGTGACCGGACCGGTGATGCGGTTGAGCATGTCGTAGAACGAGCTGGTGGCATCCGCACGGACGCTGATGGCCGCCACATCGGGCCGGCGGTCCAGGGCCATCTTGACGCCCTGCAGCGCCCCCGGCGCCACATCCAGCACCGCGCCCTCCAGCACATCCCCCTCGCCCAGCACCCGGTTCATGGCCGGTACGTCCATGTACAGCGTCACGCCGATCTGTTCGCGCACCAGCGCCATCACCGGCAGCTGCAGCGTACGCCGCCGCCCCTGCAGCTCGTGCACCGACACCGTATCACCCACCCCCACGCCCAGGCGTGCGGCCAGATAGTCGTTCATCACCGCCCCGTCATGGGGGACGACCTGCTGCCGGAGACTGGCGTCCACCAGACGTCGCAGGGTACCTTCTGCCGGCAGGCCCTCGATGGTGGTGCGCAGGTGCCGGCTCATCGCCGAGACTTCCACCGGCACGGCACGCATCCCCTCGGCATACTGCACGCCCGGAATGGACGCCAGTTCGAAGAGTGCCCGGCGCGGCTGCACCTCGGTGAAGGTCGCCGCCACATCGTACAGCTCGCCCATCCGGAAGCGGCTGTCCACCAGATAGGTCAGTGCCCCGCCCTGCAGGCGCACCATCACGATCAGCCCGCCCACCATGGCCAGACCGATGATGGTCAGCACCGCCCGGCCCGGCCGCCGTTCCAGCTGGCGCAGCACCATGCGCGCCGTCTGCGGCAGCCGCTGCAGCAGGCGCCAGCGCACCGAGCGTGCCCACATCCAGCAACTCGTGCAAAGCCTCGCCCTTAGCCA
>ERZ772874.1477-NODE-1477-length-12138-cov-17.949599_pt1 | contig 12138 bp, 9 predicted proteins | sample MGYA00580586_ERZ772874 | MGnify/ENA primary metagenome ERZ772874 (study PRJEB29015, sample SAMEA2737952) | human oral metagenome | biome: human oral; feature: human-associated habitat; material: dental | place: China | collected 2154 ... | reverse complement strand
GTCGAAGCTTTGAAAATGGGTTGCGAGTATGATTGAATTATACGGAGTTTTTTATGAGTATAATTGTTTATGCTGCTAACTCCCCGACAACACCTACGCTAAAAACCACAACGCATAGGCAACATGAAGCCAAGTTCCCTTAAGCATAGCCTCCTCATCCAAATCAAAACTATCACTATGCAATGGTAGCTTAGTACAGGGCTTTTTATCACTTGAGGTTCCAAGATATGCATAAGCACCCTTCTTCTCCTCTATAAAATCGGCAAAGTTATCCCCTCCCAAAGAAACTTCCCTGTCTTTTACAACATGACCTTTTCCGAAAGTCTCATCTACAAGTACCGCTACTTCTTCGCATACCTCGGGGTCATTGATTACCGGACCGGTAAATCCTTCCCATTCCACAGTGGCAGTAGCACCGTATATTTCAGCTATATTTTTTACACAGCGGTTTATTTCCGTCTTTATCTTTGCTCTGCTTTCCTTGGATATGGTTCTCGTTGTTCCTTCAAGTACTGCATTTGCCGCAAGTGCATTATAAGTCGTGCCGGCATTAAACTTACCAATTCCTATTATCATAGGCTCAAGCGGACTATTAAGTCTGGTTCTTAACGCCTGTACTGCGACAACTATCTCTGAAGCTACATAAAGTGCATCGACTCCCTTATGCGGCAAAGAGACATGGGAAGATACTCCCTTTACACTTATAGTAAAGTGATCGACCGCAGCATTATTAAGCTTTGGAGTAAGCCCTACTGTTCCAAGAGGAAGATCCGGAGCACAGTGCAGACCGAATACCCTGTCCACACCCTCAAGTACATTGGCTTCTATAAAGGGCTGTGTACCCTTTCCTATCTCTTCGGCAGGCTGAAATACGAATCTTACCTCTCCGGCTATTTCACTTTTCTTTTCGGATAAGATCTTGGCTGCGGCAAGCAGACAGGTGGTATGTGCGTCATGCCCGCAAGCGTGCATAACTCCCGGATTTTTTGATATATACTCCACATCTCCGACCTCATTTATAGGAAGGGCATCTATATCAGCCCTTAAAAGCAGTACCTTGTCTGAAGGTTTATCTCCTTTTAATATACCCAAAACTCCGGTCTCTCCCACACGACTATGCCTAATTCCAAACTTTGTAAGTTCTTCTTCTATGCGTGTTGCAGTACGAAACTCCTTTAATGAAAGTTCCGGATTTTGGTGAAATTCTCTTCTTGTTTCTATTAAATAACTCTTTACAGCTTCTACTTCTTTTACTAAATTACTCATTTTTTACTCACTATCCTTTTTAGTACAAGTTTAACAAAAAAAACTGATTTTACAGTATTTATTAAACCGTTAACAGGTTTCATATATTTACAAATTAGTGCATCGTTTCTTAAAATAAGTATACCGAACAACTTGCCTCTTTTCCTGATTGCATAAATCAAAAAAACTTAGCCCTACTACTCCTACATATTTTGATACATACACTCAAAAAAATTATTCATTGTTTTTGATATACTTATTTTGTAAACAATGCACTGAACTTTCTCCTTTTATGCAAATGGAGCTTTACAGAAGTTCTGTAACAGCCCCATTATTGATAATCTCAGTATATTTTATATTGAATTTATACAATATAAATGCAGCACTGACAAGTTTAATTTATTTCCATGTAGGCAAGTATGCTCCCTTGTATACTTCCTCTATCTTTTGTGCAACTTCAGGTGTACGGAAATACTCCACTACTTTCTTGTAATTTGCATTGTCCTTATCTTCAGTTCTTGCAACTATAACATTGATATAAGGGTTTTCACTTCCCCCTTCCACCTTCTCTAAATAAATAGAATCGGTTTTTGGATTTAATCCGTTGTCTATAGCGTGTCCGCCGTTAATAAGTGCAGCTGCCACATCCGGAAGTAAACTTGCAGTATTAGCCGCCTCTACTTCCTCAAATTTAATGTTCTTAGGATTTTCGGTTATATCGTTTAATGTAGGTGTGTAACCTGATGCCGGATTCACCTTGATAACTCCTGCCGCTTCAAGTACCTTGAGTGCTCTTCCTCCGTTGGTTGCATCATTAGGTATAGCTATGGTATCTCCGTCCTTAAGCTCTGACAGATCCTTGATCTTATTTGAAAATACTCCAAGAGGTGCTACTAAAGTCTCACCTATGGCTTCTATCTTATATCCGTTGCTTTCTACATCCTTATTAAGATATGCATAATGCTGGAAAGCATTGAGATCTATTTCTCCATCATTTAATGCACGATTAGGTAATGAATAATCTGCAAACTTTACAAGTTCAAGCTTTATATTATCTTTTGCAAGCTTTTCTATAACCGGATCCCACTGCTCATTGTTCTCGCCTACGACTCCGAGTTTAATCACCACTTCTTCACCTTGACCTGCCTCACTCTTTGCTTCTTCAGAACTTTCCGCCTCGCTTTTTGTTTCGCTGCTTTCAGCAGTCGTACTTTCTTCTTTACTTGCGTTATTGTTGGATGCGCAAGCGGTAAGTGCCAGTGTAAGTAATAATCCTGCCGCTACTGTATTAAAAAATTTTCTCATTAATATTTCCTCCCAAAATAAATATATTTATTTAAATAGCTGTTTCTTACTGTATGTAACAAACAGATGATTTACAAAGTTAATAAAAGTTAATAAATTAAAGCTAGTGTAGTGTATCATTGATATTTGATTAATATCAGCAATAGTAGAGTAACTTTTAAATTTCTTTATTATGTTTATATTACAATCTGTTGATAAAGTAGTAATAAGGTTAGATATCAACAATACATTACACTAATGCGTAGTCTTTTTAATAAAAAAAGTTCCCATGCTTTGTATAAAGCTTACCATAATAAGTATAATAAAAACCGTAACATAGGTTACATCAGTTTGCCCTCTTTGATGACCGTAGCGTATGGCATAGTCTCCGAGTCCGCCTCCGCCTATAGCACCTGCCATGGCGGTAAGTCCTATAAGGCTTATAAATGTGATCTGCGTACCTCTGATTATACCCGGAAGACTTTCCCTTAAGTACACCCTGAAAATAATTTCCAAAGGAGACGAACCCATACTTTCAGCGGCTTCTATCAGTCCCTTATCAACCTCTGCCAAGGCACTTTCTATCTGTCTTGTAAAAAACGGTACGGTTCCGAATACCAAAGGTACTAAAGCTCCTTTTGTTCCTATCGCACTTCCCATTATAATCCTGGTAAATGGAATAAGTGCCGCAAGCAGTATTACAAAAGGTATGGATCTGAATATATTTACAAGACCCCCAAGCAGGGTATATATAAACCTGTTTTTAAGTATGCCCGAAGGTGAGGTAACTATAAGTATTACTCCGAATATAACGCCGAATACAAATGATATAAGTCCGGAAATAAACATCATATAGATAGTTTGTGAAAAACTTATATAAAGGTCATTTGGTTTTGACATAACATTCGGAAGAACATTAGTTAGAAATTCTTGCATCTTTAAGTACCTCCACATGAACATTTTTGTCTAATAAATAAAGCACCGCCTCTGAAATATCTTCTCTTTTGCCGCTTATTATAGCTACCGTTCCTCCTATAGGAGCGTCTTTTATAATCTCAACATCCGCATATATTATATTGACATCTATGTTAAACTTTCTTGAAACAGTAGATATCAAAGGCTCCGAAGTATTGCTCTCTACATATGAAAGCCTTACTATAAGCTCTCCCGGCTTTAGTGCTACAACATTTGCATGGTCGTTTATCAAATCATCTATCTTGTGTAAATTCGAAGTTGTGCGTATAAAGTCTCTTGTAACAGCTTCTTTAGGATTGGCAAATATAGAAAATACGCTGCCGCTTTCCACGACCTTACCGTTTTCCATCACTGCCACCTTATCACATACTTCCTTAACTACAGCCATCTCATGAGTGATAATTACTATTGTAAGCCCCAGCGTGTTATTAAGTTTTTTCAAAAGTGCCAGTATAGACTTTGTAGTCTGAGGGTCAAGGGCACTGGTTGCCTCATCGCAAAGCAGCACATCGGGATCGTTAGCCAAGGCTCTTGCTATAGCCACCCTTTGTTTTTGTCCTCCCGATAATTGAGAAGGGTAAGCCTTAGCCTTGTCTGAAATATCTACCAATGAAAGAAGCTTACCTACCCTTTCATCTATCTCCTCCTTACTAAGTCCGCTGCCATAGAGTGGATAGGCTACATTGTCCGCTACCGTTCTTGAAGGCATCAGGTTAAAATGTTGGAATATCATACCTATTTTTTTCCTTGCAGCCCTAAGTTCCTTAGCAGCAAGTGCGGTTATTTCCTTTCCTGAGACAAATACTTTACCGCTTGTAGGTCTTTCCAAAAGGTTGATACATCTGACCAAAGTAGACTTACCCGCCCCTGAAAAACCTATGATACCGTAGATTTCCTTATCGGCTATCTCTAAACTGACATCATCTACAGCATGAACTATACTCTTTTTTATATTAAAATCCTTGGATACATTTTCTATTTTTATCATATTTTCTCTATATCCCCTTTATACCTGTAGGGTTTATTGGTTATTGCTGTATATTAGCACAGCTAATTTTCAAAGTCAAATACTTATTACACTTTCGTAAATTTAAATAACAGTAAGGACTTAATATTACATTTCTTACTTCGTTATAACCAAAAAAACTTATATCTCTTGCCTATATCGGGTTAATAGCTGTATTATTGACTTGACTTTACAAATATACTGTTATTAGACTTTTTAATAATAGTATTTATTACGATTTTATATAATAATTGACTATTATAAATTACAAGGACTTTATATGCAATGAATACAGAAAAGACAAACATCATACTGTGCGGTTTTATGGCTTCAGGCAAAACCTCTGTAGCCAAGGCTTTATCGAAAGAACTGGGGTATCCGTATATAGATACCGATGAACTTATAGTTAAAGAAAGCAAAATGAGTATTCCTGAGATATTTAATAAATACGGTGAAGATTATTTTAGAGATTTGGAGTTTGATATTGCCAATAAGCTTAAGAATTTTAACAACACTATCATATCTACCGGCGGCGGTATGCTTACCTTTGATAGAAATGTGGAAGTTTTAAAAGAAGTCGGCACTATAATACATATAAAAAGAGAGTTTGATGATATCTATCAAACCCTCCTAAAAGATAAGACAAGACCGCTTGCAACACAAAAAACAAAAGAAGAGCTAAAAGACCTTTATAAAAAGCGTCTTGATAAATATATCTTTGCTTCCGATTATATGGTATATAATAAGTATTTTTCACAATGTGTAAAAGACATCATAAAAATACACCAAAGAAGATGCTAGTGCAACACATTTTAAATAACTCTTTTTTATAAGAGAATATCTATTTAAACTTAAGTGTTCCTATGCCGATTTGAAATAGATTGCTGATTAGGCTAAGTTATAACAGCAAATATACTTAAGCTCTAAGTGCCCATTCACTGCAATCTATTTTTTTACTTACTATATCTTCATAAAATGTAGCCTCATGGCAGATCAACAGTATAGAGCCTTTATAGTCCTTAAGGGCTCTTTTAAGTTCAGCCTTGGCATCTATATCAAGGTGATTGGTAGGCTCATCAAGCAAAAGTACATTGCTTTCTCTGTTAATAAGCTTACAAAGCCTTACCTTAGCCTGCTCACCTCCGCTAAGCACCTTTACCTTACTTTCTATATGCTTTGTGGTAAGTCCGCATTTGGCAAGTGCGGAACGCACTTCATATTGGTTAAATGAAGGAAATTCCTTCCATATTTCTTCTATACAGGTGTTGGGGTTATCCTCTGTCATTTCCTGCTCAAAATAACCTATACTAAGATAATCCCCTAAAATAACACTTCCCGATAAGGAAGAGCAAAGTCCCAAAATACTTTTTAATAAGGTGGTCTTTCCTATACCGTTAGCTCCGTATAAAACTATCTTTTCTCCACGCTCCATAGTCATATTTATAGGTCTTGACAGTGCTTCATCATAGCCTATTATCAAATCTTTAGTTTCAAAGATAAGTTTTCCTGCTGTTCTGGCTTCTTTAAATAAAAATTCAGGCTTAGGTTTTTCTCTGGCTAGTTCTATAACTTCCATTTTATCAAGTTTTTTCTGCCTTGACATAGCCATATTTCTGGTGGCTACTCTCGCCTTATTTCTTGCCACAAAGTCTGTTAAGTCTGCAATTTCCTGCTGCTGCTTTTTGTATGCGGCTTCAAGTTGTGATTTTTTCATTTCATACACTTCAAGGAACTTCTGATATGAACCTACATACCTATCCAGCTTTTGGTTTTCCATGTGGTAAATAATATTTATAACGCTGTCCAAAAATTCCATATCATGTGATATAAGCACAAAGGCATTCTCATATTCCTGTAGATATCTCCTAAGCCATTCTATATGATGCTCGTCAAGGTAGTTGGTAGGCTCGTCAAGTAACAGTATATCAGGCTTCTCAAGTAAAAGTTTCGCCATGCAGATCCTTGTTCTTTGACCTCCTGAAAGCTGTGTTACATCTTTGTCAAGTCCAAGTTCATCCAAATTAAAAGCCCTTGCTATCTCGTCAATCTTGGCATCTATGGTGTAAAAATCATAAGCCATCAAAAGATCCTGTATAGTTCCGACCTCTTCCATAAGAGTTTCTATCTGAGATTCATCGGCATCTGCCATCTGCTCATACATCGAATTCATATTTGCTTCCATCTCAAAAAGAAAGTCAAAGGCTTGCTTTAACACATCTTTTATGCTCATGCCCTTTTTTAACTCTGCATGCTGGTCAAGATAGCCCACTCTTACATTTTTAGCCCACTCAACCTTGCCTTCATCAGGTTTTAGTTTGCCGGTTACTATGCTCATAAATGTGGACTTTCCCTCTCCGTTAGCCCCTATAAGACCTATATGCTCACCTTTAAGCAGTCTGAATGACACATCATTAAATATAGCTCTGTCTCCAAATCCATGGCTTAGTTTTTCAACATTTAATATACTCATAAGTTCTCCAAAAATTTACACTTTTATTAGAGTCGGATGAAACTATCTATATCTCGATATTCATAAAGAACAGACTTTATTGATCATAATACCTTGCTGCTTTTAGTACTTTGCCGTATTAGCTGACTTCAGTACTTGCATAATCTTCTTACCTTTTTAAAGTTACAATTTTTAAAACACAGCAAAATATTGCAGCCTTAACCCAAACTCTAATGAATTTAATCAAATTTTTTGTTCAAATAAACATAACAGCCATTAGTATAGCTTATCAGGGGCTATAAAGCAATCGGGTGAGGAATTTATTCAATAATGGTTTGTCTATCACATAAACCGTTACAAACATATCTTGCCTTGGACACGCTCTCGCTAACTTCGTCTCGCAGCGGTACTAAGCTTTATCTTCGCCTAACGGCTTGATAAAGCAAGTACCGGCGGTCTCAGATTGTCCTCGGCAAGATAGTTTAACGGTTTATGTGCCTAAGGTGGCGGCGGAGAGGAAAGGTGTAGGCACACCTTTATCTAACCCAACATCTCTCATAGGAAAGACTATTTTTAAGATTTGAGTAAAAGTCGCTGCCACACCTCCCCCTCTACTTCCCCTTAGCAACATAAACAATGACTACCTATCTCCCACAACCACTTATATATCTATTCATTGTGGGTTGCGATTACAGAAACACTCCCTATTTCAATCTTTTTAGCGGTTAGTACTGTTAATAAAGTGAGTTACAAACTTTACAGACGAGGACTGTTCGAGTGCAGCTCGCCACGGAGTAGGCGAGCACACGAGTTCCGCAGTCTGTATAAGTAAAGTCGAAACTTTATTAACAGTACTGCGAGTATGATTGAAATAGGGAGTGTTTCTGTTTAATTGTTGCCGTGCAATCGTTTCTGACTATTGTTTATGTTGCCAACTACTCAACTGATATAAAATCATATCCTGCTTCTTCTACAGCCTTTTTAAGTTCCTCGTTTGAAACCTCTTTACTAAGTTCTATAACGGCTGAACCTTTTTCATGTGAAGCAAGCGCTGAGTCTACACCTTCAATATTTTCCAAAGCCTTTTTTACATGAGCCTCACAGCGAGGGCACATCATTCCTTCAATATTGATTGTTTTTTGCATAGTTTTATTCTCCTTTTCTTTGTAAGTTTGATTTTTACTTTCTATAACATTTGTATCATTAGTACTTATATCTTCTTTTTTTCCGGCTTTACTTTGTTGTGCAGTATGTACCTTAAAAAGGTTAAGTCTTAAGGCATTCATGCATACGGTAAAACTTGAAAGTGACATGGCTGCCGCTCCCCACATAGGGTTTATTTGCAGATTGGCAAATACTCCGGCTGCAATAGGTATAAGTATTATATTATACGCAAATGCCCAAAACAGGTTTTCATGTATATTTCTTAGCGTAGCACGACTGAGTCTTATAGCGGCACTCACATCGGTAAGTCTTGAGTTCATAAGAACTATATCCGCTGAATCTATAGCTACATCGGTACCTGCTCCTATTGCAATTCCTACATCTGCCCTTGTAAGTGCCGGTGCATCATTGATACCGTCACCTACCATAGCAGTTTTTCCTCTTTTTTGCAATTCTTTAACAGTTTCTTCTTTTCCATCAGGTAGTACTCCGGCAATAACTTTATCTACACCTGCCTGCTTACCTATGGCATTGGCAGTTTTTTCATTATCACCGGTAAGCATAACCACTTCTATACCAAGCTTTTGCAACTCTTTTATAGCAAAAGCAGAATCTTCTTTTATAACATCGGCTACGGCAATAACTCCTAAAAACTCATTATCATAGGCAAAGTAGAGCGGCGTCTTGCCCTCTGAAGCCAAGTTTTCCGCTTTTTCTTTAATATCTTTCGGTACGGATATCATTGACTCTATAAATTTCCCTGAACCTCCATAAAGTGTCTTACCTTTAAGCTTAGCCTGAAGTCCGTTGCCTGCTAAAATCTTAAAGTCCTCAACTTCATTTGCCCCAAATCCTTCTTCCTCTCCTTTTGCTACTATTGCTTTTGCCAGCGGATGCTCACTCTTTTGTTCCAGTGAGAATGCCGTATGCAAAAGCTCTTTGTCAGATACCCTATCAGCAGCAATTATATCAACTACCTTTGGTTTTCCTTCGGTAATGGTTCCGGTTTTATCAAGTGCTACCACCTTAAGCTTTCCGGTATTTTCCAAGGCTTCCGAGGTTTTAAAAAGAATACCGTTCTTGGCTCCCATTCCATTTCCCACCATAATAGCTACAGGGGTTGCCAGTCCCAGAGCACAGGGGCAGGATATAACAAGTACGGTTATAGCCTTCTCAAGTGCAAAGAAGATACTTTGTCCCATAAAAAGCCATGTTGCCATTACTATTATGGATATAAGTATTACAGCAGGTACAAAGATACCCGATACAGTGTCAGCTATTCTTGCTATAGGTGCTTTGGTGGCTGCCGCATCACTGACCATTTGTATTATCTTGGAAAATGCAGTATCTTCCCCTACTCTTGTCGCCCTTGCCTCTAAAAAGCCTGAGCTGTTAATTGTTGCGGCACTGATGCTGTCTCCTACGCCCTTATCTACAGGTATGGACTCTCCTGTAAGTGCCGACTCATCTATGGCTGAGCTGCCCTTTTCTATTACACCGTCTACCGGAATTGACTCTCCGGGGCGAACCACGAAGATATCACCTATCTTTACTTCATCAATAGGAACTTGTGTCTGATTACCGTTTATTAAAAGTGTTGCTGTCTTGGGAGCCATTTTCATAAGGTTTTTTAATGCATCTGTAGTCCTTCCCTTTGACAATGCCTCCAGAGTCTTTCCTACAGTAATAAGTGCAGGTATCATAGCCGCCGACTCAAAGTAAAGTTGGTCATGGTAAAGTGACATAAGGTCCATATTTGATGTACCTGTTGTTAAAAGCCAGGTCATTTTGTAAAGTATGTATAAAGACCATGCAAATGCTATACCTGAACCAAGTGCTACCAAAGTATCCATATTGGGGCTTTTATGCATCAATGTTCTAAAACCCGATATAAAAAAGTCTCGGTTTATTATCATAACGACAAGTGTTATAAGCAATTGGGTAATAGCCAATCCTATGTGGTTATGACTAAGAAAAGTCGGTACAGGCAGATTAATCATATTATGTCCCATAGTAATATACATAAGTATTGTAAGAAATACTACGGAAAGCTTTAACCTTTTTATAAGCTTAGGTGTTTCTCTGTCCTTTAATGCCTCTTCTTCTGCCGCCATCTTTTTAGAAAGGGAGGTTTCGTTCTTCTCTTCTTTCTTTACTCTTGCTCCATATCCGGCATCTTCAACCGCCTTTATAATATCTTCTTCACTTGCTGCTCCATCTACCGACATGGAATTAGTCAGTAAAGATACGGAAACATTGCTTACATCCGGCAGTTTGGATACCGCCTTTTCAACATGAGCCTGACAGGCGGAACAGGTCATGCCGCTTACAATAAATTGTTTCATTTTATCCTTCTTTCTTCTTAGAAAATGATGATTTATCTAATCTTTTCTTCTAATTGACCTAAAGGTCAATTATCACTTCATAAGTTTTTGCAATACACTACAAAGTTCATCTATAGCCTCATCCTTACCGGCTTTAATGTCTTCTGCAACACAGCTGTGTATATGACATGACAGCAGGCTTTTGTTAAAGCTGTTCAAAGCGGAGGTAATAGCAGATACCTGTATAAGTATATCAGGGCAATACGCATCATTTTCCACCATTTTCTGAATACCTCTGACCTGCCCCTCTATTTTCTTAAGCCTTACAAGCAATGCCTTTTGCTCTGCACTGTCTCTTTTTTTATGTCGCTTAGTGTTACAGCATTTATCCCTCATAATGTTATCCTCATTACTTTTCAAGTTCTATACGCCACTCCTTTGCTTTTATATTTTATACCCTATTGGGGTATGTGCTTTTTATATAATATACCCTTATGGGGTATGTGTCAAGCTGTTTTTAACTTAAATTTCCGCATTTACTATAAGCCGGTTACAATTCAGGTAGTAGATATACATGTGCAATATAGCAGATGAAAGCTTACTTTTATTTATATATTACACAGGTATATCTATCAGGATACTGCATACATTCATCTTCGTATCACTTATAAATAAAAGTTAAACATTTTTAGTTTTTTAATAAAGATGAATAAGCCACCTAAACCATAACTACAATATTTTTGATAATATATATTATTTTATAAGCTACTTGACTTAAACCTTAGTAAGATTTAATATATTAGTGGTTATAACTAAAAAATATCTAGTAATATTTATAACTTACAAAGGAGGATTTATGTTAACAAGTCAAGAAGTTGCCGAGCTTTATGTTGAGCTGGGGCAAAAAAAGGCTAATTATTCTGTACTCAAACTTATACTGCTTGCCATGTTGGGCGGTATTATGATCGGTTTGGCTTCTGCCGGTGCCAACACCGTATCCGCTACAATGGATAACCCTTCTATTGCAAAATTACTTTCAGGTATTGTATTTCCCACCGGACTTGCAATGGTAGCTATTTGCGGTGCAGAGCTTTTATCAAGCAGTTGTCTGGTTATACTCAGCGTATTTAGTTCTAAGCTTAGCTATGTAAAATTACTTAAATATTGGTTTTGGGTATTTATAGGTAATATTTTAGGCTCTTTAGTTATAGCTGTAATTATGTATCTTTCAGGTCAGTTTTCATTTTTTAACAGTCAGATAGCTATAACTACTATACAGACAGCTGTTAAAAAAGTTTCTCTTACACCCTTGGAGGCGGTATCCTTAGGCATACTTTGTAACTTGCTTGTATGTCTTGCGATTTTAATGGCAATAGCAGGCAAAAGCCTTGCAGATAAAGTTTCAGCTGTTTATTTGCCCATAATGCTTTTTATCCTTTGTGGTTTTGAACACTGTGTTGCAAATATGTACTATATCCCGGCAGGACTCTTAGCACTTCAAAATCCCGAATATAAAGCACTTGCCATAGAAAAAGGCTTGCACATAGACAAACTCAGTGTTATGTCTTTCCTCTTTAACAATCTGCTTTGGGTCATCGTGGGAAATATTATAGGCGGAGCTGTTATAATTGCAGGTATGTACTATCTTTTATACCTTAGAAAGCAGCACAAATAATATTTTATTTACATGG
>ERZ772874.1476-NODE-1476-length-12140-cov-3.766901_pt1 | contig 12140 bp, 9 predicted proteins | sample MGYA00580586_ERZ772874 | MGnify/ENA primary metagenome ERZ772874 (study PRJEB29015, sample SAMEA2737952) | human oral metagenome | biome: human oral; feature: human-associated habitat; material: dental | place: China | collected 2154 ... | reverse complement strand
GAGGCGGGCGGCGGGCGCACGTCGTCGCCGGAGCGCGCGCCTGCGGCCCAGGCTTGTGCGCCCACGCTGTCATAAATCTTGCGTTTTTCGGCATCGCCGAGCACGGTGTTGGCCTCGTTTACTTCGGCCATGCGGGCGGCGGCGTCTGGCTCTTTGCTCACGTCGGGGTGGTATTTGCGGGCCAGGCGGCGGTAGGCTTTTTTGATGTCGTCCTGGCTGGCGCTTTTGTCCACGCCCAGGATCTGGTAGTAGTCCTTGAATTGCATGGCTTTCTACATGGAGTTGGGAAAAGGGGTTTCAACGCGAAAGGCCCCTGCGGGAAAACGGGCCTGATTGTCGTGTGCGCGGCAAGCCCCGCCTGCCCGTGAGACCCGCGCCTGGATTCAGCATCAAATGGGCCGTTTGCGCGCGTGCAGACTGGACTTGCAGCTATGGTTTCAATAGTGGGCGGAAGGCGCTTCAGCGCCGCATCAGCACGGCCAGCAAGGCGGCGAAAAGAATCATGGCGCCGCCTGCCAGCGTGCCCGTGGCAAGGGCAGCGGCGCCCAGCGCCACGGACGAGACGCTGGCGAACACCACTTCAGCCAGCATGATGAGCGAGGCCGTTTGCGCGGGCAGGATGCGGGTCAGGTCGCGCGTGCGATAACGGATCACCGGCATTGCCTGCCGGTCGAGCGTCGTCATCACCAGCTCGCCGTGCTCGCCGTCGGGGAGCGGTTCCAGCGTCTGCGGGTCGACGATTTCGACAATGTAGGCGTCTTCCCAGATGTGTAGCCCGTTCTGTTCGGTACATTCGAAGGCGACGCCCGGGCCGTTCATCTCGGAAAGCCCGAACGAGTTGTAGGCTTTGACGCCGAACATTGCCTCAATGCGCCGCCGTTGTTCCTCGGTATGCGGCTCGGCGCCGATGACCAGCGTGTGCAACTGCGTGTCGCGGCGCGGATCGAGTCCTTCGACCAAGAAAACTTCGTGCAGCCGCCCCAGATAGCTCGGAATCGCATGCGCCACTGTCGTGCCAAAATCGCGCATCAGCTTGATCTGGCGCAAGCTGTTGCCGGCGCCGGCCGGGATCGAGAGGCAGCCAAGCCGTTCGATGCCATACTGGAAGCCGAGGCCACCGGTAAATAGCCCGTAACCGGACATGTTCTGGAAAACGTCCGTCTGGCGAACGCCGGCGGCGTAGAGCGAGCGCGCCATCAGGTTCGCCCAACTTGCGAGATCATGCTGATTGTGAAATACGACGGTTGGATTGCCGGTCGTACCGCTTGAACTGTGCAGACGGATGACTTCGCGTTTGTCGGCGGCGAGAAAGCCCCACGGGAAATCCTGACGCAGGTCGTCCTTGGTCGTGAATGGCAGTTCGCGGATCTGCTCGATCGACTTGATTCCTTCGCGCAGCATCCGCCCGATCTGTGCGCATTTCGCATAATGCGGCGAACGTGCGGCCAGATGCAGCGATTCGTTCAGTCGCCGGAGCTGTAGTTTTTCAAGCTCGGCGCGCGGCAGGGCTTCGAGCTCGCTTTCCCAGTACGTCCGGTTTCCGCTATCCATAGCGCGTGTCGCGTCACTTTCCATGATCATGAATGTTCCATCGAGGTTTCATGAAGAATCGCAAGACGCGAATCTAGCATGAGCGCTTGTCATCTGGCACGGCCAATTTGTCTGCCCGCGGCATGTCTGGATTGACCACGGCGGGCAAGACGGCGATACTTCGACGCTTCATGCTGGTGATTTCTTACTTCAACCGAGGTTTTTCATGGCTGCCATACTTGCCGATCGCATGCTTTTGTCGGGGGACGAAGCCGTTGCCCTTGCCGCCTTCAATGCTGGTGTCCGTCTGGGGACGGGGTACCCGGGCACGCCATCGACGGAAATCCTCGAAGCCTTTGCCCGCCTGGGCGGCAAGGCGCAATGGGCGCCCAATGAAAAGGTTGCGCTTGAAGTGGCGCTGGGCGCCGCCTTCGGCGGGGCGCGGACACTGGTAACGATGAAGCACGTCGGCGTCAATGTCGCGGCGGATGCCTTATTTACGGCGGCCTATACCGGCGTGAGCGGCGGCCTGGTGCTGGTTTCGGCCGACGACCCGGGCATGGCATCGAGCCAGAACGAGCAGGATAACCGCCATTATGCGCGGGCTGCAGGCATCCTCATGCTGGAGCCGGCCGATTCGCAGCAGGCCTACGATTTCACCGGGGCGGCTTTTGCCCTTTCCGAACGCTTTCAGCTGCCGGTCATGCTGCGTATGACGACCCGTGTTTGTCATTCAAAGAGCATTGTCGAACAAACCCACGTGCCGCCACCGGCCGGCGATCCGGATTTTCGGCGGGATGTGCCATCGCGCGTGATGATTCCTGCCTATGCTCGGCCCGCGCACCGTAAATTGCGTCAAAAGTTGGCGCTGGCGGCGGAATATGCCGAGCATTGTGCCCAGACAGTCGTCGACATGAAGGGCAAGGCGCTGGGGATCATCGCTTCCGGCGTTGCCGCGGCCCATGCGCGTGAAGCTGCGCCCGAAGCCAGCGTGCTGCAGCTGGGGTTTTCCTATCCTTTGCCGATGCAGGCCATCCGCGATTTTGTTGCCTCGGTCGAACATTGCGTGGTGATCGAGGAAGGCGATCCGATTCTCCTGACCGAGCTGTGGGCGGATGGGCTGGCCGTCGAGGGCAAGCCCGATTCGTTCCGTTTCGGCGAACTTAACACCGAGCGCGTGCGGCGCATCCTGGCGCAGGACGATTCGCCGGAGGCCGCGCCGCTGGCCGGCAAGCCGCCGGCTTTGTGCGAAGGCTGCTCGCACCGCCCGGTATTTGAGGCGCTGCACCGGCTTGACTGCATTGTTGCCGGTGATATTGGTTGCTATACGCTGGGTGTGCTGCCGCCATTTTCCGGCATGGATACTTGCGTCTGCATGGGGGCGAGCATTGGCGTCGGCCTTGGCTTGCGGCATGTGCTGCCTGCCGCGCAGGCGCGGCGCGTGGTCAGCGTCATCGGCGATTCGACTTTCATGCACAGCGGGCTGACCGGGGTTGCCGAGATGGTCTATAACCCGCCGCCCGGCGGCCATGTGCTGATGATTCTGGACAACGGAACGACGGCCATGACCGGCCAGCAGGAGCATCCGGGCACCGGGCGCGGCCTCATGCACGAGGCGGCGGGCAAGATTGTCTTTGAGGATGTGCTGCGCGCCATGGGCGTTGATTCTGTGGTGACGGTCGATCCAATGGCTAGCGGCACCGATCTCGACCAGGTGATTCGTGAAGCGCTTGACAGTGGCAAACTGAGCGTCATTGTCGCGCGCCGCCCCTGTATTCTGGCGGCGCCGAAAATCCGTCAGTACGAAAAAATCATCATTGAAAAGAAAAAGACCGCAGAAAGCGGCCGGTAGGGGAGCGGCGCCGAGGCGCCTTAGCGCCGGCGTGAGGCGTTCGGGAGCTGTAATGATGGAGCAATGAAAAATCGTGGAACGGTGATCGAAGATGGTGACGGAAAAAACAGCGAATCGGGCGGTGAATGTCGTCATTGCCGGCCTCGGCGGGCAGGGCGTGGTCAAGGCCTCGGATATCCTGGCCGATGCGGCGTTCCGGCAGGGACTGGACGTCAAAAAAAGCGAACTGCACGGCATGAGCCAGCGTGGCGGTTCGGTCTCCAGCGACGTACGCTTCGGGCCTAAGGTTGATAGCCCGATGATTTCGCCTGGTCAGGCGGATTTTCTGGTCGTTGTTGCCGCCGATCAGGTTGACGTCAATCGTCCGGCGCTGAAAGCCGGCGGCAGGCTGATTTCACCGGCGCTGCTGGCCGGTGCGCCAGGCAAACTGCCTGCCAAATCGGTCAATGTTGCTTTGCTCGGCCTGTTGAGCCGCCAGCTCGACATTCCGGTCGAACACTGGGAAGCGGCGATTCGCGCCAATCTGGCGGAAAAGCATCATCGGCTCAACCTGGAGGCTTTCCAGCTTGGCCGGCAAATGGCCTGAAAGGGCCTGAAAGGGCCTGAAAGAGCCTGACCGGACGAAGGCGGCGCGCGGCGGAAATCAAGTTGAGCGTTGAACGTTGAGATGGGGCGCATGAGGCAAGGAAAACAGCAGGTCACACGACAAGAGGCGCGAAATGCTTGAGGAAAACTGGAACGAATGGGATAACCAGGACAACCGGGATAGCTGGAACGACTGCGGCCACGGCATCCATCCCGTCAGCGCGCTGGATTACTTGCCGGCGCCGCAGTTACGCCAATTGCAGCTGCGGCGGTTGCAGGCTGTGGTTGCGCGCGCCTATGCCAATGTTGCGCCATTCCGCGCCCGGATGGAGGCACGACAATTGACGCCGGCTTCGGTTGAGCGTCTGGAGGATATCGCCCAACTGCCTTTCTCGGCCAAGGCCGATCTGCGTGACAACTATCCGTTCGGCCTCTTCGCCAGTCCGATGCAGGAAATCGTCAGGCTGCACGCCTCTAGCGGCACTACCGGCAAGCCGATCGTCGTTGCCTATACCCGCGAGGATCTGCGCGTCTGGTCCTCCGTCGTACTGCGCGCCTTTGCCGCTGCGGGGATCCATCGCGGCGATATTGTCCAGAATGCCTTTGGCTACGGCCTGTTTACCGGCGGTCTCGGCGTGCATTATGGCCTGGAAGCGCTGGGGGCAACCGTAGTGCCGACCTCCGGCGGCAATACGGATCGGCAGATCATGCTCATGCGCGATTTCGGCGTCACGGCAATCTGCTGTACGCCCAGCTATTTTCTGCACATGATCGAACGCGCCGCAGCGCTGGGGATTGATTTGCATACGCTCCCGCTGCGCACCGGCATCTTCGGCGCCGAGCCCTGGTCGGACGATATGCGCACACGCATCGAACGGGATAGCGGCATTCGCGCTTTTGATATTTATGGCCTGTCGGAAATCATCGGGCCCGGCATTGGCGGGGAGTGCACAGCGCAGCACGGGCTGCACATTTTCGAAGACCACTTTTACCCCGAAATCATTGATTCGGAGAGTGGCCGCGTACTGCCGGATGGCGAGGAAGGGGAGCTCGTATTGACGACGCTCTCCAAACGCGCGATGCCGATGATCCGCTACCGCACGCGCGATATTACGCGCCTGATCGCCGAACCCTGCGAATGCGGCCGCACCGTGCGCCGTATCGCCCGTGTGGCACGGCGCAGCGACGACATGTTCATCATTCGCGGCGTCAATGTTTTCCCCACGCAGATCGAAGCGGCGCTGCTGGCGGTGGAAGGCGTCTTGCCGCATTACCGGATCGTGCTGACGCGCGAAGGCGGGCTGGATCAGCTGGGCGTCGAGGTCGAAGTCGGTCCCGAGCTGTTCAGCGACAAGGTTAGCGCCATAGAGAAGGTGCATAAGCGCCTTTCGCACTCCATCGAGCGCATTACCGGTATCCGCGCCGGCGTCCGCCTGGTCGAGCCGAACACTTTGCCGCGCAGCGAAGGCAAGATCCAGCGTGTTCTCGATCTGCGCCGTGGTTGAGTGTTCCTAAAAACCCGTGTCGGTCGTGACTGCGCGAGGCATTCTGCCGATGATGACAATGACGGATTGCCGGGTGATTTGTGCTCAGCGCGCCGTGGCTGGCCGGATCGACGGGTCTTTCTTTGCACAAGGGTTTGAGCCATGAAAATTACCCAGCTTTCCTGCTTTATCGAAAATCGCCCTGGCCGCCTGCACGCAGCGTGCATGGCGCTTGCCGCGCGGGGTGTCAACATCCGCACGCTCTCGCTGGCGGATACCGCGGAATTCGGCATCCTGCGTCTGATCGTTGCCGATCCGGAAGCCGGCAAGGCCGCGCTTGAGGCGGCCGGCTATACCGTGCGGCTGACGGATGTGATCGCGGTCGAAGTGCCGGACGATGCCGGCGGTTTGGCGCGGGTGCTGGCCGAGACGGATGCTGCGGGATTGAACATCGAGTACATGTACGCATTCAGCACGGCGGTTGGTCGGAACGCCGTCGTGATTATCCGTTTCTCCGATCCCGATCGGGCGGTGGCGGAGCTTTCCCGACACAGTATTAGCATCGTCAAGCCGGTGACGCTGCTGGAGCGCTAAGTTCCGGCAAAGCTTCAGCGACGCGCGAAATGATGCGTGCGCTCAGGTCGGCTGCGAGGCAGTCGAAGATTTCCGGCTTGAGCGTGTTGTTCATCCAGGTGATCTGTCGCTTGGCCAGCTGCCGCGTGGCGTAGATGCCGCGTTCACGCAGCGCCTTGTGCGGGATGAGGCCGTCCTGCGCTTCCCAGACCTGCCGGTAGCCGACGCAGCGCATCGACGGCAGGTCGGGCGAGAGGCGATATTTGCTGCGTAATCCGCCGACTTCCTCTTCCAGGCCGGCGGCGAGCATGGCGTCGAAACGCTCGGCAATGCGCGCGTGCAATGCGGTGCGGTTGGCAGGCAGCAGGCCGAGCTTCAAGAATCTTCCTGATGGTTTGGGTGCCGCCGATTCGGCCAGCAGCGCCGACATCGGGCGGCCGCTGAGGCGATAGATTTCCAGTGCGCGCTGAATACGCTGGGCGTCAGTGGGCGGCAGGCGCGCCGCAGTATGCGGGTCGACCTGCGCCAGCAGGCGATGCACATGCGGCCAGCCATGCGCGGCAGCCAGTGCATCAATCTCGGCGCGGACGGTCGGGTCGGCCTGCGGCAGCACGGCCAACCCTTCTAGCAGCGCTTTGTAATAGAGCATGGTGCCGCCGACGAGCAGCGGAATACGCCCGGCGGCGGCGATGTCGGCCATGGCAGCCAGGGCGTCGGCGCAAAAGCGCGCGGCCGAGTAGCGTTCTTCCGGACTGACGAGATCGATCAGGCGGTGCGGATAGACGGCCAGTGTTTCGTGATCGGGCTTGGCCGTGCCGATGTTCATGTCACGGAAGACTTGTGCCGAGTCGACGCTGATGATCCCGACCGGAAAACGGCGCGCCAATGCCAGGGCAAGGGCGGTTTTACCGCTGGCGGTGGGGCCCATCAGCAGAATGGCGGGGGGCTGGCCGGCAATTTGTGCGGGCGCCGAATCGACGGGCATCGTTTATCGCCCGCGCAGAAAGAGACGGTCGAGTTCGCCGAGCGAGAGCTGCGTCCAGGTCGGCCGGCCATGATTGCATTGATCGGCGCGCTCGGTGGCTTCCATCTGACGCAGCAGCGCATTCATTTCGGGAATCGTGAGCAGGCGATGGGCGCGTACCGCGCCGTGACAGGCCATCGTCGAGAGCAGTTCGTTGCGGCGGGTGAGCGTCAATTGTGTCACGCCATGTTCGCGCAGGTCGGCCAGGACGGCGCGTACCAGCGCCGCCGGGTCGCTGGCCTGTAACAGCGCCGGAACGGCGCGAACGGCCAGTTGTGTCGGCCCTGCCGGCGTGATTTCAAAACCGAGCGCACTCAGGGTGTCCGCGTGCTCTCCGGCGGCGGCGATGTCGAGCGCATCCGCACTGAAAACGGCGGGGATGAGCAGCGTTTGCGCGGCGATACGGCGGCTGTCGACGGCCGTCTTGAGCCGTTCATAAAGAATGCGTTCGTGTGCCGCGTGCATATCGATGAGCACCAGGCCGTGCGCGTTCTGCGCCAGGATGTAGATGCCGTGCAGCTGTCCCAGCGCGTAGCCGAGCGGCGGGGCGTTTTTTTCCTCTTCCGCCGTACCCGTTTCCGCATAGATTGGGCGAGACACTTCGCTGTGTGCGGGCGAGGCGGCGGGGCGGGCAAAGGCAGCCTGGGCAAAGCTGGTGTAAGCCGAGACCGCCGGTTCGTTGATGCGCAGCGAGGCCTGACGCGCAGCGGTGTATGAAGCCGGTCTGGCGGTTGGAGCGACTGAATCGGGCGATGCGGTGGCTTCAGCGGGTTGTGTCGTCGCCTGTATTGGCGCGCTGTGATCGGAAAAACCGGGCGACACAGGGTTCGAGAGCGCGCGTAAGGGGCTGGACAGCGCCTTCTGAACGGCGTGGAAAACGAACTGGTGTACGGCGCGCGCATCGCGGAAACGGACTTCGCTTTTGGCTGGGTGGACATTGACATCGACCGCCGCCGGATCGATGTCGAGGAAAATGCAATAGGCGGGATAGCGGCTGCCGTGCAGCATGTCACGGTAGGCTTCGCGCAGGGCATGCATGAGCAGTTTGTCGCGCACAAAACGGCCGTTGACGTAACAATATTGGGCGTCGCTGCGCGCCCGCGAGTGCGCAGGCAGGGCACAGTAGCCGGTGAGTTTGAGCACGCCGGCATCCGCAGTGACAAGGCGCGATTCCGCCGTGAAGGCATCGCCGAGAATGGCGCCGATGCGCGCCTGCATGTCGCCTTTGGGCAGACGCAGGCTGGTGCGGCCATTGTGTGACGCCATGATGGCGACTGCTGGATAGGCCATCGCGACGCGCTTGATGGCTTCCAGACAATGCGCCAGTTCAGTGGCTTCGGATTTGAGAAATTTCCGGCGTGCCGGCGTGTTGTAGTAGAGATCGCGCATCTCGACGAGGGTGCCCTGCGCCAGCGCAGCCGGTTCAGGCAGGTCAGCATCGGCTGCCAAGCGCCAGGCATGGGGGGCGCCTGCACGGCAGCTGATGAGCGTCAGGCGGGCAACCGAGGCGATCGAAGCCAGTGCTTCGCCGCGGAAACCAAACGTGCTGACATGTTCAAGATCGTTGAGCGAGGCGATTTTGGAAGTGGCGTGGCGGGGAAGCGCCAGTGCCAGGTCATCCTTGGCGATGCCGGCGCCGTCATCCGTGACCCGAATCAGTTTGACGCCACCTTCTTCGAGTTGTATTTGCAGGGATGCACTGCCGGCATCGAGCGCATTTTCCAGCAGCTCCTTGAGTACGGAAGCCGGGCGTTCAACGACTTCGCCTGCGGCAATCTGACTGATGAGCGGATCGGGCAGGCGGCGGATGGCAGGGAACGAGGACGGAGATGAATCGATCATTGGCCGATTATAGCGGCAAGACCTATGCAAAATCCGTCAGACGCAGCGTGGACGGAATGGGCGGGGGCGTCGGCTATTGCTTGTTGGGATCGAACCCTGTTTCTTCGTAGACCGCGTTAACGACGCTTTGGCCGATATAAGGCGCCATTTTTGCATGCGTTGCGAGCATGGCGCGCCGCAGTTCGGCGCGCTCCGCCGCGCTGAGCGTATAAATGCGGGTTTTGCCGGTCGCCTTGATTTTCTGGAGCGCCTGGTCGTTTTCTTCCTGAGCAATGCGGTTAGCGTACTCGGTGGCTTCCCCGATGGCCTGTGTCAGTTGGTAGCGGATGCGGGCGGGCAGGTTGTCCCAGAAGCGTTTGTTGGCGATGACCGCATAGCCCAGGTAGCCGTGGTTGGTCAGCGCGATGTGTTTTTGCACTTCGTATATTTTTTGTGTAAAGAAGTTCGAGTGTGGGTTTTCCGCGCCGTCAATAAAACCCGTGCGCAGCGCCTGGTAGGTGCCGGAGAAAGGTAGTGTCGAGGGCTGGGCGCCAAGCGTGCGAATCTGCGCTTCAAGAACTTTTGAGGGCTGGATGCGGATCCTCAGCCCCTTGAAGCTGGGTAAATCGTGCAAAGGGCGATTGGCCGAGAAGGATTTGAAGCCGTTATCCCAGAACGCCAGTCCTTTCACGCCCTTCGTTTCGAGCCGCCCCAACAGATTGGCGCCGAGCCAACCTTCCGTGACCCGGTGCAGCGTCTGGATGTCATCGAATAAATAGGGCAGATCGAATACCTCGAATTCGTGGATGCCCAGTTGGGTTAGTTTGGCCAGAGAAGGCGCGAGCATCTGGACGGCACCGAGCTGCAAGGCCTGTATTTCATCCTTGTCCTTGTACAGCGTCGAATTCGGGAAGACTTCGACACTGACTGCGCCTTCGGTCAGCTCGGCGGCGCGTTGGGCAAAATAGTTGGCGGCTTTCCCTTTGGGCGTATCAGGGGTGACGACATGACTGAACTTGATTACGATCGGCAACTTTGCGTTTGCCGGCATCGGCGCAACGCCATGCAACAGAACGAGAAGCAAGAGTTTTATCAGGATTGTCTTCATCACCAGATATTGGCGGCATAGGTTGTATTGGTGCGGTACAGGTTGTCGGTGTGCTGTCGGCGAATGCCAGGATGCCACTGGAAATATGGATAAATGACCGGGGCACTATGGCGCTGGCTGACGCACTCACAAACTAAAAAAGCAAGCGCCTGCCAGGTGCATCCGATGGCATAGAGCAAATTACCCTGTTTAATATGCAGACATTCTGCAGGATTAGCCATTACGGAAAGCCACAGACGCACGTCTGTTTTAAGGTTGCTGCTGTTAAAAAATGCGCCCTAGGCATAAGTAAGGGCAAGCGCGAATGCCCTTCTCGGGAACATGGCTGGTATTGAATTCGGAATGTGGCCTTGTGGATTCCCACAATTGAGATTTAGGGATAGAAAGATGATAGTTTCTTAGTGTATGAGGGTGCATACATCCCGACGATAGTAGGGAAGGCCACGTTATTTGCGCGTGGCCCAATTATTTTCAAAACGTTAAGTTGTTTAACCTGATGGAGTTCTGACGATGGATGGAATGACAAAGAAACTTCTGGATGGACTGCGTAAAAAACGCGAAGGCGCAATGCTGGGCGGTGGTCAGAAGCGTATCGACGCGCAGCACGCACGCGGCAAACTGACGGCGCGCGAGCGGATCAATCTTCTGCTCGACGAAGGGTCGTTCCAAGAAATCGGTATGATGGCGACGCATAACCTGACTACATTTGGTCTCGATAAACAGCGTTTCGTCGGTGATGCCGTTGTCACCGGTTTCGGTAAGATCAACGGTCGTCGCGTTGCCATTTATGCACAGGATTTCACGGTGCTGGGCGGCTCTTTCTCCGAAGTGCAGTCGCAAAAAATTACCCGCGTCATGGACAAGGCGCTGGAAGCCGGTATTCCCTGCATCGGCCTGGGTGACTCGGGCGGCGCCCGTATTCAGGAAGGCGTGCGCAGCTTGGCTGCTTACGGCGAAGTGTTCGTGCGTAACGTCGAATCTTCCGGCGTCATCCCGCAGATTTCCGTCATTCTTGGTCCGTGCGCAGGCGGCGCAGTGTATTCGCCGGCTTTGACCGATTTCATCATCATGGCCGGCCAAAGCTATATGTTCCTGACCGGGCCGGAAGTTATCAAGTCCGTGACGGGCGAGCAGGTTTCGGTTGATGACCTGGGCGGCGCGGGCGTGCACATGGGCACCAGCGGCGTGGCGCATCTGTCCGCGGAATCGGAAGAAGATGGCCTTAACCTTGTCAAGAAGCTGCTCAGCTATCTGCCGCAGAATAACAACGAAGAGCCGCCGCGCGTTGTTCCCGAAGATTCGATCGGCCGCATGGAAGAATCGCTCAACAGCATCGTTCCCGATGGTCCGAATAGCCCGTACGACATTCGTGACGTGATTGATGCCGTCTTCGACCGTGACAGCTTCATGGAAATCCAGCCTGCCTACGCGCAGAACGCTGTCGTTGGTTTTGCACGTATGGATGGCTACGCGGTCGGCATTATTGCTAACCAGCCCTGCTATATGGCCGGTGCGCTCGACATCAATTCGAGTGACAAAATCGCCCGCCACATCCGCATTTGTGACGCCTTCAATCTGCCGATCGTCACCTTTGTCGACTGCCCGGGCTTCCTGCCGGGTACGGGTCAGGAATACGGTGGTGTTATCCGTCACGGCGCCAAAGTGCTGTACGCCTACTGCGAAGCGACTGTGCCGATGGTTTCAGTCATTACCCGCAAGTCCTACGGCGGCGCTCACCTCGCCATGAACTCGCGTCAAATGCGTGCTGACGTGGCCTTCTCCTGGCCGACAGGTCAAATTGCCGTGATGGGCGCTGAAGGTGCGGTTAACATTCTCTTCCGTGACGAAATCAAGAAGGCCGAAGATCCGAAGAAGCGCAAAGAGGAAATTCTTGCCGCTTATCATGAAGAGTTCCTCAATCCGTACCGTGCTGCTGACATCGGCCAGATCGATGAAGTTATCGAGCCGAAGGAAACCCGTCCGCGGCTGGCTATGGCGCTCGAGATCCTGCGTACCAAGGTCGTCCAAAATCCGCCGCGCAAACACGGTTTGATGCCGGTTTGATGGCCTTTTCTTTAACTAATTACGAGAGAAGACAATGGAGCATTTAGACTGGGGTCTTGAGATGACCGTTCTCGGCATGGGGCTGGTCTTTGCCATGCT
>ERZ772874.1475-NODE-1475-length-12145-cov-33.368817_pt1 | contig 12145 bp, 9 predicted proteins | sample MGYA00580586_ERZ772874 | MGnify/ENA primary metagenome ERZ772874 (study PRJEB29015, sample SAMEA2737952) | human oral metagenome | biome: human oral; feature: human-associated habitat; material: dental | place: China | collected 2154 ... | reverse complement strand
CGGCCGCGCCGCCCCGGCGAGCCTCGCGACTGCGACGGGGGATCTTCAGCCTTCTGGACGGCGCGCGTCTAGCGGCGGGGGGCGGGGCCCTCATTCTGATGGTGTGGGGCGCCGCGGAGATGCTGCGCTCACCGCTGGCGGCCCCGATGAGCGAGGGGTGGTGGAGCTTCGCGCGACAGTTCCTTCCATCGATCGTGCCATCGATTGCGCTGATGTTCTTTTCTGTGATCCAGGCGCAGCGCTCCTCACCGCGACGCAAGGGTTTCACCATCTGCTTCGCCGCCATTGTTCTTATTATGGTCTCTTTCCTGGTGCTCTTCATCGGCGCGTGGGGTGTTGAGCCGATCGTCGAGTCGGGGGCGAGCATCCCCGGGTGCATCGGCCGGCTGGCGGTCGGGTGGGCCTTCCTGGTTATCGCCGTCATGAGTCACCTAATCCTATACCTCTACCGGCCGGCGGCGCAGCCCCGGGCGGAGTGGGACGGGTTGGCCCCCTGGTCCGTCGCCTCTGCCCCGGGGGGCGACATACCCGTAGATGGGAGACTAGTCAACCCATCTCCGGCGCCCCCGCAGCGAACCGGACCGACGGCATCCGCGGGTCGGGTGCGCAACGCGGTGTCGGTGCTCGTCAGCGTCGTGGTGGTCGCCGTGATAGCGGCGACGGCCCCAAACCTCATCAACAATTCCTTCGACCAGTTCATCCGGGTCACGACCGGCGCGGCGGCCGGTTATGACGGTTTTCCAACGGTCGAGAAGATATCGGCTGCGGCCGCCGGCGGAAACCAGTCCGGCGCCGACCCGATATGGACGACCGTCGTCGGCACGAGCAGGGTTCAACAGATCCTCGCCGGTGTGCGCGGCGCCGTCCTCGTCACCGATAACGGCGTCTACGGGCTGGACTCCTCAACGGGGGAGGTCATCTGGACCTTCGCCACAATCGGACTGAATAAGCAGCATTATGGCACCACTCTTGAAAGAGTGAATCTCTATATGGAGAACTCCGCCTTCACCTCGCCCGACGGAGCCTGGTTGGCCTACGCCTTCGACGTCACGCCCCGCAGGTCTATCGGCGGCGGCGGCGACTCGCGAGAGGACGTCACCCGCATTGTGGTCCTGAGTACGGATACGGGGCGGGTCGCTCTTGACACCCAGGTGGCCGGAGCGGTGCCGGCCGTGCAGTTGACCGACTCCAAGACCATTATCAACCGCCGGGTCTACAACACCGTCGGCGGACTCGAACTCTCCCCGCTGGACAGTGAGAAGATTGCGGTCCCGGGGCCCGGAGGGCACTCCTCAGTCATTGTTCGGAATAAATATGAGGACTGGCACTATCTGCACTCCATGATGACCCTTGAGGTGATACCCGAGGCGAATCTCGATGACGATTATTATTTCAGGAATCGAACCATTAAGGCTCAGGCGATCGCCGGGCAGCCCGTCAATGTGGGCGGCTGGGTCCTCAATCAGGCCGACGACGGGACGGTGGAGAACATCGACACCGGCGAGACCGTGCCCCTCACGGGGGAGGACGATCCCGACAACTGGAACGTCGTCGGGATTCAGGCCAGCACCCAGGCCATATCCGTCTGGAGCGTCCAGAACGAAGTCAAGGGTCCGGCCAAGGATTTCGGCCACCCGCTGTCGCTGAACGTCTTCGACACCCGCCGGGGAGAGGTGACGGCCATTGATCCAGCCGGAACCTACCGCGCAATCAAGCAAAACAATGAACCCGCAGCGTACCCCCCGTACTCCGGCGCGGTGGACACCCCCGTCTTCTCGGCGCGCGTGGACACCCGTTATCGTCAAGACTTCTCCGATCGGCTCGTCGTACAGCAGAACGACGCCGCCCGGCAGGACAACGAGCCCGCCTCAGACGGCAGCGAGCCCGCATGGGTCAGCGTCCACATGCCCGATTTCCGGATCAGCTCGGACCTCGTGGCACTGTGCCCGGGAGGGGTCATCGTCTCCTACGATTCCATGGGCTCGGACCGCGATGTGGTCACCGCCAGAAAGGCGCCTCAGCAGTAACCGGAGTGAGGGGCTCTCCGGACTCGGCCCATGATGATCGGGGCGGGTTCATATCGAGAACGAATGACTCCGAGGGGCAAGTGCTCCGAGGAGCCCGGGACCGGTCGCCCACGGGGATCCGTGAAGGGCCATGCGACCACCTGCGGTTCGCCGCCTTGAGGCCCGGTCCCGCGCCGCCGATGAGGAGGCCACCGCCTGCGGTCCGCCGCCGGCCCCGGTCCCGCGCCGGGTGGGGCACAATCGGTCTCATGACGGCATCGAGCGGGATCGGCCCGGCCCGGACCCCGGGACTCACGCGCGCGGACGTCGCCATGATCGTCACACGGGGTCAGGCGTGGAGGGACGCGCTGCACCGGAGCCTGGCCCAGCTCGGCCTGGATTGGCTGGGCGCCGACAGCCTCATGGAGGACTACAGCGTCGGCGGCATGGACCTGGACCTGTACTGGCGCGCCCAGCGGGTCATCCGCGAGCACCGCGACATGCGGGACGCGCTCCTGGACGCCGGGCGGATCGCCGACGGCGCGAGCAGACGGGCCCTCATCGAGGCCGCGTCCCGGCGCATCGCGGCGGGCGAGGACCTGTTCGCGGTGCACTGCGGCCTCACCATCGACCTCGCGCGCCGCGGCATGGGCCAGGTCCTCCTGCCGACCGTGTTCGACCCGGCCCTGTGGGATGCGGTCGACAGCCACGACCCACAGCGCATCGCCGCGTACCTGACCGATTGCGAGACCCTCTACATCCCCGCCGTGGACGGAGTCGTCGAATGACGCGGCCTCGGGCGGCGGAGGAGAAACCGGCCCTGCGCGCGGCCGATATCGCCGAAGTCCGGCTGCACCACCTGCATCCGCGGGAACGCGCCGCATTCAGGCGCACGATCACCGCACGCGCACTAGCCCGCTACGAGGCCCGCCGGGCGGAGATCACGTTCACCAACGCCGTGCTGGAGGGATCCACCTTCACGCTGCCCGAGGTCCGCACCCTGCTCGACGGTCTCACCCCCGAGGGCAAGAAGACCACCGAGGTTCTGGAGGTGTCCAACCTGGCGCGGACAGTCAACCTGCTGCACGACGACGTCGCCGCCGGAACCTTCGCCCTCGATACCGCGCATCTGCGGCGCTACAACGCCGCACTCATGCAGGGGCTGTTGCTGGAGCCGGGCATCGTCCGGGGCACCGGCGGCATCCACGGCGCTCCGGAAGGAATCGCGGTCAACGTCATGGGACGGGTCTTCTACGGCTACAACGACACCACCACCGCACCCGCACTGGCAGTCGCGCACGAACGGTGCTCCCATATCGAGGATGTGGTGGAGCGAGCACTCAACTACGCCGCCCTCATCTCCTACGTGCAGCCCTTCTCCGATGGGAACAAGCGCACCGCGCGCTTCATGGCCGACGGGCTGCTCATGAGCCACGGTTACGCTGCCGTCGAGATCCCGGCAACGTCGCGGTATGAGTACACCCGAGTCCTGGCCGATATGCTCACCCGGGCGGATACTGGACCCTATGTGGACTTCCTCGCACGCCAGGCCCGGCAGGACAGTTGACCAGCTGGACAGTCTTGCCACTCAAACCCAATGCTATTCCGACGAGAAAGGCTCAATACTCCCCGTCATGACCGGCCATCGACGGCTCCATCACCACCATCTGGCCGCGGCTCGTGATCCCTTGGATCTCCGGCACGTTCCGCCGCTCCTTCTCGGGCAGATTCACCGAGGCCATGAGCAGATCCGCCACGCGACTGACCTCTTCGGCGTGAGCGTCGTCCACGGCCCAATCGTCGAAACTCGTGGCGATGTTTTCGTCCCTGGTGATGATGTCCAGGGCCGCTCCCTTTTTCTTCATCCGAAGGCGGACGTAACGCAGGTCCGACAGGGGGACACTCCTCTCGATACTCCCGTCCCCGGTGAGGGCCGACTGCGAGGTGAGGAAGAACCGTGTTGGCGTGACACCGAGGTAACCGGCGGTGCCCGTCAGATGCTCCTTGACGTTCGCGACGAGGGAGTCCTTGGCGATACCGCCCTGAACCTCAGCCAGGGCGAGGAGGGGCTCGTCGCGGGGCAGCGCCCACCTGAGGATATCCAGGGCGCGATTCGACGCGTCGTCCCTGATGACCTTAATACCTGGACTCAGGACGAGGGGCTCCTCGTAGACCGCGCCGCGAAGACGGTCGACGTACTCGATCATGGCGTTCACTGCCCGGTTGACTCCGGACGAACGCCGAGATCTGCGGTCGCGAGGGCTCCAGGTCCGCCCGCTCGACTCGGCGGCGAGATGGCAGTGGGCATTGAGCTGTTCGAGAACCCCGACGATCCGTTCCATCGACTGACGGCGCTCGGTCGGAATCTGCCTGGCGAGGTGCCTCATGAGTTCGTCGTCCCCGGCGGAACGGTGGTCGTCGGCTGCGATCTCGGCGGCTCTGAGCGTCTGGTAGCGGTAGTAGGCGGTCTCCGCCATGACGAAGCCCTGGACGTCCGCGATGATATTCTCGGTCTTGTCCCTCAGGTAGTCGCGCCGATCGGCATATCCGGAGTCGAGCGACCGCAGGTGCTCGCCAAGATAACCGGCGAAGGTCTTGCGCTCCTTGCGCAGCGAGTCCTCGAGATGCTTGACGCGATCGAAAGTTCGCGACGTGACGGTTCCGACCTCGCGCGCCTCCTCAATGGCGTCGGCGATGGTGTCGCACAGCCCGCCTAGCGTGTTCCAGTGGTCCTCGCGTAGGGCTCTGAGCACGTCACGGGTCAGCTTGATGTTCTCATCGACCTTGCTCGAGATCGCGGTGAGTTGCGCGCTGATCGTCAGGAGGGCGAGGGCGGGGCCCAGACTCGCCATGATGACGCCCATCTGGGCGCCTGTCGCTGGCGCCCAGCGGACGGAGGCGGCGAACTTGCCGCCCCGGGTCAGGGTACCCAGGTAGTAGCCGTCTTCCGCAACGGTCTGCATGGTCCTGAGGTTCCGGATCGTCTCCGGCGCGAACCTGACCAGCCCCTGGGCAGAGACGAGTCCTCCCATGCCCTGTGCGGCGAGGCTCGCAGCACCGACGGCGTTGCTCAGCGCATGAACGATCTCACGATCGCCGCGGCTCCCCAGCCCGAAAGGCTCGACCTCCAATCCCGCTGGTACGTGATCACCGAGGAGGACGGCTACGCCGGGCTCTACTTCGAGAAGAATCGCCTCCGCGCCTCGCACCTCCAGTGAGGACCCACTACCATCATTCAGATTCATTACCAGTCCTTACTCCCGCGGACGTCGTCGTCAGTTGCTTACGGAGGGAACAGTAGCCCCCAAGGTGTGGCACGCCCGTGGCCGCGCAGGCACGGAAGCGGGCCGTGGAGCAGGTCCAGATCCGGATCGCAGCCGGGGACCGGGAAGGCTCCATCGCCATGACCCGCCGCAGCACTCCGCCAGCCTCGAACGCCGCGCCCCTCCCACACAGGCGGCCCCATTCACCGCAACCGGTTCAGCCTCCCGCCTCCGGGGCCGCGCCCGGCTGCCGGCCGAGCGCGGCGGCGAGCCCGTTGAAGTAGGGGTACGGCGCCCAGGCCGCACGATCGCCGATGACGTAGAGGCGCCGCTTCGCCCGGCTCGCGGCGACGTTGACGAGGTTGACGGTCGACGAGGCCCAGGCCTTCGCCCCGGGGGCGCCTGGGTCCCCTCCCAAGACGAGGAACACGACGTCGGCCTCCCTGCCCTGCGCGGTGTGGATCGTGCCGCCGCGCAGCCCCGGGTACCGCCTCGCAAGGGACTCCAGCTTGTCGGCCACCACCCGGAACGGCGAGATCGCGATCATCTCCGAGGCGGCCACGCCCCAATCCCCGAGGTCATCGAACAGGCGGCACAACCGCGCGATCTGATCGTCCTGAAGATGTGTCCCGGGCGTGGTCGCCGGCATGTCGAGCCACTGGCTCGCCGGGATCCTCGGCTCGCCGCCCGGCCCGTCGAAGAGGTCGGGGTGATCGGGATCGTCCAGACGACGGTGGACCGCGCTGACCATCATGCCGTCATAGGCCATCTTGTTGCATAGGTCGAACATCGGGTCGTCGCACCGGCGATGCACCGTCAGCGGCATGCTCACCCACACCGACTCCTCGCCCTGACGCAAGGCGGTGCCGTCGCGCGACATACGGTCGGCCAGGGTCTGGACCGACGCCCGCGGCGGGATCCATGTCGGGGAGACGCCGAAAGCGGCGGCGATGTCGCGCTGGGCCTTGCGCGGCATGGTGACAACCGGCTGCAGCTGCAGCGGGTCGCCGACGGCGATGACCCGCTGGGCGCACCAGATCCCTCCGACGGCGTACTGCGGGGGCGCCTGCCCGGCCTCGTCAATGAGCAGCCAGCCGAAGGACTCGGCCCCGAGACCCGCGAACATGCGGCCGACAGAGGCGAAGGTCGTCGAGACCATCGGCACGACCAGGAAGAAGGTCTGCCACGCCGCCAGCAGCTTCTCGGGCTCCAGGTTGCGCGGGTGGGCGCCGGACACCACCTCGATGGCCGCGCGCAACCCCTTCAGCATGTCACCGGCCGCGTTGGCCAGGAAGTCCTCGTGGAGGCGCATGGCCGCCAGGAACAATTCGGAGCGAGCCTCGTCGAGCCGGGCGTCGAGCCACGGGGTGCTCCGTCATGACGTCCGACCGCAGATTGGTGGGGAGCAGGGCGTCGGCGGTCAGGTACTCCGACAGCGCCGATGGGCAGCGGCCGTCCGCCAGGGCCACCTGCACGGCCGCGAGATCGTCGAGGAAGAAGCTGTTGAGGAAGTCGATGTCCGCGGTGGTGTCGCCGGCGCGGTGATCGGAGACGACGGCCGATGAGATGACGATCCGCCGACTGGCCAGCCGGGGCGTGCCGGCGATCCCCGAGGCCTCGTGGGCGATGTGCAGCAGCGTCCACAGGGAGTCCTCGTCCTGGGGAGGAGCCGTCTCGGCGAGGGCCGCCTCGCGGCGGAGCCCCTCGACGACGTCCGCCTCCTCTTTGAACTCCTGAGCGGCCCGGGAGAATCCGCCGGCCCATTGCGGGCTCGGCGCCGCACCGGAATCCCTGATCTGAGCGACGGCCCACAGCGCTGAGGAGAGCGTCGCGGAATCGACCATCAGCACCCCGCGGTCGTCGAGCATGACCGCCGCGCAGGCGCTGGACCCGGCGCGGCGCTCGTCGTAGGCGTCCCGGTCCTCGGCGAAGGCGTGATGCAGGTACTGGTAGACGTCCTCGAGGTCGTACACGCCGAGGTAGACGGTGTGCTGCCACCTCCGTCTCGCTGCGCCCGCCGACGTCGGCCGGCTCAGGGACCACCACGGCAGGGGCTCCCCCGGCCGCCACTCGATGACCTGGCGGCCCTCCGGACGCGTCGATCGCTTGATCGGCTTGGGCACCTTCTGCGGGCTGAAGAGCTCGAGCATCCACCAGTACTGCAGGGTCCGCAGGCGGTCATCGGGAGCAGGGGCCGTTCTCATACCGGGATTCTGCCCCGCGGACCCGGCCCGGGGGGAGACGATTCAGCCCTGGCCGACCCCGATCTTGCTGGACGGGTGTGTTCCGCCGTCTGCCCCCGGGCCGGGTCGCGCGGGCCTGGTCGAGGTTCGGGGCCGCCGCCGTGATCGGCGCGCAGCGCCACGTCGCGCACCCCGGAGATCAGACAACCACCCACCGACTTTGCCGACCCCTGGCGAGCACCCGCCTCCACAGGGTTTCAGATTTTTCGATTTCTCGGTTACCTTAGTGGCATGAGCGCTACGACCGCAACGACGCACTCAACGATCTTGCCCCCCGAGAACCTCGAACCCATGCTCGACCTGTCACGCTTCCTGGACCAGGTGGCGCAGCCAGCCGCGCTCATCGGGCCGGACGGTCAGACCGTCGGCCTCCCGATGGAGGCGTACCGCGTGCTGATCGACATCGTCCGTGCCCTGTCGCAGGGCCGGGCGATCACCGTCGCGCCCGTCGACCAGCTGCTGACCACCCAGGAGGCCGCGGACTTCCTCGGCATCAGCCGCCCCACCCTGGTCAAGCTCCTGGAGTCCGGTCGGATTCCCTTCGAGCGCCCTACGGCGAGCAGGCACCGTCGGGTCCGGCTCGCCGACGTCGTCACGTACCAGCACCAGTCCGCGCAGGAGCGCAGCGACGCCCTTGACACTATGACTCGCGAGGCGGCCGAGGCCGGCCTGTACGACGACTCCGCAGCGGACTACGCGGCCGCCTTGCGACGGGCCCGCAAAGGCGGACGGGAATGACGCCGTCATGACCCGCTTCTCGGCGATGCTGGACGCCTGCGTGCTCGTCCCAGTGACACTCGCCGACACGCTCCTGAGGCTCGCCGAGGCCAGCCTCTACCGCCCCTTGTGGAGCGCTCGGATCATCACCGAGACAGTCCGCGCGATTGAGGAGGTCCATCCTCATCTGTCCACAGACGACATCCAAAATCGAGCCGACGCCATGGACACCGCCTTCGGCGATGCCTCAGTGACCGGCTGGGAGGCGCTGGAACATGCCATCAGCCTCCCCGATCCCGATGACTGCCATGTCGTGGCGGCTGCCATTATAGGTCGCGCCGATCTTATCGTCACCAGCAACGTGAAGGACTATCCGCCTGATGTGCTCGCGCCGTACCACATCGAGGTTCAGACCCCCGACGTCTTCCTCCTTAACCAGCTGGATCTTGCACCTCTCGCCGTCATGTCCGCACTGAGCCGACAGGCACGTTCCTCGCACAAGCCGCAACTCACCCTCGACACGTTGCTCGATCGTCTCGCCACCTGCGGCACTCCCGACTTTGCACGCGCAGCGAAGACGCAGAAGTGGCGACTCGCGGCGGAACACCAGTCCTCCCACATACTGAGTTCGCGTCATCACGACGGCCTGTAGCAACCATCTCCGAATTCCCCGGCCATACGCCGACCCGCCGGTATTCTTGGCCACCAGAGCGGTCTAAAACCCCTCAGCTCACTGACGCCCCGGACCCCAATGGCGGGTTCGATGTGACGACCGGATCGCGAAGGCCCAACGACGTCCTGGCCCATCCAGCTGACGCCACTGGCGTGGCAGCAGGGGTGAACTCAATCTGGTGGGTCATGCGAGTCCGAGGTCCGCCTTGACCTCGTCCCAGGGGATGGTGCCGTGCTCGGCGACCTCTGCGCGGGCGGCGCGGGCCGCTTCGATGTCCGCCAGGTCCTCCGCCGCCTGGGTGAGGCGCTCCAGGTCCTCCGCGTCGATCACCGCGGCCACGCGGCGACCCCGACGGGTGAGGAAGACGGGGGCGTGATGCACGCGGGCGTCGTTGATGACGTCGGCGAGACGGCTGCGCGCAGCGGAGACGGACATGTCAGTCATGATGCATAGTATGGGCGAGAAGCTCGGTGATGTACGCCTTGCCGCTCAGGATCGACTCAGTGTTCGACCCGGCCCTGTGGGAGACGGCCGACAGCCGTGACCCGCAGCGCATCGCCGCGTACCTGGATGTCTGCAAGACCCTCTACATCCTCGCCGTGGACATCGCGGTCAATGTCACGGGACGTGGCTCAGTGAAGGTAGCAATCGCACGCCCCGGCTCATCGAAGCACTTCCCGGCGCGCCACGACCCTCACTCTCCCGCGGACCTGGGCCCGCCGCCGCACCCGCGACGAGCCGACCCCCAGCGACCGAGGGCCTTCGAGACATCCGGAACGACCTGATGAGCGTAGACCTCCTTCCGCGTGAAGCGCAGGGGCAGGTAGCCGCGGGCGATGAGCTGGCGGTCGCGCCACCGGTCGAGGGCGAATTGGTGCTCGTCGCAGTGGTAGGTGTAGCCGTCGAGTTCCACGACGATCCATCCCTCGACCACCAGATCCACCTCGCCGACGCCCTCGACATCCACCCCGTCCTCGAAGCTCAGACCCGCGGCCTCGAGATCCATGCGCGCCAGTGTCTCCAGGGGGGAGCGCGCCCGGTCGCTCGCGCGCTCGAGTCGGGCGAGCGCCCGGGCCGAGCCGGGGCCGCGCAGCAGTGCGCGGACCTGCTCGGCCGTGACCTGCTCGTCGTGAAGGGCGGCGTCAAGGGCGATGAACGGGGAGTCGTCCTGGACGTGGCAGCGCAGGAAGCGCGCCAGGGCCTCGGGAAGCGGCTGCACCGGAAAAGAAGTGGGTGACGGTCGGGGCTGATTTCTGTCGGGGTGGAGGATCTCGCGCCCCAGAGCGGAGAATCGCCCACTGCCCGGAACAACGATGTGGATCTGTTCGCGTTCTCGTGCCACCGGCAGGCCGTAGTGGCGCATAGCGGCCTGACAGTTGAGCAGCCCGCCGTGGATGCGGGCCAGGACGAGGGCGCGGTCGGTGCCCGGAATGCTGATGACGCCGTGTTCGTGGGCGGTGAGCTCTCCTGCTTCGACGAGGGCGGCGATATGGCGTCGTTGGGTGCGGGTCAGTTCGAGGTCGCGGACGCGCACGGCGCCGTAGCAGCCGCGGACGAGGGCGAGAAGGTCGTCATGCATGGGTCTATTGCCACGCACCGGGGAGAGGATGGCAACGTCCCCGCCCGAGCCCTGTGGACAGGTGGCGCGGAGCCCCGCCTGTGGAGCCCGGCTCGTCGCACCAATCCGGGGATCGGGCCGCGCACATGCGGTTCAGCACCCCGAAGCCCCCGGCCCAGGACCCTCTCCATGACCCGACACCGGGCCCGAATCAGACACCGGACCCGCGCACGGTGTCCAAATCTGCCACAAAGGCCGCTGCGGCCTCTATGCGCCGCTGACAGAACCGCGGAATCACGCGGTTTCATCTCAGCCACCCGGACCGCGCAGCGGCCTTTGTGGCAGATTTGGACAACCACCGCCCCCACCTCGGCCATCCACAGCCCGGACGCACCCGCTCGCGACTCCCCCGTGCCCGCCCCGGCCGCTTCGGGACACGACCCCGGACGCGCCCGACGCGGCCACCGCCCCGATCACGGGGCGGAACGAGGTCGCTGGCGGACCCGCGGGGCGCGTCAGCGGTCCGAGTGAAGGTCACAGATGAGTAACAGGTCTCCGGCCGCTCCGGAATCCCCGATCTTCTCCCTAGGATCGTCCCCGTGACCACGGTCCCCTCCCCCGCCCCTCCCGCTGCGCCGGCAGACATCGCGCCGTCCCTCGACGTTGCGCCGGGCTCGGTGGTGCAGGTGCGGGACGAGGACTGGCTCGTCACCCAGGTTTCCATGACATCTGACGGCACACTGGTGACCGTCCAGGGCCTGTCCGAACTGGTCCGGGACACCACCGCGCAGTTCTCCGCCGGCATCGACCGCATCGTCCCGGTGGACCCCCGCCACACCCGCGTGATCGCGGACACCTCCACCCGCCACCGGCTCTCCCGCCTGTGGCTGGAGGCGACCCTGCGCAAGACGGCGCTGCCGGCGACCTCCACGGACTTGGCCGTGGTGGGCGACGTCCTGGCCGACCCCCTGGCCTACCAGCTGACGGCGGTGCGCCAGGCCCTGGATCCGGCGAACCTGCGCCCGCGCATCCTGCTGGCGGACACCGTGGGCCTGGGGAAGACCCTAGAGATCGGCATGATCCTGGCCGAGCTCGTGCGCCGCGGCCGGGGCGACCGCATCCTCATCGTCACGCCCCGCCACGTACTGGAGCAGATGCAGCATGAGATGTGGTCGCGCTTCGCCCTGCCCTTCGTGCGCCTGGACTCGGTGGGCATCCAGCGGGTACGCCGCTCGGTTCCGGCCTCGCGCAACCCGTTCTCGGTGTTCCACCGCGCGATCATCTCCATCGACACGCTCAAGTCGGACCGCTACCTCAACCACCTGCGCAAGCAGCGCTGGGACGCGGTCGTCATCGACGAGTCCCACAACGTCACCAACAAGGGCACGCTCAACAATCGGCTCGCGGACATCCTGGCCCGCCAGACCGACGCCCTCATCCTGGCCTCGGCCACGCCCCACAACGGCGACCCGAAGTCCTTCGCCGAGCTCATCCGTCTGCTGGAGCCGACGGCGGTCCACGCCGACGGCAGCCTCGATGAGGAGGCGGTGCGCCGCCTCGTCATCCGCCGCCACCGCCACTCCGACGAGGTGCGCGACGTGGTCGGCGGCCGGTGGAAGGAGCGCCTGACCCCGGTCAACCGCCTGGTGGCGCCCTCGCCCGCTGAGGACGCGGTGGCCGGCGAG
>ERZ772874.1473-NODE-1473-length-12156-cov-4.912652_pt1 | contig 12156 bp, 6 predicted proteins | sample MGYA00580586_ERZ772874 | MGnify/ENA primary metagenome ERZ772874 (study PRJEB29015, sample SAMEA2737952) | human oral metagenome | biome: human oral; feature: human-associated habitat; material: dental | place: China | collected 2154 ... | reverse complement strand
CTCCCGACCTACGCCTTGTAAGGGCGCCGCTCTACCAACTGAGCTAAGCACCCAGTGTGCCGTGCACTGAAGCTGCGATGATAAACCGACTTTTGTGTGCTTTGCAAGTGGGGCGCAAAAAAACGTCGCCAGCGGCTGAAGGCCGCGCTGGCGACGTTCATGGCGGAGGGGGCAACAGGGCAGCTGGAGTGCCGCCCTGCCCTGCTCAAGCCCTGTTCGGGTCAGTGCGCCACGATGCCGTCGTTGGGCTTGGTGGCAGCCGGCGGCGTGGCCGGGGTGGACGTGGTGTCCTCGCCCTCTTCCGGCAGCGGCTGGGGACGATGCACCAGGGCCAGTTCCAGCACCTTGTCGATCCACTTCACCGGCACGATCTCGAGGCTGTTCTTCACGTTGTCGGGGATCTCGGCCAGATCCTTGACGTTCTCCTCGGGGATGAGGGCCAGCTTGATGCCCGCGCGCTGGGCGGCCAGCAGCTTCTCCTTCAGGCCGCCGATGGCCAGCACCTCGCCGCGCAGCGTGATCTCGCCGGTCATGGCCACGTCGGCACGTACCGGAATGCCGGTCAGCACGGACACCAGTGCCGTGGTCATGGCGATGCCCGCGCTGGGCCCGTCCTTCGGCGTGGCGCCCTCGGGCACGTGGACGTGGATGTCCTGCTTCTCGTAGAAGTCCGGCTTGATGCCCAGCTGTGCCGCACGGCGGCGCACCACGGTCATCGCGGCCTTGATGGACTCCTGCATCACGTCGCCCAGCTTGCCGGTGGTGAGGTTCTTGCCCTTGCCCGGCACGGCGATGGCCTCGATGGTGAGCAGCTCGCCGCCCACTTCCGTCCAGGCCAGACCATTGACCTGCCCGACCTGGTTGTTCTTCTCGGCAATGCCGTAGGTGTAGCGGCGCACGCCCAGGAAGGTGTCGAGGTTCTCGGCCGTGACGGTGATGCCCTTGAGCGACTTGTCCAGCAGCAGCGCCTTGACGGCCTTGCGGCAGATCTTGGACAGCTCGCGCTCCAGCGAACGCACGCCGGCCTCCCGCGTGTAGAAGCGCAGGATGTCGCGCAGCACCGCTTCGCTGACCGTCAGTTCACCGGCTTTGAGGCCGTTGTTCTTGATCTGCTTGGGCAGCAGGTAGCGCTGGGCAATCGAGACCTTCTCGTCCTCGGTATAGCCGGACAGGCGGATGACTTCCATCCGGTCCAGCAGCGGTGCGGGAATGTTGAAGGAGTTGGCCGTGGCCACGAACATCACGTCCGACAGGTCGTAGTCGACCTCGACGTAGTGGTCGGCAAAGGTGTCGTTCTGCTCGGGGTCGAGCACCTCCAGCAGGGCCGAAGCCGGGTCGCCACGGAAGTCCTGGCCCATCTTGTCGACTTCGTCGAGCAGGAAGAGCGGATTGCGCACGCCGACCTTGGTGATGCTCTGCAGGATCTTGCCCGGCATCGAGCCGATGTAGGTGCGGCGGTGGCCACGGATCTCGGCCTCGTCACGCACGCCGCCCAGGGCCATGCGCACGAACTTGCGGTTCGTGGCGCGCGCGATGGACTGACCCAGCGAGGTCTTGCCCACGCCCGGGGGGCCGACCAGGCACAGGATTGGGGCCTTCACCTTGTCGACGCGCTGCTGCACCGCGAGGTATTCGAGGATGCGCTCCTTGACCTTCTCCAGCCCGTAGTGGTCCTCGTCGAGCACCTTCTCGGCATGGGCCAGGTCATTGTTGAGCTTGCTCTTCTTCTTCCACGGCAGGGCCAGCAGCGTGTCGATGTAGTTGCGCACCACGGTGGCCTCGGCCGACATGGGCGACATCAGACGCAGCTTGCGGAACTCGCCCTCGCATTTCTTGCGGGCCTCTTCGGGCATGCGGGCGGCCTTGATCTTCTTCTCGATGTCCTCGAAGTCGGCGCCGTCCTCGCCCTCGCCCAGTTCCTTCTGGATGGCCTTGACCTGCTCGTTCAGGTAGTACTCGCGCTGGCTCTTTTCCATCTGGCGCTTGACGCGCCCGCGGATGCGTTTCTCGACCTGCAGGATGTCGAGTTCGTTCTCGATCTGCGCCAGCAGCTTCTCCAGGCGCTCGCCCACCGGCAGCGTCTCCAGCACTTCCTGCTTCTGCTCGATGCGGATGGGCAGGTGTGCGGCGATGGTGTCGGCCAGGCGGCCCGCATCCTCGATGCCGGACAGCGAGGCCAGGATCTCGGAGGGCACCTTCTTGTTGAGCTTCACGTAGTGCTCGAACTGCGACAGGATGGTGCGCCGCAAGGCTTCGACCTCGGGCGAGACCGACTCCTCGTCATGGATGTCGTCCAGCTCGCACGAGAAATACTCGCCCTCGGTGTCGACGTTGGCGATGCGTGCGCGGCTGACGCCTTCGATCAGCACCTTGACGGTACCGTCGGGCAGCTTCAGCAGCTGCAGGATGTTGGAGACGCAGCCAATGCCATAGATGTCGCTGGCGGTGGGGTCGTCCTTCGAGCCGTTCTTCTGGGCAACCAGCATGATGCTCTTGCCGGCTTCCATGGCCGCTTCCAGCGCCTTGATGGAACGCTGGCGGCCCACGAAGAGCGGGATCACCATGTGGGGGAAGACCACCACGTCGCGCAGGGGCAGCAGTGGCAGGGTCTGGTTGGGAATATGGCTATCGTTCATCGGTTTCCCGAAAAGTGTGCTGACCGCTGTACCCGGGACCGTCCTGGGCGACAGGGGCCAGCATACGAGGCATCTGGGGATGATTCCAAAAGATTACAAGAATACGCGGAGGTTGTTGCGAGTTTCCTTATGAAACCGTGTCCGGCCGGCCGCACAGCAGGGCGCGGGACGGGCGGCCGGCGCGATCCGTCGGAAGGTGGCGCGTTCTGCAGCCGCCACGCATCGACAACACGCCGAAGGCCTGTCAGCCGTGTGAATGACGGCCGGCATGCCCGGAAAACGGGAGACTGAAAAAGCGGGTGGTGACGATGGGCAGGCACCGCCAAAGCGGGCTGGCGGCAAGGATGGTGGAAAGGACGGGTGCTGCAGAAACGGGACAGCCGGCCAAGTCTGCACGGAAGGTGTAAACGGGGCCGGCTGTTGTCGATGGTACAGGCCATCGGGTGGCGGATGCAAAGCGCCCGGATGGGCCAAGGCGGGCCCGCAGCCACCCGGACTTCCGTCCTGACGGTTGCGGGGGGATGCCCTGGCCGGTCCGGCGATCGTCAGCTGTCGCCCCCCGAGACCTTGGAGGTCTCGCTGTAGATCAGGAGGGGCTTGCTCGTGCCTTCGATGACGTTCTCGTCGATGACGACCTTCTCGACATTCTTCAGGCCGGGAAGCTCGTACATGATGTCGATCAGCGCATGCTCCAGGATGGAGCGCAGGCCACGCGCACCGGCCTTGCGCTTGAGCGCCTGACGGGCGATGGCCTTGAGCGCGGTCGGACGGATGTCCAGCTCGACGCCTTCCATTGAGAAGAGCTTCTGGTATTGCTTGACCAGCGCGTTCTTCGGCTCGGTGAGGATGCGAACCAGCGTGGCCTCGTCCAGCTCGTCCAGCGTGGCCAGCACGGGCAGGCGGCCCACCAGTTCGGGGATCAGGCCGAACTTGATCAGGTCGTCAGGCTCGATGTCCTGGAAGAGTTCCGACAGGCTGCGGTCGGACGCCCCCTTGACCTGGGCGCCAAAACCGATGCCGGAGCGCTCGGAACGGTCGCGGATCACCTTGTCCATGCCGTCGAAGGCGCCACCGCAGATGAACAGGATGTTGGTGGTGTCGACCTGCACGAAGTCCTGGTTGGGGTGCTTGCGCCCACCCTGCGGCGGGATCGAGGCCACGGTGCCCTCGATGAGCTTCAGCAGCGCCTGCTGCACGCCCTCGCCCGACACGTCGCGGGTGATGGACGGGTTGTCGGCCTTGCGGGAGATCTTGTCGATCTCGTCGATGTAGACGATGCCGGTCTGGGCCTTGTCGATCTCGTAGTTGCAGGCGGCCAGCAGCTTCTGGATGATGCTCTCGACGTCCTCGCCGACGTAGCCGGCTTCGGTGAGTGTGGTGGCATCGGCCATCACGAAGGGCACGTTGAGCAGCCGCGCCAGCGTCTGGGCCAGCAGCGTCTTGCCCGAACCGGTGGGGCCGACCAGCAGGATGTTGCTCTTGGTCAGCTCCACGTCGTCCTTGTCGCCCTTGTGGCGCAACCGCTTGTAGTGGTTGTAGACCGCCACGGCCAGCGTGCGCTTGGCCTTCTGCTGGCCAATCACGTACTGGTCGAGGATGGCCGCGATCTCGGACGGGATGGGCAGCTCGCTGGACGGCGTGCCGGGTGCCTCGCCCTGCACTTCATCACGAATGATCTCGTTGCACAGGTCGATGCACTCGTCGCAGATGTAGACCGACGGACCCGCGATGAGCTTGCGGGTCTCGTGCTGGCTCTTGCCGCAGAACGAGCAGTAGAGGGGCTTGTCGGAGGATCCTGTGTTGTCGGGCATGCGCTGTATCTCCGGTCTCTTACTTGCTGCCGGCGTCGGCTTTGCCGGTGGCTTCGGTGCGCGAGGTCATCACCTTGTCGATGAGGCCGTATTCCAGGGCCTCGTCAGCGGACATGAAGTTGTCGCGCTCGGTGTCGCGCTCGATGCGCTCCAGCGGCTGGCCGGTGCGATCGGCCAGGATCTGGTTCAGGCGCTTGCGCAGATAGATGATCTCCTTGGCGTGGATCTCGATGTCCGAGGCCTGGCCCTGGGCGCCGCCCGAGGGCTGGTGGATCATGATGCGCGAGTTGGGCAGCGAATGACGCTTGCCCTTGGCGCCGGCGGCCAGCAGGAAGGCGCCCATGCTGGCGGCAAAGCCGATGCACAGCGTGGACACGTCGGGCTTGACGAACTGCATGGTGTCGAAGATGCCCAGACCCGCCGAGACGGAGCCGCCGGGGGAATTGATGTAGAAGTGGATGTCCTTGTCCGGGTTCTCGCTTTCCAGATACAGCATCTGGGCCACGGCCAGGTTGGCGGACTGGTCCATCACCGGGCCCACCAGGAACACCACGCGCTCACGCAGCAGGCGCGAGTAGATGTCGTAGGCACGCTCGCCCCGACCGCTCTGCTCGATGACGATGGGCACCATGCCCAGGCCCTGGGGAGCCTGTGCGACGGCCTGCGGGGCGAAGGGATCGGTGGCCTGCGCCAGGTGCAGGTTGACCTGATCCTCGACCAAGCTGTTGAAGGTCATGAATGCTTCCTCGATGGTGGGGCGGAAATGCAAACCGGTCGGGATGTCACCGACCGGTCTTGCACAACCCATATGGGGATGTTGCGGAGGGCCGCAAGGTGGCGGGCTCCGAAGGAGCCCTGCCGCCCGTGCCATCCGGCGGGCCCGCTGGGGGCGCTGCCGGACAGGTACCGGTGGCGGCAGGAGGGACTGATCAGGCCAGACCCTTCATCAGCTCGTCGAAGCTGACCTCGTGGTCGGTGACCTTGGCCTTGGACAGCAGCCAGTCGACGACGTTCTGCTCGACAACCAGGGCCTCGACCTCGGCCAGACGGTCACGGTCGCTGAAGTACCAGCGGATCACCTCGGCCGGGTTCTCGTAGGTGGAGGCGAACTCCTCGATCTGCTTGCGGATCTGCTCGGGCTTGGCCTGCAGGGCGTTCTCGCGCACCACTTCGGAGACGATCAGGCCCAGACGCACACGGCGGGTGGCCTGTTCGGTGAAGGCATCGGTGGGAACCGGCGGGGCCTTGCGCAGGTCCACGCCGCGGGCCTGCAGGTCCTCGCGCATGCGGGCAGCCAGCGACTCGGCTTCCTGGGCGACCAGGGCCTTGGGCAGCTCGATGTCGGCCAAACCGACGATCTTGTCCATGACGGAGCTCTTGGTGCGCGACTGAACGCGCTGACGGACCTCGCGCTCCAGGTTGGTGCGCACGTCGGCGCGGAACTTCTCGACGTCACCGTCTTCCTGACCCATCTGGCGGGCGAAGTCGGCGTCGACCTCAGGCAGTTCGGGGGCCTCGACTTTCTGGATCTTGACCTCGAACTGGGCGGTCTTGCCGGCCAGGTGCTCGGCGTTGTAGTCGTCGGGGAACTTCACGTCGAAGGTGACGGTCTCGCCAGCCTTCTTGCCCAGCACGCCGGCTTCGAAGTCAGGCAGCATGCGGCCTTCGCCCAGCACCATCGGGAAGCCTTCGGCGGAACCGCCGGGGAAGGCTTCGCCGTCGAGCTTGCCGACGAAGTCGATGGTGGCACGGTCGCCCTTCTCGCCGGCGCGATCGACGGCGTTCCAGCGGGTGCGCTGCTTGCGCAGCACGTCGATGGTGGCTTCCAGGGCCTTGTCGTCGACGCTGGCGTTGTAGCGGTCGACTTCCAGCGTGGCCGGGTCACCCAGCTTCACGTCGGGGTAGACCTCGAAGGTGGCGACGAATTCGGTGGCGTCGGGGCCCTGGCTCTCGTCCTTGGGGGCGATCTCGGGCTGGCCAGCCACGCGCAGGTTCTCGGCCTGCACGGCGTCGCTGAAGGCACGCGAGATGGCTTCGCCGAGGACTTCGGAATGCACCTGCGGACCGTAGCTCTGCTCGATCAGGCGCACCGGCACCTTGCCGGGGCGGAAGCCCGGCATGCGGGTGGTCTTGGCCATCGAACGCAAGCGCTCCTGGACCTTGGAGGAAATGTCGGCCGGGTTTACCGAAATCGTCAGCCGGCGTTCCAGGGTGCCGGTTGTTTCAAGCTGGGAAGCCATCCGTCGTTGAGTTCCGTTGTTTGGGTTGTAAGTGAAAACAGGCTGGTGCGGCTGAAAGGACTCGAACCTTCACACCTTGCGGCGCCAGAACCTAAATCTGGTGCGTCTACCAATTTCGCCACAGCCGCAGGACCGGAAAAGGACCGGTTGCAGGCGCTGCCGCGACGTACCACCGGGCACCGTTGCCGGCGTCGGGGCAGCCCGATGCGGCGCGGGACGTCGTTTCCCGGCAAGGCACGGGCCGCAGGCAGCGCGTCAATCTCAATGATTCTAGCTGAAACAGGAAAGAGGATGCGGGCCGGCCCCTGGTTGCGGCGCCGTGAGGGGACTGCCCTCCCCCGTTTGCACCAGGGGCAGGCCTGGGGCCGCGTCACCGACGTTGTATCCGGCAAACAGTGACCCCGAGGCGTGCTGTCAGGCAGCGGTGTGCTGCGGCGGACGGATGCGGTACCAGGCGACGTAGAGCGCCGGCACCATCAGGAGCGTGAGCACCGTGGCCACCACCAGGCCGCCCATGATCGAGACGGCCATGGGCCCCCACAGCACGTCGCGCGACAGCGGGATCATGGCCAGGATGGCCGCGGCGGCGGTGAGGGTGATGGGCCGGAAGCGCCGCACGGTGGCCTCGCGCACGGCCTCCCATGGCGTGTGCCCCTCGTCGATGTCCTGGCGGATCTGGTCCACCAGAATGACGGTGTTGCGCATGATGATGCCAGCCAGTGCAATGGTGCCCAGCATGGCGACGAAGCCGAAGGGGCGACCTGAGACAAGCAGCGCCGCCACCACGCCGACGATGCCCAGCGGTGCGGTGAGCATCACCATCAGCACGAGCGAGAAACGCCGCAGCTGCAGCATCAGCAGCGTGAGGATCAGGCCCACCATCAGCGGCATGCCGCGCATGATGGAGGCTTGGGCGCTGACGTTCTCCTCCTCGGGGCCACCCGCTTCGATGCGGTAGCCGGCCGGCAGCCCGGCCCGGATCGTCTTCAGCTGGCGCTGGATCTGGTGCATCACGTCCGGTCCCTGCACGCCGTCCACGACGTCGGCGTTGACGGTCAGCGTGGGGATGCGGCTTCGGCGCCAGAGGATGGGCTCCTCCATCACCTGGCGCAGCGTGGCCACCTGCGACAGCGGGACGGTACTGCCCAGCGCCGTGGTGATCGGAATGGAACCCAGCGCCGACAGGTCGTTGCGCTCGTTCCGAGGGGCCCGCATGATCACCGGGAGCAGCTGGTCACCCTCATGCAGCGTGCCGATGGTGGCGCCATCGATGACGCCGCCCAACGCCCGGCTGATCTGTCCGCTGGACAGGCCCACGGCACGCGCCCGGTCCTGGTCCACGTCGACCTGGATGCTGGGGCTGCGCTCGCCCCAGTTCAAGTGTGGCTCGACGGTGTAGGGGTTGGCACGGACCACCTCCAGCACCTGGTTGGCGATGCGCTTGATCGTGCCGACATCGGGTCCCCCGATGCGGAACTGCACCGGGAAGGCCACGGGCGGGCCCAGCGGCGTGAGGTAGGCGCGGGCGCGCACGCCGGGGAAGTTGCTGGCCAGCTCGGCCTGCAGGCGTGGCATCAGGCGGTTGCGGGCCTCCACGTCCGGGGTCAGCACGACGAACTGCGCATAGTTGGTGCGGTAGAGCTGCTGGTCCAGCGACAGGAAGTAGCGCGGGCTGCCGTTGCCCACGTAGGCCACGAAGCTCTGCACGTCGCTGTCCCTGGCCAGCCACGTTTCCAGCCGCTCGGACTGTGCCCGGGTGGCTGCCAGACTGGCGCCCTCGGGCAGCCACAGATCCACCAGGATCTCGGCGCGGTCGGAGGGCGGGAAGAACTGCTTGGTCGTGAACTGCATGCCGACTACCCCGGCGGCCAGGAGCAGCACCGTGATGCCCAGCGTGATCCAGCGGTGACGCATGGCGCCCTCGATGGTCGCGCGCAGCCGGCGGTAGAACGGGGTGTGGAAAAGCGCGTGCTCCGCGCCGTGAGCCGTGCTGACTGCACCGGGCTCAGGTGATGCGGCCAGGGCCTGCTTCGCGTGGGCATCCGGATTCGCCGGGGCGACCGGTGTGTCGCGACCGCGCAGCAGGTAGGTGCCGATGAAGGGCACGGCGCCGACGGCCATTACCCACGAAATGAGCAGGGCCAGCGTGACGACCGCGAAGATGGCGAAGGTGTATTCGCCGGTGGACGAGCGCGCAGTGGCGATGGGCAGAAAGCCCACCGCTGTGATCAGCGTGCCGGTCAGCATCGGGAAGGCGGTGCTGGTGTAGGCGTAGGTGGCGGCATGGAAGGTGTCCAGCCCCTCTTCCAGCTTGCGGGCCATCATCTCGATGGAGATCATCGCGTCGTCGACCAGTAGGCCCAGGGCGATGATGAGCGCGCCGGTGGAGACACGGTGCAGGTCGATGCCGAAGACCTTCATGCCCAGGAAGGTAGCCGCCAGAACCAGCGGGATGGACAGTGCCACCACCATGCCGGCACGCAGTCCCAGACTCAGCAGGCTGACCGCCAGCACGATGATGACCGCTTCCAGCAGCGAGCGCGTGAAGACATCCACAGCCCCTTCCACCACCTTGGGCTGGTCGGAAACCTTGCCGAACTCGATGCCCACCGGCAGATCGGCACGCAGCTCGCGCATGCGGGCATCCAGGTTGCGGCCCAGCTGCAGCACGTCGCCGTTGCCCACCATCGAGACGGCGATGCCGATGGCATCCTTGCCCTGGTAGCGCATCACCATGGTGGGCGGATCCTGATAGCCGCGGGTGACGCTGGCAATGTCCCCCAGCCGGATGATGCGCCCGCCCACGGTCAGTCGCAGCGCCTGGACGGCCTTCACGTTGTCGAACTGGCCGCTCACGTTCAGCCGCACGCTGCGCGCGTCGGTATGCAGGGTGCCGGCCGAGGCCACCAGGTTCTGTGCCTGCATCTCGCGGGCAATGGCTTCGGGCGTCAGGCCCAGCCGAGCCAGTCGCGTGGCCGACAGGGTGACGTGGATCTGTTCGGGCTGCACGCCCACCAGCTCCACCTTGGCCACATCGGGCACGTGCAGCAGCTGGTCGCGCACGTCCTCGGCGTAGCGGCGCAGCCGCGCCATGTCGATGCCGTCGCCGGTCATCGCGTAGATGGTGCCGAAGACGTCGCCGAATTCATCGTTGAAGAATGGCCCCTGGATGGCAGGCGGCAGCCGGTAGCGGATGTCGCCGATCTTCTTGCGCACCTGGTACCAGTAGTCCTTCACCTTGTCGGGCGGCGAGGAGTCCTTCAGCATCAGCACGACCAGCGACTCACCCGGTTTGGAGTAGCTGGTGGTGTACTTGAAGTACGGAATCTCCTGCACCGTCTTCTCGATGCGATCGGTGACGAGTTCGTCCACCTGCTGGGCCGTGGCGCCCGGCCAGAGCGTGCGCACCACCATCGCCCGGAAGGTGTAATCGGGGTCCTCGCGCTGGCCCAGGCTGAAGAAGGCCAGTGCACCGCCGATGCCGCAGATCAGCAGGAAAAAGAGCGTCACCTGCCGGTAGCGCAGCGCAACGGCCGAGAGGTTGAAGCCCTCGCGCCGGGTGGCGCTGGAATGTGCGGTCTGTGGGGTTTCTGGAAGGTTCGGCATCGTCATGCCCCGCCGTCCTTGCGCTGCGCATCCGGGCGTCCGTGGCCTTCGGGACCGCCCTGCCCGGTGCCCTGGCTGTCCCGGCGCTTGCCGGGCAGTTGCACCTTCTGACCGTCGCGCAGCAGATTGGCACCGGCCACCACCACCTCGTCACCGGCCGACAGGCCCTGGCGGATCACCACCCGGTTGCCGCTGGCGGCGCCCAGCACGACGGGCCGGGCACGCACGGTGGAAGACGTGCGATCCAGCACCCAGACCTGGGTGCCGTCGTCACGGCTGTAGAGCGCGCTCAGCGGCACGCTCAGCACGTCGGCATCGGTGCGGGGCGCATGGACCACGGCACTCATGCCCAGGGCCACCTCATGGGTGTCGCCCTGCAGGGCCAGCCGGGCTGCGTAGGTGCGTGAGGCCGGATCGGCAGCGGGCGACAGTTCGCGCAGCATGGCTTCCCAGTGCTTGCCGGGCAGCCCCGGAAACTCGACCCGCCACGTTCCCGAAGAACGGGTACGGGCCAGATCGGCCTCGGGAATGGCAACGGCCACTTCCACGTCCCCCTGGGCGGCCACGCGCATGACGGGCTGCCCCGCGGCGACGACCTGCCCGGCTTCCACCTGCACGGCCGTCACCACGCCATCGACCTTGCTCACCAGCTGGCGATAGCCGAAAGCGTTGTCCGCCTGGTGTGACTGGGCGTTGGCTGCCTTGAGCCGGGCCTTCGCCACATCCACCGCGGCGCGAGCCCGATCCACGTTGGCGCTGCTCACGAAATTCCGGGCGTGCAGCCGCTCGGCGCGCTCCAGGTCGGCCTGGGCCAGCTGCAGCTCGCTGCGGGCTGCCAGCTGATCGGCACGGCGGGCGTTGACCAGCGGCTTGAGGTCCACGGGATCGATGCGGGCCAGCACCTCGCCGACCGTCACCGTATCGCCCGTGTCCACCTGTCGCTCGATGACGCGCCCCCCGGTCTGGAAGGCATAGCTGACCTCGGCGCGCGCCCGCACCTCACCGGCCAGGGACCAGCCATCCAGGAGCGGTGCGGGCCGGATCACTTCCGAGAGCACCGGCCGGGGCGGCTCTTCGGGGTGCGCGGGTTTCTGACCGCAACCGGCTAGCAGGAACGCCCCGGTGCAGACCAGTGCCAGTATCCGGAACGGGCCTCTGGCCGAGGCAGAGGTGGGCAGACAGCAGACCATGATCGACGCGACGAAAGAAGGAGTCTGTCAATGACTGGCGAGTCATCAATTTGACCCATATTACCGCATCCATGCAGAAGACGGTCGGTTCGCTGGCTACAATCCAGTGCCATGAATCCAGCGCACACCTTCCCGGACGCTGACGGACCGGCATCCGGCAGCCCTGCCCCCGCTCAGGCCTTCAGGCCCTGGCATGGGGTCGATCATGCCGAGAATTTCCCGGTGGGGTCGTGGCTCGTGCCCGCACGCCTGCGCCCGGCCGTGCTGGCCATCTACCGGTTTGCCCGTCATGCCGACGACCTGGCCGACGAGGGAGACGTGCCAACATCCGAGCGTGAGGCGGCATTGCTGGCGCTGCACATGGCGCTGGACGAGGCCGCTCAGGGCAGCCCCAGCGGTGTGCCGGTGGTGGATGGACTCGTGGCACCGGTGCAGCGCCACGGGCTGCACTGGCGCCATTTCCACGATCTGCTCGATGCCTTCCTGCAGGACCTGCGTGTGAAACGCTATGCCACCGAGGCCGCGTTTCGTCAGGCACATGCACGGTACGACGAATTTCTCGGACGCTTCATCACGGACCGTTACGACCTCTCCGACGCAGACAAGCGGATCGAGCACCTGAAGCGCTACGTCTCGACGCTCGACACCGTCCGCCATCGCCTCTCTAAGGAGG
>ERZ772874.1469-NODE-1469-length-12183-cov-36.204321_pt1 | contig 12183 bp, 11 predicted proteins | sample MGYA00580586_ERZ772874 | MGnify/ENA primary metagenome ERZ772874 (study PRJEB29015, sample SAMEA2737952) | human oral metagenome | biome: human oral; feature: human-associated habitat; material: dental | place: China | collected 2154 ... | reverse complement strand
GATTGTGCCCAACCGAGATTGCGGCTGGGTACCGTACTCCCTGCTTCATGTCACCGTCGATAGGTGCCTGTGATATCACCATTAACCACCCAGCGTACACAGCATCCTGGGGCAACGCTACCAAATCGGAGAAATATAAATTGGCTGTTGGGAACCCCAATTCCCGCCCCCCACGACCGGCACCCCGCACCACTTCGCCGACAACGGAAAATTCCCGCCCCAACGCGGCATTTGCCTCCCGCATTTTGCCTTCACCCAGCAAGCGCCGAATCAGCGTGGAGCAAATCACCGCATCGTCCTCCACTAACAAATCAATGACATGCACCTCAATGCCGTACTTGTGGCCGAGTTCCTTCAACACTTCCGTCGTGCCTGCGGCTTTTTTACCAAACGTAAAATTCGAGCCCACCACCACGGCCCGGGCTTTGAGCGTATCCCGAACAATCTGGAGGAAAAATTCCTCCGGGGTTAGCTGCGCCACCGCAACATTAAAACTCATCGCCAAAATATGGTCGATCCCCTGGGCGGCAGCTAACGACGCTCGCTGCGTCACCGTCCCCAACAATGGTGGCATCCGATCTGGACGCAACACCGCCAATGGGTGCGGGTCAAAAGTAAGCAATATGCTGGGTAGACCCAATTCATGCGCCCTGGTTGTTGCGGCCGCCAACAATCGGCTATGCCCCCGGTGCATGCCATCAAAAACCCCAATGGTCACAACGGAACCGGTCAAATCCTTCGGTACTTCAGTAATCCCATGCCAAATATCCACGGGATTAAGACTACGTGATGAACGACAAACCACATAGACTAAACTGTCATGACACAAGCCTCCCCAGATTCATTAGCCACCTCCGGCCTTGTGGTCGTCGATAAGCCAGCAGGAATGACCTCGCACGACGTCATTGGGCGGCTGCGCCGCATCTTCCACACCCGGCGCGTCGGGCATGCCGGAACCCTTGATCCGCTCGCCACCGGGGTGCTCATTGTTGGCATAAACCGGGGCACAAAATTCCTCACCCACCTTGTTGCCGCCACGAAATCCTACCAAGCCACCATCCGGCTCGGCATGGCCACCACCACCGATGACGCCGAAGGCACCGAAATAAGCCGTGCCGACACAACCCACCTCACCGACGACGATATCGCCGCCGCACTCCCCCAATTTACCGGACGTATCATGCAACGACCCGCCGCGGTCAGCGCCATCAAAATCGACGGCAAACGCGCCCACGAACGGGTGCGCGCCGGCGAATCCATCACCATCCCCGCCCGGGAAGTCACCATCAGCCAACTCACCCCCACCGGTTTCGACCATCACGATGGGTTCATCGACATGAGCATCACTGTTGACTGCTCTTCGGGAACATATATTCGATCCATTGCTCGGGACTTGGGGGAAGCCCTCCACGTTGGTGGGCACATCACCGCCCTCCGCCGCACTGCAGTCGGGAGCTTCACCCTCGCCGACGCCCGCACACTCACGCAGCTGGAAACCAACCCCCACCTATCACTCAGCCTCGACCAAGCACTCACCCGCTGCTACCCCACTCTCGCCATCACCGAAGCCGAAGCCACTGCACTCAGCCTGGGGCAGTGGTTGCCGGCACGCGGCCTTGACGGCACCCACGCCGCCGTATCCCCCGACGGACGCAGCATCGCCCTCGTCAAAGAAACCGGAAACCGGCTGGCCACCGTGTTCGTGGCCCGACCCGCAACCCTCACGTAACCTTATGTCACATAGGTGGCCACCACAATATACCCATTGGTGATCTGCCACCGCCCCTCAATCAACGGCACTGGGGTGGGGCGCACCAGCAAATACGACGTGCACGTACCATCATCCCGCACATCAATCTCGGCCTGCTCAAACCCCAACCACCTATGGGTAAGCGGAAACCACGCCTTATAGGTTGCCTCCTTCACACAAAACAACAGTTTTGTGGCACAATCCACCCCCCGACTCTGCAACCGCTCCAACTGGGCGATTTCGGTCGGCAATGCAACAGAATGAATCACCCCCTCCGGTAATGGCTCTGCCACCTCCACATCTAACCCCATCGACCGCACCAACAACCGGGGCGCCACTACCGCCGCCCGAAACCCATTCGTGTGCGTCAACGACCCAGACACCGCCGACGGCCACAACGGCATACCCCGCTCACCACGCAAAATCGGCTGCGACGAATCCCTACCAAGATCCGCCAACGCCTGGTGCGCACACCACCGGGCATCACCAAACTCTGCTTTGCGGATATCGACCGCATGCGCCACCAATGCGCGCTCCAACGGGTGCAACATATTAAACCGAGTCAAATCAGTCGAATGATTCGCCACATTCATCGTGCAAAATTTTGCCGACTCGGGAAACAACGATGGATCAACCATTTTCCCCATCCACCTCCATAACCGGATACGGCCACACCCCCAAATGACCAGGCATCCGCCACTCCCGCGGATACCCCAACGACACTTCCACATGCCGAACCCCCTCCACAACCATCTCCCCCGGCATATGCAAATGACCATAAACCACAACCTGAGCATCATAACGCCGCGCCCACGACCGGGTATGACGAGTACCGCACCACAACCCAATCTCCGTAAACCGAACCTGATTCACCGGCTCCACAACCAACGGCCAATGATTCACCAAAATCGTTGGCCCAGTGGTACGAGACAACCGTTTAATGGAATACGCCAACCGATCCCAACACCAGCCACGCACATCCACGAACGGGGCAATAGCAAACTCATCAGTGAGCATAATGCCCTTATCCCGGGCCGACTGCACCGCCTCTTCCACCCCCAAACCCGGCTGGCGGAACGAATAATCATATAGCGTAAACAACGGTACAATAGTCACCCCATGAAACATGGGATAAGGATCCTCCGGGGTCAACACATCAATCCTGCGGCATAAATCCACAAGTTCGTTATATTTATCCCGACCCCGAAACCGGTCTGATGTGCGAGAAAACAACTCATGGTTTCCCGGCACCCAAATCACCTTGGCGAACCGGCTACGCAGCATGGCCAAAACATCAATGATGACATTATTTCGTTCCGCCACATCGCCAGCAACAATAAGCCAATCCGACGGATCAGCGGGATGAATACTCATGATGTGCTGGGAATTATCACGCACCGCGGCATGCAGATCGGACACCGCCCATAAAGTGTGCGTCATGGTGTCCTCCTTGTCTGAACCTTCATCACTTCCGTCACGCCACAACCGTGCGTTACCAACATGCCATATCGCCCACCACCTGCAACAATAACCACATGGTGACTACTGGGCACAACAACCCTAAGGTGTGATGCGGCAGACAACCACATAATCTTAACCCGAAACGACCCCATCACCCACTTGGCCGCCTCCGGCGATTCCGCACATCATCCCAAGCCATCCCAATCACCCTAGCGGCAGCATCACCCATCACTGCCTTCACCCGTATGAACACCATTCGCCACCCATTTCATGGAATAAAACCGGTACACGACCGCCACTAGCCGAATCATAATGAAGCCTAAAAGCCCCCACCACACCCCCACTAATCCGGTGTGCCACCACCATGCCACCGCAACTCCGGGCAGGAAACCACCAATCACCGCACAAATCGTAATATTCCGCAGATAGCTGGCATCGGCAGCCCCCAACAACACCCCATCTAAGGCAAACACCACCCCACCTATGAGAATCATAGCCACCAACTGCCACCAGGGTCCAGCCAACGCAGCCAACGTGGCAACATCAGTGGTGAAAATCCGGGGTATGACTGAAAACCCGGCACCAAACACAGCTGCCAGCACCAGCGCAAACCCCGTGGAGTAGGCCAAAATCCGCTGCCCCACCTGTTTCGCCGCCATGACAGAGCCGGCCCCCACCGCCGCACCGATAAGAGTTTGCGCCGCAATCGCCAAAGAATCCAGCACCAAAGTCAGAAAATTCCACAATTGCAGCAGAATTTGGTGCGCCGCCAACGCCTGCGGCCCAATCCGACCCGCCACGGCAGCGGCAGACATAAACGCAACCTGGAAAGCCAAAGAACGCAAAATCAGGTCGCGCCCCAACACGATCTGCTGTTTCATCATGACCGGGTTAGGCCGCCAATCCCCACCATAGGTGGTGCGGGCCCGCACAAGCGCCCCTAAAAACAGGGTGGCTGTGATCGCGGTACCCACCAAGGTTGCCCACGCCGACCCCACAATCCCCAACCGGAGCACCAACACTGGGATAAGGATCGCGCCGGGAACCAACCCAGACAACGTGAAAATCAGGGGGAGCCTGGTGTTTTGGATGCCCCGAAGCCACCCATTTCCAGCCATGTCAATGAGAACCAACGGAATAGCGAAACTAGTGACGCGCAACCATTGGGTTGCGAGCTGCGCCACAGTAGGATCCTGCGATAACCACAGGGTGAACTGTGGGGCGCCAACCCACATGATGAGAGTGAGAACAGCGCCCACCACCACAGCCATCCACGTGGCCTGCACCCCCTCACTGATCGCCCCACGAGTATCCCCAGCACCATACTGATGCGAAGACCGGATGGTAGTGCCATAGCTCAAAAACGTGAGCTGCGTTGTCACCTGCGCATACAGGGTGGTACCAGTAGCGAGAGCCGCTAAAAGCACCTTACCGCCATAACGGCCCACCACAGCGGTATCAAGCAACAGAAACAAGGGAGTGATAATGAGCACCCCCAGGGCGGGTAGCGCCAACCCCAAAATACGGGCCGCCGACACCTCCTGGACCAACACTTTTTGAACCGGCTGATCCGATTGAACCGGCTGGTCCGAATTTTTCTGATTCACTTTTCCCTGATCTCCCGCACCGGCACCCACGTCACCGGCAACACCGGCACCCGCCGCATTAAGCGGCACCTCGCCAGGAGCCACCGCACCAGCATCAGATTCCGAATCCATCATTATCGAATAGGTGCCTCTTGATTCTGATGTAATACCGGACAGGACTTATTGGCGGCAGAAATTATATTGGCAGTAATCTCCGCAATCGTGCCGGAACAGGTAAAACCCGCAGCCCGCAAATGCCCCCCACCGCCAAGATAATGAGCCAGTTCAGACACATCAATCGTGTCCGACCGTAAACTCACCCCCGCAAAACCCGGCCGGTATTCCTTAATCACCACCGATATATCAATGTTTTTCATCCCCCGCACATAGTCGGCAATAGACTCCACCGCATGCAAACTATGGCCGGCAATCACATCATGGGTAGCGAATGCAAAAGCAATCTCATGACAATCCGACCGGTGTATCTCCAGCGACGACAACACCTTCCCAATCATTGTGAGATCAGAAAAACTTAGCCCATCAAACATTTGATTACCAATAGTGCGGATATCCAACCCGGTATTCACAAGTTCCTGGGCCAACGCATGCATGACCGGTCGTCCCCACCGAAACCCGCCAGTATCCGTCAACAACCCAACATAGAGGCAATGGGCAATATCCTGGGTGAGCTCTACGCCTAAATGCTCAAACCATTGTCTAATAATGGTCGTGGATGATTCCGCGGTGTAATCAATGAGATTAATACCCCGACATCCCAGGTTAGAGGCATGATGATCGATTAAAATCACATCCGATTCCCGCCGCATCACGGCTTCCTCCAACGCACCCATGCGGGCGGAAGAACCACAATCTACTACAACGATGGCGTCACAAGGTGGTAGTTCATCCGTCACAAGAATGTCCTCAGCCCCGGGAATGGTGAGCAGCGAATCGTCGAGAGGTAGACTCTGCCCAATAAGCCCCACCGCTTCTTTCCCAAGTTGGTGCAGGCCGGCAATCATGGCGCACATGGAACCCACATCGTCAGCATCGGGGGTGATATGCCCGATAACCGCAAACCGGTGATTCTCATGCACCCAGGCAGTGGCATCATCCCACTGCGGTTCGCCTGTCACCGATGTGGCCACCGCGGATTGATCTTGCATAACAAACTCCCCTCATTGGTGTTCAATGTATGAAACTGTATTACTCTTCTGGGTCGGTTTTATACGGGTTCGCGTCCCCAGCCGGAGTAGCGGTTTCTCGCAGTTTTGCCAGCTCGGCATCCCGCTTCCGAGCACGCGCCAATAATTCCTCCATCCGTGCAGACGATTCCGGCATTGTATCCAATTCAAAAGTAAGCGTTGGGGTAAACCGAACGCTTAATTGGTCACCAACAATTTTGCGTAACTGTCCCTTCGCCCGAGTCAGTGCCTGAGCAGCCGCCTCAGTATCGGGTTCATCCGCAATATTCTTACCCCGAACCGTATAAAACACGGTTGCGTCATGAAGATCGCCAGTAACCCGAGCATCTGTGATAGTGATATACGCCAAACCGGGGTCTTTAATTTCCCGCTCGATAGCGGACGCAACGATATGCAAAATCCGTTTCGCTAATCGGTGCGCACGTGCTGAATCAGCCACGATTATTCTCCTTATTACCTTCAATTTTTACTTTTCGACGAGTTTTCACCCGCCAATAGTATAAAAACCCACGGCTCTACCTTCTCTAGCGTATGCCAAAAGTAGAGCCGTGATAGTCATTTTCCAGCCGCGGGCCGTAACCTGGAACAAACCCAAGTATCCTGCCGGCCCGCGGCTGGATATTTATTGCACTCGCCGTGTTTTAGGTGCGGGGCACCTCAACCTGTTCGAACACCTCGATGATATCGCCCACCTGAATATCTGGGTACGACAACACCATACCGCATTCGTAACCGGCGGAAACCTCGGTCACATCGTCCTTTTCTCGCCGCAGCGAGGTGATCGTGGCATCGGCGGCAATCACATTGCCATCCCGAACCAACCGCACGGATGCACCGCGACGCGCCTTGCCTTCCTCAACCTTACAGCCGGCAATCAAGCCCACCGCAGAAGCCTTAAAGATGGCCCGGATCTCTGCCTTACCAACCTCACGCTCCTCATAAACCGGCTTTAGCATGCCACGCAGGGCAGCCTCCACCTCTTCGATAGCGCGGTAAATAACGGTGTAGTAGCGCACATCCACGCCCTCCGAGTTAGCTTCCTCGGTGGCTTTACCCTCGGCACGCACGTTGAAGGCAATAATGACAGCATCGGAAGCAGCAGCCAACGTGACGTTCGTTTGAGTCACAGCACCCACACCACGGTCAATGATATTCAGCTGTACCTCATCATCCACGTCAATCTTCAACAACGCCTCTTCCAGGGCTTCCACGGAACCAGCATTGTCGCCCTTGAGAATCAGGTTCAAGGTGGACTGTTCCTTAAGCACCGCATCCAGGTCCTCCAGGGACACACGCTTCCGGGTCCGCGCCGCCAAAGCATTACGCTTGCGGGCATTCCGCTGGTTGGCAATCTGCCGAGCCACCCGGTCGTCCTCCACCACCAGCAAGTTGTCGCCAGCGCCAGGAACCCCATTCAGGCCCTGCACCTGGACGGGTCGGGACGGACCTGCTTCTTCCACATCATTGCTGTATTCATCCACCATGCGCCGCACCCGACCATAGGTGTCGCCGGCAACAATGGAATCACCAACCCGCAACGTACCACGCTGCACAATGACAGTCGCCACGGGGCCACGACCACGATCCAGGTGGGCTTCGATAGCCACACCCTGGGCGTCCATGTCCGGGTTAGCCCGCAGGTCCAGGGAAGCATCGGCGGTCAGCAAGACGGCCTCCAACAACCCATCCACGTTAATGTTCTGCTTGGCAGAAATATCGACAAACATGGTGTCACCACCATATTCTTCCGGCACCAAACCATATTCGGTCAATTGGCCGCGGATCTTCTCCGGGGACGCGCCGGGCTTGTCAATCTTGTTGACCGCAACCACGATCGGCACGTCAGCGGCCTTGGCATGGTTGATGGCTTCCACGGTTTGCGGCATCACACCATCGTCGGCGGCAACCACCAACACCGCAATGTCGGTGGATTTTGCGCCACGGGCACGCATGGCGGTAAATGCCTCGTGACCCGGGGTGTCGAGGAAAGTAATTTGACGTTCTGTATCGTCAATGTTCACCTTCACCTGATATGCACCAATGCCCTGGGTGATGCCACCGGCCTCGCCGGAACCAACATTGGTTTTACGGATGGTATCCAAGAGGCGGGTTTTACCGTGGTCGACGTGACCCATGACGGTCACCACCGGCGGGCGGGACGCCAGGTCTTCTTCCGTACCGGTGTCTTCACCGAATTGCAGGTCGAAGGATTCCAGCAGTTCCCGGTCCTCATCCTCGGGGGAAACGACCTCAACTACGTAGTTCATTTCCTCACCGAGCAACATGAGGGTTTCTTCCGACACGGAAGCCGTTGCGGTCACCATTTCGCCCAGGTTAAACAGGGCCTGCACCAGGGCGGCAGCCTCGGCATTGATTTTTTCCGCAAAATCAGATAGGGAAGCACCCCGCGCCAATCGGACTGTTGCGCCTTTACCGTCGGGTAGCCGCACGCCACCAATAACGTTGGGGGCCTGCATTGCCTCGTACTCGTTGCGCTTCTGTCGCTTGGACTTCCGGCCTTTCCGCGGGGCACCACCGGGGCGACCAAACGCACCCGCGGTACCGCCGCGCCGACCGCCACGCCCACCGGTGCCGCCACCGGGGCGACCACCAAAGTTAGAGCCCTGGTTATCGGAGCGACCGCGGGGCCCGCCGGCACCGCCGGAAGCCGAACGAGACGGCATCTGCCCGGGGCTGGGTTGGCTGGGCATCATGGCCGGCGAAGGCCGACGTCCTTGACCGGTGCCTTGCCCGCCAGGACGGGGTGTGCGCTGATCTGCTTGGTTAGCGCCGCGCCCGCCTCGATTATTGGAGCGTTGATTAGCGCGATCGTTGGCGCCACCGCCCTGGCCGGGGCGACGGTTGCCGCCGGCATTACGCCCACCGGGGCGGGGGGCTTGCCGGTCTCCACCAGTGGAGAAGGGATTATTGGCAACCCGCGGGGCACGAGCACCTGGTTTTGGACCAGGCTTGGCTTGCGGCCGGGGCATGGTTCCCGGCGTCGGCATGCCAGGCTTGGGGGCCGGCTTCGGGGTACCGGATTTCGTTGGTTCCGTGAAGGTCGGAGTCGCGGCCTTAGCCGGCGTGGCAGTACCGCCCGGTTTTGGTGCGCCAGGCTTCGCGGCGGTGCCGGCACCGGGTTTCGGCGCGCCAGGCTTTACGGCACCGGGTTTCGCGGTAGCGCCTGGTTTCGGGGCACCGGGCTTGACAGCGCCTGGTTTCGGCATGCCGGGTTTCGCGGTAGCGCCTGGTTTTGGAACGCCAGGCTTTACGGCAGGTCCAGGTTTGACGGCACTGGGTTTTGCCGCACCGGGTTTCGGCGCGCCAGGCTTTACGGCACCGGGTTTCGCGGTAGCGCCTGGTTTTGGAACGCCAGGCTTTACGGCAGGTCCAGGTTTGACGGCACTGGGTTTTGCCGCACCGGGTTTCGGCGCGCCAGGCTTAGCCGTTGGGGTTGATTGCGCAGATTTTGCCGCCGGCGCCTCATGATTCGTGGTTATGCCGAGGCTGGCATAATGTTCTTTCATCTTCTTCACCACGGGAGGTTCGATGGTAGAAGATGCGGTTTTAACAAATTCACCCTTTTCTTTCAGGGTGGCAAGCAGCTCTTTGCTGGTTACGCCAAGCTGCTTGGCTAGCTCGTGTACACGTAGCTTTCCGGGCACTTTTCTCCTTGTTCTTTTCAGCGAAAAGGCACATGCCCGGATTGGGGCCGGACTTATCTGTGGCTTTTCACCCGTAGTTTGTGGACGTTCATCGCTGATGCTTCATCGTGTGCTCATCAGTGTTCGGTCTTCTTTCTTAAATTTCTTGATCCGGTCATGTGTTAAGGCTCGTCGCCAAGTTTTGCGAGATACTTTCGTACCGGACCAGTGTCTACTGGTGCAGACACCCGTAACGCGCGGCCTATGGCGTTGCGTTTTTCGGCCAACTCTAAAGCGGCTAATGTTGGGGTGATCCAACAACCCCGACCTGGCATATTACGCTGTGGGTCGGGCACAATAACTGGTGGTATTACATGTTGCGCCACCAACCGTAACAGTTGGGTATCTGGTTGTCGTTGACGACTCGCAATACAGGTGCGTATGCGGATGACACGTTTCCCGTTGTCGCCTGTCGACGACTCACGCAACGCCTTAATCGTCATCCAACTCCTCACACCAATGATTCCACCACAACCCTAATTTCTTTAGAGCCTTTGCCAAGCTTAGTCGATGAACACTTAAAAGTTAATTCAACCAAGCCGATTACTTCCCTGCTAAAGAAATTTAGGATGTCATGCCGCATCTGAACGGATGTCGATCTTCCAACCAGTCAATCGGGCTGCAAGTCGGGCATTTTGCCCCTCTTTACCAATAGCAAGCGACAACTGGTAGTGAGGTACCGTAACCCGCGCGGTTTGGGCAGTTGCGTCAATAATTTCCACGTCAACCACTTTCGACGGCGCTAAAGCGTTACCCACATACTCCGCCGGATTGTCGGAATAGTCGATAATGTCGATCTTTTCCCCATTGAGCTCTTTCATGATGTTGGTAACCCGCTGACCCCGTGGCCCAATGCATGCCCCCTTGGCGTTCAGTCCTTTCACCCTGGCCCGAACTGCCACCTTGGAGCGATGCCCCGCCTCCCGGGCGATGGACACAATTTCCACGGAACCGTCCGCCACCTCTGGAATCTCCAATTCGAAAAGGCGTCGCACTAATTCCGGGTGGGTGCGAGATAGGTTAATGCTCAGCGAATGGGAATTATGGTTTACTCCCACCACGAATGATTTCACCCGATCACCATGTTTGAGTTGTTCACCAGGGATCTGTTCGGCTGGCAGGAGAATGCCGTCTTGGCCATCAGCTTCGGTACCTAAATGCACCACCACAATGCCACGCTCGTTGGCGTGAATATCGGCCTGCACCACACCGGAGACCACCCGACCCTCATATTCGGAATACGCATCATAGGCTTGGCGGGTTTCGGCTTCCCGTAGGCGCTTTACAATGGCGTCACGAACAGCCACGGTACCGATGCGCTCGAAGTTAGCGGGGGTATCATCGTGTTCCTGCACTACATTGCCCTCATCATCAAGCTCGCTGATGATGACGGCTACTGCACCGGTGGCGATATCGATGTCCACGCGGGCTTGAGTATTGGGCGCAGGAGGGGCATCCTTGTATTCACGATAGGCATGCATCAAGGCACCGGCAATTGTTTCCAGGAGCACCTGAACCGAAATACCTTTTTCGGTTTCGATGGCCTTCAACGCTTGAACATCAATATTCACTTGTTTACTTAAATCCTCTCACCGTGTTGGGATGTCACGGCATCGTCGTAATTGCTAGCAACTAACTCCAACTCGTTATCTGTTGGAGTGGCGAACTCAACTTCTACCACCACCGAAGGATAATCCGCTAATTGAATCGGGGCAACCACAAATTTTTTACCAACACGCTCAATAGTGATGACGGACGTTTCATCGTCGTTCAGCGCCCCGATTCGAACCTGGCGTTTCTTGCCATCATCGGCAAGCGTGACAAGCCGACCACGGTTACGGCGCCAATGTCGTGGTTTCGTCAATGGTGTGCTTACCCCCGGGGTGCTTACCTCCAACGTATATCCTGGGCCGAAATTCAGCACGCCAGCGGTTTCTTGTTCATCAAAAAGCTCGGAAATTTCCTGTGTGATTGCTTCCAAAACGTCGGAATCGGGCCGGTTATCTGCATCAACGGCAATGGCGACCACGCTTTTCTTGCCGGCGCGGGAAATTTTAATATATTCGATATCCATGCCGTATTGGTCTGCCACTGGTTGCACCAGGGGGAAAAGTATCTCCGATGTAGGGAAAGCCATGGCTGCCATGCTAGTACAATGACACCTCATGAAGCGTTTACTCACCATCCTCATGGCGGCCGTTATGGCAGCATTTACCCTCGCAGCCTGCGCGAACCCCTCCCCTAATGAGGCGTTGAGTAAACTACTGGCGGTAGCACCTGAGTCAGAAAAACCGGCCTTGACAGCCGAGATCGTTAGATTGTGCGGTCACCACAAAAACTCCAAGATACCGAAATCTTGTGATCCCGCGGCAGCGACGGCAAATATAGACCTTCCCGATGCTGGCAGCAGTGGTGTGTTGCAGGTGTTGGCGGATGTCCCCCAGGAGTCCCTACCCGTTGTGGTAAACCTTTATCTT
>ERZ772874.1465-NODE-1465-length-12197-cov-14.957173_pt1 | contig 12197 bp, 6 predicted proteins | sample MGYA00580586_ERZ772874 | MGnify/ENA primary metagenome ERZ772874 (study PRJEB29015, sample SAMEA2737952) | human oral metagenome | biome: human oral; feature: human-associated habitat; material: dental | place: China | collected 2154 ... | reverse complement strand
ACGCACGTATTATTCCTTACCGTGGTTCATGGTTGGATTTTGAATTTGATCCGAAAGATAACTTATATGCACGTATCGACCGTCGTCGTAAATTACCATCAACGATTATCTTGCGCGCGTTGGGTTACACCACTGAACAAATCTTAGATCTTTTCTTTGATAAAGTTGTCTTCGAAATTAAAGATAATAAATTGCTGATGAATTTAATGCCTGAACGTTTACGTGGTGAAACGGCGGCATTTGATATTGAAGCAAATGGCAAAGTGTATGTGGAACGTGGTCGTCGCATCACTGCTCGTCATATTAAAGCATTAGAAAAAGATAATATTAAACAAGTAGACGTACCGACTGAATATATCGTGGGTAAAGTTGCTGCGAAAGACTATGTCAATTTAGATACCGGCGAATTAGTTTGTGCGGCGAATATGGAGCTTTCTCTTGAGGTATTGGCGAAATTAGCACAAGCAGGCTATACCACAGTTGAAACCTTATTCACCAATGACTTGGATTACGGCCCATATATTTCCGAAACATTACGTGTTGATCCGTCTAGCGATCGTTTAAGCGCTTTAGTGGAAATTTACCGTATGATGCGTCCGGGTGAGCCACCGACAAAAGAAGCGGCAGAAGCGTTATTTGAGAATTTATTCTTCTCTTCCGACCGTTATGACTTGTCTGCGGTAGGCCGTATGAAATTCAACCGCTCTTTAGGGATTGAAGAAACCACCGGCAGTGGCACATTAAGTAACGAAGATATCGTAAGTGTCATGAAGAAATTGATCGAAATTCGTAACGGTCGTGGTGAAGTGGATGATATTGACCACTTAGGTAACCGTCGTATTCGTTCTGTGGGTGAAATGGCAGAAAACCAATTCCGTATTGGCTTAGTGCGTGTTGAGCGTGCAGTGAAAGAGCGCTTATCTTTAGGTGATCTGGAAGCTGTGACACCACAAGATTTAATTAATGCGAAACCAATTTCTGCTGCGGTGAAAGAATTCTTTGGTTCATCTCAATTATCTCAATTTATGGACCAAAACAACCCATTATCAGAAGTTACACACAAACGTCGTATTTCTGCATTGGGACCGGGCGGTTTAACTCGCGAACGTGCAGGCTTTGAAGTGCGTGACGTCCATGCGACTCACTATGGTCGCGTGTGTCCGATTGAAACACCTGAAGGTCCGAACATCGGTTTGATTAACTCTCTTTCCGTTTATGCACGTACCAATGACTACGGTTTCTTAGAAACACCGTATCGTAAAGTCGTCAATGGCCAAGTGACTGAAGAAATCGAATACCTTTCTGCGATTGAAGAAGGTAAATACGTTATTGCACAGGCGAACTCAAATCTTGATGAAGAGTTCCGCTTTACCGACGCGTTTGTTACCTGTCGTGGTGAACATGGTGAATCAGGTCTTTATAAACCTGAAGAAATTCACTATATGGACGTTTCTACCCAACAAGTGGTTTCTGTGGCGGCAGCTTTGATTCCATTCTTAGAGCATGACGATGCGAACCGTGCCTTGATGGGTGCGAACATGCAACGTCAAGCAGTGCCAACATTACGCGCAGACAAACCATTAGTCGGTACCGGTATTGAGAAAGCGGTAGCGCTTGACTCCGGTGTTGCGGTTGTTGCAAAACGCGGTGGTACGATTCAATACGTGGACGCTTCCCGTATCGTGGTGAAAGTCAATGAAGACGAAACCGTTGCGGGCGAAGCCGGTATTGATATTTATAACTTAATCAAATATACCCGTTCTAACCAAAACACCTGTATCAACCAAATTCCTTGTGTGGAATTAGGTGAGCCGGTTGAGCGTGGTGAAATTTTGGCGGATGGTCCTTCTACCGATTTAGGTGAGTTGGCGCTCGGTCAAAATATTCGCGTGGCGTTCATGCCGTGGAACGGTTATAACTTCGAAGACTCCATGTTAGTTTCCGAACGTGTGGTACAACAAGATCGTTTCACCACTATTCACATTCAAGAGCTTTCTTGCGTGGCACGTGATACCAAATTAGGTGCGGAAGAAATTACCGCGGATATTCCTAACGTTGGTGAAGCCGCATTAAGCAAATTGGACGAATCCGGTATCGTGTATATCGGTGCGGAAGTGAAGGGCGGCGATATTCTGGTCGGTAAAGTGACACCAAAAGGTGAAACCCAATTAACCCCGGAAGAAAAATTATTACGCGCGATCTTCGGTGAAAAAGCGTCTGATGTGAAAGACTCTTCTTTACGCGTACCAAACAGCGTTTCCGGTACCGTTATTGACGTACAAGTGTTTACCCGTGATGGCGTAGAAAAAGACAAACGTGCGTTAGAAATCGAAGAAATGCAATTAAAACAAGCGAAAAAAGACTTGAGCGAAGAGTTTGAGATCTTGGAAGCCGGCTTGTTTATGCGTGTCCGCAACCTATTGTTATCCGGTGGTTTCGATGCGAAATCCTTAGATAAATTAGACCGCACTAAATGGTTGGAACAAACCTTAGATAACGAGGAAAAACAACACCAATTAGAGCAGTTAGCGGAACAACACGAAGAATTACGCAAAGAATTTGAACGTAAATTAGAAGTTCAACGCAACAAGATTATCCAAGGCGACGATTTGGCACCGGGCGTGTTAAAAGTCGTTAAAGTGTACTTGGCGGTGAAACGTCAAATTCAACCGGGTGATAAAATGGCGGGTCGTCACGGTAACAAAGGGGTTATCTCAAAAATTAACCCTGTGGAAGACATGCCATACGATGAAAACGGTCAACCTGTTGAAATCGTATTGAACCCGCTGGGCGTTCCGTCCCGTATGAATATCGGTCAAATCTTAGAAACTCACTTAGGTTTGGCGGCAAAAGGTATCGGTGATCAAATTAACGCGATGATTAAACAACAACAATCTATCGCAAAATTACGTGAATACATGCAGAAAGCCTATGACCTTGGCGGCGGTTCACAAAAAGTGGATCTCAGCACCTTTACTGACGAAGAAGTGATGCGTTTAGCACAAAACTTGCGTAAAGGTTTGCCGATTGCGACTCCGGTATTTGACGGTGCCCATGAAAAAGAAATTAAAGGCTTATTAGAGCTTGGTGGTTTACCGACTTCCGGTCAAATTACCCTTTATGATGGTCGTACAGGTGAGAAATTCGAGCGTCCGGTAACGGTAGGTTACATGTATATGCTCAAATTGAACCACTTGGTTGATGACAAAATGCACGCGCGTTCAACCGGTTCTTATAGTCTTGTTACTCAACAACCGTTGGGTGGTAAGGCGCAATTCGGTGGTCAACGTTTCGGTGAGATGGAGGTGTGGGCACTTGAAGCTTATGGTGCGGCTTATACCTTACAAGAAATGTTAACTGTGAAATCCGATGACGTGAACGGTCGTACGAAGATGTATAAAAACATCGTCAGCGGCAACCAACAAATGGATCCGGGCACACCGGAATCTTTCAACGTAATTATGAAAGAAATCCGTTCACTTGGTATCAACATCGACTTGGACGAAGAATAAGTCAGGGTATTGACCCCTATTGAGCCCAAGCGCGGTCGATTTTAAAAACGTTTTGAAAAACGACCGCACTTGAATAAGTTTAACTCCGACAGGAGCAAATCTGTGAAAGACTTAGTTAAGTTTTTAAAAGCACAATCAAAAACCGCTGAAGATTTTGATGTGATTAAAATCGGTTTAGCCTCACCTGACATGATCCGTTCTTGGTCATACGGTGAAGTTAAAAAGCCTGAAACAATCAACTATCGTACCTTTAAACCGGAACGTGACGGTCTTTTCTGTGCCCGTATCTTCGGACCGGTAAAAGATTACGAATGTTTGTGCGGTAAGTACAAACGCTTAAAACACCGCGGTGTGATTTGTGAAAAATGTGGCGTTGAAGTCACACAAACTAAAGTTCGTCGTGAACGTATGGGGCACATTGAATTGGCCTCACCGGTCGCGCACATTTGGTTCTTAAAATCCCTGCCGTCCCGTATCGGTTTATTGTTAGATATGCCGTTGCGTGATATTGAACGCGTGCTTTATTTTGAATCTTACATTGTGATCGAACCGGGGATGACCGATCTTGAGCGTGGTCAGTTGTTAACCGAAGAACAATACCTTGATGCGGAAGACCGTTGGCAAGATGAGTTCGATGCCAAAATGGGTGCGGAAGCCATTCAAGCCTTATTGCGCGGTATCGATTTAGAAGCGGAATGCGAAAATTTACGCGAAGAATTACAAGAAACCAATTCCGAAACCAAACGTAAGAAAATCACTAAACGCTTAAAATTATTGGAAGCCTTCTTACAATCCGGCAACAAACCGGAATGGATGGTGATGACCGTATTACCGGTGCTTCCACCGGATTTACGTCCGTTAGTGCCGTTAGACGGCGGTCGTTTTGCAACTTCCGACTTGAACGATTTATATCGTCGTGTCATCAACCGTAACAACCGCTTAAAACGTTTATTAGATTTAATCGCACCGGATATTATCGTGCGTAACGAAAAACGTATGTTACAAGAATCCGTTGATGCGTTGTTAGACAACGGTCGTCGCGGTCGTGCAATCACCGGTTCTAACCGTCGTCCGTTAAAATCATTAGCGGATATGATTAAAGGTAAACAAGGTCGTTTCCGTCAAAACTTGTTGGGTAAACGTGTTGACTACTCCGGTCGTTCCGTAATTACCGTAGGTCCATACTTACGTTTACACCAATGTGGTTTGCCGAAGAAAATGGCATTGGAATTATTCCGTCCGTTTATCTATGCGAAATTAGAAAGCCGTGGTTATGCAACGACAATTAAAGCTGCGAAGAAAATGGTGGAGCGTGAAGACGCCATCGTTTGGGATATCTTGGCTGAAGTGATTCGTGAACACCCGATTCTATTGAACCGTGCGCCAACATTGCACCGTTTGGGTATTCAAGCATTTGAGCCGATCTTAATCGAAGGTAAAGCGATTCAATTACACCCACTTGTTTGTGCGGCGTTCAACGCGGACTTCGATGGTGACCAAATGGCGGTACACGTACCGTTAACGTTGGAAGCGCAATTAGAAGCGCGTGCGTTAATGATGTCTACGAACAACATCCTTTCTCCAGCAAACGGTGATCCGATTATCGTTCCATCACAAGACGTGGTGTTAGGTCTTTACTACATGACCCGCGAAAAAGTGAACGGTAAAGGTGAAGGCATGTTATTGCAAGACCCGCGCGAAGCAGAAAAAGCCTATCGTACCGGTCAAGCAGAATTACATTCTCGTGTGAAAGTGCGTATTACTGAGTATGTGAAAAACGAAACCGGTGAGTTTGAATCAAAAACCACATTAACCGATACGACTATCGGTCGTGCGATTTTATGGATGATTGCACCGAAAGGTATGCCATTTAGCTTGTTTAACCAAACACTCGGTAAAAAAGCGATTTCTAAGTTAATTAACGAAAGCTATCGTCGTTTAGGTTTGAAAGCCAGTGTTATGTTTGCTGACCACATTATGTATACCGGTTTTGCTTATGCTGCACGTTCTGGTTCTTCCGTTGGTATTGACGATATGGTCATTCCGGCGAAGAAATATGAAATTATTTCTGCAGCGGAAGAAGAAGTGGCTGAAATTCAGGAACAATTCCAATCCGGTCTTGTGACTGCAGGCGAACGTTATAACAAAGTGATCGACATTTGGGCTGCTGCCAACGAACGTGTAGCGAAAGCCATGATGGAAAACCTTTCTACGGAAGAAGTCATTAACCGTGAAGGTAAACCGGAAAAACAAGCGTCCTTCAACAGTATCTTTATGATGGCGGATTCTGGTGCGCGTGGTTCTGCAGCACAGATTCGTCAGTTAGCGGGGATGCGTGGCTTGATGGCACGTCCGGATGGTTCCATTATTGAAACCCCGATTACGGCAAACTTCCGTGAAGGTTTGAACGTTTTACAATACTTTATTTCTACCCACGGTGCGCGTAAAGGTTTGGCGGATACCGCGTTGAAAACAGCGAACTCCGGTTACTTAACTCGTCGTTTGGTTGACGTAGCGCAAGACCTCGTTATCGTAGAAGATGACTGTGGTACACACGAAGGTATCGTGATGACCCCGTTAATTGAGGGTGGCGATGAAAAAGTGCCTCTACGCGAACAAGTTTTAGGTCGTGTCGTCGCTGAAGACATCTTAAAACCGGGTACAGAAGAAGTATTAATTCCACGCAATACCTTGTTGGATGAAAAATTGTGTGACGTATTAGATGCAAATTCTGTGGACAGCGTGAAGGTACGTTCTGTTGTAACCTGTAATACCGACTTTGGTGTGTGTGCGAAATGTTACGGTCGTGACTTAGCGCGCGGTCACTTGATTAACCAAGGTGAAGCTGTAGGGGTTATTGCGGCACAATCTATCGGTGAGCCGGGAACACAGTTAACCATGCGTACGTTCCACATCGGTGGTGCGGCATCTGCAGCAGCCAAAGAGTCTAGCGTACAAGTGAAAAACAACGGTACATTGCGTTTGGCCAATGCGAAATTCGTTACAAATAACGAAGGTAAATTAGTGCTAACCTCTCGTAATACCGAATTAACCGTTGTGGATACCTTCGGTCGTACCAAAGAGCACTATAAAGTGCCTTACGGTGCTATTTTGAACAAAGGCGATCAGCAAGAGGTGAATGCCGGTGAAACCATTGCGAACTGGGATCCGCATACTATGCCGGTTATCTCTGAAGTGAGCGGTTTCGTAAAATTCGTGGATATCGTGGATGGTGTAACTGTTACCCGTCAAACCGACGAATTAACCGGCCTTTCTTCTATCGTGGTGCAAGACGTGGGTGAACGTGCAACAGCAGGTAAAGACTTACGTCCGGCGATTAAACTGGTTGATGACAAAGGCAACGATATTGTCGTTCCGGGTACTGATGTTGTAGCGCAATACTTCTTACCAAGTAAAGCTATCGTGACCTTAGATGACGGCGCAGAAGTGCATATCGGTGATCCGTTAGCACGTATTCCGCAAGAATCTGTGGGAACGAAAGATATTACCGGTGGTCTTCCACGCGTGGCAGACTTGTTTGAAGCGCGTAAACCGAAAGAGCCTGCGATTTTAGCGGAAATCTCCGGTATCGTGTCCTTCGGTAAAGAAACCAAAGGTAAACGTCGCTTGTTGATTACTCCGGCAGAAGGCGAAGTGTACGAAGAAATGATTCCAAAATGGCGTCAATTGAACGTATTCGAAGGTGAAATGGTAGAACGCGGTGATTTAATCTCCGACGGTGCGGAAACGCCACATGACATCTTACGTTTACGCGGTGTACATGCGGTAACCGAATATATCGTGAATGAAGTCCAAGAAGTTTACCGCTTACAAGGGGTAAAAATTAACGATAAGCACATCGAAGTTATCGTACGTCAAATGTTACGTAAAGCAGTCATTACGAAAGCTTATGACAGCGAATTCCTCGAAGGGGAACAAGTTGAAGTGGCTCGCGTGAAAATTGTTAACCGTAAACGTGAAGCGGAAGGTAAACCACCAGTTGAATTCGAACGTGAATTACTGGGTATTACCAAAGCGTCATTGGCGACAGAATCCTTCATTTCTGCAGCATCGTTCCAAGAAACCACTCGCGTGCTTACTGAAGCGGCAGTGGCGGGTAAACGTGATGAATTACGAGGCTTGAAAGAGAACGTAATCGTAGGTCGTTTAATCCCAGCTGGTACTGGTTTTGCATATCACCAAGGTCGTCACAAAAAACGTATTGTAGACGATGTTGTGATTAAATTGTCTGAAGACGATGAAGCAGCAATTGCTGATGAATTCGTGATGACAGCAGATGATGCAACAACTAACTTAGCAGAAATGCTTAATATGGCAGATGATGCAGAATAATCGCTAATCGATAAAAAGAAAACCCGAGTTTAGGCTCGGGTTTTTTATTATCTTAATACAAAAAGTGCGGTCAGTTTTTGATGCGTTTTTCGTTTGGAAAAGTATCGTAAAAATGACCGCACTTTCTTTTCATCAATAAAAAAGCCACCTTATCGGTGGCTTTGAAATATTTTGCTTAAGCTAAGATTACCAACCTTTTACAACACCATCTTTAAAGTGTTTTTTCGCTTCTTGTTCCACTTCCGGTGTTTGGTAAGCTTTCACGAAATCTTGTACTGCTTTGCTGTCTTTGTTGTCAGTACGTGACACGATAATGTTCACATATGGAGAATCTTTATCTTCCACGAACACGCCGTGATCTTGTGCATTTAAGCCAACCTGACCGGCATAGTTGTTATTCACAACCGCTAAATCCACATCGTCTAGCGCACGTGCTGCAACAGAGGTATCCACTTCTTTGATTTGTAAATGTTTTGGATTTTCAACAATGTCCATCGAAGTAGAGAATAGATTTGTGGCATCTTTTAATTTAATTAAGCCTTGTTTTTCTAACAAGATTAACGCACGTGCCAAGTTACTTGGGTCGTTTGGTACAGCAACCACCGCGCCATCTTGTAACTCATTTACGCTTTTGATTTTTTTGGAGTAACCCGCTAACGGATAAACAAAGGTGTTACCCACGATAACGAGGTTGTTTAAACCTTTCGCTTGGGAATCTTTGTCTAAATACGGTTTGTGTTGCATAGCGTTAGCATCTAAATCGCCTTTAGAAACCGCCGTATTTGGTAAGGCATAGTCGTTGAATAAAACATATTCTACGTCTAAGTTATATTTTTCTTTCGCGACTTTCGCGGCAATTTCAGCCACTTCGTGCTCAGGTCCTGCCATCACGCCGACTTTAATTTTTGCCGGTGCTTCTGCTGTCGCTGCCGGTTTTTTCTCTTCGTTACACGCTGTTAATGCAAATACGGAGGCAAGTGTTGCTACGCCGAGTAATTTTTTTAAGTTCATAAAAGATCCTCTTTTAATGTTAATGCTAAGTGAATTAACGATGATCAACGCGTTTAGCTAAATCATCGCCAAGTTTTTGTGAAATCATGACGAATACGACAATAATAATTGTGGCGACCCATTTAACGTACACCATGTTGCGATATTCGCCGTAGTTAATGGCAAGGCTACCTAAACCGCCGCCGCCGACAATGCCCGCCATGGCGGAATAGCCCACTAAGGTAACTAAGGTGAGTGTAATGCCGTTAATTAAGGTTGGTAGCGCTTCCGGTAAATAGAATTTACGGATGATTTGCCAGTTTGTCGCGCCCATCGCTTTTGCGGCTTCCGTTAAGCCTTTTGGCACTTCCACTAAAGCATTGGCAGTTAAACGTGCCACAAACGGCATTGCGCAAATGCTTAATGGGATAATTGCCGCCGTTGTACCCAGCGTTGTGTTCAAGATGAAACGGGTAAACGGTAACAAAATGATTAACAAAATAATGAAGGGAATGGATCGTCCAATGTTAATCACAATGTTTAAAATGAGATTTAACCGTGCGTTTTGAAGAATTTCGCCTTTGCCGGTGAGGAACGTCACCACACCAAAAGGTAAACCGATGAGGACGGCTAATAGAGTGGATGCAAAGCTGATATACACGGTTTCATAGGTCGAAACCCACACCGCTTGCCACATTTGAGGTGTAAGTTGCGTTAAAAAATCATTCCACATAGCCTAATACCTCAACGCGTACGTTATTTTCCATTAAATAGATTTTTGTTTGTGTAATAGCATCTTCATCACCTTCCACTTCTGCTACGGTGAAACCGAATTTCACGCCACCGGCATATTCAATTTGGGAGGTTAAAATGCTTAATTCCACACCGAATTTTTTGGAGGCTTGGGATAACAATGGGGCATCCACGGAACGTCCGGTAAACTCGAATTTAATAATCGGGTAAGACTTGGCATGCTTCGGTGTTTGCAACAGGTTATCTAAATATTCATCCGGTAAATTGACACTAAAAGTCGAACGAATAAATTGTTGTGCCAGTTCGGTTTTCGGGTTGGAGAAGATGTCGCTTACCGAGCCCTGTTCTATCAATTTTCCATGGTCAATAATGGCGACCAAATCGCAAATCCGCTTCACGACATCCATTTCGTGGGTAATTAAAAGAATTGTGATCCCTAAAGTGCGGTTGATTTCTTTTAATAATTTTAAGATAGAATGCGTGGTTGCCGGATCAAGCGCACTGGTGGCTTCGTCGCACAATAACACTTTTGGATTGCTTGCTAGTGCACGTGCAATGGCGACGCGTTGTTTTTGACCGCCGGATAAATTAGACGGATACACATTTTTTTTGTCGCTTAAGCCTACCAAAGAGAGTAATTCATTGACTTTCGCTTCGATTTTTTCTTTCGGTGTGCCTTCTAATTCTAAAGGCAGCGCGACATTATCAAAGACGGTGCGGGAGCTCAATAAATTGAAATGTTGGAAAATCATGCCGATATTACGGCGTTCTAATACGAGTTCCGCATCGCTAAGTTGAGTGAGATCTTTGCCGTCAATAATGACGGAACCCACAGTGGGTTTTTCCAATAGGTTGACGCAACGAATCAGGGTGCTTTTGCCTGCACCGGATGCGCCGATAACGCCACAGATATGCCCTTTCGGAATACCCAAAGAAACGTTATCAAGTGCGGTCAGTTTTTTACCTGAAACGTCAAAAATTTTGCTGACATTCTCTAGCTTAATCATATAAGCCCTTTTGCTGTTTAATTTTTATCGAAAAGAATTTTTGTATTCTAGACGTCTAGAATGCTATGTCAATATTTATCCGCGACATTCTTATAATTATTTGTTCCCCTATAGAACAAAATGGCAGAAGGTTTGCACGAGATAAAAATAAAGAAGATAATCGACACCTATATATAGATAGACAGGGTAAACAAAGATGAAAAAAGCGGTTTTTTTAGATCGAGACGGTACGTTGAATGTTGATTACGGTTACGTACATGACATTGATCATTTTCATTTTATTGAGGGAAGTATTGAGGCGCTAAAAAAACTCAAAGAAATGGGCTATTTGTTGGTTCTGGTGACAAATCAATCCGGCATTGCACGAGGTCTTTTTACCGAGGAACAGTTTTTGCAGTTGACGGAGTGGATGGATTGGTCGTTGGCGGATCGTGGTGTTGATTTGGATGGCATCTATTACTGCCCTCATCATCCGGAGGCAAAACTTGAAGAGTTTAAACAGGATTGTGATTGCCGTAAGCCGAAGCCAGGGATGTTATTGCAGGCGATTGAAGAACTGAAAATTGATCCGTCAAGATCGATTATGATCGGTGATAAAGTTGATGATCTACTTGCGGGGAAAGGGGCAAAGATTAACACAAATATCTTAGTGCGAACCGGCAAGGAGATTATGCCTGAGGGGGAAAGTGCGGCAGACTATGTATTAGATTCCATAGCGGATCTGCCAAGATTAATTTCTACTCAAAAGATCTAAAAAATAATCAGTTAAAAAATATTTTTCAAAAAATTGAAAAAAAGGGGTTGCAAGGCCATGATAAATGCCTATAATACGCCCCCACAACGACGCGCCGTTGTAAAGCATAAAACCGCGCGTCGTTTTTTGTTCTTTAACAATCAATCAGACAAACTGTGTGGGCACTTGAAGATTCGTTTTTATCATTAAAGAATTTTAAAATTGAACTGAATAGTGCTACGAAGATTCGTTTATTTATATAGATGATTAATTAAGTCAGCAGTATTGAGCGATTAAACTTTTTGAACTGAAGAGTTTGATCATGGCTCAGATTGAACGCTGGCGGCAGGCTTAACACATGCAAGTCGAACGGTAACAGGAGAAAGCTTGCTTTCTTGCTGACGAGTGGCGGACGGGTGAGTAATGCTTGGGAATCTGGCTTATGGAGGGGGATAACGACGGGAAACTGTCGCTAATACCGCGTAGTGTCGAGAGACGAAAGTGCGGGACCGCAAGGCCGCATGCCATAGGATGAGCCCAAGTGGGATTAGGTAGTTGGTGGGGTAATGGCCTACCAAGCCGACGATCTCTAGCTGGTCTGAGAGGATGACCAGCCACACCGGGACTGAGACACGGCCCGGACTCCTACGGGAGGCAGCAGTGGGGAATATTGCGCAATGGGGGCAACCCTGACGCAGCCATGCCGCGTGAATGAAGAAGGCCTTCGGGTTGTAAAGTTCTTTCGGTGACGAGGAAGGCGTGATGTTTAATAGGCATCACGATTGACGTTAATCACAGAAGAAGCACCGGCTAACTCCGTGCCAGCAGCCGCGGTAATACGGAGGGTGC
>ERZ772874.1462-NODE-1462-length-12200-cov-41.083573_pt1 | contig 12200 bp, 10 predicted proteins | sample MGYA00580586_ERZ772874 | MGnify/ENA primary metagenome ERZ772874 (study PRJEB29015, sample SAMEA2737952) | human oral metagenome | biome: human oral; feature: human-associated habitat; material: dental | place: China | collected 2154 ... | reverse complement strand
TTCATGTTTCAGTATTCTCCTGGAAATACTGTAAACAACGCTACTAGTTTCTACAATTAAGTTGACCTGATACAGGCCGTCTGAAAGAGATGTTTTCAGACGGCCTCTTTATCTGAAAAACACACATTCTGTCTGCTATAATCCGTTCATATTTTTTGGCTATCCTCTGAAATTTATGAAAAAAATCCTTGTTACCGGCGGCGCAGGCTTTATCGGTTCTGCCGTTGTCCGTCATATTATCCAAAACACCCAAGACTCTGTCGTCAATGTCGATAAGCTGACTTATGCCGGCAATTTGGAATCTCTGACCGAGGTAGCCAATAATCCTCGCTATGCTTTTGAGCAAGTGGATATTTGCGACCGCGCCGAACTCGACCGCGTATTCGCACAACACCAGCCTGATGCCGTGATGCACTTGGCAGCGGAAAGCCATGTCGACCGCTCTATCGATTCGGCAGGCGAATTTATCCAAACCAATATTGTCGGCACATTCAATCTGCTTGAAGCGGCCCGAGCCTACTGGCAACAAATGCCGTCTGAAAAGCGCGAAGCCTTCCGCTTCCACCATATTTCTACCGATGAAGTCTATGGCGATTTGCATGGCACAGACGATTTGTTTACCGAGACCACGCCATACACGCCGTCCAGCCCCTACTCTGCTTCTAAAGCGTCCAGCGACCACCTCGTCCGCGCATGGTTGCGTACTTACGGTTTGCCGACCATTGTAACCAACTGCTCCAACAACTACGGCCCTTACCATTTCCCGGAAAAACTCATTCCTTTGATGATTCTGAACGCGCTGGACGGCAAACCCTTGCCTGTTTATGGCGACGGTATGCAAATCCGCGACTGGCTGTTTGTCGAAGACCACGCGCGCGCGCTGTATCAGGTTGTTACCAAAGGTGTTGTCGGCGAAACCTACAATATCGGCGGCCACAATGAAAAAGCCAATATTGAAGTCGTCAAAACCATCTGCGCCCTATTGGAAGAACTTGTACCTGAAAAACCAGCCGGCGTGGCGCGTTACGAAGATTTGATTACCTTCGTGCAAGACCGCCCCGGCCATGACGTGCGCTACGCCATCGACGCCGCCAAAATCGGCAGGGAACTGGGCTGGAAACCTCAGGAAACATTCGAGTCCGGCATCCGCAAAACGGTGCAATGGTATTTGGACAACAAAACTTGGTGGCAAAACGTATTGAACGGCAGCTATCGTTTGGAACGTTTAGGCACCGGAAAATAAGTTTTCAGACGGCCTTTTCCCATATTAGGCCGTCTGAAAATCACGCAAACACACACTACTCAGGAGAAAACCCATGAAAGGCATCATCCTTGCCGGCGGCAGCGGCACACGCCTCTACCCCATCACGCGCGGCGTATCCAAACAGCTGCTGCCCGTGTACGACAAGCCCATGATTTACTATCCCCTGTCCGTATTGATGCTGGCAGGAATCCGCGATATTTTGGTGATTACCACGCCCGAAGACAACACCTCTTTCAAACGCCTGCTCGGCAACGGCAGCGATTTCGGCATTTCCATCAGCTATGCCGTTCAACCCAGTCCGGACGGCTTGGCACAGGCATTTATCATCGGCGAAGAATTTATCGGCAACGACAATGTTTGCTTGGTTTTGGGGGACAATATTTTCTACGGTCAATCGTTTACGCAAACATTGAAACAGGCCGCCGCAAAGACCCGCGGCGCAACCGTATTCGGTTATCAGGTCAAAGACCCCGAGCGTTTCGGTGTAGTCGAATTTGACGAAAACTTCAACGCCCTGTCTATCGAAGAGAAACCGCAACAGCCCAAATCCGATTGGGCAGTAACCGGCTTGTACTTCTACGACCGACGCGTCGTCGAATTCGCCAAACAAATCAAACCGTCCGCCCGCGGCGAATTGGAAATCTCCGACCTCAACCAAATGTATTTGGAAGACGGTTCATTGTCGGTACAACTGTTGGGACGCGGTTTCGCATGGCTGGACACCGGCACCCACGAGAGCCTGCACGAAGCCGCTTCATTCGTCCAAACCGTGCAAAACATCCAAGACCTGCAAATCGCCTGCCTGGAAGAAATCGCTTGGCGCAACGGTTGGCTTTCCGATGAAAAACTGGAAGAACTGGCGCACCCGATGGCGAAAAACCAATACGGCCAATATTTGCTGCGCCTGTTGAAAAAATAATGTTTGAGGCCGTCTGAAACTTTTCAGACGGCCTTTAGATGAAAGATAAAACGATGAACATCATTGATACCGCCATTCCTGACGTAAAACTGCTTGAACCCAAAGTCTTCGGCGACGCGCGCGGCTTTTTTATGGAAACCTTCCGCGATGAGTGGTTCAAAACCCAAGTCTGCGACCGCACCTTCGTGCAGGAAAACCACTCCAAATCCAGCAAAGGCGTATTGCGCGGCCTGCACTATCAAACTGAAAACACACAAGGCAAACTCGTACGCGTGGTTGTCGGCGAAGTATTCGATGTAGCTGTCGACATGCGTAAAGACTCCCCCACTTTCGGCAAATGGGTGGGCGAAATTCTGTCCGCAGAAAACAAACGCCAACTATGGGTACCCGAAGGTTTCGCACACGGCTTCTATGTACTGAGCGATGAAGCCGAATTCGTCTATAAATGCACAGACTATTACAACCCCAAAGCCGAACATTCGCTTATTTGGAATGATCCGACCGTCGGCATCGACTGGCCGCTACAAGGCGAGCCGAACCTGTCGCCTAAAGACTTGGCCGGCAAAGTATTGGCCGAAGCAGTCACGTTTTAAGACTATTCAGGCCGTCTGAAAGAATGTTCCTCTTTTCAGACGGCCTACAATCCATTAATAACAATAATCGACGAAAACGCATTGTGAAAAACGCCTACATTCCCTCTCGTGGCATTCGCAAAATCCCCCATCTCCCCACCCTATTGCCTGAATTTCATATCTGCAAAGATGGAAAAGGAGCAGAGGCTGTTGTCGGCTGGGGTTTGCGCCCGACGACACACAAAGCGCGTGTTTTTGCCGTCGAACACCAGCTTCCCTTTATTGCTTTGGAAGACGGCTTTTTACGATCGCTCGGACTAGGAGTCGCCGGTTATCCGCCCTATTCCATCGTCTATGACGACATCGGCATCTACTACGACACCACCCGTCCTTCGCGTTTGGAACAACTGATTCTTGCCGCCGATACCATGCCGTCTAAAACCCTGGCTCAGGCGCAGCAGGCGATGGATTTCATCCTGCAACACCACCTGTCCAAATACAACCACGCGCCCGAACTTTCAGACGATCATCCCTTACGCTCCCCATCCAAGCCTGAAACCGTCCTCATCATCGACCAAACCTTCGGCGATATGGCCATTCAATATGGCGGCGCAGACGCCTCTACGTTTGAACTACTATATTGAAGACATCCAAATCGCCAAACGTGTAGAAGCAGGCAAATACGGCAAGTTTTTTATTGTTCCCTTGCAGGTATTCAACGACAGCCAAGTCCGTATCCATTGCGACTTTCCCAGCGTCCGCAGCTTCCTGCTCCATGTTTTGAGTTCATTTGCCGAGCATGCACCTGCCGATACCAACATCATCATCAAGCATCATCCGATGGACCGCGGTTTTATCGACTACTGGCGCGACATTAAACGCTTTATCAAAGAACACCCCGAACTCAAAGGTCTCTTAGTGAAGAAAAAGTTCAGGCCGTCTGAAAAACATTTCAGACGGCCTGAAGCAATCAATATCTTAGCTACTGCCATATAAATAAAACACAAAACCCTGCATTTATCATTAACAATAAATTACAAAAACAGTATAATGACCGAGCTGTCATGAGCGCATACCGACTCAACCTGAGCCCTTTGTAACACACAAAATATGGATGTACCCCCAGGCAAAACAATATAACAAGCCAAACATCCTAAAGATAAGCCAGCAAGGCAATACACTCTACAAAACTATGCCGAGCAATATTTTTATAAAGCCCTCAACCGGTATCGCCGCCCATATGCCGCAGCATCCGTCTTCCACTTTATATCCGCCCGCAAACCATGACCGCCGCTCCTGATATCCTCTACCGGCAAGCCGCCGCCCTTTTGGAACAATCCAATACTGCCCAAGCCCTGCCCCTGCTGCAACAGGCCGCAGAGCAGGGATATACGGAAGCTGCTTTTGTATTGGGCGACCATCTGCTGCAAAACGGTCATCCGGAGCAGGCAATTCCATGGCTGGAAGCCGCCGCGGCCCAACGCCATCCCAAGGCACTCTTTATCCTACTGCAACAACGCGAACACAACGGCACTCCAACCGGACAGCTTCTTAACGAATACGCCTGGCTGGGTGAGCAAGGTTACCTCGAAGCCCAATTAATCCTCATGCGTTACCATGCGCAACGCAACGATCCACAATCGCTCTACTGGGCGGAGCTTGCCGCTGCCCGATATGCCGCGCCTGCGTATTACCATCTGGCACGCCATCATCAACGACAAGGCGACATTGAAACAGCCATTGAACAATACGAAAAAGCGGCCGCGCTCGGCGTAACTGTCGCCTGCTGGCAACTCGGTAAAATTTATTTCTACGGCACAGGTGTCAGCCCCAATCACGCACAAGCTGAACATTATCTCGAACAAGCCGCGCAAGCCGGCCACATCGCCGCACAAACCCTACTGGCCGACCTTCTTGCCGCCCAACGCAAACCCGAAGCCTTAAAATGGTATCGTCGTGCCGCCGATAAGGAGCAAGCGGAAGCACAGGCCAAGCTGGCCCAATACGCCCTGACCGGCGAACTTTCCGAACGCGACCCGTTCCAAGCGGCACGATATGCCAAAGCCGCTGCCGAGAAAAACCATCCCGAAGCCCTGAAAATCATGGGCGACCTCTACTGCTACGGCCTCGGCATCAAAGCCGACAACCATATCGCTCATGATTACTACCACCGTGCCGCCGCGCTGGGTTCTGCCGCCGCAGCACAAAAACTCATCAGCGACGCCGCGCTGTACCATCCGCAACAATACGAACAAATCAAAACAGCCGCCCTGCAACAGCAACAAACCGAAACCACATACCGTTTGGCGGAAGCACAAGCCCACGCCATCGGCCGTCCCGCCGACTACAATGCCGCGCGCAAGAATTACATGGAAGCTGCCGAGTTCCACCATAAAAACGCGGCGGCAGCCTTAGGCCGTATCTACCATTATGGCCTCGGTACGGCGCAAGATCCTCGGGCGGCTGCACACTGGTACACCATCGCTGCCGAACAAAACCATCCTTCAGCACAATACCACCTCGCCTGTTTTTACTATCACGGACAAGGTGTCGGCTGTCATGTTCCGACCGCCTGCTACTGGCTGCAGGCCGCCATCAGCAACGGCCACACTTCGGCCGAATCATTAACATCCCTATTAGAACAATGGCGCCGCGAAGCGCACCATGCCATCGGGCAAAAGACCGTCTGAAAAGATTTACACTCGCATTTTTTGACAATCTTTAACTATTCCCCTAATATTTGCCAGTTATTTTTCACGGACACATCATTGTTTTCATTTCTTTCTGAAAACACCTTGCCTTGTCCGCGCATCAATACCATGACACTCGGCGGATAACGCCAAGCGTTGAAACACACTGCATCCGGAACAAAAACGGATGCTCGGAAAAACATTTCTAGGAGGTGAAACAACATGGAATGGGAATTCAACAGTTATTACACACTGATTGCCGCCACGCTCGTGTTGCTGGTTGGTAAATTTCTGGTTCAAAAAATCAAATTCTTAAGAGACTTCAATATTCCCGAGCCGGTCGCCGGCGGTTTGGTTGCCGCTATCGTCCTGTTCGCCCTGCATGAAGCCTACGGCGTCAGCTTCAAATTTGAAAAACCGCTGCAAGATGCGTTCATGCTTATCTTCTTTACATCCATCGGTTTGAGCGCCGACTTCTCCCGTTTGAAAGCGGGCGGTTTGCCTTTGGTTATCTTTACCGCCGTGGTGGGTGCATTCATCATCGTCCAAAACTTCGTCGGTGTCGGCTTGGCGAGCGCATTGGGCTTGGATCCACTGATTGGCCTGATTACCGGTTCGATTACCCTGACCGGTGGTCACGGTACAGCCGGCGCATGGGGTCCTGACTTTGAAAGCAAATTCGGTCTGACCGGCGCAACCGGTTTGGGTATGGCTTCTGCAACATTCGGCCTGGTATTCGGCGGTTTGATCGGCGGTCCTGTTGCACGCCGTCTGATCAACAAAATGGGTCGTAAACCTGTCGTCAAAACTGCCAAATCCGACGACAACGATGTTGCCGACGACATCTTCGAAAAAGCACAACGTACACGCCTGATTACGGCTGACTCCGCTGTCGAAACGCTCGCGATGTTTGCCGCATGTTTGGCTTTTGCCGAAATCGTCGACGGCTACGACAAAGCCTTCTTCGACCTGCCTAAATTCGTATGGTGTCTGTTTGCAGGCGTGGTCATCCGCAACGTCCTGACTGCAACCTTCAAAGTCAATATGTTCGACCGCGCCATCGACGTATTCGGTAACGCCTCCCTGTCGCTCTTCCTTGCCATGGCTCTTCTGAACCTGAAACTGTGGGAATTGACCGGTCTGGCAGGCCCTGTGACCATCATCTTGGCCGTACAAACCGTCGTGATGATTCTGTACGCCACTTTCGTTACCTACGTCTTCATGGGTCGCGACTACGACGCTGCCGTATTGGCGGCAGGCCACTGCGGCTTCGGTTTGGGTGCCACCCCGACCGCCGTTGCCAACATGCAGTCCATTACCCAAACTTTCGGTCCGTCGCACAAAGCCTTCCTGATTGTACCTATGGTCGGCGCCTTCTTCGTTGACTTGCTCAACGCCGCCATCCTCTCCGGCTTTGTCAGCGTCATCAAAGGCTGATACGTCTGACATAGAAAAGCACTTGCCGCATTTACTTGCTGCAAGTGCTTTTGTTATGATAGGCACGTCAGGCCGTCTGAAAGGCCGTCATCTTCAGGAGTACCTATGTACAAAAAAACCGCTTCCGTATTGATTTTAAGCACGATTCTTCTTGCCGCATGCAGCAAAGAAGAGCCGAAAGCCGCGCTTGATTGCGCCCAACCGGCCACACTGCAAAACATCCGTACCACCATCGAAGACACCCTCAAACAACAAGCGCGCTCCTTTGCCCGCAATGACAACCGCCAATTCGTCGATGCTGACAAAATCATCGCCGCCGGCCTCGAATTAGAAACCCTGCTTGAAGACCCAAAAGAAACCGAAGACAACGGCAAAGCCATCTGCCGCGCCAACCTCAAAATCCGCATTCCAGACACCATCCTCAAAACAGCCATAGACAACAGCCCGCTGATTTACGGCAACACCCCGTTATCCGACATGCTCGAACAAAAACTGATGGGCAGCAACCTGACTTTTGAAAACAACACGTTCAGCACCACCCTGCTCTACACCCCCGACAAAGACGGCAAACTGATTCTCGAAGACAACACCCTGAGCACCACAGCCCAAACCCTTTCCGCCACCCTGCTGCCCTACGGCGTGAAAAGCATCGTCATGATAGACGGCAAACCAGTATCCAAAGAGCAGGCCATCAAGCTGCTGCAAAACCAAAACACAGAAGAGCCGCCGACTGTTGATCCACAAGACATCCTGGAAAACAACGCCGCCAACCAAGCCGTCGGCTTGACCGATGATGACGACAATTCAGACTACGAAGTCCTGCGCCCTGACCGTGAAACTCCGCGCAACGAACCGCCCGGCCTCAGCCAAAGCGAACTTGACAACGCGCGCGCGCAAAACCGTCAGGCAGACGGCGAGATTAACGACCTCTGGGGCGGCATGGACAGCGATGTCAAACAACAAATCCTCGGCGAACAACGCGCCTGGATTCAAAGCAAAAAACTCAACTGCCAACAAGCCGCCGCGTCCGCAGACAACACCGCACAAGCAGAATACCTGCGCCTGCAGTGTGAAACCCGCATGACCCGCGAACGTACGCAATACCTGCGCGGCTATTCCATCAACTAAAACCGATAAGGCCGTCTGAACATTCAGACGGCCTACAAGAAAGCACATCACATCATGCAATACCGAATCCACCGTGAAGGCGATGCCCAAAACACACCATCTTCAGCCTCCACACCCGTCGACAACTGGGAGCGCAACACCCTGCGCGAAGTCCTCCTCGCCGCCTACCAAGAACAGCGCCGCGCCCGCATTTGGCGCAATATCTGGCGCGGTGTCGCCGTCCTCATCTTTCTCAGCCTGATCTTCAGCCTTGCAGAAGAAGAAGGAAAAACCACGAGCATCCATGCCCGCAGCGAACACACCGCCGTTATCGACCTGACCGGCGAAATCGGCAACGACATCGACGACCAAGTCCAAATCCTGCGCGACAGCATGGAAGCCGCCTACGAAAACGGCAACGCCAAAGCCATCATCATCCGCGCCAACAGCCCCGGCGGTTCGCCTGTCGTGTCCAACACGGCCTTTAACGAAGTCCGCCGCCTCAAAGTCGAACACAAAGACATCCCTGTTTACCTCGTTGCCGAAGACATGTGCGCTTCCGGCTGCTACTATATTGCCGCCGCAGCCGACAAAATTTACGCCGACCCTTCCAGCATTGTCGGCAGCATCGGCGTTATCGGCGGCGGTTTCGACTTTACCGGCCTGATGGATAAAGCCGGTGTCAAACGCCGTCTGAAAACCGCCGGCAGCAACAAAGGCATGGGCGACCCTTTCACGCCTGAAACACCGGCACAAACCCAAATTTGGGAAACCATGTTGGGCGATATCCACCAAGAATTCATCAAAGCCGTCAAACTCGGCCGCGGCGCAAGGTTGAAAGACAAACAGTATCCCGATGTTTTCAGCGGCCGTATTTACACCGGCAAAGAAGCCAAACAAGTCGGCCTGATTGACGACTTCGGCAGCATTTACAGCGTCGCCCGCGATGTTGTCAAAGCCCCCGAGCTGGTCAACTACACGCCGCAAGACGATTTCAGCAAAATGCTCAGCCGCCGCTTCGGTGCGGAAGTGAAGGCCAAAGTCAAAGAAACTTTGTCTGAAATTTGGTAAATGAAAAATAAAAGGCCGTCTGAAACCCAATTAGAGCTTCAGACGGCCTTTTTATATGTTTTTTCAAATAAAGTGCAGATTATTGTCCAAACATCCATCGGCTTCATCAAACCGACAGGCAAATATCCCCTGATGATGCTGTTACAGGAACACATTATGCCTGCAAATGATCAAGCCTCCACGTTTCAGACGGCCTGTTTCTGCATATTGTGCGCCATATCAAGCGCGGCGCGGACGGCAGTAATCAGGCTGCCGGAATCGGCTTTGCCCGTACCTGCCAAGTTCAAGGCCGTGCCATGATCGACAGAGGTGCGGATAAAGGGCAAGCCGAGGGTGATGTTCACGCCTTCACCAAAACCGGCGTATTTGAGCACCGGTAGCCCTTGGTCGTGATACATGGCGAGGACGGCGTCGGCATCTTTGAGCAGGAAGGGTTGGAACACGGTATCGGCCGGATAAGGGCCGCGTGCGTCTATGCCTTCGGTCTGAAGGGCATGAAGCGCCGGAATAATGGTGTCGATTTCTTCGTGTCCCAAATGGCCACCTTCACCGGCATGGGGATTGAGGCCGGTAACGAGGATGACCGGTTTAGCTATGCCGAACTTATGACGCAGGTCGTGTTCAAGAATGCGGACAACCGACTCGATTAAAGGCTTCGTGATGGCGGCGGAAATGTCTTTCAGCGGCAGATGGGTGGTGACCAATGCCACACGCAGGCCGCCGCCGGTCAACATCATGACGACTTGTTCGGTATGGCTTTTTTCGGCGAGGTATTCGGTATGGCCGCTGAAAAAGCCGTTGCCTGCGTGGGCATCGTTGATGATGCCTTTATGCAGCGGCGCGGTCACCATACCGGCAAACAGGCCGTCTGAAATGCCTTGATACGCCGTATCCAGCAGTCGGAGCACATACGCGGCATTGGCAGGATTGAGTTCGCCTGCCCGACACTCGGCATCTAAAGGAATATGCAGGACTTCGAGTTCGCCCTTGGGCAACGGTTCTGCCGCTTGAGCTTGAAAGTCGCGCAGGATGACGGATTTGCCAAGCTGTTCGGCCCTGTTTACCAACAGGTTTTTGTCGCACAAAACAACGAGGCGGCAAGGAAGGTCGGCGAAAGCCAAATCAAGGCAGATGTCGGGGCCGATGCCGGCCGGTTCGCCGGATGTGATGGCGAGAATGGGAGCAGTCATGGTGTTTCTCGGTACGGTTTACAATATTTAGACAACGTCAGGCATAATGCCTGCCCTACTTTTGCAGATTAACACAAATACAAAAAGGCCGTCTGAAAACAGTTTTTGCTTGGTCAAACTGTTTTCAGACGGCCTTGGCTGTTTACCGTTTTACACTTAAGAACGATGGCCGATCATGCGGTATAAAACATCGTGGCCTTGAATGCAGTGGACGACAACCATGACAATGTGGCCGGCGACAAGCGCGAAGAGCAGCCAACCGAGTTTGCCGTGCGCCATATTGCCGAGATTGGACATCCATTCGATTTTCTCTGGCGAACCCTGCATCACTTCGACACCGAATACTTTCAACGGGCCGCGACCGCCGCCGTATTGGCGGATCATACCGATAACGGGAACGGCAAGCATGAGGCCGTAAAGGGCAAGGTGGCCTGCTTTGGCGGCAAAGCTGTCGGCGGCAGGACGTTTGGACGCATTGAGCAGAGCCCAAACAATGCGCACGGCAATCACCAGCAGCGTGATGAAACCGATGGATTTATGCACGCCGAAGAGCGATTTGACCCATTCTTCTCCATCGTAGATGGTCCAAACGGTAATGGTGGAGAGGATGCCGATGAAACCGAGTACGGTCAGCCAGTGCAACGCGCGCGCGACGGCATCGTAGGTTTGTGGACGTGTAGCGGTCATAATGTTTCCTTATTGTTGATTTGTTTGGTTTTTTGAATCGGCGGCATTGTAACAAAAATGCCCAACCAATTATGTTGTCTTTTTGAAGAGATTTCGTAAATGTTTGGAAAATTTGAAGAAACGGCGGCTTTATCCGTCAGGCTGCACAGGCCGTCTGAAAACAAAGGCAGGAATACCACCTTCTATACCGAACTCGGGCTAAAATAGGCGTTTTTATTCTCGGGTACGCATCGATGCAGGTTTGGATTCGGCGGTTTGCGCTGTTGCTTCTGCCTTTGGGTTTCTTGGCGGTCATGGTGGCCGCGCCTTTACTGTCGCTGGCGTTTTACGACGGCGAAGGCGCTTGGGCGGAAGTGGTGGCTGATGACTATATGCGCCTGCGCTTGGGCTGGACGGTGGCGCAGGCGGTTTTGACCTGTGTCTTGGTCACGGCTTTGGGCGTGCCTGCGGCGTGGGTGCTGGCGCGGATGGACTTTGCCGGCCGGCGCACGGTTTTGCGCCTGCTGATGCTGCCTTTTGTGATGCCGACTTTGGTGGCGGGCATGGGCGTACTGGCCTTGTTTGGCGCACACGGTATGCTGGCGGCAGGTTGGCAGGACACGCCGTGGCTGCTGATTTACGGCAATGTGTTTTTCAACCTGCCGGTTTTGGTGCGCTCGGCGTATCAGGGATTTGTGCGTGTGCCGCAGGCGCGGTTGCTGTCGGCGCAATCTTTGGGCGCGGATGCGTGGCGGCGGTTTGCCTGGGTCGAATGGCCGGTGGTGCGTGCGTGGGTTGCCGGCGGCGCGTGTCTGGTGTTTTTATATTGTTTTTCAGGCTTCGGGCTGGCCTTGCTGCTCGGCGGCGAACGTTTTGCAACGGTGGAAGTGGAAATCTACCGGCTGGTGGCGTATGAGTTGGACATGGCGCGTGCGTCGGTGTTGGTGTGGCTGGTACTGGCGGTTACGGCGGCGGCAGGCGGTTTGTATGCTTATTGGAGCAGGCGCGTGGCTGTGGATAAGTCGGTCTCGCCTTTGTCTCCGCGTGCGCCGATATGGGCTTGGGAAAAATGGCTGACGGCAACGGTATTGGTCATGTTGGCAGTGTGCTGCCTGCTGCCTTTGGCTGCTGTATGGCTCAAGGCGGTATCGGCTGGCTCTTCGTGGGCAGTCTTGCTGGAAGCGCAAACGTGGGCGGCTGTGTGGAACACTGTCCGTTTCTCTGCGGCAGCCGTGGCGGCGGCAACGGTTTTGGGCGTACTGTATGCGGCGGCGGCACGGCAAA